>JGI24927J35514_1000022_pt1 | contig 31119 bp, 13 predicted proteins | sample AOAMet2_C49A8_35_2_FD_35514 | JGI IMG/M metagenome (IMG submission 35514)
ATAGAGCTACTAAAGAAAATGACTTTAATGATGACTGGGATCTCATTGATCCACATAGTGGAGAAGTCACTAAAACTATAAGTGCAAGAACACTTTGGGTAAAGTTACTACAAAATCGTATGGAAACGGGAGAACCATACTTGATGTTTGAAGATGCTGTACAAGCAGACTTACCCGAGTTTCAAAAAAGAAAAGGACTCAAAGTAAATCATTCCAATCTTTGTTCAGAGATAACTCTTGCTACAAACGAGGAAAGAACGGCAGTTTGTTGTCTTTCGAGTGTAAATTTAGAGTATTATGACGAGTGGAAAAACCACCCAGCATTTATACCTGACTTAGTACGCTTCTTGGATAATGTACTTACTTCCTTTATTGCTAATGCACCTGATGAGTTAGAACGTGCAAGATACAGTGCTGAAAGAGAGAGAAGTATTGGTCTTGGCGCTATGGGATTCCATGCTTACTTGCAGAAGAATAATATAGCTTTTGAAGGAGCTTTGGCAACAAGTGCAAATATGGAGATATTTAAACGTATAAAGTCCCAAGCTCAAAGAGAAACAGAAAGACTTGCAGTAGAGAAAGGCGCATGTCCAGACGATGATTCATGTTCAGTTAGAAATGCTCATCTTCTTGCAATCGCCCCAAATGCTTCAAGTAGTATTATTTGTGGAAACACAAGCCCAAGCATAGAGCCGTTTAGAGCGAATGCTTACACACAGAAAACTAAGTCTGGTTCTTATTTAATGAAGAACAAATTTTTAGAAGAGGTCTTAGAAAAGTACAATCAAAACACTGATTCTACTTGGACAAGTATTATAACAAATAAAGGAAGCTGTCAGCATTTAGACTTTTTGACTGATGAAGAAAAAGAAGTCTTCAAAACTGCAGTGGAAATAAATCAGGCATGGGTAGTAGAACACGCAAGTATGAGACAAGAATTTGTATGTCAATCACAGAGTGTAAACCTATTCTTTCCNCCTGATGTAAATAAAGGCGATCTGCATAATGTTCATATGTTAGCATGGGCTAAAAATATGAAAACTCTTTACTATTTACGAAGTGAAGCTATTAGTCGTGCAGATAATGTATCAAATAAAGTAAAAAGAGAGATAATCTTTGAGCAATCAGATTGTCTAAGTTGTGAGGGATAAATGAGTTTATTAAAAGAAAGAGAATATTATAAGCCTTTTCAATATCCTTGGGCATTTGAGAATTACAAAAAACAACAACAAATGCATTGGCTTCCTGATGAAGTACCATTACAAGATGATATAAAAGACTACAAAGAAAAATTAAGTGAAGGCGAAAGGGTATTGTTAGACAACATCTTTAAGTTCTTCACTCAAGCAGATGTAGACGTATGTGGAGGTTATGCAAAGCATTACTTACCTACATTTAAACAACCAGAAGTAAGAATGATGCTTGTTAGTTATGCTGCTATGGAAGCAGTACACCAAGAAGCATATTCTTTATTGTTAGAGACTTTAGGTAAATCGGATGATATGTACCAGGAGTTTTTTGACATTGGTGCCATGATGGAGAAACATGAATATCTACAAGATTTCAGTATGAACACTCCATTTGACATGGCAAAAACTATGGCAGTGTATAGTGCATTTACAGAAGGAGTACAACTATTTAGTAGTTTTGCTATTCTTCTTAACTATCCAAGGCATAACTTAATGAAAGGAATGGGACAGATTGTTACATGGAGTATTCGTGATGAATCCTTACATGTTGAAGGTCTATCAAAACTATTTAGAACTTTCATGCAGGAGAACCCCGAGTTATGGACAGATAAGTTAAAATATGAAATTTACTGTGCTGCTGAAAAGACTGTAGAATTAGAGGATAACTTTATTGATATTTGTTTCAATAAAGCAGATGTACCTGATCTAACAGCAAAAGAAGTAAAAGAGTATATTCGTTATATTGCGGATAGAAGATTACTCGGTATAGGACTAAAAGCTATATTTCATAGTAATGAGAATCCTTTACCTTGGATTGACATGCAAGTCAATGCAGTTGAGCATACCAACTTTTTTGAAAACCGTGCTACTGAGTATGCTAAGGCTAGTACACAAGGAAATTGGCAAGATATTTTTAAATAAGGAGAAAATTATGTCGACAGAAAATAATCCACAAGTAGAACAACAGCAAGAGCCTGTATTAGTACTTGATGATAAAAAATACGTTATTTCTGAGTTAAGTGATGAAGCAAAATACATAGTCGCTTGTTTGAATAGTTTGAGTGCAAAACAACAAAACTTTCAAATGGAGTTAGACCAAGTAAGAGTTGCTACTGAAGGAATGACAGCTAAACTAAAAGAAGCTGTTGAGAAAGAAGACGACGAAATAGTACCTGAAGAGGTATAGTAATAAGGGGCTTTATGCCCCTTTTTCTTTTAGTATAGTTTCTATTATATCCCAATTCTCTTTGGGACTGCCTAAATTCTTATAGGCACATTCAAATTCTTTATTTTTATTTCGTATAACAAGTGCATCTTTTATTCTGCCTTCATTAAGTACTTTTGTACAAGCGTGTTTAGATAATAATTCAATATCATGTATGTTACTGTAGCGATGAAAAATAGTATCTCCTTCGTTTTGAATTTCTTCGGATTCAACTATTACAGCAATATTGTTACAAGCCATAGCGGGTGTTTTGCCTGCCTGGCAAGTTACATGTTCTACTACCCAGTCGCTATCTTCAGTTTCTTCGTATTTATAGATAACATTTTTCATTTTCCCAAATAGACATGTACTTATGAAATTTTTTGTATGACTATGAAGGTTCTTTGTCGGACTCGCTATAAGCTCAGAGTGAAAGTTTAGTTCATATCCTTTCATACGTAATTTGATGAAGCCTACTCCGTGATGCCATGGGTCTTCCGTACAATTTTCTTTTAAGAATTTAATATCCATTTCTAATATTCTCATGTAGTTTTATAAAATTTTCCAAAAGGATTGGATAATGCCAATCTCGTTCTTTATATTTAGTATCTTTTCTTGCAAAAGTTTGCTCAATCTTCCATAAATGCTTTGAATGTTCAGTACAAGTCCATCCATTGTCATGTTGGTGTTTTTGCATATTGCCAAGTTTATATCTTATTATTTTCTGGGGAAAGTAGTAGTTTGTAAGTGATTTATTGAAGTCAGGAATGTAGGAAAACATTCGCGTATCTGGTAGAAGTGTTATATCTAAGCTGTGGAAAGGAAGAGCGTTCATCTTTAAATCGTATAAAGATTGTCCTATAGTTTCAGTAGGTTTGCCTATAAATATCAAATCTATATCTTTAGACTCATTGAAACCAAAATTACTCCAAATATAAATTTCATAAGTACTAAAAGTATCAAATAAATTGACACTCTTAGTATATTTTATGAAATCTCGTATTTTATAAGTATTAAGAACTGTCATCAGTTGAGCCAGCTTCTATATCTACTACATCTCCAGTAAATAAAGTTACAGAAGACCCAGTTGTACTATTTGCATAGAGCTTACAAGCTACTGTTCCATTGTGCATAATTATTTGATCTCTATCTCCAGGACCTGTAGATCCTGTTTCTAACATTACAAAATATGACGAACTTCCTGTATGTCCTATTTGTGTTATAGTTCCTGTTATATTTTGATTAGTACCTGCACTCAATGTCTGTACAAAACTAAAGCCAGAATACTCAGGGTGGGTAATATGTGCAGTAGTATGTTTTCTAATTTCTGCGGCAAGTTGACCGGGGGCAGACTCATGTTCTTCATCTATATCAATACTTGTAAATATAAACTGAATATAAAGAGCAGAAAGAGTACCTGTGTAACTAACACTTCTTGTGCTATCTGATCCGTTTCCATAAAAACTTCCACTTTGTGGATTATTTTTTATAATATCTACAACTTGATAGTTTACTTGACCAGAACTATGACTAATTTTAACTACAGTACCTGCCTGTCCTACGGTGGCATTATCTGTGCTCATATTTACATCAAACATACCTGCTCCAATTCCTTGAGCACTCCCCCAAGTAAAGGGTGCAGTTGCACTATGGTCATAACTATACCACTCCGACATTGAATGAGGAGTAGAAGTATTAGGCTTACTGGCACTGTTTGAATTTATAGTATCTGGCTGACCTCCAACCAAACCTGCCAAAGTAACTATCTCACCAGAGTCAGGAGAGGCTGAATAACCTGCTCCATCAAGCTCTTGATAAATTTTACCCATTACTAACGGATTACCTGGACCGGGAATTGCCATAATTAACTCCAGGCTAAATTACAAACACTTTGAACAAATGCATCTTCACCAGATATATTTGTAGCATTTCCGTCTGCATCATATCTAAATATAGTTTTAGTTGAATGAGTTGTTCCCGGTAAATCTGAGTCACTTGAATCTGTAAACTTAAATTCATAAGATACATTAACAGTTCTGTTACCTGAATTAGTACTTGAAGCAGCAGTTGAATCTACTGCTGGATATATAGTTACTCTTTGTATTGTTTTTGTTTTTGTTATTGCCATTTTATTACTCCTATTGTATTACGTCAATTGACATTTTGTGTTTTACTCCTGCCATGACTTCTTCAACTCTAAGTAAGGTAGCATCGTTGTCATATTCTCCATCTGCATCAAAGCACACATTCACCATGCGAGTATGAACTTTGTCAGGTGTATATGAATCATCAGTAAATGTTACTTCAACATCAATTACATTCTGCGTTGTTTCGATTGTTTCCCCTTCATTATCGGGGTCTGGCATAGACACGGTTCTTGTACCTGTGTATGCGTTTGCTATATTATATGTTATTGCCATTTTTAATCTCCTTTTTAAAATAACGCATTATATGCGTCTTGTACTAATTGTAGTTTACTTGAAACATCTGCTTCTGCAACTAGTATATCTTGTGTTCCATCACTGTAATCTACTTGCATAGTAGCGGGTGCTTCGGTTGGCTCTGCTCTCGCAGGATGCCATGTTATAAATGTTACTGTCTTACTTGACATTTTTTATCTCCTCTATTTCTTGTTTTAAGTCTTTGACTTGTTGTGTTAATTCTTTTACTGCTTCTACAAGTAATGCAGTAGTATTTCCATACTTGACTCCATACTGATCAATATCTTCTGCATAAGTTACTAATTCAGGTGCAACTTCATTTACTTCTTGAGCAATAAAACCAATCTCTCTTTCTTTATCTTCATTATCTATCTTATTATAGTATACTCCTCTTAGTTGATTTACTTTTTCTAGAGCGGAGTCTATAGTAATTATATTTTCTTTTGCTCTTCTGTCTGAGTATGCTACAACATCTCCTGTTGCATAAATTCCGCCATTAACATACAAAGAATAACTAGATGAAGTTGTAGAATCACAGACCCCTAAACAATCATTGCCCTGATGAAAATATGTCATCCAGCCAACGCCGCTTTGTCTATATTCGCCTCCATTACCGCCAGAATCATACATACCAGCAACTACGCCGCCACCGTCACTATGGTATATACCACTATATCCATTTCTAGAGCCGTTTATTCTCCAGGTACCGTAACTTGAAGCTGTATTTGGATAGAAGTGTGCTCCGTTTGTACTTGATGAATAAATTCCAGAATTTAAAACATTAACCCAATTCTGTATTTGTGAATATCCGTTTGAAGCTAATTTGTGGATTGTGCTTGCGCCATTTTCAGCTGATTGAGCTCCATCAAGTAAATCTGCATCAAGACCTGAACCTGAACCGTCGTTACCTGTATGCCAAAAATCTACATAAGAAGAATATGCCGTAGAACTTCCAAAATTCTGTTGGTATAGTCTCATATTTTTACTAGACTTATTAAACATAAGTAAATTATCGTTACCACCAGAAGCATCGGTATATGAACGCATATGTAAAAAGTCTGCGTATGTGCTTGTATTATTATTTGCCCAAGAGGTAAAACCAAATTTTAGTCTACCCGCTGTTAATTCATTTGGAGATATTGTTCTATTGTCTTGTCTATAGAGCTCGCCTGCATATCCTGAAACATTTGTAACTCCTGTAATATAACCAGCACCATTTGTTAACTGATTATTGTTTGTTGGTATAGTAGGTTTATTTGTTAAATCATTATAGCTAATGTGAGAACCAATTTGCGCTCCAAAGTTTGCAGGTGTATAGTAACGAATGTAACCATCCTGAGATGCATAGATTCTACTTATAGCTGTAGTACCATTGTTACCGCTTGTTGTATTAATCCAACCAGCTTGTATATATCCATATTGATCTGTTCTTACAACTTTATCTACTTCATTATTTCTTCCAGTATGTAAATTTAAGCCATCTAATAAATCAGCATCTAATCCAGAACCTGAGCCATCGTTACCTGCGTTCCAAACTACATTCGTTCCAACATAGTGTTGCCCTGTTGAACTAATAACACCATTACTACCATCTAGCCAAACTCTTGCGTCACCATCTGCTGCTACATACATACCCCAGCCACCAGCTCCAGTAAAACTAATAAAACTTGCACCAGCATCTGTATATCCAATACCGTACATATTACTTAGAGAAGCCTCAGCTGGATTGTAACTTGAACCAATTGTATAAATTGGATTTGATTTAGTACCGTTTCCACCAACATTGTTATAAGAACCTTCTAAATGACCTGAGTGATGGTTTGATCTCATCAAAACATATCCAGCTTCTGGTTGAATATCTCTTGTACTAAACTTACCTGCTCCATTAATGCTCCAGCCTGTACCATCAAGGACATTGGCTCGGAAGTGTATATTGTCTCCACTACTGTCACCTATATATTGATTGGTTGCATAGTTATAGTAGTTAGTTACAGTGTCTTGAATGTAGAAATCACCACTTCTAAAAGCAGTTCTACCATTTTGGTCACTATAAAAGTAACCATCGTTACTACCTGCTCCTATATAAAGGTTGCCCTCTACTGCTACATTACTAGTAAAAGTTTCTGCAACATCAGTTCTTGCAATATTTGCTAACTGAACACCATCAAGTAAATCAGCGTCAAGACCTGAGCCTGAACCATCATTACCTGCGTTCCATACTAAATATTCTGTTCCCCATGAAGATGAATCATAATTTTGTTTAACAATCCATAAACTAGTATTATCATATTTACTTGATACAAGAGCTGTTGATCTTTTAACATCAGTACCATTATAACTAGACATCCAAAGAACATCATTCCATGCCCCTCCAAATCCAAGGTTTGAGCTACCAAGCATAGCAATTTTGAGCTTACCAGCTCCAAATGTTCCTGAGTTTGGTTTTTCAGTTCCACCAGAAGAATAATGACCACCTAAATATGACCCGGCTGCATTACCAGTTGAATTATAAAGCGTTTGGTTATAATAAGTTCCATGTTGTCCATCAAGTAAATCAGCATCGAGACCTGAACTTGAACCATCATTACCTGCATGCCAATATTTACTTCCTGAGTTATCTCCACTGCCTTTCCATAAGTCTCCATCTGGACCCATAACAGCAGCAACTCCACCTGCGCCAGTACCAAAATAAGTTCCACTACCGGTATAATAGTTTAGGTACATAGAGTTGCCAGAATGTGGGTCAAGGTGAAGGTTACCATTTGTTGTTTTTATAGTTGATCTTTTATTTGTTGAACTACCGTTTAAGAATAAAATACCTTGGTTTGTACTTCCATATGTTCCTATATTTAATTCACTAACACTGCCACTACCACTAATAGATAGAGTTGTGCCTGTGAATGCATCATTAGCATCACTTCTTAGGAATGATGATGCATGTAAACTATCTACTGTATCAGCATTTGCAATACTACTTGGCTTGTTAGTTAAATTGTCATAACTAATATCAATATTTGCAGTACCATCAAAACTAGTTCCTGCAATTGTTCTTGCTGTTGTAAGCTTATCTGCATTTGGGTGGTAATTATCAGCAAATACTCTTTGACTTGTTTCTACGTAACCAACACCTCTACTTTTAAAAGTTCCTTCTCCTGTGATTATAAATTCATTTCTAGCAGTGTAATTTGAATATGTTTGTTTATTACGGAATACCCAAGTATCTCCTGCTTCAAGATCATCAACGACCTCAAAAATCACTTGAACATCATTACTTGCTCCTTCTCCATATAGTCTCCAACCGTCATTTGCTCCAACGACCTGACTAATCATATTTGCAGGTGCAGCTGATATAGTATTACCATATGTTGTACCAGTCGGATTTGCATTTAAAGTTATTTTACTGGCTCCTAACATGTCATTACCACTCATGGTAATGTCACCACTCATTGTTCCACCAGCTTTTGGTAATTTAGTTGCAATACTGTTTGTAATTGTAGTACTAAAGTTAGCGTCATCACCGAGAGCAGCTGCTAATTCATTGAGTGTGTTTAGAGCCGAAGGTGAAGAATCAACTAAGTTACTAATTTGTGTTCCTACATATGACTCTGTTGCAAAAGTTGGAGTACCAGTAAGGTTGGAATATGCCATTGTTCCAAGCTCGGAGTATGTTGGCTTATGACCTTCGTGATATACCTGATTTGTTCCAGAAGATCCTATGTATAATTCACCATTACCTTTTAAATCTAATTTTTTAGTCCAACCAGTACCACTATTAGTAGAGTGTGCAACACCAAATAAACCTGAATAATTGCCAGCATCAACATCACCTAAAACTAAAACTTGGTTTGTAGAACCTTGTTCGTTAACAATTACTGACGCGTTATCGTGCTGCCAATCAAAGCCGTATCCGTCAGCCTGTGCATGTTTAATTCTGGTCCAATTATCACCATCTGTATTACCAACATGAACCTCGGAATCTTCTGCAACAATATTACCTGTAGAAGTTATAGCACCACTAGATATAGTTCCTGTAAAGGTAGCGTTTTGTGAGCTATTTAGGGTAAGAGCTGTTTCACCATTCGATGTTTGAAATACTAAATATCCACTTTCATGTACTGCGTCAATGTAATTTGCACTACCTCTGCCAAAGCTCATTCTTGCACCTTCAGAATTAACTGACCATGTACCTAATGAACCATTGAGTGTTAAAGCAGCTGCCCCCATTGTAATAGCACCTGAAGATATAGTTCCTATATTAGTTAGATTACGAGACGAGTCTATTACATTGGTATTATTAACTCTATAACCTGCAGTATTTAAGAAAGATAAATTGCCTGACATTTCAGGTGTACCTGAAGCAGTCCATTCACCTAACGTAAAATTACCATCACTAGTCATCGTTAAACTTCTTGATACTACACTTGCCCAATGGAAGTTTAAGTTTGGAGAATACTGATTATTGGTTGAGTTATTGGTATTTAATCCTCTTTCTCTTATAGAGATAGGTGACACCTGCCAATCATCATGACCAGTAGTATGGTGCGAATGAAATTGACTTACATTTGCTCCTGAATTTACAATAAGTCTAGCACTAGAGATAGTTCCTATGTTGCTCATATTACGAGAAGTATCAATAAATTGAGTGCCTCCTATAAACAACGGATATCCAAAGTCTATTAAAGTTACTGCATCGTTATCACTATCTGTCTGGATACTTATTGGATAAGTGCCTGTATTGTTTAATCTTATTGAATAGTTTCCACCATCTGCTACTGTCCACCACGTAGGATTATTCGTAACACCAGTTTCTTGCAGTTTAATAATAGCGTTGGCACCAGATAAGACTATAGGATTTGGTAAACGAGCAGTGTTTATTGTTCCAGTATTTATATTACTGGCGTTTCTATAATATGATCCGTGTTGACTATCAAGTAAATCTGCATCTAGTCCAGAACCTGAACCATCATTACCGGCGTGCCAGACTGTATAATCCGTTCCACTTACATTCGCTTTTAACCCTGTTGTAGAGTTAGTTGCTAAAGTAGTAACTGCTCTATTTGTACTACCAAAATATGCTCTACTTGAATTTACTTGTACGAGAGGGTGACCGTCTGAGCCATCAATTCGAGTACTGCTGCTAGATAAAGTAAGTTCTCCTGTTAAACTTAATACACCAGAATAACTGTCATTAGCATCACTTCTTAAGAATGAAGATGACTGTATTCCATCAAGTTTATCAGCATCTAATCCTGAGCCTCCGCCGTCGTTAGATGTTGTCCATACTTTACTATTATTTACTCTTAATTCTGTAGCATTTGCAAAGTTCATTATTGAATCTGTAGAATCATCTATAGCATATAAAGTAACTCCAGCTGAGCCAGCGAAATTAATACCTTCGCCTGGATCATTCATGGAAAGTTGATTTACACCAGTAATATTATAGTTAGACCCTGTAATACCACCGTTTGCCAAATCACCTACATTAATTCCACCACTAAAGGTGATTGTTCCTGTTGCAGTATCGGCCGCATCGCTTCTTAAATATTTTGTTTGCGTAGGTAATCTAGCTTCTGGAACTGTTCCACTAGAAAGATTACTTGCATTCAATCCAGATCCAGTATGAAGAACTGCACTACCGTTATTTGTATCTAAATAAGTATTGCCACCATTTACTAGTCTTATTCTATCTGGATCGAATATAAGATATGTATCAGTATCTCCATAATGTACTAATCTATTTTTTATATGTAATTGACTATCATCTAAGTCAAAGAAGGCTACTTCTGTAACATCTCCATGGTCTGAAAAAGTACTGTTATTAACAGACCCAAAGGATATTCTTCTGTTGCTTTGATAAGGTCCATAAATCATCGTAGCCCAATCACCACTTGTTCCATTGGTATTCCACAACATCATACCATAAGAAGTTGCACCTGAATCATAGACAGCAACTCTATGCCTAGATGTATCGGTAGCATCACTTGTTAGTTTTAAAGTGTCTGCTGTAATTGTAGAAGTCGAAGTTACAGCACCAGTAAATGCACCACCAGCTAGTGGCATTTTTGTACTGTCTACTGGAGTAACATTTGAAGCAAAGTTTGCCGCAGTAAGAATATTACTACTATTATGTTTGAGGGATGAACTTGCGTTTGTTATAAATGCAATACCATCATTCGCATCATTTTGTGATTCGATTAATAGTACAGAACCTGCATGTCCGCCTGTATTTATTGTGTGAATAATTTTTGCATTATCTGAATAATCTGAAGTTGCTTCTTTATCGAAGCCTGGCCAGAATACTCCCATTGCTTGGTTTGTAGTTGTAGCAGTGCCTGAAAACTGTAAAGACTTGTTCATTGTCCAACGAGATGCAGAGTCACTCCAAGTTAGTTTAGCATTTGCACCATCAAGAATAATTCCACCACCGTTATTTGCGTTTGATGTACCTCCGACACCTAATGTAATTGTTTTATCTACAACATCTAAGTCTGTGACATTATAAGAGTTAATATCTCCTGTAATCGCAAGATTACCTTGAACTGTTAGATCTTGGAAAGTTGGTGAATCACTTGAACGTACGTTCTGATTCATTAGATAAACTTCTGTAGCACCTTGTCCTGTGTTGATAGTTCCCACCTCGGTAAGATTATGACTATTCATATCAATACCATCAGCATCAATTCTTATTACCTCACCATCAGTAGCTCCAGTGGGATAGAAAGCTATAAAACCACCTGCTCCTGCAATAGTAGGTTTATTAGCTCCATAAGTACCACCCCAAGATAAGTTATAACCACTACCAAGTTGTATGTGTTGACTTGTTGTTATATTCCCTGTACTTGTAATAGCACCACTAGAGATAGTTCCTATGTTGGTTAGGTTACGAGAGGAGTCTATAACAGTAGTTGCATTTATTCTAAATCCACCAGTTACTGCATCTATACCAGTTGCATTAATTCTAAGCCTTTCTGCTTGTTCTGTATAAATTCTCACACGATCATTATTATCATCTAAGTAAAGCAAATTAGTGTAGCTTGTACCTGAGCCTGTTGCCCATCCAACACCGCCACTATCATGGTAGCTTCTTAGTGTTTTTGTACCAGTACCATCTATAGTTACTGTATTTGTTCCTGTAGAATTAGCAGTTATAGCACCACTAGATATAGTTCCTGTAAAGGTAGCGTTGCCTGAAGATGTTAGAGTACCGCCCACTGATACACCGCCCGATGTGAGTGTTAATTTTGTTGAACCAACTCTTTTTAAAACAAGGTCAGCATCATAAGATGTTAAAGTGTTATCAATTAAACTAATTTGTTTATTAAAATAAAATCTATCTCTATCTGTGTAAATGTGAAAGCCAGTAGTATTTTGTGCGCCCATAGTAGCTTCACCACTTGGTCCGTCTATTTTTATACCAGTTGTTGTTGTATTTAATCTAATTGAACCATTATGATAAAAAGAAGTTGCGCCATCTGCTATAAACGATGCCATAACTTCAGAACCGTCTTGTTTTTCTAAATATATACCACTTGAACGTATATTCAAAGCACCTGTTCCAGCATCGTCAATATAAGAATTACTACCAGTGTGATAAATTTTTAAGTCACCACTATTACCGAATTTAGCTTCGACGTTATCTAAATAGTGTTGATGTGATACTACTTGAAGGGCCTGAAGTTGCCCTGATGAATTGACTATTAAAGTACTGCCTACTTCTAAGCCGTTTTTTACTATAAAATTATGATCTGTTGCCATTTGGTTTCACTCTCCACCTTATGTTGTTATGCTGTGGCATACTACTTTAAATGCCATTGTGTCTGTTGAAGCGGGTGTAGCGAGAAGTCTGACGTTTCCAGATGATATATCTGCGTCAAATGTCGCTTCTACTGCGCTTCCTGTATGGATTTCTCCGAATTCTGTTATATTTGCTGTAGTACCATTATGAACAAGTAGTAGTTCTGTTGTATGATACGTACTGTCTGTACTGTTTGTTACCTGTACGGTAAATCTTGCGGAACGGAATGTCGCTGCCGCAAATGTATGTATTGCAATCTGTGTTGTTGCAGTACTTGAAGTTGATGTTGTGTCAATACCGTATTCTTCGACTTGAAGTTTTGCAGAGGGCTCTGTTCCTATACCGACATATTCTTGGTTAAAGTCTAGTTTTATTATATCAGGAGTAAACCCTCCGTTGCCTCCAATAACACCATAACCACCACTATTAACATACAGATTTAATCCGTAAGTACTTCCATTTCTTTCAATAAATAAACCATCATTTCTAGTGTTTCCAGCTTGGTCTATGTGTAATTTTGTAGATGGCGAAGTTGTTCCGATTCCCACCCTACCATTACTTAATATAGTCATCCTATCAGTTTGTGATGAAGATGTTTTGAAATATAAACTATCCCCTATGTTTGCAACTCCTGCGGATCCTGTATTATCTTTCATAGTTATAACAGCGCCACCATCACTACTTTCAAATGTAGCAACATTATTATCTGTACCACTATTAACATGAAGTTTTGTTGTTGGGGAAGTAGTTCCAATACCAACACCTCCTCCATCAGTTGCATGTTCAACAAATAATTTAATTCCACCCTGACTTAAAGAACCAGTAGTAATGCCAATTCCTTGATTACCCGTTCCAGGGTTATGTCTAAATATTCCTTCTCCAGAACCTGCACTTCCTAATCTTAACCCGTCAAAAATAGCTGCAACTCCATCGACTTCTAATTTATTAGAAGGAGCAGTTGTTCCAATACCAACGTTGCCGCCAGTATTAATTCTCATGCGCTCAACATTATCTTGGCCAAACGCTAAATGGCTATTTGAACGATTAAATATTGATGTTCCCGAGCCTGCATACAGCTCTAAAGTACCACCTGATGTCGCATCTAACCATATTCGTGCATCAGAAGTGTCTGCAACATGTAAATCCGCTAAAGAGTTGGGCGAACTTGTTCCAATTCCAACTTTAGTATTGAAATAAGAACTATCATTACCTGTAACGAATCTATCTCCCCCACCTGTTCTAACTTTCCAAGAATCTGCACCGTTAAATCCAAAGAAACTATTACTATCTCCATTATGAACAATATAATCATCTATACCAATACCAAGTGTACCTGAAACTGTTAATTTTCTATCAGGTGTAGTCGTTCCAATACCAACGTTGCCATTATGCAGTAAACTCATCACATCTAAAGTAGGTGATGAAGAATCTGTTGTACCTGATAATCTTATATCAAGTCTAGTGTAAGGAAGGTTATTAGCAACTGCTTCTTGCCTAGATAACATAAAGTCTACTGCGCTATCTTTTCTTAGGGTGTGAGTTGGATCAACAACGTCTCTGACTAATCTTAATACCGAAGAAGCTGTAGTTGTCGCACCTGTTGCTATATCTGCGCCGTGAATTTCTAAAGGGACATTTGGTGTAGTTGTTCCAATACCAACTTTACCAACACCATCGACTGTCATTCTATCTAAATTATTTGTTCTAAGTCTGAAGTCATGCGCACTGAAATTACCAATAGATGAAAAGTTTCCATCCATTCCAACTCTTGCTTGATATTCTACTGTTGTACCATCATTACCGTGGTCTGCGTATCTTCTATCGAGAACACCACCTGTATTATTTCTATATGTTGATGTGAATGTTCCATCATGATGAACAGAAATTAAATCAGTTGCTCCAGCACCTATGTGAAGTTGATCTGCATTCAATGTACCATTAACTAAAAGACCCCATGATTGTGTATAAGCTTTAGCTGAACCTTGATACCTTAAATAAGCAGCGTTTGCATCTGCTGTTATTTTTTGAGTGCCACCAGTAACTAATTCAAAAGTATCTGCAGCGTTAAATCCTAAGAATGAGTTTGAATCACCATTATGTACTACATAGTCATCTATAGAAACTTGTCCTGCAACATTTACATCATGTGAAAAATCAAACTCATCATTTGATGCGTCCCAAAGTATAGTTGCATCGTTACTTGCATCAACAGCATCTTGTATTGTAATACCTGCTCCATTTGCAGAACCAGAAGTATCTCCTGAACCTTTATTCAGAGTTATATTCTTATCTTCTACATTAAGAGTTGCAGTATTTAATGTTGTACTTGTTCCATCAACAGTTAAGTTACCAGAAATAGTTGTGTCTCCTGCAACTGTTAATCCTGTGCCGTTTAATAATTGTAACGAATCGGAACGAAGTCTTGCTGTAATAACATTTGAACCAGCCTTTCTATTCGCAAATTCGATTAAACCATCTTCACTTCCATCAGACGCATCTAGTATTTTTGCGGTAATCTTAGCATATACTACTTCTTGGTCAGCATCATTCTCACCTTTAAATTTTAATTGTCCTAAGTAATCTGCATCTGCTGGTGAAGATGAATTTCTTTTAAATGTTAATACTGGCCCGGCTGAGCTTGAAGCTTCAGTTGTCGCTAATAATAAAGTATCTGTTGTAGCATTATTTACAATATGAAGTTTAGCAGTTGGGCTAGATTGTCCTATACCAACATTACCATTAGTATCAATGACCATTTTCTCGCCACTACTAGTTGCGAATAATAAATAATCTTGGTAATAGCCTGACCAACCAGTACCTATATTCCAATAACTATTACTTCCTTGTAAGCGCATTTGGTGAGTACTGCTGTGTTTAACATGTAAAGATTTGCCTGGCGAAGTTGTGCCTATGCCCAAAGACTCAGCACTAGCATCCCAGAATAAACCTTGAGTTGAGCCTGTATCGTCATAGAAGGAGATGTCTCCGCCTTCTGTAATTCTTAATGCCTGAACCTCGCTTACATCTATTTGAAATCTTGGGGCTGCACCTACGTTATTAGCATCTACATCTAATATTGTAACTCCGTTCAAATCAGAATATAACTTTGTGAAAGAACTGTTACTGCCATTTCTAATTGATAGGAAAGATGAAGTATCGCCACTATTAACAGTCAACCCATCAGTTACAGTTGTGCCTGTTACGTCTATGCCTGTTGAGGTTGTGGCTATTTTAGGTGCACCTGCATATCTTAAAGTTACTGCACCACCATTAAAAAATGATGCGTATTGTGAATCACCAGCAGAATTTTTAAATATTAAATTAGTAGCGTGTAGTTCTAAATTACCAGCACCAGCATCTTTAATAATGCTATTACTGCCATCGTGATAAATCTGTAAATCATTAGAGCCACCATACATAGACTTAACATTGTCTAAATGTTGATTATGTTTGCTAGTTATAAGATAACCATTACCTCCATCTAGCCTAAAATATTCTGCTACACCGCCAGAGCCATCATCAGATTGGAAAACGATATTTCCATCATTGATAGTTGTTCTAATAACTAAGTCACCTAAGCCCTGTTGTGAGATATACGAAGCACTACCATTATGAAAAAGCTGTAAATCGTCATTTGTACCAAACAAGGCATTTGTATTATCTTCCCATTTGGCATTTCTTAAAAATCTTGTTTGAGCTTGGCCACCATCAAGCATTAAATAAGTTGCATCTCCACCGGAAGCATCATCAGCTTGAAAGAGTATATCTCCATCATTAGTTTGATTTCTTATGTATAAATCACCAGTCTGATTAGTTATTAAAGAGTGTGAGCCATTGTGATATAATTGTAAATCATTGCCTGCACCAAAATAAACTGCTTTAGTATCTTCTAAATGAACATCTCCTGAAAAAGTAGCTGCACCTGATTGATTTATATTAAGAACAGGATTTGAAAATGTAGTTCCATTTGCTGCGGTAGAAGGCGTAATAGAGAAAGTCTGAGAAGCATGAGTAGCAAATCCTAATTGCCAATTATATTGGTTAGTTCCGCTTTCAAATATATATTGTGTTTTTAAACCATTACCACTTTCACCTTTTACTGTTAAAGCTGTTCCACTATTAACCCCTGAATTAATAATTGTTCCTACACCACTTACGTTAAGTCCTGATGTTGTTAATGTAGTACCATCAAACGTGAGATTTGCTTCCGCATTTGCGTTTGTTCCATCTCCTGTGAGTACTCTATTATTTGCATTGTTTGAAATTGATATACCACCACCACCAGAAACAGCAGCAAATGTTAAGTTGCCTGAACCATCTGTCTGTAGTACTTGGTTTGCGCTTCCGTCTGCTGTTGGGAATGTGTATGCATTATTAAATTTAATTGCACCAGCAGTACTAATATGGAATCGCTGAGCAGTATCAGTATCATCATAAATTTGGAAAGCTCCACCATCGTTAATAAGTCTTACTGCACCTTCTGTATTTGTTAAATCTAAACTTGCTTGGTTACCATCGGTTGCTTCTACCTTTATACCAACTGTTGCACCTGAACCACTTACATGAAGTTTTCTAGTTGGTGAACCTGTACCGATACCAACATTTCCTGATGAAGCTATTCTTACTTTCTCAGTATTATTAACCTGAAATCTCATGTAGTTATTTGTATGGTCATAACCTATTTGACCAATATTTGCATCATCAGTATCGCCAAAGTTTACATAACCAAAACCATTTGTTGGTTGATTACTTTGGAAACCTGCAGCATTTGCGACTCCTGAAAGGTAGAGGTCTTTGAATTTAGCACCAGGGTCTCCTAAAGTCGTAACCCCGTTTTGACTAGGATATATTTCGTCGAATTGATCTGCAAATATAAGGTTTGTGCCAGAGCTGCCACCCACACCCATCATTAACTTGCCGTTTGAAACAGTACCAATACTTCCAACATTAACTGTATCCTTTTGAAAGTTTAAAATTACTCCATCAGTAGATAAACGATTAAGATCTAATACCGTACTAGCTCTTGTAAATGCACCATTACCGCCTGCGTATGCACGAAATCCTGCAGATGCATTAGCTGCGCTTGTTGTACCAACTAATAAATTACCGCTGCTATCAAATCTAGCCTTTTCACCAGAACCAACAGTACCATTTCTTCCAAATACTAATTCACCACCAGTATCGTTATAAATGTGCCAATAACTTGCAGTATCAGCTGGACTAAATATCATACCATAATCAGCACCACTACCGTATCCACCAACAAACATATTACCACCACGGACATCTAATTTGTGTATTGGATTTGTGGTTCCGATACCAACATTTCCTGCATCTGTAATAACCATTGGTCTTGTATTATCAGTTACGTTTCTAAAGAATAAATTATTATTAGTTACGCCTGATGCACCACCGCCAATAGCAAATACTTTACTTCCTTGCGTATTTTGAAATAAGATATGAGATGCGTCACCTGTTGCTGTACCGCCTTTGATGTGTAATTTGCCTGTTGGCGAAGTTGTTCCAATACCAATTCGACTATTGGTAGTATCTATATGAAGAATATCATTGTCTGCGACTGCGACAATGTCGTTGTTACCTTTTTTGATGTATACGGCACCATCAGCTGTGTTGACTGCTATTTCGCCAAGTGCTAAATCTGAGCTACCAGGTACGTTACCTGCTACGCTCGAACGCTTTAATAAAACTGTTTGTGCCATATGTATGAATTCCTTTGTTGCCTATATAGGCGGAAAAGAGGAACTTTAATTAAAAAGTTCCGCCATCGATTGTTGATGTCCAAGAAGCTGCTCCAGACGTAGTCATAGTTAACAGAGCTCCTGCAGAGCTTGGTTTTGCTAATCTTGAATAACCAGCATTTGAAGCTTTACCTATAATTAAGTCTCCAATTGCAGTTTGTGTAATTCCTTTAATTCTAAGAGTGTCTCCACTTACTTCGATTGTTTTGTTATCATCATTTACATTAATTGTATTTCCAGACTTACTTAAAGCATCTCCTGCTATAATCTGTCCTGCACCTGAGAATTGTACAACAGGCATTGCTGTAGTACCAAAGTTAGAAGGTGTTCCATCATGAGTAAAGACAAATCCATTATCTCCTCCTACAGTACCTTCTTCAACAAATACGAATGTACCACCTGTTAGTTCTGCGGCTGCATTTGCATCAACTGATCTGGCTGGAGAAGTTCCAACTACATAGATACCATTTTCTCCTTGGGCTGTCTGATTCTTAACAAGAACTCTATCGCCATTTACAAGAGTTACTCCATCAAGAGTATCGTCTGCATTTAGTGCTGTTGCAATAGTAATGTTAGCTGTTGTAGCTACTCTTACTGAATCTTTAATATCAAGAGATTGTTTTACTGCATCAACGTATGCTTTTGTAGCTGCGTGTTGTGCCTGTGTTGGATCTGCAACATTTACTATATTAGCACTATTTGCATCGATTGCTCCTGAACCATTTGGATTCAGAGAGATGTTTCCATTTGTATTTGTACTTGATAACTCGTTACCGTTTAGTGTTAAATTATCTGCAACTAAACTTCCACCAGTAATTGCTCCTGAAGCTGTTACTGTAGATAACCCTGCTAAAGAAGATGCTGTAGCACCTAAATTTATTGAAGTGCTACCAATGGTAAGACTTGAATTATCTATTTGTGAATTTGAAATTGAAGCAATGCTTACTGCACCACTTGAAACTGTAAAGTCATTTGAATTGAANGATGCTACACCTTTGTTTGATGTTGTTGCATCTTCTCCACTTACTGTTGCTGTTCCGCTTGAGTATGATACATCAATACCTTCGCCACCTGCTACAATAACAGCACCTTTGTTAGTTGCTGAAGAGTCTTCTGAAGATATAGTAATAACTCCACTGGTAGCAACTGTATTGATACCTTCGCCTCCAGTAAATGTTAGAGTTCCACCTAAAGTTTTTGTTGTGTTACTTGTATCTGCTGCAAAAGTAATATTCTTTGCAGTAACTGCACCACTTGAAACTGTAAAGTTTGCGGATGCAAAAGATGCTAAACCTTTTACTGAAGAAGTAGCGTTTGCTACTGCGACCGTTACTGTGTCACTTCCTACAGTTGTACTTACTGCTCCTGTACCTGTGAAGCTTAATGTGTCACTTACTAAATTAACAGAATCAGTAGAAGAACTATCTCCTGCTATTCCTAATGTTGTTGATATAGTAGTAAAACTTACTGCTCCTGATCCATTTGTTATAAGTGCTTGACCATTTGAGCCATCTGCCGTAGGTAATGTATATCCTACTGTGCCGTCTAAACCTATTTCTAATTGCTTGTTAACTGTTATTAACTCTGCTGCATTAGTAGTGTCAAATGTTAAGTAGTTGTTTGATCCTTCTGAAATAGTAAAAGCAGTTGCACTACCATCTAATATAAGTAGTTCAGTTGCAGCTCCTGCGATAGAGATTGAGCCAGTAGCAGAGCTTAATGTTAAATTACCTGAAGTAGAAGAAACTGTATTACCGTTTATTTGTAAGTTATCTACTAAAAGATTATTAATTTTGCTATTTGCATCAGTAACAATTGCTGAGTTAGCTGTAAGTTCCCCTACAGAATGGTCGAGCATATTTACATAAGCTTGTCCACCTATTATATCAAAGGTAGAACCATCTCCAATAAAAAGTTTATTAGAGTTATAAGAGTAACCTAACTCACCTTTTACAAGATTATTCCCGGGGGTTGCTGTCGAGTCACTTCTTTTGATTTTAATTATTTGTGCCATTTTTTAGTCCTTAAAAACCACCTCCATCGAGGTTGTCCATTGTACCTGTTGCTGATGCAAGTGGTACGAATTCGAATGTGTTGGTAGAAGTTTCTCTATATACTTTAAGCTGATCATCATCAGTGTCGTACCATAAGTCTCCTTCACCCAAATTACTTCCTGTGGGAGCAGTATCGCCCCTATAAAATTGGTCTGCCAATACTTCTAATGCGTTAGTGAGGTTTCCTCCTGGAAAGATTCCTCCGTAAGATTGCACATTTACGTCATCCGTAGTGGTAGGTTGTTTTACTAATTGTAAACTTGTTTGTACAGATATGGGATTATCACTTTGGTTAAGTGTAATCGTATTGTTAGTCTCATTAACTGTTACATAAGTCGGTACTTCAGTTACTGTTATTGAAATAGACATTATCTGGTAACATTCGCAGTAATAGTCGCTGTACCTTGCATTAGCCTGGTGACTACTCCTGCGCTTGATTCTATTTCTAAATCATAAACGTATATTCCAGCGTCAACTGCCATGGTTTCTGTCGCAGTATTACTTACTGTTACTATACCATCGGTAGCTCCTGTTATTGCACAAGTAACTGCTAAAGCAACAGTGGTGGATTCGACAGAACTTCTAAGCTGCATCCTCGCACTATAGTTTGTTAAATTCATTGCTGTACCATTATCTTGCACAGTTAATTGACGACTAAAAGTCGCTCCCTGTTCAAATGTAAAATTATATGTTCCTGCTGACATTGAATTTGCTCCCTATGCACACTTTTACTACTTCCTAACTACTTAATAAGATTAATTATAAGTAGTACGTTAAAATACCTGTTTTCTGATTACGCCTGTAATGTCTTAATTATACCAAATTTTAACACCAGTTGTCAAGCATTAAATTTTGAAGGTAGATTACTTTTGCTTATCTTCAAGTTCTTTTACTTTTAATTCTAACTCTTTTACAGCTTCTATTAGTAATGCTGTGAGTTTTGGATAGTCAACTGCTTTGTAGCCGTCTTCTCTATCTTTTACTAACTCTGGTGCGACTTGTTCTACGTCTTGAGCGATAACTCCAATGTCATGCCCTTCATGTACATTTTGTTTATCATTCCAGTCAAACTCTACTCCTCGTATTTGTTTCACTTTAGCTAAAGCACTATCTATCACTACGACGTTGTCTTTTAGTCTTGCATCAGAACTGTGGTACGCAGTGACATCTCCAGTAGCTCGAATAGCTCCGGTTACATCAAGTATAGAACTTGAGTAAGTCATTCCTGAAGGTAGTCCACTTCCTCCTGAAACAGTACCCCACTCTAAAGTAGTTCCACTGCTTGGTACTTTGAGAACTTGACCTGCTGTGCCAATAGATGTTGGAAATGTGAAGGCTTCATTAAATGTAATTGCACCTGAACTATTAATTGTAAATCTTTTTTGCGTGTCAACATTAGATGTGCCAATAACAAACTTACTGGTAGCCGCATCATAACCTACAGTATATTTTACATTTCCTGCCTCAAAAAACTTTAATTCTGGGTCTGCTCCCGCAGCTGCATCTAGTACTAATCTTGCATCTGTAGTACTTGATTTTATATGTAATAAATCTAATGGATTCTGTGTGCCGATACCAAAGCATCCATTAGTATGAAATCTTCCTTTTTCTACGCCAGAAACATCAAACATAACATATGAACCACCTATTTCTGCAGGCATTTGTGTTGAGGTTGTTCTATTATAAGATAATAAGGAGCCTACTCCACCGATAACTCTGACTTCCATACCATGACCAGCAAATCCAGTCGTACCGTTACCAAAAGCAGCTATACTAGTATTTGATTTAATATTTCCGCCTGTTATTGTACTAACCGCATTAAGGGTACTGGCTACATCCATATTTCCAACACCATCTATAGTAACTAAATGATTACTACCCCAGTGACCTATCGTTATTACATTATTATTTGAAGCTGTTGAACTATATTTATATCCTATATAACCTGAATTTTTTGTTGAACTTTCTCTACCAAATACTAATATATTAGACTCATTTGCAGTCATATTAGGAGTCATCGCTTCTATTGTATGATTAAACGTACTTGAGCTTGAATTAATAATATCAAAAGTTGGTGTACCTGCTGTACCTGTTCCAGTTATAGCTAAAGCACCTGAAATTGTTCCACCTGTTAAAGGTAAATAAGAAGTAGAGTTAAATGCATTTGAACCAAATGTATATGTTTGATTGGTTGTACCGTTTACACTAAAAGTAAGAGTATTTCCTGATTTAGTAATTCCATCTAAAAAGTTATTACTACCCGTAGTATCGGTCCATGGAACATTAACATAAGCATTTGTTCCTGACATAAGAACTTTATAGTTTCTTGCTGTAGAGTTAGTAGTAAAATTAGTAGTAATACCGCCTTTTGTTCCTGAAGAAGCTGTAGGTAAAGAATAGTTATTAGCATTGGATGCTATATTATCTAACTTTGCACCATCTACAGAAACATCTCTTCCATCAAAAGTTGAATTTGTAGTTATTGCTCCAGTCATTGCTCCGCCAGTCAAAGACAGTTTACCATTTAAAGAAGTTGTTACTGCAGTATGAAAATCATTGTCATCGTCTAATGCTGCCGCTAACTCATTTAAAGTATTTAATGTTCCAGGTGCTCCGTCAATTAAGTTATTAATTTGTGTTGTAACAAAGTCATAAACGTGGTCACTCGTTGGAATTGTTGAAGCGCCATTTACTACTGCTCCTGTGTTTACAGCAATATCATTTGCATTTACTGTTATACCAGTTCCAGCCCCTACATTGAAGGTAATAGTTTCATTTACCGCTTGGTTTACAGTAAAATCTCCGCCATTTGTTAGACCGCTACCTGCTGCAAGAGTAATTGTATTATTATTTACATCATCAGATGTTTCGCTACCATCTCCTCCACTTACATTAAATGTAGAACCACTTGCTGCAGTAAGAGTTAGTACTCTCACAGCACTGTCATCCGTTACGTCTCCTACTGTTCCAGTACCATAACTTCCTGAGCCGCCTATTTCAATCCAATAGTAGTGAGCTCCTGCGCTAATTGTATGAGTAAATTCTAAAGTGAAATATCCATTAGTAGCAAAAGAAGCTGTGCCAGCGCCTACACTTCCTGAAGCACTAAAGGACTGAGACATTGAAGCATTAGAATGATTTGCTCTAATTAACTCTACTTCAGCAAAAGCAAAACCTGGTTCAGTTTCAACTTGTTGATCTAACCTATACTGTGTTGCTGATTGTGTTCCTGAACTATACTCACTAAAACTTAATGTTCCTCCTACTTGAGTTGCACCACTTCTACTATTTGAAGTATTATGTAGAACTTTTACTGTTACACTATTTGGAATTCTAGAATACGCTGTAGATATAGCTTGAGAACTGTTGCCACTATGATCTATACCTATTCCAGAAAAAAGTGCATATTTACCTGCACTTACAGTTATTGTCTGGCTTGATGATATTGTTATTTTTTGTGAGTCACTATCTGCATCCCCCGAACTTGTTTTAGATATAGAAGAAACAGAAGCTCCTGTAGCTTCCGCAATTTCAGTAAAGGCTTCACTTGTAAATCCTGTAGAAGCATCAAATAATTTTGTTCCGCCAGAAGTAAAGATGTTAAATCCTCTAAGGTCTCCTGTGCCATCATTTGACACTTTAAAAGGTGTATAAGTTGTATTAGAGTCTCCTCCAACTTCTAATACTGTTCCTGTTACTCCTGAACCTGGAGTACGTATTTGAAATCTATTAGTTCCAGTAGATACACCCATGGCAAGACCTTCTGAACTACCAATAAATACTTCTTCCGCGTATACTGCACCTGTTTGAGTTACTGAAAATTTAGCATCGGCGGGAGTCGCGTCCCCTGCATATATTCTATAAGTCGAGTTTGCTCCATCTAATATTGCAACATTATCTCCTGAACCAGCTGTGATTTTTCCTGCATATGTAATGTTATCACCAAATTTGATTTCTCCTGAATCGACTTTAAAGAAGTTACTATCATCAATAGGTACTATACCTGCCTGCAACTGTATTGTTCCTGAGTTTCCTATATTATCAAAAGATGCTCTTAAGTTTTTAAATTCAGTAGGGCTAAATACATCTGTTGTACCTGGTAGTCCAAATCCAATTGTGTCTTTAATATTACCAGTACTGTCTACTATTTGGTCATTTTTTATTTCAGTAGGTATGGCTGCTCCATCTATGAAATTTGCTCCTGAGTCAAAACTATATTCAAATTTTGATAAATCACTTGACATTTTAATGTCAAAGTCTCCCGGGTCTTTTCTACCAATTGAACCTACTCTCATTGCTGGGTCAAAAGTTATAGTTTGATTTCCATTATATGCGGTTGTTTCTTTAATTCTTACTTCAGATCTAAAGTACGGTCTACTTGGTCTTGATGCACTCCAGTTTGCAGGAGAAGAATATGCACTGGATGCTAATACTCCTGTTTCAAAATTATAACGTTTATTATTAGTTGTATTGCTTGGAGTAGTTGCACTACTTGAATTATAAATAAATGTTCGGGCTGATCTTGGGTCATTATTGCCATCATCCCCACCTGTAACTTTTGTTATTTGAACACTATCACTTAAACTATCATTTGAAACTGCTACGGTAATTGGATAAGTACCTGTAGGTGTCACTGTTACAGTAGCTGCTCCTGTGCCGTTACTTCCACTATAGCTAAACGAACTTTTTGTTCCATTTGTTACAGTTATATCTCCTGTTACTAAATTACTTGCTTGATTTTGTTGATTTACTGTTATAGTAGCAGTAGAAGGTGTAGGTGTTGTATCTGAAGAATTATCAAAACCAAAAGTTTGTATATTTGAGCTTACACTTAAGCTTGCTGCGGATGCTCCGGGAGCTCCAGTATCTCCTGTTATTTTTACAGGAGTAGACCAGCTATAAGTAGAACCTGAAGTATTATAACTCCAAGTACCTACACTCTCCCATACAGGGGTAGAGCCTGTTGGAATTGTAGCACTCCATCCAGTTGGCGGGTTAGTTGCTGCTACACCAGGAGTATCAGGTTGACTTGTACTTCTTTTGAATACTTTTGGATTTAAGTCAAAGAAAGGGTTGTATAATACTGGAGTAGGCCAAGTTACTGTATTAGAAGTACCTGTTCCGGAAATTGCAACTTCTGATTCGTAAGTTGATTGATACAGTGAAAAAGTTGGTATAGTAGTACTCCAACCTGAAGGAATACTTGTTAAAGTGGAATTATTAAAATTATAATTAGAAGTTCCGCTAATTGTAGGTACTGCTGCAGTATAAGATTGCTGTTTGTAAATTGCTACTAAAGCTACGCTGTTTCCATCGGCTCCATCATCTCCAATAAACTTAACATAAGTTAGTGAGCCAGGTATACTGGTAGGTTCAGAACCTGTCCATTCATAAAAGTTTACAAATGTTCTACTTCCTTGAGTAAAACTCGCACTACTTCCCGAGGCATCCGTTGCATATATAGGTTTGACGCCTTCTGAAGTTCCATCTCCCCCGATAAATTGTACATAGCCTGAATTAAATACACTATTTGTTATTGCAGGAGCTGTTCCTGTATATTCTACATACTTAACAAATGTTAAATTACCTTGTGTAAAACTTTTGTTTGTACCGTTTGCATCTGAAGCATACGCTACTTTGACACCTTGAGTAGTACCGTCGTCTCCTTTTGATATTGTAAGTGTTGTAGTTCCATCCCCATCTGTAATTGGTATAGTAGTATTTCCATTACTATCAGTGCCTGGAGTACCAATAGTTACCGAACTCCCATCATCTCCTGCTTTAGATTTTGCAATAGTATAAGTTTGATCAATAGTAAAACCTGTGCCTGTAGGAGATACAGAAGCAGGTATAGTTGCTCTTAGTACTGCAGTTCCTATGTCAGCACTCATACTTCCTATTGTGTATGCTCCTGTTCCTGCATTTATAGAAATATCAACCCCAGTTTCGCTCTGTACTGTATACGTACAATTGCTTGTTTTATCTGTAGAACCTACAAATACTTTGAATTGTCCTCCAGCATTTGTAAAACTTGCTCCACTTCCATTACTTGCAGTTGATACTACATGTGCAGAATTAGTTAAGAAAGCTGTAGTTGAGTCAGAACCTGATTTAATACCAAAAATAGTTACAGAGTCAGAGGCTTTTAAAGTACCACCACTTCCGTCTCTTAAGAAAACAGTAATTGTTGTTGTTGCTTCAGCAGCAGGTTCGTTTGAGTCTGGTAAATTAAATGTTGCTGAAACATTTCCAGAAGCAACAGAGGTGGCTGCTGTTTCACTACCGCCATTTATAGAGAAAGTATACGTGGGGGTTCCAGAAAAAGGAGTATTAGCTCCTGATATTCCTAATCCTATTGCTGTTACAGTAACAGATTGATTAGAAGGGTCTTCTGAGTCTGCATCATTCGCACTATATACAATCGTGTTAGTATCTGCAACTAAGCTTACTGCTGCTGCATCTTTACCTATGCTTCCTGATGAACCATCTCTTGTTATTGTAAGTGGTACAAGTTCCGTAAATACTTCTCCACTAACGTCTGTTGTTGTTATCTTTATAAACTTATTTGTTGTATTATTTAGTACAGTACTTGCATCTACTGTAGCCTGATAAGGACTACTCGTATCTGTTAGTGTAGTACTACCATTTGTAAATTTTACTACGCCTTGAGAAGTTTGGTCGGAGTTTACAATACTAAAAACTACTCCGCTTGAATTTGGTGTTAGATTTCTTAAAGTAGCTGTAAGTAATACATCCTGTGCTGATCCTGTTGGACTTAAGTCGCCTGAAGCATTAAACTTAACCTGCATACTGGAAACATCTATATCTAATTGTGCAGATAATGTTTTAGCCACTCCAGAAACACCTGCACTTGCATTATAGTCCCCTTCTAATATTGCTGTCTTGTTTGTGTTTGTTAGTTTTGAGTTTCTCTTATGTCTTACCCAGTAGTAGAAAGTTCCTGCATCAGCAACAACATCATTAAAAGTTACTGCATCTGATATAGTTGCAAGTAGAGTTGCATTGGCTTGGCTGTCTGATGTATGTCTAAATATTTCTGTGTAGTCTGAAGCTGCAGAAAAATCAGTAGCATTGTTCCAACTAACTGTAATTACTCCAGGTTTATTATTAGTAGTAGATAAACTTGTGGGAGCTCCAGGCTTCTCTAAAGAAGGATTAGCTCCTGTTTGTGCTGCATGTGCTATAGAAGCTCTCTGTGGAGTAATTGCATATATTGAATCATCATATTCTCTGGCTTTTACACTCACAGTACAGTTGGCATTAAAAGTTAGATTCTCTACTCTAAATCTTTTGTTTGTAAAATTAAATGGAGAATAGCTTATAGAAATTACTTCTCCTGCTTTAAGTAGTAATCCTCGTTGACCTACGGTAAAACTTATTTCTTTACTAAATCTTGATTGTATTAATTCTTTTTCTACATTGATTCTTCCATTATAATAGTTGGTTATTCCAGTAAAAGGGAAACTACCTGTTTTAACAACATTTCTATCAGCTTTAAGGAAATCAGAGTTAAAGAAACTTATTGATCTACTTCCCCAATTATTTTGAGGGTCGGGTAAACTTGCTTTAATTGTATTTTTTGAAGTTCTTTGTGTGTTATCTACTAAAGAAATATTACCTATGATGTCTTCATTTTTAATATGTAAAGGATTGCTTTGTACACCGTCTGAAATACTTTCTACAGGTGCATCTACTTGAGTTTCTACATTCAATTCATATCTTCCATTTGAATATGTTAAAATACCATTAAAATGACTAAGTAGTGCATTTACATTAGCAAATATTGATTTAGAAGTATCTAAAGTAAAGTTTGTTTGGTGTCTTGTTACCCATTCCTGATCATGACTCTCCCATCCTAAGTATCTCCAGTATTTTATAAAATCAGAATCATATAAAGAATATTGAGGCAAAGTACCATTAACAGCAAGACTTAAAGATGAGGGTCCTGTCCCAGACTCTCTTGTTAGAGCTACAGAACTTAAATACTTAAATCCATTTGTAGTGCCTGAACTATGTGTAGGTGCTGTATTATTAAATCCTGCAGTAGTAACTTCGTATACCTTATCTTCATGTATAACAAAATCTCCAATTGTGTACAATACATAATTAAAATACTGTCTAAAGAACTTTCCTGATACTGCTGTGAACGTTACAGTGTTAGAAGATGAAGTATTTGCTAATACTTGTCCAGAAGCTACATGATTTGATTGAGTATCTACTAATTTATATACGTCTCCTTTTACACAAGATTGATTTCCTGTTAAAGTTAAAGTCACATCACTTCGTGTATCACATAATAGTGCTGAAGCTTTAAAAGATGGTAAGTCTAATTCTGTGTACCTGTTTAAATCTTTTCCATACCTTTTATTTGTAATGTAGTCTAATGTTTGTATTGCTGGATTGGTAGAAGCTCTTAAATCTTTTCCTTTACCATTTATAGTAAAAGTATTATTAGTTGTAACAACTTGAGTAAAAGGTGCGTCTAAAGATACATACTTATTTGTAGTATCAAAACTTGTTACTGTTCTTTGTTCTCCTGTCTCTACTATTGTTACAGTTTCTCCTACTATTCCATTTGCACTTGTAAGTGCATTTATAGAGCTATTAGAACTAAGGTCATATACTCTTGCACTTGCTACTTTGACTCCTGAAATTGTTGCATTAACAGTAAAAGTTCCTCGGAAAGTTATAGTATTTCCACTCCATGTTCCAAAAAGTATAGTGTTCTCATTTCCTTCTAATACAGTTCCAGTTAAATTTCCTATATTATATACGGTTTCAGTATTACTGCCAAAAACATTTTTTAAACTATTTGCATTTGTAGTAGTAAAAGTTGCGGATAACACTCCAGAACTATTAGTGGACATACTTGAAGGAGCTATGAATAAATCTGGAAAGCTTGCTGCAGTAGAGACTGTACCAGCATTGTGACTTAACATATGCCAATTATTACTTCCACTTTTTAATCGAACATATGGATATGTAGCAATGCCATCTGTACCGTAATTTAAATTAGGTATGCTATCTAATCGTATTCTTGTTTCTTGTACGCCATCTGAATTATAATAAGAATAATTGTGTACTACTCTGAATACTTTATCAGTACCTGTATCATCAAAAGGAGTAGCATCATCTTCTATAGTAATCCATGAGTTTGAAGCTCCTGTAAGAGAAACTTCTACATTACAAGTACTTCCATTTTTAAAATTCGTAGCAGCGTCAGAAGCTCCTAATACTTTATCCTGTACGAAAGTTCCATCATAGTTGTGGCACTCTAAAACTTTTCCTCTAATTACATATTCTACTTCTGGTATTGTTGTTTGGTCTGCTTCAATAGTAAATTTCATTACTGTGTATGCAGTATCTAATAATCTATGATTAGGACTCCAGTAAGGTTGTGACCCAGTATAATAATCATTCTGAATTTTAAATCCATTACTTTCTGCTATAGTAACTAAACTATCGTCTGCTGACTGGTCTGAAGAACCCTGATGAAAAGTAAAAAACATATCAAAAGGACTTGAAATACTTGCATACTCTGAAGTCTGTAGACCTTTACTACTTGCTGTAGATAGCAGTCCTGAAATGTTATTTTCATTTACTGAGTTATAGGCAAATCTTGAAGCATATGAATGTTGTTTGAATCCTATATAATCAACACTTGCTTCTCCTCCGAGTAAGTCAAAATCTGAAACATCAGTAGCTGTAGCCAAAGCACCTGTTAAAGCACTACCAGATAAAGTATCTCCTCTATCTGCTCTACCGTAGCATTGTAATTGTGTTTCTGCTCTCTCTGTACCATTTACAGAGTTTCTAACTTCAAAGTCTGACTCGTCTGTACATATAATAGGAGAGCCTTCAAAGTACATATTATATAGTCCTTGAACTTTTCCTTCTGCTAATGCATATGCAACGTAGACTTCTTTTGAATTATTATTTTTTGTATCAGCAAATACAGGTATTCCAGGTACTCTTTGTACTCCATAAACTACAGGTAAGTGTCTACCTTTTAAATGAACATTTAAATCAACTTGATGGTCTACATCATACTGTTCCTGTACCTCATAATATTTTCTCTCTCCTGTTAGTTTACCAATACCGCCTCTTTTCTTAGACTTCATTACTGTACGAGTTTCTGTTGTTTTATAATTTGCTATAGTATTAAGTGATGTTTCTGCATGTTGAAAACCTAAGTCTGTTGCATAAGAAGGTTTAACTGCGCTATCAATAGAAGGTTTACCGTTTGAGTCTAAAGATCTATGTACTTCATCTAATGTAAGTCTTCCGCCTACTTGTACGAAGTCTCCCCAATGACTTGTTAGTCCCCATTTTATTCTTGAACCAGTTGAAGCTTCTGATATAGAAGTACTTGCTATTATTCCCTTAAATACTTGTATTGCACCTTTTTCTACTCCTTCAGCATCAAAGAATATTTTATGTACAAAAACTTCTCTATTGGTAAATAAAGGATTTGAAGCATTAATACCTCTTTCAAGAGTTGCTCCAGATAATTCTTCATTCTCCAAAGTCATAGTTAGATTTTGAGCGCTAATAGTCTCTAAAGTACTATCATCAGTATCTGTTCCTGTTCTTGCTAAAGTTATAACTTGATTATTGCTTGAAAAAGCTGAAATAATAAAAATTCTTTGACTATC
>JGI24927J35514_1000037_pt1 | contig 25988 bp, 21 predicted proteins | sample AOAMet2_C49A8_35_2_FD_35514 | JGI IMG/M metagenome (IMG submission 35514)
TAAAGTCTATTTCAATTCCACTCTCTAATATAATCTCCTTTAGCTTTGCAGCTGACAACCAGGGGAAATATGATAATACCATAGATGCAACTCCAGTCAATGCTGGTGCAGCCATTGAAGTTCCGCTTTGAAAATCATATTTATTATCGGGCATTAAAGAATATATGTCATAACCAGGAGCAAAAATATCNACATTATTTTGTCCAAAGTTTGAAAAGCTTGCAACAATATTTTCATTATAGTTAATTGTGCTAGCTCCAACATTTATAAAATTATTTGAAAACTCTGTTTTTCCCAAATATTGATCATTAGGATAGTTTTCATTAGAGTTAATATCAAGATCTTCTGTTTCATTACCTGCAGCATGGACGATTAGAACATTATTTTGGGCTGCATATTTAATAGCGTCAATTACCCATTCAGGATTTGTGGAATATGATTTACCAAAACTCATATTGATAATTCTAGCTCCATTATCAACAGCATATCTAATTCCTAGGGCTATATCTTTATCATATTCATCACCATTTGGAACAGCTCTAATAGCCATAATTTCCAGATTATTATTAACACCATTACTACCAATTGAATTATTTCTAATACCACCTATTATTCCAGACACATGTGTGCCGTGACTTTCAGTGCTTTTTGAGTGTTGAACTCTTGAATCACCATAAGAGACATCTCTTAAGTCATATATGTTATCGCCAACTATTGATCTGCCATTAAAATTAGTATTGTAGTGATAGTTTATTTGATCAGAGAAATATTCAACACCTTCTTCTAAATAATCAAGATCTATATCTAAAGAATCAAAATATGTTAATAAATCTATAGACTTTAATAATGTGCTATCATTTGATTTAATATTTGCCAAATCTAATNTTGAAAATTTATCTTTCCCTAAATAGTTAGATATATNATTTGTAGATTTTTTATAATCCTCAGTAATNTCCTTGTAATATTCAAAATTTCTTTNTGCAATTCCTTTTTTGATATTTATATTATCAATGGCTGAATTATATCTTCGATTATTATTTAAACTATCTCGAATAATTCTTGTCATTTCAAGAGTTTCATTATAGGATTCTCCCAGAAAATTCCAGCCATTAATATCATCGATATAGCCATTTTTATCATCATCAATTAAATTGTTTGGAATTTCTTTATCATTTACCCAAATTAGATTAGTAAGATCTTCGTGATTTGTATCTATACCTGCATCAATTACTGCTACTATTACTTTTTTAGCTTTTAAGTCTTTGACAAGCTCTTTGTATGCTCTTTCAACACTCATTCCTGGAACTGAATCTTTTTCAAGATCAAGATTATGCCAGTTTTTTTTTATTCCATCTGCAAAATTAAGTTTTGAAGTATTGGGTAATGAAGTTAAATAGTCGTTAGAAAATTTGATTGAACTACACGAAAATGTTAGAAGTGTAATTAAAAAGAAAGTGATTTTCTTCATTGATATTAGTCGGTGTGATTAAGCTTATCTTTTAATTTAGAAAGCTTAAGTTTTCTCCACCAAGCTTTGTTATGTTCTCTTTGAGATTCTGCTCTGTGGATTTTCTTGTTTAGTTTATTTATTTTTTTTTGAATATATGATTTTCCCATTTCTTTCATAACTATAAGTTACAAAAATGAATTGAAAATTATCTAGATTTTCTATTATCAATAAAGCTTTTTATGAAAATAATCATAGCAATAGATGAGGTTGTTATCATAATGATGACTCTAGCTAGCCCAATTCCGCCCCTTTCAATTGCTCCTGGTAGAACTTGAAAACAAAGTGCCCCAAGAATTATAAATGTAAAGAGAACAATAAGGTGAGCTGACATCTTTACAAGTTTTTCTTTGTTAAGAAGTGCTCCAAGACTAAATAAGATAATTCCAAAAAAGAAAGGTATTAGTGCTGTTACTGAATTGGTATCAATATAACCCCATATTGACATAGTAAATAGAGAAATTGAATTTACAGTATTAAACCTTTGAATGCTTTTGATTTCCATTTTATTTAATTTTTCCAAATATATTATATCTATACCTAGCAATGAAATCATAAACTAGATTTCTAATAAAAGTTGGAAAGATTTTGATAAAAAATGAAGTTTTTTTGAAGTTAATTTTATCTAACATTAATATCACAGCTTCAGATTTTTTCAAATCTCTATTCCCATCTTTAACTATAACTGTATTTTTTATATCTAAATCTTTATCTTTTAATAAATCGTTTGGAAGGAATGTTAAAGAATTATTCTTATCATTTTTTTTGGCAAAACTCACAGCGTTGTAACATAACCTGCAATTAGGATCATAATATACATTAACGTTATTGGACATTTATTTATTCTTATTTGCGGAGTAAGCAATTAATAATGAGCTGATAAGTAGAGATGAAGCAGGCAGAGATTTTATTAATTCATCTCCTACACTCATATGCATATATACAGCTACTAGCATCATAATTGCAATTCCAAGGGATGCAAAAAGTCTTAATTTACTATAGTAAAGGCTCAAAATTAAAACTATTGCAAGGGAAACTTTAACAATACCAATAATTAAAAAATAATCCTCTAATCCATAGACCGTAAATTCCTCCAAAAGATTAGTTGCATTTCCACCTCTAAAAGAGGTAGATCTGCTAGCTCTAAATAGCCATACATTAATTATTGTTAGGCCAACAAATACCGATAAAATCTTACTTATTTTTTTCAACATTTTTTATCAATTGAAACTAAAGATATAAAGAAATTATTACAGTAATAAAAAAAAACGTTAAATCAGTTTATATATAAGAAAAAAATTATAAATTTGCAGCTCGTAAAAAAACAAGAAAAAAATACTGCTATGGCTAAAGAAAATTTTGATAGATCGAAACCCCACCTAAACATAGGTACTATCGGTCACGTTGACCACGGAAAAACAACTCTTACTGCTGCAATTACAAAAGTATTATCAGACGCTGGTTTTTCAGAAGCTAGAAGTTTTGATTCAATTGATAATGCACCTGAAGAAAAAGAACGTGGTATTACAATTAACACATCTCATGTTGAATATCAAACAGCAAACCGTCACTACGCTCACGTAGATTGTCCTGGTCACGCTGATTACGTAAAAAACATGGTTACTGGTGCTGCTCAGATGGATGGTGCTATATTGGTTGTTGCTGCAACTGATGGTCCTATGCCTCAAACTAGAGAGCACATATTATTAGGAAGACAAGTTGGTATACCAAGAATTGTTGCTTTTTTAAACAAAGCTGATATGGTAGACGATGCTGAGCTTCTTGAACTTGTTGAAATGGAAGTTAGAGATCTTCTTTCTTTCTATGATTATGATGGAGATAATACTCCAGTTGTTCTTGGTTCTGCTTTAGGAGCTTTAAATGGAGAGCAAAAATGGGTAGATAGTGTATTAAAGTTAATGGAAGGTGTTGATAGTTATATTGAACTTCCAAAAAGAGAAGTTGATAAAGACTTTCTTATGCCTGTTGAGGATGTATTCTCAATAACTGGTAGAGGTACTGTTGCAACTGGTAGAATTGAAACTGGTATTGCAAACTCAGGTGATGAAGTTGATATTATTGGGATGGGAGCTGAAAAGCTNAAATCTACAATNACAGGTATTGAAATGTTTAGAAAAATTCTTGATAAAGGTGAAGCAGGTGATAACGCTGGTATCCTTTTAAGAGGTATTGAAAAAACTGATATAACAAGAGGTATGGTTATTTGTAAGCCAGGCTCTGTAACTCCTCATGCTAAATTTAAGGCAGAGGTTTATATCTTGAAAAAAGAAGAAGGTGGTCGTCATACTCCATTCCACAACAATTATCGCCCTCAGTTCTATGTTAGAACTACAGATGTTACAGGTAATATTGTGCTTCCAAGTGGTGTAGAAATGGTGATGCCTGGTGATAACTTAACAATTGAAGTTGAGTTAATATCACCTATTGCTCTAAATGTTGGTTTAAGATTTGCAATTCGTGAAGGTGGTAGAACCGTCGGTGCAGGTCAGGTAACTGAACTTTTAGACTAGTAAAACAAAGTTTAATTAACTCTAAGGGTGTCTTGCGTTAAGCTTGATACCTTTTGTGTAAAATATAAACGGGTTTAGCTCAGTTGGTAGAGCACTGGTCTCCAAAACCAGGTGTCGGGAGTTCGAGTCTCTCAACCCGTGCACAAAAAAAATATGATGTCGATTATTAACTTTATTAAGGAATCTGTAACAGAACTGAGGGATAATGTCAAATGGACACCCCGTTCAGAATTGTTAAACCTATCTGCTTTGGTGATAGTTTTTTCGGTGATCTTCTCATTAGTTATATGGGGTGCTGATTCAATTCTCTCTAGAGTAGTTAAATTTTATTTCAATTTAATAGGATAGATTGTGGAAGTCGCAGAAAAAAAATGGTATGTAATAAGAGTAGTGACTGGTCAAGAGGTCAAAATTAAAGACTACATTGATTACGAACTCTCAAGAGTCTCTCTCGATAAACAAATTGAAGAGATGCTGGTACCTACTGAAAAAGTGATTCAAATAAGAAAAGGAAAAAAGATTTCTAAAGAGAAAACTTATTTTCCAGGTTATATAATGATGAAGGCTGATATATCTGGAGAAATTTTACATGTTATTAAATCTGTTTCTAATGTTCTTGGTTTCTTAGGGGAAACTAAAGGTGGTGAACCAATACCATTAAGACAGGCAGAGGTAAATAGAATGTTAGGTAAAGTAGACGAGCTAGCTATTTCTGGAGAGCAAATAAATATTCCATTTTCTATTGGTGAAAATGTAAAAGTTATTGATGGTCCTTTCAATGGTTTCACTGGAACTATTGACAATGTAAACGAAGAAAAAAGAAAACTTGAAGTAATGGTTAAGATTTTTGGAAGAAAAACTCCACTAGAATTAAGTTACATGCAGGTTGAAAAAATATAATTATGGCAAAGGCAATAGACAAAGTATTAAAATTACAAATTAGAGGAGGTGCTGCAAATCCCTCTCCTCCAGTAGGACCAGCTCTTGGTGCTGCAGGTGTTAATATAATGGAATTTTGTAAGCAATTTAACTCTAGAAGTCAAGATAAACCAGGAAAAATTCTTCCTGTTGTTGTAAGTGTTTTCAAAGATAAAAGTTTTGATTTTATAATAAAAACTCCTCCTGCAGCCATTCAACTTCTTGAAGCAACAAAAAAGAAAAAGGGGTCTGGAGAGCCAAATAGAGAGAAAGTAGCAACTGTTTCTTGGGATCAGGTTAAAAAAATTGCAGAAGATAAAATGGTAGATCTTAATGCTTTCACTGTGGATTCTGCAATGAAAATGGTAGCAGGTACTGCAAGATCTATGGGAATTAAAGTAAATGGAGGTACACCACCAGCTAAATAATTATGGGAAAACTAACTAAGAATAGAAAAATTTCAATCGAAAAGGTAGACTCAGATAAGTCTTACAGCCTAGAAGAGGCTTCATCTCTTGTAAAAGAAATTACAACAACAAAGTTTGACTCATCTGTGGATTTGGCCATAAGATTAGGTGTAGATCCTAAAAAAGCTAATGAAATGGTTAGAGGAGTTGTATCTCTACCTCATGGTACAGGTAAGACATTAAAACTACTTGCTTTGGTTACTCCTGATAAAGAAGAAGAAGCAAAAAAAGCAGGTGCAGATTTAGTTGGTCTAGATGAGTATATTGAGAAAATTAAAAAAGGTTGGGTTGATGTAGATGTAATAGTAACTATGCCTAGTGTTATGGGTAAATTAGGTCCTTTAGGTAAGGTTTTAGGTCCAAGAGGTTTAATGCCAAATCCAAAAACAGGAACTGTTACTATGGATATAGCAAAAGCTGTTACTGAAATTAAAGGTGGAAAAATTGACTTTAAAGTTGATAAAACAGGAATAATTCATGCTTCAGTTGGTAAAGTATCTTTTACTGCTGATAAGATTAAGGATAATGCTAATGAGCTTATTAATACAATTGTAAAACTTAAGCCATCAGGAGCAAAAGGTATATATATAAAAAGTATTTCAATGTCAAGCACAATGAGCCCTGGCATTGCAATTGAATCAAAATTTGAATAATACTCAAGATGAATAAAGAAGAAAAAGTTCAAGCTGTAGAAGAGCTGAAAGGTCAACTTGCNGATTATAAGTCAATATACTTGACTGATATTGCAGGTCTTAATGCTGTTNAAACAAGTAAACTTAGAAGAGAATGTTTTAACTCTAANGTTAAACTTTCAGTTGTAAAGAATACATTTCTTGAAAGAGCAATGTCTGAATCAGATAGTGATTTTGGTGAACTAAAAGATTTATTAAAAGGTAACACTACTATAATGTTATCATCTATTGGTAATAGTCCAGCTAAGGTTATTAAAAAGTTCAGAAAAGATGGTGATAAACCGATTTTAAAAGGTGCATTTGTTGACGAGGCTATCTACATAGGCGATGAGCATATTGAAGCATTATTCAACTTAAAATCCAAAGAAGAAGTTATTGGTGAAATTATTTCTCTTCTTCAATCACCAACTAAAAATGTTATTTCTGCACTTAAGTCAAGTTCAGCAACAATCGCTGGTCTAGTTAAAACATTAAGTGAAAAACCTGCAGAAGAAGCAAAAGCTGAGGAGCCAGTTGCAGAAGAAGCAAAAGCTGAGGAGCCAGTTGCAGAAGAAGCAAAAGCTGAGGAGCCAGTTGCAGAAGAAGCAAAAGCTGAAGAAAATGATAAACCAGAGGAGCAAACCTCTGAGGATGAATCTAAAGATGAATCTAAATAAAAAGTTAAGTAAATAATAATAATTAATAATTAAAAACTCTAATAATGGCAGATCTAAAAAAAGTCGCAGAACAGTTAGTTGGTTTAACAGTTAAAGAAGTTAACGAACTTGCTGATATTCTTAAAGATGAATATGGTATCGAACCTGCAGCAGCAGCAGCAGTAGCGGTAGCAGCNGGTCCTGGTGCTGGTGGAGNAGACGCAGCTGAAGCAAAATCAGAATTTGATGTTGTTTTAAAATCAGCTGGTGGCTCAAAACTTGCAGTGGTTAAATTGGTCAAGGAGTTAACTGGATTAGGGCTTAAAGAAGCTAAAGATCTAGTTGATAACGCTCCAAGTTCAATTAAAGAAGCAGTATCAAAAGACGATGCTGAAGGACTAAAGAAATCACTTGAAGAAGCTGGAGCTGAGGTTGAACTTAAGTAAGTTTAAATAACTTCGTTTTTTAGGCTTTTAGAATTATATCTAAAGGCCTATGCTTGTTTGAATTAAACTCTAAAATATGACTAATAACAAATTGAGAACAAATTTTTCTAATACTAAAACTGCAAACGTTGAAACTGATTTTTTAGATATTCAAATCAAATCATTTCAAGATTTCTTCCAACTCGAAACTAAGTCAGATGAGAGAGTTGAAGAAGGTTTGTTTAACACCTTTAAAGAAAACTTTCCTATAACTGATGCTAGGAATCAGTTTGTTTTAGAATTTATAGACTATTTCGTTGATCCACCAAGGTACTCAATGCACGAGTGTATCCAACGTGGTCTTAGTTTTTCTGTACCTCTTAAAGCAAGACTAAAACTTTACTGTACTGATGCAGAACATGAAGACTTCGAAACAATTGTTCAGGATGTTTTTTTAGGGTCTATTCCCTATATGACTCCAAGTGGTACTTTTATAATCAATGGGGCAGAAAGAGTAGTTGTTTCTCAACTTCATAGATCTCCTGGAGTATTTTTTGGTCAATCATTTCATGCTAATGGAACAAAGCTTTACTCAGCAAGAGTAATTCCTTTTAAGGGCTCATGGATTGAATTTGCTACTGATATAAACAATGTAATGTATGCATATATTGACAGAAAGAAAAAATTGCCAGTTACAACTCTATTTAGAGCAATTGGATATCAAGGTGATAAAGAAATTCTTGAAATTTTTGATTTAGCTGAAGAAATTAAGGTTACAAAAGCTGGACTTAAGAAAGCTCTAAACAGAAAGTTAGCTGCAAGAGTTCTAAGAACATGGCATGAAGACTTTGTAGACGAAGACACTGGTGAGGTTATCTCAATTGAAAGAAATGAAATNATAATTGATAGAGATACAGTTATTGAAAAAGATCATATTGAACAAATTCTTGATGCTGACGTTAAAACAATTTTAATTCACAAAGAAGACGCTCAGAACTCTGACTATGCAATCATATATAATACACTTCAGAAAGATCAGACTAATACTGAAAAAGAGGCTGTAGAATATATCTATAGACAATTAAGAAATGCTGAACCACCAGATGAGGAAACAGCAAGAGGTATTATAGATAAATTATTCTTCTCAGATCAAAGATATAATCTTGGAGAAGTTGGTAGATATAGAATGAATAAAAAGTTAAACCTTGAGGTTGATATGGAGGAAAGGACTTTAACTAGACTCGATATAACTACTATTATCAAATATCTTATTGAATTAATTAATTCAAAAGCAGAGATTGATGATATCGATCACTTATCTAACAGAAGAGTAAGAACTGTGGGTGAACAATTGTCTTCTCAATTTGGAGTAGGTCTTGCTAGAATGGCAAGAACTATTAGAGAAAGAATGAACGTTCGTGATAATGAAGTGTTTACTCCAATTGATTTGATTAATGCTAAAACCCTTTCATCTGTTATTAATACTTTTTTTGGAACAAATCAGCTATCACAGTTTATGGATCAAACAAATCCATTAGCAGAAATTACTCATAAAAGACGTTTATCAGCTCTAGGACCAGGTGGTTTGTCAAGAGAAAGAGCAGGATTTGAGGTAAGAGATGTTCACTATACACATTACGGAAGATTATGTCCAATTGAAACACCTGAAGGTCCAAATATTGGTCTTATTTCTTCACTTTCTGTATATGCAAGAGTAAATAATCTTGGTTTTATTGAGACACCTTACAGACAAGTTAAAAATGGTAAAATTGATTTAAAAAATATAACATATTTATCTGCAGAGGAAGAAGAAAATAATCTAATTGCTCAGGCAAACATTGATTATGATAGTACTGGTAAAATTAAAGCTGAAAAAGTAATTGCTAGAGATCAAGCAGATTTCCCTGTAGTTACTCCAGATAATATAAATTATACAGATGTAGCTCCTAATCAAATAGCCTCTATATCTGCATCTTTGATTCCATTTCTTGAACACGATGATGCTAACCGTGCGTTGATGGGTTCTAATATGATGCGTCAAGCTGTTCCTCTTTTAAAACCAGAATCACCAATAGTTGGTACTGGTCTAGAGAAATCTGTTGCTTCAGATTCTAGAGTGTTAATTAACGCTGAAAGAGATGGAGTAGTTGATTATGTAGATGCAAATAAGATTGTTATAAAATATAAATTATCTAGTGAAGAGAAATTATTAAGNTTTGATGATGATACAAAAGTTTATGATCTTATTAAGTTTCAAAAAACTAATCAAGGGTCATGTATAAATTTAAAACCAATTGTAAACAAAGGAGACCAAGTCTCGAAAGGACAAGTTCTTTGTGAAGGTTATGCAACACAAAAAGGTGAATTAGCACTTGGTAGAAATCTTAAAGTAGCATTTATGCCATGGAAAGGTTACAATTTTGAAGATGCAATAGTTATTTCAGAAAAAGTAGTTAGAGAAGATATATTCACTTCTATTCATATTGATGAGTATTCATTGGATGTGAGAGACACTAAACTTGGAACAGAAGAGCTCACTGATGATATACCAAATGTTAGTGAAGAAGCAACTAGCGAGTTAGATGAAAATGGTATGATTAGAGTAGGTGCTGACGTTACTGCCGGTGATATTCTTATTGGTAAAATAACTCCAAAAGGAGAATCAGATCCAACTCCTGAAGAAAAACTACTTAGAGCGATCTTTGGAGATAAAGCCGGAGATGTTAAAGATGCTTCTCTAAAAGCTCCGCCATCTCTTAATGGAATTGTAATTGATAAAAAATTATTCGTTAGATCCCTCAAAGATAAAAGAAGAAGATCTCAAGATAAAGTTGATCTAGAATTGCTTGAAACTAGATATGAGAAAATTCTTGAAGATCATAGACTAAAGTTAGTTGAAAAGTTATCATCTGTGGTTGTTGGAAAGACTTGTCAAGGAGTTTTCAATGATCTAGGTGATGAAATATTAGTAAAAGGGAAGAAATTTTCAAATAAAATGCTTTCTAATGTTGAAGACTATACTCACCTTACAAAGGGAGTCTGGACAACATCTGATGATTTAAATTCATTAGTTTCGACACTTCTTCATAACTATAGAATTCATGAAAATGATATTCAAGGATCACTTAGAAGGGAAAAATTTACAATAAGTGTTGGTGATGAACTTCCTCCTGGTATAAAAAAACTTGCTAAGGTTTACATTGCAAAGAAAAGAAAGCTAAAAGTTGGAGACAAAATGGCTGGTAGACATGGTAACAAAGGAATTGTTGCTAGAATTGTTAGGCAAGAAGATATGCCTTTCTTAGAAGATGGAACTCCAGTTGATATTGTTCTAAATCCTTTAGGTGTTCCTTCTAGGATGAACATTGGTCAGATTTACGAAACTGTTCTTGGCTGGGCAGGTAAACAACTTGGTAGAAAATTCTCTACTCCAATTTTTGATGGAGCAACTTTAGATGAAATAAATGAGCTTACTGATGAGGCAGGTGTTCCAAGATTTGGACATACATACCTTTATGATGGAGGAACAGGAGAAAAATTTGATCAAGCTGCAACAGTTGGTGTAATTTACATGTTAAAACTAGGTCATATGGTTGATGATAAGATGCACTCTAGATCAATTGGACCTTATAGTTTAATAACTCAACAACCACTGGGTGGTAAAGCACAATTTGGTGGACAAAGATTTGGTGAAATGGAAGTTTGGGCTTTAGAAGCTTATGGAGCTTCAAGTGCATTACAAGAAATCTTAACTATAAAATCAGATGACGTAATAGGTAGAGCTAAAGCTTATGAGTCAATTGTAAAAGGTGAAAATCTCCCTGAAGCAGGCCTTCCGGAATCATTCAATGTATTAATGCATGAATTAAAGGGTCTTGGTTTAGACATTCGATTAGAAGAAAAATAAATTACATATAAAAATGGCAAAAAATAACGAATTATTGACGCAAAAGAGGTTTAATACTATTTCAATTGGTCTTTCATCTCCTGAAGTAATACTTGGTAACTCAAGAGGAGAGGTTCTCAAGCCAGAAACTATTAATTATAGAACCCATAAACCTGAAAGAGATGGTCTCTTTTGTGAAAGAATATTTGGACCCGTAAAAGATTATGAATGTGCTTGTGGTAAATACAAGAGAATTAGATATAAGGGTATTGTATGTGATAGATGTGGAGTTGAAGTAACTGAAAAAAAAGTTAGAAGAGATAGAGTAGGTCATATTAATTTGGTCGTCCCTGTTGCTCATATTTGGTATTTTAAATCATTGCCAAATAAGATTGGATATCTTCTAGGTTTACCATCTAAAAAGCTTGACATGATAATATATTATGAAAGATATGTTGTCATTCAGCCAGGTGAAGCAAAAAATGCTGAGGGTGAACCTGTTAATAAAATGGACTTTCTTACTGAGGAAGAATATCTTTCAATTATGGAAACACTTCCAGCAGATAATCAATTTTTAGATGATTCTGATGANAGAAAATTTATTGCTAAGATGGGTGCTGAATGTTTGATAGANCTTTTATCTAGAATTGATCTTGAAGAACTTTCTTATGAATTAAGACATAAAGCAAATACTGAAACTTCAAAACAAAGAAAAACAGAGGCTCTTAAAAGACTTCAGGTAGTTGAATCATTTAAGGAAGGTAATGAAAGAAAAGAAAATCTTCCTGAGTGGATGGTAGTAAAAGTTATTCCTGTTATCCCCCCAGAGTTAAGACCACTTGTGCCATTAGATGGAGGTAGATTTGCAACTTCAGATCTTAATGATTTATATAGAAGGGTTATAATAAGAAACAATAGACTAAAAAGATTAGTTGAAATAAAAGCACCAGAAGTTATTTTAAGAAATGAAAAAAGGATGCTTCAGGAATCTGTTGATTCATTATTTGATAATACAAGAAAATCATCAGCTGTTAAAACAGAATCTAATAGACCTCTTAAATCATTATCAGATTCTCTTAAAGGAAAGCAAGGTCGTTTTAGACAGAATCTTCTTGGAAAAAGAGTAGATTACTCTGCAAGATCTGTTATCGTAGTAGGTCCAGAATTAAAACTATACGAATGTGGACTGCCAAAAGATATGGCAGCTGAGCTATATAAGCCTTTTATTATTAGAAAGCTTATTGAAAGAGGTATTGTGAAAACTGTTAAATCTGCTAAAAAGATTATTGATAGAAGAGAACCTGTTGTATGGGATATTCTAGAAAATGTTTTAAAAGGACATCCTGTTATGTTAAACAGAGCTCCAACTCTACACAGACTTGGAATTCAAGCATTCCAGCCAAAACTTATTGAAGGAAAAGCTATTCAGCTTCACCCATTAACTTGTACTGCATTTAATGCTGACTTTGATGGTGACCAAATGGCAGTTCACCTTCCTTTAGGACCAGAGGCTATTCTTGAAGCTCAACTATTAATGTTAGGATCTCATAATATTTTGAATCCTGCAAATGGATCGCCGATTACAGTTCCATCTCAAGATATGGTTCTAGGTTTATATTATATGACTAAGTCTAGAAAATCTTCTGAATCTATTAAATTAAAAGGAGAAGGATTAACTTTCTATTCTCCCGAAGAGGTAAATATGGCTTATAATGAGAAGATAGTTGACTTAAATGCCATTATAAAGTGTAGAATTAAAACAACTGAATCAGATGATTCATACGAGATAGTTGAAACAACCCCTGGAAGAGTCTTTTTTAATGAAGTAGTTCCAGAAAAGGCAGGTTTCTTTAATGAAGTTCTTACTAAAAAGAATTTAAGAGAAATTATTGGGCAAATACTTCACGTAACTAGTGTTCCTGAAACTGCCGAATTCCTTGATGAAATTAAAGATCTTGGTTATTCTTTTGCCTTTAGAGGTGGTCTTTCTTTTAGTTTAGGAGATATAATTATTCCTGAACAAAAGCAACATCTTATTAATGATGCTAACAATCAGGTAGATGGTATTATTGGTAATTATAACATGGGTCTAATAACTAATAATGAAAGATATAATCAGGTAATTGATGTTTGGACCTCTGCAAATGCTACTTTAACTGAGTTAGCAATGAAGCAAATTAGTGAGGATCAGCAAGGTTTTAATTCTGTATATATGATGCTTGATTCTGGAGCTAGAGGTTCAAAAGAGCAGATTAGACAGTTAACTGGAATGAGAGGACTTATGGCTAAACCAAAAAAATCAAACGTTGGTGGAGGTGAAATTATTGAAAATCCTATCTTATCTAACTTTAAAGAAGGACTATCAATTTTAGAGTATTTTATTTCAACTCACGGTGCAAGAAAAGGTTTAGCAGATACTGCTCTTAAAACAGCAGATGCTGGATATTTAACAAGAAGACTAGTAGACGTTTCTCAAGATGTAATTGTTAATGAATTTGACTGTGGTACTCTTAGAGGTATCGAAGTTAAACCACTTAAAAAGAATGAAGAAGTTGTTGAAACTCTTGGTGAAAGGATTCTTGGAAGGGTAGCACTTAATGATATAATTGATCCTTCGACAAATGAAATTCTTATCGAAGGTGGAAAGCTTATTGATGAAAAAGCAACAACTAAAATTGAAAATACCCTTATTTCTTCAGTTGATGTAAGATCTGCATTAACATGTGAAACAAAAAGAGGAATTTGTGCTAGTTGTTATGGTAGAAATCTTGCCACAGGAAAACCAGTTCAAATTGGTGAAGCTGTAGGTGTTGTAGCTGCTCAATCAATTGGTGAGCCTGGAACTCAGTTGACACTTAGAACTTTCCATGTTGGAGGTGTAGCTGGTAATATTTCAGAAGAAAACTCATTAATAAGTAGATTTGATGGTCTTGCAGAAATTGAAGATCTTAAGGTTGTTAAAGCAAAAGATAACGAAGGAAAATCTTCAAATATTGTAATTTCAAGAACATCTGAAATTAAGATTTTAGATTCTAAAACCAAAAATGTTTTAAGTACAAAAAATATTCCTTATGGATCATATTTGAATATCAAGAATGGTCAGAAATTATCTAAAGGCGATATAATTTGTCAATGGGATCCTTTTAATGGTGTAATTGTTTCTGAATTTTCCGGAAAAATTGTTTATGAAAACATTGAAGTTGGTAAAACATTTCAAGTTGAAATAGATGAGCAAACTGGATTTAAAGAAAAAGTTATTACTGATTCTAGAGATAAGAAACTTATACCAACACTTCTTATTCAAGATAAAAAAGGTATTACATTAAGATCATACAATTTACCTGTTGGTGCTCATATAATGGTTGATGAAAATGAATCTATAGAAAAAGGAAAAATCCTTGTTAAAATTCCTAGAAAGTCAGCAAAATCTGGTGATATTACAGGAGGTTTACCTCGTGTTACTGAATTGTTTGAAGCTAGAAACCCATCAAATCCAGCAGTAGTTTCTGAGATTGATGGAGTTGTTTCTTTTGGTAAAATTAAGAGAGGTAATAGAGAAATTATTGTTGAGTCTAAGTTCGGCGACATTAAAAAGTATCTGGTAAAACTTTCAAATCAAATTCTTGTTCAAGAAAATGACTTTATTAAAGCAGGTATGCCACTTTCTGATGGTTCAATTACTCCTAACGATATTTTAAACATTAAGGGTCCATCTGCTGTTCAACAATATCTTGTCAATGAAGTTCAAGAAGTATATAGACTTCAGGGTGTAAAAATTAATGATAAACACTTCGAAGTTGTTGTTAGACAGATGATGAGAAAGGTTAAAATAATTGATCCAGGAGATACATTATTCCTTGAAGACCAATTGACTTATAAAGATGAATTTATTTCTCAAAATGANAAGTTATANGGTATGAAAGTAATNGAAGATGCTGGTGATAGTGAAAACCTTAAAGTTGGTCAAGTTGTNTCAGCCAGAAATCTTAGAGATGAAAACTCTATTCTTAAAAGAGGAGATCTTAAGTTAGTTGATGCAAGAGANGCAAAATCTGCTACAGCCTCTACCCAGTTACAAGGTATTACTAGAGCATCTCTTCAAACTAAATCATTTATNTCAGCTGCATCTTTCCAAGAAACTACTAAAGTTTTAAATGAAGCCGCNGTAAATGGTAAAAATGATATGCTTGAAGGTCTTAAAGAAAATGTTATTGTAGGTCATAGAATCCCAGCTGGTACTGGTATGAGAAAATATGATGAAATAATAGTTGGACCAAAAGATGAGTATAACAGCTTATTAATTAATAAAGAAGAAGAAGAGCTAAATTATTAATTTGACTAAATGTCAAAAGAGAAAGTGATCCTTGTTGATGAAAATGATACTCAAGTTGGTTTAATGCCTAAACTTGAGGCTCATCAAAAGGGTCTTTTACATAGAGCCTTTTCTATTTTTATTTTTAATAGTAACCATCAATTACTTCTCCAAAAGAGAGCTATCTCAAAATATCATTCTGGAGGTCTTTGGACTAATACTTGTTGTAGTCACCCTAGAGAAGGTGAAGAAACAATTAATGCAGCTAATCGAAGATTAATCGAAGAAATGGGAATAAAAACTAATCTAAGAAAGGTTTTTGATTTTATCTATAAAGCGGAGCTTGATAATGAACTAACTGAGAATGAATTTGATCATGTTTTTTATGGTATTTATAATGAAGATCCTATTATAAATACTGAAGAGGCAGATGACTTCAAGTGGATTGATATGGAAACGCTAAATAATGATATTGCTATAAACGGTCAAAATTATACAGTTTGGTTTAAAATTGCATTTGATTATTTTTATAAATATTTAAACAATGATAACAATAAGTAGAAAAGCACATTTTAATGCTGCCCATAAGTTATACAGACCTGATTGGACTGATGAAAAGAATAAAGAAATCTTTGGTAAGTGTTCAAATCAAAATTTTCATGGTCATAACTATGAATTAATTGTTAGTCTTACTGGTCAAGTTGATCCTGAAACTGGATATGTTTACGATATGGGTAAGCTAAAAAATATAATTAAGTCAGAAATTGAAGATTATCTAGATCATAAAAATTTAAATCTTGACATTGAGGAATTCTCAACTTTAAATCCATCAGCTGAAAATATTGCTATTTTAATTTATAATAGACTAATTAAGTATTTTGAGAAAAATTATAAACTTAAAATTACTTTATTTGAAACTCCTCGAAATTTTGTAGAGTACAGCGGTTAATCTTCAGTCAGATTATTTAGAACTTTACCATACTTAGAACTTTTTATTTTTTCAGGTAAAGTATCATAAAGCTTTTTCAATAAATCTCTATTTGCATCTGGTATTTGACTAACTGCAATGTATGGAGAAATCTCATTTGACGAGTTTGTTATTGCAAAGTTTAAACTATATAAATACTTTCGTTTAATTAAATTTTCTAATTGACCATTAACTGAGTCAATTCTATTTTGATTATTTTCAATTTGAGATTTATAGAAAATTTCAAGCAAATCAAGGTTTTGAAGATTATACTTTCTTATGATAGAAAAATATTCAAGTAATAGCTCACTATTTTTTGAACCAGAAATTTCAAAACCAGAATCAAATGTCAATAATCTAGTATTTATAACTATTTCTCCTTTATTTCCAAAAAAAGTAATTATATCATTTAAAGAATCTCCATCATCTTTGTCTAAGTATAAATAATAGATGTCAGGCTCATCAATTTTAGTACTTAACTTAAAATTACTGTCTCCAGTTATCTTTATAGAATCCAAAGAAACTATTGTTGAATCTTGATCTTTTTGAAGATAAATTGTTCCTTTCCTAAGTCCATCAACATCACCAGAAACAATCATTTGATTTTTATCCGAGTTACAAGAAACAATAAATAATGTAATAAAAGTAAAAAGCGTTTTTTTCATATTATAAATTTATCCAATAAGTAAATTTAAGATTTATTGATCTATACTGTGGTTCCAATGAATTTATATTAATATAATTATCATTGTAAACAATATATAAGTCTGAAAGTGGAGCAAATCTCCATCTAAATCTTGAATTTATCCCTAGATTTTCAGATTGATTGGTGTATTGAATGTATGTAGACCATGAAACTTGTTTATTAAAAGTATATTGAAATCTAGGACTTATTAACCAAATATTTCTAGAAGGATATGGATCAGGTAATTTAATTGAGTCATAATTAAATCTTAAACTCATATTAAAATAAGGCTGAATTCTATATTTAAAACCAGTCTTGAATGAAAATTTAGTTCCATTAAAAAAATCCCCATACTGAATTCCAGTTGAAAATTTAAATAAATTTTTATCCGGAGATGAAAATCCTATTTCATAGTCTGTATAAGAATAAAAATTATTTGCAGGAAGAGGAGTTGCGTCTTTTGTTCTAGTTGGATCAAAAGCATAATATAAATGCTCTCCCCGTATACTTTGTTTAATTTCAAAGGTACTTTGATTTAAATACTTTATTTCAAAAGAAGAAATATTCGCCCTGGTTTCAAATTTCTCATCTTTGTTAGGTCTAAAAACATATGCTGCATAATGTTGAAATTCATAGTTTAGAATTTTGTCATTATTTTTTGGATATATCCTATACTGATAGAATGGTGTAAATTTTACAAAACCATATCTTCTATAATATCCTAGGTCTGATCTAAAATCATCCCCTACATAAGAACCACTTATGCTAAAATAGTGTTTACGAGTATTCTTTGATAATCTTAAACCAAAAGATGCATTTTTATCATTTTTTTCAGGAGTATAAGATTTATGAAAAAATGTTCTCCCTTTCCACTCACCATCTTTAGAAGCTAGATTATATTCAAACCCAAAAACTCTATTATACGTGTTTTGATTTTCAACAAAATCATAAGTTTTCGTATTTTCTCTATTTATGAAAAAGAACGAATAATTTGATCTTGCAAAAACTTTATTTCTTAGTGTAAATACTGTATTGTTATTTTGAGGAACACCCTTTGTACTATCTTCTTCTGTTAAAACATTTAGTAAACCTATTCTAAGTTTGTCATTTACCTTACCACTTAACCTTACACCACTAATTATTCTATTTTCAACAGTGTTTCCTTCAAGGTCTCTAGAAATACCAATTCTTCTTGAAAAGAAAGGTTCTGCATCTCTTTCTTGACCAAAGTCAGTGAATAAATCTGAATTTTGAGTAAAGAATTGTCTCTTTTCTGGAAGTCTCAACTCAAATTGAGTCAAGTTTACTAATTGGTCATCAACTTCTACTTGTGAAAAATCAGGATTTAAAGCAAAGTCTATATTTATAGAATTACCAATAGGTATTTTCATGTCAAGTCCATAATCAAAACTATTTATCTTTTTATTTTTGATAAAATCCTTTCCAATAGAACTATTAATATATGGTATAAATGAAATAGGTTTCTTAGATTCTCCTAAAGGTTTTTCAAAGTTAATTTTACCCATAAAGGCTAGATCTCCAATTCTTTGCTCCTGAGGGGTTTTTGCCCAACTAGAATGTTCTAGTGACTGAGTATCACTTCTGTAAATGTTAAATCTCCAACTTTTAGCACCATTAATAAAATAAAGTTGATTTAAGGGAATTTTAACTTCAGCTATATAAGAATCATCATATAATTTTGATTCTACCTCCCAAATTGCATCCCATGATGAATTCATTCCTCTTCCACCAAATGAATTAACAGAAGATAATAGCATATCTCCTTTTAATCCAAGATGATTGGTTTGAAATTTAAAAGCATTTGAAGCATCATTGAAAGTATCAAAAATTAATTGTACATAATCTGCACTTTTAGTTTCAAAATCTCTTTCGAGGTTATAGACGGTAAACTTTTTTTCTTTAGTATATGCTTTGACTAGAAAATATATGTTTTCATTGTCAAACAGGGCTTTAAACTCTGTTTGTTTCACAGCTCTTAGAGAATCAGTAGGTCTCCACTGCCAAAAATCAGTTGACGATTCAGCATCATTCCAGGCTGAGTCAAAAGGAGATCCATCAATTACAATTTTTTCTTCAGTATACTTTACTGTTAATTCTTGAGAAAAAATTAAATTAGAGTAGACTAGTGCTAACACTAAAATAATAGGTAGTTTTTTCAAAATATTTTTTCAATTTTAAAAGTAATAAAATTATAAGGATTTATTATATATAATTATATTGGACCTTAATTTTACAAATAAGTTTATGGCTTTAATTTTAACACTATTATTATTAAACTTTCATCCTAATGAAGATTGGGGTGCAACTGGTCACAGGGTGATTGCTGAAGTTGCAAATAAATATTTAACAGATAATTCAAATGAGAAGATAAATAAAATTCTTAATGGGGAAACATTAGTTAATGCATCAACTTATGCAGATGATATTAAATCCGATAGTAGATATGATAGCTTTTATGATTGGCATTTTTTAAATATGGAATTAGATGATAACTATGAGGATATTGACCCATCAGAGAAAGGAGATGTCTTTATTGCTATAAATAAATGTATTGATATTTTAGAGAGTGATTCAGCATCAGATTCTGATAAATCATTTTATCTTAAGCTGCTTGTTCATTTTGTTGGAGATCTTCACCAACCTCTTCATATTGGAAGATATGAAGATAGAGGTGCAAACAGAGTATATGTAAAATGGTTTGGAAGAAATTCAAATCTTCACAGAGTTTGGGATTCTGATATGATAAATAGTTATAATATGAGCTACTCTGAATTAGCTATCAATCTGCCAAATCCAGATTTTTTAGTATTTACAAAAGAGGCTGAAGGTTTTAAAAGAGGTGATGTACTAGATTGGGTGAATGAAATACATTCCTATACAAATCAAATATATGCAGGTGTATCAGTTGATGATAAATTAGGTTATGAATATCAATATAAAAACTTTGGCACCGTGAAAGAGCTATTATTAATAGGAGGTATAAGATTAGCTAAAATCTTAAATTACTTATTTGATTAGATCTATACTTCTATTTATAAACTCTGTAAGTTCTTTACCTGTAAGAACGTTTTGAGAAAGTTTAGCTAAATCTACGGATTGTTTTATAAGACTATTTCTCTTTTTTTCTGTTCTGGTGGTTAATATTTTAGACACTAATTCATGATTTGTATTTACAATTAAAGAATACATTTCGGGCATATTACCCATTCCACCTCCACCTGACTGTTGCATTTCTTTCATTCTTCTCATAAATTCAGGTTGAGCTAACATAAATGGTAATGATTTACTATCTAATGATTCTAGTTGAACTGTATATTTATCATCAGAAACTGCATTCTCAATCATAGGCTTAAGTTTCTCTTTTTCTTCATCAGATAATTTTGATACAACTTGATCATCTTTTTTAATTAGGTTCTCTAAAGTGTCAGAGTCAACTCTTGAAAATTTAACTTTCTCTTTTTTAGATTCAAGTTTTTGAATTAAATGAGGAATAATAGGTGAATCTAACAGGAGTACTTCATATCCTTTCTCTTTTGCAGATTCAATGTAAGTATATTGCTCATCCTTGTTTTGAGCATAGAGAATAATTAAATTTCCATCTTTATCAGTGTGGATATCTTTAATTTTTTCTTCTAATTCTTGATAAGTATAATACTTGTTGTCAACTGAAGGGTAAAGGTTAAATGATTCAGCCTTATCATAGAACTTATCTTCGGTTAGCATTCCATATTCAATAACTACTTTTATATCATTCCATTTACTTTCAAGATTTTCTCTTTCGTTTTTAAAAATTGATCCAAGTTTATCAGCTACTTTTCTTGTTATATAGTTAGTGATTTTCTTGACAGATGTATCTGATTGAAGGTAACTTCTAGAAACATTTAGAGGTATATCAGGAGAATCTATAACACCTTTAAGAAGACCTAAGAACTCAGGGACAATTCCTTCAACATTATCAGTAACAAAAACTTGATTCTGATATAATTGAATTCTATCCTTTTGTAGGTTAAGATCATTTGATATTTTAGGAAAATAAAGAATACCTGTTAAACTAAATGGATAGTCAACATTTAGGTGAATGTGAAATAGTGGTTCTTCAAATTGGTATGGATAAAGCTCTCTGTAAAACTGATTATAGTCTTCATCTTTTAGATCTGCTGGTTGTCTTGTCCAGGCCGGATTAGGATTGTTTATAATGTTATCTACAGTTACTTTTTCTTCCTTCTCACCTTCTTTTGCAGGGACACTTTCTTCCCTTGTGCCAAATTTAATTGGATGGGGCATGAACTTGTTATACTTGTTTAAAAGCTCTGTGATTTTATTTTCTTCTAGATAATCCTTAGAGTCCTTAGAGATATGAAGAATAATTTCTGTTCCTCTTTCTTTTTTATCAGCTTTTTTTAAACTGTATTCTGGAGAACCATCACAAATCCAATGAGCAGCAGGTTCATCTTTAAAAGATTTAGTAATTATTTCGACTTTATCAGCAACCATAAATGATGAGTAGAAACCAAGACCGAAATGACCAATAATTCCAGTATCTTTTGAGCTTTCTTTATATTTTTCAAGAAACTCTTCAGCACCAGAAAATGCAACATCATTAATATATTTTTTAACTTCATCTATGGTCATTCCAACTCCATTATCAGTAATGTGAAGAGTTTTCTTTTTCTTGTCAACTTTAATGTCAACCCCTAATTCACCAATTTCCCCTTTAACTTCACCAATACTAGATAAATGTTGAATCTTAGTAAGAGCATCTGTAGCATTTGATATAAGTTCTCTTAAAAATATTTCTTGATCACTGTATAAGAATTTTTTTATAAGTGGAAATATATTTTCAACCGAAACATTAATTTTTCCTTTAGGCATAATTTCTTTTTAATTAATAATAGCAAAAAAAATACCAATTAATAAATATGACAAATTGACATTATTTTCTGATAATATATAACCCTATAAAATTTATTAATCCATTAAATGGCAGAAGTTCATATCCTATTTCATAACCCCCAATATAATCTGATGGTAAAGTTCCTATTATAATTACTATGATAATATTAATAACCACAACTAAAAAGACTTTAGAGTCCTTAATTTTATATTTTGTAAATATTCCAAAAGCAAAGAGCCCTAACAATGGGCCATATGTATATTGTGCAACAGTTAAAAGGCTGTCTATTACATTTTTGTCTTGAACATATCTAAAAATTATCACCACAATTATTAATGTAATACTCATTAAAACATGAATATTTTTTCGAGTTTTGATTGATTTTGAATTAGTAATATCAATCTTTAGAATATCAACACAAAATGAAGTTGTAAGAGATGTTAATGCACTATCTGCACTACTGTATGCTGCGGCAATTAGACCTAATATAAAAGTGATTCCTAAAAACTCTCCTAGCCCTGATCTTAATGCAATCTCTGGAAATAAAAGATCTGTTCGAGGTGTATTATCAACCAATGGAACAGTTATATTATTTTTACTTGCATATATAAAAAGAAGTGCACCCAACACTATAAAAAGGAATGTAACAATAGTCAGTATAAAACTAAAAACAATCATATTTTTTTTAGCTTCATGAATATTTTTACATGTTAAGTTTTTTTGCATCATATCCTGATCTAGACCAGTCATACAAATTGTAATAAAAGCACCGCCAATAATTGATTTTAAAAAGTAGCTTCTTTCTGTAATGCTTTCAGTTACAAATATTTTATCAAATTCTTTAAAATCACTTGAAGAAATGAATTCTGAAAATGTCCAGCCTAAATCTTGGTTTATATAATAAATCGATAATATAACAGCTAAAATCATTAACGTAGTTTGAATTGTATCTGTCCAAACTATTGTTTTAATTCCACCTCTTCTTGTATATAGCCAGATTAGTAAAATGGAAATAATAACTGTTATTTCAAATGGAATTCCTAAGTCATCAAAAATAAATTGTTGAAGAACGATAGCTACAAGAAATAATCTAAAAGATGCTCCAAGAATCCTAGAAATTAAAAAAGATATAGACCCTACATAATGAGAGTTTTTTCCAAATCGCGTAAACAAATATTCATAAATGGATGTTAATCCCATCCTATAGTATAGAGGAAGTAATAAATTAGCAACAATTAGATATCCTATTAAATATCCAATGACTACTTGAAAATATGTAAATTGAGATTCACCAACCCATCCTGGGACTGAAATAAATGTAACTCCTGATAAAGATGCTCCAACCATTCCAAACGCGACAACTGCCCAGTTAGAACTCCTTTTGGCATTAAAAAAAACTTCATTGTTGTCTTCTTTACCTGTCAAATATGATATAGCAGTTAAAACTATAAAATATGAAGCAATAGCAATTAAAATAATTTGTGGAGATAACATTTTTATAAATATACAAAAGAACTTACAACGAATATTCTAAATTTGCATAATGGAATTTCCATCCAAACTTCTTGAAAATTTAGTTTATAATATTTCCCAATTATCAGGAATTGGTAAAAGGTCTGCTTTAAGAATTGCCCTAGAAATATTAAGAAAACCTAAAGAATTCTCTAGGGATCTATCTGAAAGTATTTTTGACTTTAAAACTCAAATTAAACATTGTACCCAATGTCATAATATTTCAGATAAAGATATTTGTGATATATGCTCGAATTCATCAAGAGATCAATCTATTGTTTGTATTGTTGAGGATATAAGAGATGTAATCGCAATTGAAAATACAAATCTTTATAACGGACTTTACCATGTTTTAGGAGGAGTGATTTCTCCAATTGAAGGAATTGGCCCTGAGGATTTAAATGTTTTAAGTCTTGAGAAAAAAATTATTGAAAAAAAAGTAGATGAGATAATCTTTGCATTAAGTGCAACAATAGAGGCTGACACAACTAGCTTTTATTTATTTAAAATCTTAAAAAAACTTAATGTAAAAGTTTCAGTATTAGCAAGAGGAATACCTGTTGGTGATCAATTAGAATATACAGATGAAGTTACATTGGCAAGAAGTATTCAAAATAGACGTCCTTATGAAACTGACCTATCTAATAAGTAATGATTTTAATATTGTAAATTTGCAATTACTATAAAAATGGGAAAATATCTTTTGAAACTTCCAAAAATGGGAGAAAGCATTGCTGAAGCTACTATAACTAATTGGTTAAAAGAGGTTGGAGATAGTGTAGATATAGATGAATCAATAGTTGAAATTGCTACAGACAAGGTTGATTCTGATGTTCCATCTGAATTTAAAGGTAAGCTAGTCAAAAAAAACTTTGAAGTAAATGATGTTGTCAAAGTAGGTGAAGTTATAGCTGAGATAGAAACATCTTTAGAAGATAATAATGAGATAAAAATAGTTTCTAAAGAAAAGGATAAAGAATTAACCATAGATGATGTTGAGGAAACTATTAAAGACCCAGAAATTGCAAGTATTCCTTCAATTGATTTATTAAAAAATGATGAATTAGATTCAGAAGATAATTTTGAAATTGATAAAAATGATAAATTTTTCTCACCATTAGTTAAAAATATTGCTAAGAAGGAAAATATAAGTAAGGAGGAGCTTAATAAAATTCCTGGTTCAGGAAAGGATGGAAGGGTCACTAAGCAAGATATCTTAAACTATATTGGATCTCAACCTGCTAAATCAGATATCAAACCTATTGTTGAGTCTAAACCTTCTTTGGATGACCAAATAATAGAGCTTGATAGAATGGGTAAGATAATATTTGATCATATGTCAAATAGTAAAAAAATTTCAGCTCATGTTCAATCATTTGTTGAAGTCGACGTTACTAATCTATGGGAATGGAGGGATCGATACAAAAAATCTTTTCAAGATAAAGAAGGAGTTAAACTTACCTTTACTCCTCTTTTTATAGATGCAGTTATTAAGTCACTTAAAGATTATCCTATTTTAAATAGCTCAATAATTGATGAAAAGATTGTAATGAAAAGATCAATTAATATTGGAATGGCTACAGCTATTGAAAATGGTAATTTGATAGTACCTGTCATTAAAAATGCAGATCATCTTAATCTAAAAGGACTTACTCTAGCTGTAAATGACTTGTCAAACAGGGCTAGATCAAATTCTTTGAAACCTCATGAAATATCAGATGGAACATATACTGTAACTAATGTTGGAAATTTTGGCTCTATTATGGGTACTCCAATAATTAATCAGCCACAAGTTGGAATAATTGCTATTGGGGTTATTCGTAAAACACCGTCTGTTATTGAAACTGATAAAGGAGACTTTATTGGTATTAGAAAAAAACTTATTTTATCACACACATATGACCATAGAATTATAAATGGTTCAATAGGAGGAAGCTTTGTTAAAAGAGTTGCTGAATATCTTGAAGAATGGGATATGAATCAAATCATTTAATATGAAAATCAATCTTAATAGACCTATCTGTTTTTTTGACCTTGAAACTACTGGAGCGAAGGTTGGTAAGGATAGGATTGTTGAAATAGCTATTTTAAGAGTTGATATTGATAAAACAGAGTCTCAAAAAGTTTGGAGAATTAATCCTGAAATGGAAATTTCAACTCAAGCAACTCAAGTTCACGGAATAACAAATGAGATGATTAAAAGTGAACCAAATTTTGCTTATTATTCTGATGAAATTTATCAATTTATTAAAGATTGCGATTTATCAGGGTTTAATGCAATTAAATTTGATATTCCTATTCTTGTTGAAGAATTAATAAGAGCTAATATTCAATTTGATTTTACAGATGTAAGAATGATTGATAGTCAAGTAATATATCATAAAAAAGAACCTAGAAATCTTTCAGCTGCTCTTAGGTACTATTGTGATAAAGATCTTGAAAATGCTCATTCTGCTTTGGATGACACTATTGCTGCTTATGAAGTTTTTAAAGCTCAATTAGAAAAGTATGATGATTTAGAACCTGATATGGATTT
>JGI24927J35514_1000053_pt1 | contig 21141 bp, 19 predicted proteins | sample AOAMet2_C49A8_35_2_FD_35514 | JGI IMG/M metagenome (IMG submission 35514)
TCACATCAAACGAAATTTGGACTTAGTAGCCCTTGTACTTTAGTTAGTTGCTATGGTCTAATATTACAGAGCCAACTTTAGTATCTACAGATACAATCCCTTGAATAGCGTCCATTACTTTATTTTTTGCAGCAGTTGCTCTTTCCATTGCTTCGTTGTTCTCATATAAAGTTACAGATATGTTGACGTTGCCTTCAGACTTAACTGCTATCAATTGCTCTGCTTCTGGAAAGTCACTTGGTGCATTTGGAACGTAGGCTGCAGCAGCAATATCTGCCGCTTCATTTGATTCAAAGGTTACTGTTGTAATTCTTGCTACTGACATTAGCANTCCTAGTATTGTTTTTAAAGAAAATTAATTATAGTGCAAAAAAGAACTCCCTCACACATCAAACGAAGTTTGGACTTTAGCTCAAGTTGATATACAATCGATATTATGAAAAATCTACCATAGTAAAGAGGAATTAAGGCATGAGCAAGCTCATTTTTCGCCCTTTACTGGTTCGTGTACTCTTGCTTTTAATTCAAACACTATTTGTACTTTAGATTAATACATTATTTAATAGTCTTTAATTTGACATGAATCAAATTATGAGTTATGATACATTATAGTAGCATATATTCTTTTATAAGGGAATAACAAATCAAACCTTAGTCACAGACTATGTTCTACTTAATCAAGTGATTAACTAAAAAAGGAGATTTAAAATGTATAGAACAAATAAAATCGCCACCCTTGCCAGCATAGCTCTACTGAGTAGTTCTTTCAGTGGTATAGCTATGTCTAACACTATGGGTGGTGCTGTTAATGTTGCAATCATAGGTGAAGCGGATACGCTTGATCCAATGATTTCTTCAAAAGATGTTGTTGGAACTGTAACTCAACATATTTACGAAACACTTTTTACTTTTGATGGTTCTTGGGCACCTGCCCCTTTATTGGCTGAAAGCATGCCAGAAGTTTCAAGTGATGGTTTAACGTACACTATTAAAATTCGTCAAGGTGTAAACTTTCATGATGGTTCAAGTATGGATTCTGCTGATGTAGTAGATTCATTGAATCGTTGGCTAAGTATTGCTTCACGAGGTAAATCTGTTGCTAGTAAAGTTGATTCAGTAACAGCACTAGATAGTCATACTGTTCAGATTCAACTAAANGCAGTATATTCACCATTACTTTCATTAATGTCTATGAATAATGCTGCTGCTGTTATATACCCTCAAGAAAACATTAAAGGCGCAGATCTTGCCGCACCAATTGGTACTGGCCCATACAAAGTTAATGAATATAAGGCAGATCAATATCTTCAATTAGTTCGATATGATGGATACTCTTCAAGCACATCTGCAATTGATGGAGCTTCTGGACCTAGAGAAAGATATTTAGATGAAATAAACTTTATCCCAGTAGGTGACGTAAGCACTCGTCTAGAAGGATTACTTTCTGGTCAATTCGACTTTGCTGAAAGTATTGCAGCTGAATCATATGACAGACTTGATTCAAGCTCTAATGCAGAGCCTGTTTTATTGGCTCCTTATGGTTGGCCGATGTGGGTAATTAATCATAAAAAAGGCATTATGACTGATTTAAATGTAAGAAAAGCTCTTCAAGCAGCCCTTCCAGCTGAAGATATGCTTTATGCTGCATTTGGTGATGAAAAGTTCTATAAAGCAGATGGTGCTCTATATCCAGAAGGATTTGTTTGGAATAGTGATGCAGGCCTAGAAAATTATGGCTCAGGTGATACTAATAAAGCAAATGGGTTCTTGAAATCATCTAGCTATGATGGCTCTCCACTTCGAATCTTAACTTCAAAACAATACATGTGGCACTTTAAGACTGCGGAAGTTGCAAAAGTCTATCTAGAGCAAGCAGGCTTTAATGTTCAAATGGATGTTGTTGACTGGGCAACACTTGGTCAAAGAAGAAATAATCCTGACCTATGGGATGTTTTTCTTTCTCATTCACCATACATTCCTGAGCCTTCTCTTAATGGCACAATGCAATCCACATACAGAGCAGGCTGGACAAATGGTGAAAAAGAGTACTTAATGTCTCAATTTACAAGTGTTACAGATACTGCAGAAAGAGCAGCAATTTGGGCTCAAATTCAAGAAAACTACTTTAATGATGTTGGCTTCATTAAACTTGGTAGCTTTAACAGCTTACGTGGAAAATCAGTTGCACTTAAAGGTGTCCCTGAAACTCCATGGCCTTTTTTCTGGAATGCATATAAGTAAAAAAAGTTTAATTACTTAAACTAAAAATACGGCCTAGGGATAATTATCTCTAGGCCTTATAATAAGCAAGCCATGAAAAATTATATATTTAAAAGAATTCTAGGGATGATCTGGGTGATGTTTATCGTTCTAACCTTGGTTTTTATCATTGTTAGACTAGCTCCAGGTGACCCTGCAACTCTCATATTGGGGCCTGATGCAACCCCCGAACAAGCTCTAGAACTTCGAGAAAATATGGGCTTTAATCGTCCAATTATTATCCAATATGCAGACTTTATTTCCAAAGTTGTTCAAGGCGATTTAGGAAAGTCTATATTTTTTAATAAGCCTGTTTTAAGTGTCCTTGCTGAAAGAGCTGAACCTTCTATATTATTAACCTTATTTTCACTAGGCATAGGTATAAGTATTGCCCTTCCATTTGGGATTGCCTCTGCATATTATAGAGGCACTTTGCTAGATCAAAGCTCTCTGACTGGGGCAATGCTTGTTGCCGCAATACCGAGTTTTTGGACTGGCTTAATTCTACAACAATATTTAGGTACTGAATTAGGATGGTTTCCAGTTTCTGGATATGGTGGACCTGGAGCAACTTTTGGAGAAAGGGCTTATCATCTATTACTTCCTTCTCTTGTTTTGGGCATTGTCAATTCAGCATTAATATTAAGATTTACTCGAGCTTCAATGCTGGATGTGTTAACTGAAGATTATATTCGTACAGCAAGATCTAAGGGTTTGTCAGAGATCAATGTGGTGCTTCGCCAAGCATTTAAAAACACTCTTATTCCTCTTGCTACAGTTATTGGCTTAACTTTTGCACTTCTCATCTCTGGTGCTGTTGTTACCGAACGTGTCTTTAATTTACCAGGCATTGGATCACTAGTTGTTGGATCAGTATTAAGACGCGACTATCCAATGATACAAGGCACTTTAATAGTAGTTTCAGCAGTATACGTATTAGTTAATTTTTTAATTGATATGATTTATTTATGGATTGATCCAAGGGTTAAATACTAAGAGAATTATAGTGAATGAGTTTTCTGAAAATTTACAGCAAGTTAAACTTTGGAAAGTATTAATTCAAAGACGGTCTGTACTATTTGGATTGATTACCCTTTTTATTATTGGTTTTTTTGCTATTTTTGCTCCGTGGATAAGCTCTATTGATCCAAACTCAATAGCCGTGAGAAGCAGATTACTGCCGCCAGGTTCTGAATACTGGCTTGGTACAGATGAACTTGGTCGTGACATTTTTACACGCCTTATTTATGCTGGAAGGGTCTCTTTGATGGTTGGAATTGGAGTTGCAGTTATCTCTTCTTGTATAGGGATTNTTATGGGCTTAACCAGTGGTTTTTTTAAGCGCCTAGANGCTCCAATTTCTCGAATTACCGATGCAATGATGGCTTTTCCTGATATTTTACTTGCCATATCATTGGTTGCAGTCTTGGGAGGCTCTGTGAGCAATGTAGTAATTGCTCTGTCAATTGTTTACGCACCCCGTGTTGCCCGAATAGTAAGAGCCTCAACTCTTGTGATTCGTGAATTACCTTATGTAGAAGCTGCAAAGGCTTTAGGTGTTGGAACGCCAACAATACTTTTTAGCCATATTTTAAGAAATATTATGTCCCCAATAATTGTACAGGCTACTTTTATCTTTGCCTACTCTATGCTCTCAGAAGCAGGCCTATCATTTTTGGGTGTCGGTGTTGACCCCTCAACTCCAACTTGGGGAACAATGATTAGCAATGGNCGACAATACATAGACGTTGCCACATGGATGATTGTTTGCCCAGGAGTAGCAATTACAATGTGCGTTTTATCATTACAAATTGCAGGTGACGGTCTTCGTGACGCCCTTGACCCTAAAATTGCAAAGGACCTTTAATTATGACATTCAAAATAATAAATTACAAACCCATAGGATTCAAAGAATCTAACTTACCCTTGTCATTTTATATTGATGAAAATGGCTACATAACAGATAAATTAACAAGTGAGTTTGAGATTATTGATTGTAATAACTCCTATCTCTCTCCTGGCTGGAGTGATCTTCATGTTCATATTTGGTATGGAGGAAGTGATGTCTCTATCAGAGCTAATGAAGCTGGTTTTAAAAGAGGGGTAACCACTCTGGTTGATGCGGGTTCTGCGGGTGAGGCAACTTTTCATGGCTTAAAAGAATATGTTATTGATCAACAAAGGGAAACTATTAAAGCCTTTATAAATATTGGCTCTATTGGTCTGGTTGCTTGCAATCGTATACCAGAACTCATAGATGAACGGTTTATAAATATCGATCGAACACTTAAGGTTATAGAGGATAACAGAGATATAATCTGCGGTATTAAAGTTAGAGCTAGTGGAGTTATTGTAGGCCCTTGGGGTATTGAACCTGTTAAGATTGCACGTAAAGTTGCTGAACTTGCTAAACTTCCAATGATGGTTCATATTGGTGAACCGCCACCTACGCTTAATCAGGTATTTGATTTATTAAGGCCTGGTGATATTGTTACTCATTGTTTTAATGGAAAAAATCCTGGNTCAATTTCTGATTCTCCACAAATATTTGCTAACGCNAAACGCCTTGCTGAAGAAGGAGTCTATATGGACGTTGGTCATGGCGCTGCATCTTATAACTTTAAAGTTGCCAAAGAAGCTATAGCAAATGGCTTAAAACCATATTCTATATCTACAGACCTTCANGGCTGGAATCTTAATGGACCAGTATATGACCTAGCTACTACAGTCTCAAAACTTTATGCTGCAGGGCTATCTCTTGATGAATGCGTCAACGCCGTGACTTGCAATCCTCGAAATTTTCTTGCACTTAAAAATGCTGCCACTTTAGCTATCGGCAATAAGGCTGACTTTACTATTTTTGATGTTAATGATTGTGATGAACAAGTTAGCGATTCACAAGGAAATGAGATGACTATGAAATCAGCTTTTGAGCCAAAAATGGTAATATCAGGGGCTAAAACCTTTTTGTCAGAACGCACAAAAACTCCACAGAACAACAGTTAATAAAATGAATGAGAAAGTCAACAATATAAATAATAATTTAGTCCTTGAAGTCGATGGACTAAGTACACAATTTATTTATAAAAATCGAATAGCAAAAGCTGTTAGAGATGTTTCATTTAAATTAGAAAAAGGTAAAACGTTGGCAGTAGTTGGCGAGTCAGGCTCTGGAAAATCTGTAACTGCCTTATCAATCATGGGACTTCTAAGTTTTCCTGGTGAAGTAACAGCAGGAAAGATATTGTATCGTCATTCAAATGGAAATATTCTTGATTTAAGTGCTATTGATGAAAAGACACATAGAAAAGTTCGTGGTGCAGAAATTTCAATGATTTTTCAAGAGCCAATGACATCACTTAATCCACTCTTTACAATTGGTGATCAAATTAGCGAAATGCTTCGATTGCATGATTCATCTTCAAAAGGAGATGCCATGCAAAGAGCGATTGAGATTCTTGACTTGGTTGAAATTCCAAGCGCAAAAGAGCGAATTAATGATTACCCACACCAACTTTCTGGCGGTATGCGCCAACGGGTAATGATCGCTATTGCTTTGGTTTGTAATCCAACTTTATTAATTGCAGACGAGCCAACTACTGCCTTAGATGTCACAATACAAGCTCAAATTTTGGATTTAATGAGACGACTTCAAGCTGAACTATCAATGTCTATCCTATTTATTACTCATAGTATGGGTGTTGTCGCAGAAGTTGCTGATGAGGTGGCTGTAATGTACGCAGGGGAAGTCATTGAACAGGGCAAAGTTCTCTCTTTATTTGAGAAGCCATCGCACCCTTATACCCAAGGATTACTTGCCTCAATCCCAAATGCCAAAAGAGATATTGATAAGGATGGCAATCGAACTCGACTTAAACCAATAGAGGGTATTGTTCCATCCCTATATGCCACTCCAAAAGGTTGTGCTTTTGCATCACGCTGCCAATATAGTGAATCAAAATGTAGTGAGCAAGCTAGACTATTACCAATTCAAGTTGATCATCTGTCCCGTTGCTGGAAATCAGAGGTGACAGTATGATCAATACAAAGGATTTCATCTCTATTGATCATTTAACAAAAACCTTTCATACTAATTCAGGGAATGTAAAAGCTGTTAATGATGTTAGTTTCAATATTCGTAAGGGCTCTATAGTTGGTCTAGTTGGAGAATCTGGATCAGGAAAGACAACTTTGGGTCGCTGCATTCTTCGACTAATAGAGCCATCTTCTGGAAGTATTCATATTGAAGGAGCAAACTTACTTAATTTAAATAATAGCAAGCTTAGAGCAATGCGAAAGCGTATGCAAATTATCTTTCAAGATCCTTTTTCTAGTCTAAATCCTCGCATGAGAATTGAAGATATTATTGCAGAGGGTATTAAAGTTCACGATAAGTTAATAAGTAAAAATGAACGCTTAACGAGAGTGGCTGAATTGATGGAAGAGGTCGGCCTTCAAGCTGAACAAATGTCTCGCTATCCTCATGAATTTTCAGGTGGCCAACGACAAAGGGTCGGTATTGCTCGTGCTCTGGCTGTTAATCCAGAATTTATCGTTGCTGATGAAAGTGTTTCAGCACTAGATGTTTCAGTGCAAGCTCAAATACTTAACCTCATGCTAACTCTTAGAGACAAACACAATCTTACAATTCTATTTATTGCACATGATTTAAGTGTTGTAGAATATTTATGTGACGATTTAGTAGTTTTGTATCTTGGAAAGATCGTTGAATCAGGCACTGCTAAAGAAGTCTATTCAAACCCTCAACACCCCTACACTAGAGCATTATTGTCTGCAGTTCCTATACCTGACCCTAGAGCAAATATTGATAGAGAAATACTCAAAGGAGATATACCCAGCCCATTATCTCCACCTCCAGGATGCGTCTTTCAGACTCGCTGTAAGTTCGCTGATGCAAAGTGTTTAGAAGCAACACCACCAACAGTAAATATTAATAAAGGGCACTCAGCTGCCTGTTTAAAACTAGGAGAATTAAAATGAAATCTACCAAAACTATAACACCAGAAGAGAGGCTGGATGAACTAGGCTATATTCTTCCTAGAATACCGCCAGCGCCTATTGGTAATTTTATTAACACTAAGCGAGTTGGCAATTTAATCTATATCTCTGGACAAGGCCCATTGACCTTGAATGGTGAACTTAAAACAGGGAAAGTGGGTCAAGATGTAAATGAAGAAGAGGCCATAGAGCACGCCAAAATTGTAGCTATTAATATTATTGCATCATTGAAGCATGAGCTTGGCTCACTCTCCAAAGTAAAAGGGTTTGTTAAATTATTTGGGATGGTAAACTCAGACCCCTTATTTGAAAATCATCCATTGGTAATTAATGGATGTTCTGATTTATTATGTAAAGTTTTTGGTGATAAAGGCATTCATACGCGTTCTGCAATTGGCGTTGGCTCATTGCCAAATAATATTACTGTTGAAATAGAAGCAATTGTGGAGTTTATTGACTAAAAAGAACCAATTGCCAATTCAATTTTATTAGCAGAATTTTGAACTTCTGTAGTGAAATATTCGATATTACTACTGGCTTTTTGTTCCGGTAGTACTACAGAAATAGTTGCTATACAAGAGCCATCTCGACCTTTAATGGGAGCCGCAATACAGGAGACAGAGAACTCAGATAAACTCACCTGAATTGCAAGACCCGCTGTAAATTCTTCTTTTGAAGTTTTTGATAGTTCTACTGGATCTATTATTGTGTTACTATTTGGTGAAGTCTCAGAATACTTCCTAAACATCTCAAGACATTCGTTTTCCTCCATGTGTCCAACCAAAAGACGACCTGATGCAGTCCAATTAATTGGCGTTCTAGAGCCTATATGTGAAGCAACATGAAAATGTTCATTACCAGTTGCCATAGCTGTAACAACCATTTTTCCTTCATCTAGAGTGCAAATTTGAATCGTTTCTTTAAGATGTGCCGCTAGATGATCCATTTCTTTTCTTGCTTCAAGCAAAATATCCATCTTTGCCTCATAAGCTAATCCATAACGCAGAAGTCGAGGACCAAGCCAGACCAAATTATTACTATCTTTAGTGAGCATTTGACGAGCTACTAAGTCTTCAACAATTGAATAAATAGTTGATATTGGTGCACCAATTGTCTTGGCTATATCATATGCACTGGCAGGTCTAGCAAAATCAGTCAGCACATCAAGTATTTGCAACGACCTCTCAATTCCACTTATTCTGTTTCTTGGTTTTGTTTCTTTTTCATTCATAGTTATAGTCATTCAGTATTACATATTTATGTATTACGTATTTATGTATCAAATTATACTATTAAGGAATAGTTCTTTTTAGACTAATTAATGATATAAATAGAGAATAAAAATAAATTTTTATAAATTGACTGGAATTATCGCACCGTTATATTTTATAACTTTAGTAGCTAGTTTGTGCCCATAAATAAGACTATTTGTTTGAGAAAACCCATTAATTAATGCGGCTAAATAAGCGCCATTAAAACTATCGCCTGCAGCAGTTGTATCAATAACATCTATTTCAGTTTTATAAATTTCACTTTGCTTATTGTTACTTAAACTATAAGGCCCCTTTTCACCTCTTTTTAAAGCGCCAAATTTAACTCCAAATTTAACAAGATTATTGACAACATCTTCTTCGTTTTGAAGGTCAAATAATTCTTTCTCATCATCTATTGAAGGTAAAGCAATATCAACTATTTGCCAATATTTTGAAATAACTGATCTTGCCACCTTCTTCGATTTCCATAAAATTTGTCTATAGTTAGAATCAAAGACTATTAAGCCACCATTATTTCGATATTCTGTCAGAAAGTGAAGTAAGTCCTCTTGGATATTAATTGGAAGNATAGCCACTGAAATTGCTGAAATATAGATTAAATTAAATTTTAATAGATCATCAAATTTAACTCTACTTGGATCTGAAAACAAAGTCTTAGCAGCTGAATTATTTCGCCAATATTTAAAACTTCTCTCACCTTTATCATTGGTATTTATTTGGTATGCACCAGGTTTTAAATTAGCTCTTCTTTCAATAAAATCTGTTTCTACAGATTCAGAAGATATGTAATCAATCATCTGTTGAGAAACTGGATCATCGCCTAAAGCTGTAAAATAGGAAACTACCTTCTTTTTGTTGTCAAGTTCTCGTTTTAGATATATGGCGGTATTTAAGCTGTCACCTGAAAATTTTAATTCATTCACTTGATCGCTTATTTCAACCATAGGCTCGCCAATAACAGCAACTGAATTGACTTGCATTAACTTTTCGATAAGTTTATTCTCATAATTAAATTTAGACACTAGTGTTTCCACAATCAATTATTATTGAAGCGCCAGTTATAAGTACACGATATTTAATTTTTTCCATTAATTTGGTTTTTTTAATTATATTATGGATCTTTGAACATATATTTAGTGAATGTTATAATCTGAGATTAAGTTTATATTATCTTCAAAGTTCATATTTATTATAAGGTAATATTTATTACTTTATAAGATAATATATTACTTTATAATATAATAATGAATCTAAACATACTTATAAAATTTTGATATTTAATTGCAAGGTAATTAAGCGACAATGAGTTCGAACACAAGTAAAGTAGATTGGTCTTTTTATAAAAAAAATGGGTTTACACCCATAGTTAATGTATCGGGAACAATGACTTCTATTGGTGCCTCAATAATGATTGATGATGCTCAATTAGCAATGCAGTCAATTTCTCCTCACTTTATTAAAATTCACGAACTTCAATCTAGTGCTAGTAAAATTATTAGTGAGTTAACTGGCGCAGAATCAGGCTTTATAACTGCCTCAGCTGGAGCAGGAATTACTTTATCGATCGCTGCTGTAATGACTGGAAAAGATCCAGGATTAATCGAAAAACTTCCTAATACTGAAGGTCTAAAAACAGAGGTTCTAGTCCAATCTGGTCATTTATGTAATTATGGTGGAACTGTTGATCAAGCAATAAGATTGTCTGGAGCCACTACCGTTTCATTTGGTCAATCAACGCAAGTACAAGATCACCAACTTTATAATGCTATTAGTGAAAGTGCAGCAGCTGGTTTATATGTTGTTTCTCATCACGTTGTTGAGTATGGTCAAATGTCTTTTGATTGTTTTTGTAGAATTTGCCACGAAAAAGGTATTCCAGTTATTGTTGATGCAGCTTCTGAATATGATTTAAAAATATTTATTGACAAAGGCGCAGATATTGTAATATATTCATCCCATAAGTTCCTTGGTGGTCCAACAGCTGGTATTGTTGCAGGAAAATCCGATTTGATTCAAGCATGCTATATGCAAAATATTGGTCTTGGAAGGCTTATGAAGGTTGGTAAAGAAAGTGTTTTTGGTGCCATGTCTGCCCTTAAAGCCTGGAAAAAAAGAGATCATGAAGCTATTAGGGAAATTGAAACTAATGCACTCAATTTATGGCAACAATCAGCAATAGGTTTTAATGGTGTCCAAGCTAATATTGTTGGAGACCCAACAAATAATCCACTATCTAGATTAAAAGTTAGTATTAATAAAAACATATTTAAATCAAGCGCTGCATCAGTAGCTCAAGCGCTGTCACGCTGTGAAACTCCTATTATTGTCAGAGATCATGAGATTGAGCTTGGATACTTTCAGTTAGATCCTTGTAACTTAGCTGATGGCCATGCTGAAATTGTTGCCTCAAATTTACATAATGTGCTGAAAAGTGCATCAATTAATCCACTCTCTGAGGTTGATCTAGATGAACATCGCAATAGTTCTATCCAAGGGTATTTAGATTGGAAATGATGACTAAGAAAATTGATGATATTTTCAAAAATACTTCTGTAATTCCTATACTTTCAATCAATAGCCTTGCTGATTCTATTAGCATTGCTAAAACCCTTATGAATGGTGGTTTAAATGTTTTAGAGGTGACTCTTAGGACTGATTATGGCCTGCAGGCAATAAAAGAGTTAAAGAGCTCCATTCCTGAATTGATTATTGGTGCTGGAACAGTTACTACTCCGGATCAATTTGAAAGTGCCATTAAAGCAGGTGCAGACTTTATTGTGAGTCCTGGTCATACTAGAGAGCTCTTAAAGGTCGCTAGTGAAGGTAATATCCCAACTATACCGGGAGTTTCAACCCCTGGTGAAGCAATGCTTGCAATGGATTTTGGCTTCAACCGCTTGAAACTTTTTCCAGCTGAAACTATAGGTGGCGTAAATTTCTTAAGAGCAATTAATGGACCCTTTCCTGAACTTAAATTCTGCGCAACAGGAGGGATTACTATTGATAACGCTTCTCAATATTTATCATTGAGTAATGTCTTTTGTGTTGGGGGCTCGTGGTTAACCCCCAATAAACTTGTAGAATTAGAGAAATGGAAGGATATTGAATTACTTGCAATTGAAGCATCAAATCTTTAAGTTAGATTTTTAGATAAGCTTTACTTTAAACTATAGAACATTATCAGCTGAAACTTCGATAGCGTGCAGCATTGAGCGTCCAAATGAGCGCATCGTTAAGAGAACGTAGGAGTCGTCGCCATCTCTAAAGATAATGGTTCCTATATGCTCCATGATTGTCCTCGATACGCCGCCTACAGGAAACGCTTCTACACTTATATCGATTGGGCAGATTCTCTCGAGCACGTCTCTACTTCTCTGACCACTAACCCTAATCATAGCCCAGGTATCGGACTGATCGGTATAGTATGCAGGCGCAGATAAACGGCCTGAAAGGTGAGCTTCAGCATCACTACCCTCATAGGTAAAGTACGCTAAAACCTGGTTCTTTTGTAATCGCCAGAGCGTGATCGATGAGTCCTTTGACTGGCTTGAGCGCTCCATTTCTGGGAGCTTAAGACCGCAAGACTTATCGATTGAAGACTCAACCTCACTAAACTTCTCTCTTGGAAGTGCAACCATCACGAGAGACTTATCAGTCACCTCAGTGATATTGAAGCCATCCATTTCTATCTCGACGCCACCTAGCGGTGACTCTGGCAATAATTCGTAATCAGACACGTAGACGCCCTCCTTCAGGATCATAGAAGTGTGGACTACAAATCTCAACCTCTATATCACTATTTCTAACTAAATCAACGGCGCGAACGAACTCGCCCTTTCTGTTTAGTCCATCTTTAATAAATCCGAGACCAATATAGCATCCCAGCATCGGCGAGTAGATCGACGAAGAAATCCAGCCCTGGTCATTGTGCGTGGTCGCCTCTTCTCTGAGTCCGAGGAGGTGTGCTCCAGCCATTGAGTGGCCTTTATCAACTAAAGCGTTTTTATTCACCGGCTTGAAGCCAACCATCTGCATACGATCATTTCTAAGGAGTTCTTCTCTTTGACCTAGCTTGTAACCGATAAAGTCTTTTTTGCCTGAGACCATGCCGCCCATTCCAAGATCATAAGCGCTCGTCTGACCGTTGAGTTCTGGTCCCGCTGCGTGCCCCTTTTCAATTCTCATGACGCCAAGCGCCTCAGTTCCATAAGGAACGACATCAAACTCTTCGCCTGCATGCATCATTGCTCTCATGAGAGCATCACCGTAACGCGTTGGAACCGCAATTTCGTAGGCCAGTTCGCCCGAGAAAGAGATTCTAAAGAGTCTTGCAGGGATGCCGCCACAAACAGTGATTGCGCCTGCCCCCATGAACGGGAACGCTTCATTTGAAATATCGTGCTCGGGGTCAACAATCTTTTCTAATAGATTACGAGAGTTAGGTCCTGCGACTGCGTACTGAGCATACTGCTCAGTCACTGAAATCATGTGGACATCGAGATCAGGCCATAGTACCTGATGACAGAACTGAAGGTGACGATAAACACTGACCGCGTTAGCAGTCGTCGTTGTCATCACGAAGTGATCTTCAGCGAGTCTTGCTGTTGTTCCATCATCCATCGCCATACTGTCTTCTCTAAGCATCAGGCCGTACCGTGTCTTTCCAACGGGCAGCTTAGCAAAAGCGTTGACGTAAACCTTGTTCAAGAATTCAGAGACGTCTGATCCTTTAATATCAATTTTTCCAAGTGTTGTGACATCACAGATGCCGACAGAAGCGCGCGTCTTAATGACCTCACGATCAACGGACTGACGCCAGTGCGTCTCACCCGGCTGAGGGAACCACTGCGAGCGATACCACATCCCAACCTCAACGAACACAGCGCCCTGCTCTTCAGACCACTTGTGGCTCGGTGTGTACCTTGTTGGATAGAACTCCATCCCTCTTCTTCTTCCAGCAAATGCACCAACTGCAACAGGAGAGTATGGCGGTCTGAAAATGGTTGTTCCAGTCTCCTCCATAGTCTGACCCATGTTCTCAGCCATGATACCAATACCTAAAACGTTAGCGGTTTTACCTTGGTCCGTTGCCATGCCTAGCGTTGTGTAGCGCTTGACGTGCTCAACCGACTTAAATCCTTCTTGGTTCGCTAAGCGAACATCTTTCGCGGTGACATCATTCTGGAAGTCAACCCAAGCGCGATTTTTGCCACTTTCAACGCCCCAGTTAGCGACGACATTGTAGGCAACCGCTGGCGTTGATGCAGCCTTAAGGTCTGCAGATTTGTAGCCTAATTCTAAGGCAACACTTGAACCTAAATCGTGACCCTCTTTCATTGCATCAGAGAGAACCATGGTTCCTTTTGCTCTTCCCGCAACGCTCATCCCAGGAGGCGTCGCCTCATCTGGAATAAAAGAGGCAATCTCTTCATTCCATTTCGGAATACCTCTGTGGTGACAGGTTAAATGTAGGTTTGGATTCCAGCCACCCGAAACAGCTAGTGAGTCGGTATCAAGGGTCTTGCCATTTGAAAGCGTAATAGACTTCAGTGCCCTTCTGCCTTTGGTATCGACAACATCGGTACCCATAAAGATTTCAGCGCCTTGAATTGGCATCACTGGGCTGATAGAACGCGAATCAATGACCGCAACAATATTAACGCCCTTAGACCTTAAATCTTTGGCTGTTTGCCAGCCGTCATCATTGTTTGTGTAGACCGTGACTTTATTCCCCGTAGCAACCGCAAATCGATTCATATAAGCCCTCACCGCACCTGCAAGCATAATGCCTGGGCGATCATTGTTTCCAAAGGCGATTGAGCGCTCAATGGCGCCCGCACAAAGAATTGATTTTTTCGCATAAATTCGCCAGTTGACCTGTCTCGGTTTATTGCTATCCGCTCTAGACTCTGAAGATCTGTTTTCTAGTGCACCGTATATTCCGTGATCGTAGACACCAAAGATGGTCGTATCAGACATCAAGGTGACGTTGTCCATCGCGCTGAGTTTTTCAACGGCGCTTTTTGCCCACGCGCTACCTTTGATATTATCAATCTTAGCTGTCTCAGTATTTAAGCGGCCTCCCATCAGGAAGTCCTCATCAGCCAGAATCACTTTAGCACCTGAGCTTGCAGCTGTCAGTGCAGCAGACAGGCCAGTTGCGCCGGCTCCAATAATTAATATATCGCAGTAACGAAACCCTTTGTCATAGGTGTCAGGATCTGGCTCTTTAGAGAGTGTTCCGAGACCGGCTGAATTACGAATAGCTGGCTCATAGATCTTTTCCCAAAAAGCCTTAGGCCACATAAATGTCTTGTAGTAGAAGCCTGCTCCTAGCAGCGGTGATAAAAAGTCGGTGATCGCCATTAAATCGAAACCGAGAGGTCCTCTATGATTTTGGCTATTCGCCTCTAAACCGTTATAAAGCTGAGTCACAGTTGCGCGCGTGTTGGGCTCCTTGTGAGCACCGCTTCCGATCTCCATAATGGCGTTTGGCTCTTCAGAGCCAACCGTAACGATTCCGCGAGGACGGTGGTACTTAAAGGACCTTCCAACCAAGTGCTTGTTGTTGGCAAGGAGTGCTGATGCAAGAGTGTCTCCCTCGTAGCCTCTTAAGATTTGGCCGTTAAAGGTAAAGGTTAGCGTTTTCTTTTGGTCTATGAGACCGCCGTCTTGTCTATGTGTTTGACTCATTTTCCGCGTCCCATTGATCTTGAGACATCTTGAGCAAGCTCAACCTTTGTGATCTCATGTGATAAAGTGTTCCTAGTTACAACCAGCCAAGACTGATCGCCCTGCTCGTGATACCAAAGCTCTTGATGATCACCAGCGATATTTTCTCTGATGTACTGATACTGATAGAAGTCCTCAGCTGAGGCTTCGTCTTCCCAATTAGTAGGCCTATTAATGAGGTCAGTCGACCCCAGGTAGACAAATTCTTCTGAATCTCGAGGACCTAGTAATGGATGATTAATGATCATTTTACGTCCTCCTTAGTGTAAGTTTGGTTGAGCGCCAACGCCCTTCTCATCAATAATAGCGCCGCGCCTAAATCGATCCAGTTTGTAAGCTGTAGCAACCTCATGTGACTCACTCGTTGCCAATAAATGGGCATAACAGAATCCGCTCGCAGGAGTTGCCTTAAAGCCGCCGTAACACCAGCCACCATTAAAGAACAACTCTTCAACCTCTGTGTTGTCAATGAATGGAGATCCATCCATAGACATGTCCATGATTCCGCCCCACATTCTAAGTAGCCTGGCTCGACCAATCGACGGCATAATCGCCATACCGCCAGAGCAGACATCCTCAACAACCGGTAAGTTTCCTCTCTGCGCATAGGTGTTGTAGCCATCTATATCGCCGCCGAATACAAGGCCTCCCTTGTCAGACTGAGAGCAGTAGAAGTGACCTGCACCAAAAGTAATGACGTTATCCATAACCGGCTTCAAGCCCTCAGTTACAAAAGCCTGGAGAACATGGCTTTCAATCGGCAATTTAATGCCTGCTTTTGCCATTACTCTTCCAGATGAGCCTGCCACACAAACGCCAACTCTGCCAGCTTTAATTTCGCCTTTAGTCGTCTTAACACCTAAACACTTTCCGTTCTCAATATTGAAGCCGGTGACCTCACAGTTCTGAATAATATCAACGCCAAGGTCGCTCGCCCCTCTCGCGTATCCCCATGCAACCGCGTCATGCCTTACTGTTCCGCCGCGAGGCTGAGCAAGCGCTGCTTTAATTGGGAATCTAGGGTTATCCATATCTAAGAATGGGTATCTCTCTTTAACTTCTTTCGCTTCAATAAATTCACAGCCCGCATCTGCAAAAAGCATCGCGTTGCCCCTCCTAATGAAAGCATCTCTCTGGGCGTCAGAGTGAATAAGGTTCATGATGCCGCGTTGAGAGACCATCGCGTTGTAGTTCAAGTCTTGCTCTAAGTTTTCCCAGAGCTGCATAGACAATTCATAAAAGGGCTCGTTACCTGGAAGCAAATAGTTTGAGCGAATAATGGTTGTATTTCTACCGACATTACCGCCACCAATCCAGCCTTTTTCAATGACAGCTACGTTAGTTATTCCGTGATTTTTTGCAAGATAATAGGCAGTCGCTAATCCATGGCCACCTCCGCCAACAATAACAACGTCATAGCCGTCAGCCTTTGGTTCAGCATCTCGCCAGGTCGGCTCCCAGCCTTTATGGCCCGTTAATGCTTCTTTTAATACCTTAAAGGCAGAATATTTTGTCTTGCTCACAGTTTAACTCCAAGGATAAGGACTATTCGATACTGGGTGAAGTTTACCTTCTTTGAAGCGGCTAAATCTAAATGGTTCTAGAAGCTCTTGTTTTTCTCCTAATAGCTCTTCAGCAACTAGACATCCAACGCCCAACATCTTGTAACCATGGTTACTATCCGCAATGATCGTAACATTATTATTAAAGGTATCAATAACTGGGAAACTATCTGGCGTAAAGCATCCAATGCCGCCTGAAGGCTCCTTATGATAGTGAGGCATCATGCCTTCAAATCTTTTATGACAATGAGCAAGAGCTGAGACCCACATTTCAGGGAAGTCTTTACTGGCAGTAAACTCTTTGCTTTCAGGTCCATAAGGATCAATCGCAACCTCATTAACAGGCGTATCAACAGTGTACGGTGATGCGCCGCCTTGTATACCACCAAAGCCCCAGTCAGGCTTGTAGTAGATACCCCAGAGTTGATCTGTAATCAATGAGCCGTCAACCGTTGAATATAAAGGTGCATCTGTATCAACGTGAAGAACGGGTGGAATCTTTCCATCGTTCGTCGTTAATGTCTCTGGTGGAATCTCTAAAACGCCTTCTTCTAACTGCCAAAAGCGCCACATGTCGATGTTTTCGTGAAGATCTCCATTTAAATCTTTCAGCTCGATTTGAGAAGGAAGGCCAATCATGTTCCAGAAATCACGGACCCATGGCCCAGCGCCTACGATTAAGTTATCGCACTGAATGGTTCCTTTGTCAGTATTGACAGCAGTAACGCTTTGCCCTGCCCCCTCTGTTTCAAAACCTGTAATTTCAGTGTTAAGGACAACAGTGACTCCAAGGTCTAAAACTTTCTTCGANAGTCCTTCCATTGCTTTAACGTTGTTCGCATAGCCGCCCGGCTTTTCATGAAGAACTGAAGTAATGCCTTCAGCTTGCCAGTCATCAAAAAGATTAAGCATATAGTCTCGTGACTCTTCTTCGCCTTCGATAAAGACGCTTTCATATCCAATTGCAGCTTGCTCAGTGTGAATCTGTCTGACGTCATCTCTCATTTTTTCGCATGAGATTTGCATGTAACCATTTGCATGATAACTAAAAGCCTCAGGATCGCTTTCCCAAATGCTGACTGAGTGAGCCATCAATTTGCGCATTGCAGGTTGAAAGTAATTATTTCTAACTACGCCGCATGCAATACCCGTTGCACCAGCGGCTACTCTATCTGCTTTATCAATGATAACAATGCGACCATCAATACTTTCTCCCTTCTCAGTTAAGCGTTCAGCTAGCCTCCATGCTGTTGATAATCCNTGAATTCCTGCACCAGCAATGACGTATTCNGCTTGACTTGGTAAAGACATATTTAATCTCCTTAAGATGATTTATTTAAAGTATAAAAAGTAACCCCTTTTTCGTTATCATTATTATCAATAAATTGAAAGTAGTTAATGGTTAAAAAATTCAAATCGAAGTGAAAATAATTCTAATACCCTATAAAAAAAGATAATATACTTTCTCACATACATTTCAAGGGGATCTGTTATTTTGTTATTATTAACAAAAGCCTTATAAATAAAGCCTTTTCTATACCTATTGACTTCGGTTAATTATAGTAAATATTAATGGTTAAAATGGATTAAAAGGCTCAATTTGAACATAAAATTTAAAAACTAAGTATACTTGGATTCAACATTTAGGAAAAAACAATGTCTCGTAGATACTATAAATTACCACCGCTCACATCACTAGCAACATTTGAAACCGCTGCACGTCACAGAAGTTTTAAAGGTGCCGCTGAAGAACTGGGCGTCACCCCAGGTGCGGTCAGTCATCAAATTAAGTTTCTTGAAACTGAGCTGGGTCTTTCCTTATTTGACAGAAAACATCACGGTAATAATTTAACGGATCACGGTGAATCTTTATTTGCTGTGCTTCAGAGCAGCTTCACTGCTGTATCCTCAACACTTGCAAACCTGAGGCGCTCTGCAAGTGACAAAGAGGTCATTATTAGCGCAACCACAGCAGTATCATTCTTATGGTTGCCACCGAGATTGGCTGAGTTTTGGAAGCAGCATCCTGAAATTCCTGTCAATCAGCATGTCACTGACAACCCTGACTCTCAGGGCGTAGCCGTTGATCTTAAGATTTGTTATGGCTTTGTTGAAAATGAGTCGACTCAAAAACATACCCTTTTTCAGGATGACTTGGTGCCAGTTTGTAGCCCTAGTTATGCTAAAGAGTTTCCAAACCCTTCAATAGAAGATTTGGCTCAAGCTCCTCTTATTCATCTCAGAGCGAAAGACAAGAACTGGTCGAACTGGTTTTCATGGTTCAGTGCTCTTGGATACAAAGGAAAAATATCCCCTGGAATTCACGTCAATAACTATATGATTGGCCTTCAGGCAGCTTCTGACGGCATGGGTATTGCGTTGGGCTGGAAGCATCTCTGTAAGCCTAAAATAGATAGCGGAGAGTTAGTGATTCTTGGAGACAATTCAATCCCAGCACCTTCAGCTATTTATATCATGAGTGAGAAGGAAGAGCTTCTTCCTGATAACGTAAAAGTGCTGAGAGATTTCCTCATTTCTAAATCTAAAATTTAAAAGTCTACTTCTTGAAAAATATTCAATTTTTTAATTGAATTTTATTGTCTTTCATTTAATCTAAGCGATAGTATCATATCGTTTTTTAGTTAATTTTTTATAGTGTCTTCCATTCCACTTAGCAACTTAGATTCAGTTCTCACTTCAACCGATAAGGCGAAGGGCCTTCCTAACGAGCATTACGTCAGTGAGGCAGTTTTTGAGGAAGAAAAGAAAGCCATTCTTTTTGACAACTGGTCAGCCATTGGAACGGGTAAAGATATACCTAATATAGGTGATGTCAAACCAATCCATTTTGTTGGCATGCCGCTCATCATGGTTCGTGATGAAAACAATCGGATCAATGTCTTTCAAAATACGTGTCGACACAGGGGAATGATACTCATTGAGGAGCCTAGCAACATTAGCGGCGTAATTCGCTGCCCCTATCACAGCTGGTGCTATAACCTTGAAGGTGAGCTATGTGCAACTCCAATGGTGGGAGGCACTGATTCCAATTCACATGAATCCATCAATAATCAAGAACTGGGCTTATTTGAAATAAGATCTAACGTCTGGCAAGACATTATTTTTGTCAATATTTCAGGAACAGCACCTTCGTTCAATGATTACGCCTCCAAGGTCATTGAAAGATGGTCTGAATTTGAAAAGCCAATTTATCATGGCGGTGAAAAATCGTCTTTCTCACTGACCTTAGAGACGAACTGGAAGCTTGCCGTTGAAAACTACTGTGAGAGCTACCATTTGCCATGGGTACACCCTGAGCTCAACGTCACATCAAGTATTGAAGATCACTACCATATCGAAGAAATAGGCGCTTTCTCAGGACAAGGCTCCCACGTCTACAATCAAATTAAAAATGAAGATGGAAAAGTGTTCCCAGATTTTGATGGACTCTCAAACAAATGGGATNANACNAGTGAATACATTGCTTTGTATCCGAACGTCCTTTTAGGGGTNCACAGAGACCACTTTTTTTCCATCATTATTGAGCCGATTGCGACCAACAAGACAATCGAGCATATCTCTCTTTACTACTCAAAGAATCCTTCGGAGATGCCGCAGTTAAATAGCCTCATCGATGAGAATGCCTCATTCTGGAAGACTGTATTTCAGGAAGATATTGGCGTTGTTGAAGGCATGCAGCGCGGCAGGAATGGCCTTATGTTTGATGGTGGTAAGTTCTCACCCGTTATGGATAGTGCAACCCACTGCTTTCATCGCTGGATCGCGCAAACCCTTAAAGACTTTAGATCTGAATTATAGCTTGGCTTGGTAGGCCGTTAAAGTATTCTCAAGAAGAACCGCAATCGTCATCGGTCCAACGCCTCCAGGAACTGGAGAGATAGCTGAGACAGTATCCTTAACATCATCAAAATCAACGTCACCCGTCATCGACCCATCCTCAAGTCGATTGATGCCAACATCAATAATGACCGCGCCCTCTTTAACCCACTCACTGTTAACAAGGTTAGCCACGCCAGCAGCAGCGACAATAATGTCGGCTGACTTCGCTTTCTGTTTAATTTCCTTAGTTTCTTTATGACACACCTGGACAGTCGCTCCCGCATTAAGGAACTCCATCGCCATCGGTCTTCCAACAATATTGGATGCACCAATAATGATGCAGTCTTTGCCTCTCAGATCGCACTTGATCGAGTCTAGCATTTTAATAACGCCCTTAGGCGTACAAGGACTAATAAAAGGTTTATTTAAACTGAGCTTACCAACATTCTCACTAC
>JGI24927J35514_1000061_pt1 | contig 20170 bp, 20 predicted proteins | sample AOAMet2_C49A8_35_2_FD_35514 | JGI IMG/M metagenome (IMG submission 35514)
GAGACATGGAGGTTGCAATGGTTCTTCCAGGAATTTCAGGAAATCGAGCAATTAATAAACAGGTTGAGTCAATAAAAGTTGCTGGTGTTGATAGTGGATGGGTCATCACATCTGTTCTTCAAGAGAGGGAGACTACGCCAAAACAGATTGTATATATTCCAGCAGTATTATTGATAGGATTTGTCGGAATTGTGCAATTAAGAAGAAGGCGAAAAATTGTTAACTAACGTGTGATAGATTAATATGAAAATACATAATAATATTGAAAGTTTAAAAACTTCAGCCACTTTGGCTATCAATGAGTTATCTAAAGAGCTTATTGAAGAGGGCAAAGAGGTTTTTAAGTTTGGGCTTGGTCAATCACCATTCCCTGTACCCAAAGTAATTGTTGATGAGTTAAAAAAAAATTCTCACCAAAAAGATTATCTTAACGTGTCTGGCTTATTAGGCCTTAGAGAAGAAGTTGCTAGATATCATTCAAACAAAAATCAATACAATTATGATTCTGAAAATGTCATTATTGGGCCTGGATCAAAAGAATTAATTTTTCAAATTCAAATGGCTTTAGATTGTGATTTGTTACTTCCAAGTCCAAGTTGGGTTTCGTATGAGCCTCAAGCACAAATAATCAACAAAAAAATTCATTGGATTAATGCAACAGCAGAGAGCAATTGGCATCTTAATCCTGAGGATCTTGACAAGGTATGCGAGAATCTCAAGTCAGTTAATAAACTTTTAATTTTAAATTCTCCAAATAACCCTTCTGGGACAATACATGGAAATCTTGAAGATTTTGCAAGGATTGCAAGGAAACATAACATCATCATTATTGCGGATGAAATATATGCCGAACTAGATTTTACTGGGGAGTATAAATCACTCACTCATTTCTATCCTGAGAATACAATTATTAGTAGTGGGCTAAGCAAGTGGTGCGGTGCAGGAGGCTGGAGACTAGGAACGCTAACTTTTCCAAAAGAGTTAAGCTATATCAAAGACAGCATAAGAACTATTGCGAGTGAAACTTTTACCTCAGTTAGTGCGCCTATTCAGTATGCCGCAATTAAAGCCTACTCAGAGGATCATTCAGAGTTTCTAGAGCACTCTAGATTAATCCTAAAAACGATTGCAGAATATATTCATAAAGAGTTATCTTCTGTTGGAATAAAATGTCAAAAACCTCAAGGTGGTTTTTACATGATCTGCGATTTTTCGAATATTTCAAATATTGCTTCTAAAATTAATGATGACAAAATTTTGTGTCAAAAAATACTCAATGAGGTCGGCTTTGCAATGCTACCTGGTTCAGATTTTGGCTTGAAAGCTGACAAATTATTAACACGCATCGCCTTTGTTGATTTTGATGGCTTAGCAGCACTCAAAATTATTAAAGACGATGATTTTTCTTCGAATAATTTATTAGATATAATTTGTCCACAAATTGTTAAAGGTGTTTTGGTTCTTAAAGAGTGGGTTCAAAATCAATAAAAATTATCAATATTTAATTAATAGTTATTTCAATCTATGAAATACAGAATTGAATCAGATTTCTTGGGTGAAATGAAAATATCTAGTGATGCTTATTACGGTATTCATACCATGCGAGCAGTAGATAATTTTCCAATAGCTGACGTTGCAATTTCAGTTTACCCAAATATTGTAATAGCTTATGCCATGGTTAAACTGGCTTGTGCTCGTGCCAATAACCAGCTAGGATTATTAGATAATGATATCTACCATCCAATAGTCGCTGCTTGTGAGAGGATTATCAATGGTGAGTTCCATGATCAGTTTATTGTTGAAATAATCCAGGGTGGTGCGGGAACCTCAACCAATATGAATGCTAATGAAGTTATTGCTAATGTTGCACTCGAGTTAATTGGTAAAGAAAAGGGTGACTATGAAACAATATCACCGCTTAATCATGTCAATATGTCACAGTCAACGAATGACACCTATCCGACAGCTTTATTGGTTGGATTTTTGAAAGAGTATGACCCTCTATTGGAGGCAATCAAATCTCTCTCTGAGTCTTTTCATGCAAAAGGCGTCGAATTTGCCGACGTCATTAAAATGGGACGAACACAACTCCAAGATGCTGTTCCAATGAGTCTTGGACAGGAATTTACTGCTTTCGGTAATACATTGCTAGATGATATTAAAAGGCTTAATGAGATGTCTCAACTATTTTTGGAGGTCAATTTAGGTGCCACAGCTATTGGAACAGGTATTAATAGTCATCTAGATTATCCAAAAATAGCGGTAGAAGCCTTGGCAGATTTATCTGGACTCCCTTTGGTTCTTGCTCCAAATCCAATTGCTGCAACATCTGATACCAGTGCTTTTGTGTCATTCTCTTCTGTTCTTAAGCGAGTGGCTATAAAGCTTTCAAAAATCTCTAATGATTTAAGATTACTCTCTTCCGGCCCAATTGCTGGTTTTAATGAGATCAATCTTCCAGCAGTACAAGCAGGATCTTCAATTATGCCTGGAAAAGTTAATCCGGTAATTCCAGAGGCAGTCAATCAAACCGCTTTTCAGGTTATTGGAAATGATTTGGTCATTNCATTAGCAGCAGAAGNTGGNCAAATGCAGCTCAATGCATTTGAACCTGTCTTAGCTGTTAATATTCTNCGTTCATTGCGCTACATGACTAATGCAATGGTCATGCTNAGAACAAAATGTGTCNATGGAATTACTGCGAATGTTGAAGTCTGCGCAAAATATGTTGAACAGAGTCCAGGTATAGCGACTTTCTTTACNCCGCATTTAGGTTACAAAGAGTCAGCACGTATCGCTAAGAAATCACTTGCAGATGGAGTTACTGTGAGAGAAATCATNATTAANGAAGGCTTGATGACNGAAGAACAGGTGAATGAAGTTTTGCATGTTGANAACCTCACAAAACCCAATATTCAATAATTTCGGTATCGTATAACGAGTATTATAATTTCAAATGTATTTATTCTTAGTTTGGAATAAGTACAGTAAGAGTTATTTTCAATAATTAGAGGCAATATTTTGGCTAAGCTATACTTTTATTATTCTGCAATGAATGCTGGTAAATCAACTTCCCTTCTTCAGTCAGCATACAACTATAAAGAGAGGGGCATGACTCCTCTTATTCTTTCTGCAGCAATTGACAATCGTTATAGTGTAGGAAAAGTTACTTCAAGAATTGGTCTTGAAGCAGAGGCGCATCTCTTTCATAAAGATGATGACTTGTTCAAAATTCTTTCTGAACAAAATCTTAAAAGAGCCTATTGATTGTGTTTTGATTGATGAAAGTCAATTCCTTAGTAGAGAGCAAGTCATGCAATTGGCAAAAGCTGTTGATAGCTTTGATGTTCCAGTTTTGTGTTATGGAATTCGCACAGACTTTCGTGGAGAGCTTTTTCCTGGCAGTCAACATCTCCTTGCATGGGCCGATAATCTCATTGAATTGAAGACCATTTGTCACTGCGGAAGTAAAGCAACGATGGTGGTTCGTATTGATGAAAATGGAAACGTTATTGAGGATGGAGATCAGGTGGTTATTGGTGGTAATGATCGATACCAGTCGATGTGCAGAAAGCACTTTGCCGAACATATTTGGAAAAGCTGATCGCTAGTAAACAGACTATATGCTATGAGTGAGCTAACTATCCTCTTTTTATTGCTAGGCTCTTTTTCAGGTTTTGTAGCAGGTCTGCTTGGTATTGGTGGTGGTCTAATAATTGTGCCAATACTCCTTTATTTATTAGCACCATCAATTGATCAATCAATCTTAATGCATACTTCAATTGGTACTGCACTAGCGGTCATTGTCTTTACATCTATCTCAAGTCTTTATGCGCACCATCGTCATGGGGCTATTCTTTGGAGAAACTTTGTTAAGCTTACTCCAACAATTTTATTGGGCTCTTATAGTGGTGCTATTTTGGCTAAATATTTAAGCTTTGATTTTCTAAGGGTGTTCTTTGCCTTATTTGAAATTTGTGTTGCTTTAATTATGTGGTTCGGCATTAGCGCATCAGGCCATGCTGATAAGTTGTCAAGGTGGGTTTGGTCATTCGCGGGGTACGTTATAGGTTTGATTTCAGCCATGGTTGGGATTGGTGGAGGAACAATGACTACCCCATTCTTGGTGTATAACAATATTCAAATAAAAAATGCAATTGCTACTTCTGCAGCGGTAGGAATGCCTATTGCTATTGCTGGAAGCATTGGCTTTATGGTAGCTGGTTCATCTCAAGTTCTTCAAACTGGCGGTATTGGTTTTGTAAACTTTGAAGCGTTAATTACAATCGCTGCTTCAAGTGTTTTTTTTGCTCCATTAGGAGCAAAAGTGACGCACCTTATAGATAGCAATAAACTCAAAAAAGGGTTCTCAATTTTCTTGGCCTTTCTTGCAGCAATGGTTATTTTATTTTAAATAAAGATTTTCTTTTGAAATGAGTTATGACTCATCACCAGCAAAATTTAAAGCAACTGAGTTTATACAGTAGCGCTTTCCAGTGGGCTGAGGTCCATCGGGAAAAACATGGCCTAAATGAGCATCACATGAGGAGCATCTTACTTCAATTCTCATATGACCTAGTGAATCATCTTCTAGCTGCTTTACACATTCACTATTGGCGAGTTCATAAAAGCTTGGCCAGCCACTTCCTGAGTCAAATTTAGTGCTAGATTCGAATAAAAGTGCGTCGCAACAGATGCAGTGATAGTGACCAGTTTCACTATGGTTGTAGTACTCACCAGAGAACGGTGGCTCTGTTCCACATTCTTGAGTGATATGATAGGCTTCGGGTGATAAATTATTCTTTTTGTCCATTCGTGTATTATAAGAGAAATTTAAGATCAACATCAATATCTAAAGTTAATATTTATGAAAGAATTTTTAGTCGGTGGTGCAATACGGGATAGAATTCTTGGTATCGCTAACGAGTCAACAGAAAAAGACTTTGTTGTAGTTGGGTCGTCTCCAGAAGAGATGAGTTCATTAGGATTTCGTCAGGTTGGGAAAGAGTTTCCAGTATTCCTTCATCCTGAAACGAAGGATGAGTATGCTCTGGCTCGTATAGAACGAAAGATTGGTAGGGGTTATAAGGGTTTTGCTTTTGATACAGCAAACTCTGTGACTTTAGAGCAGGATCTCTCTAGAAGAGATCTTACCATTAACGCCATAGCTCAAAATAAGGATGGAACTGGAGAATATATCGATCCCTTTGATGGAATCGAGGATTTAAAGCAGAAGAAACTTCGCCATGTATCTGATGCATTTACCGAGGATCCAGTGAGGGTTCTTAGGACGGCAAGATTTGCATCACGATTTGATTATCTTGGTTTTACAGTAGATCCTAAAACTCTTGACTTAATGAGAAAGATGGTCACTTCAGGTGAGGTAGATGCGCTTACTCCAGAGCGGGTTTTTAAGGAGATATCTCTTTCGATGGAGTCAAAGTCACCTTCAGTTTTCTTTGAACTTTTAATGGAGTCAGGCGCCTACCAAAGATTGTTTCCAATGCTGGAGGTTGTTCAAAATCAAAATTTTCAGATGCTAGATGTGCCAGATTTGGACCCTGAAGTAAAGTTCGCTCTCTGGCTATCTAATCAAAGCAGTACTAATATTGATTTGCTCTGCGAGCACCTTAAGTGCCCAAAAGATTTTCAGCAAATTGCTGAGCTTGTATCTACATGGCATCAATTTGCATCTGAATTCCTAAAGCATAGTCCTCAAGACGTATTAAATTTCTTTCTTAAAAGTGATGGGTTAAGGCGAAAAAAGAGGTTTGAAATTATTCTTACCGTTTTTGATAATCTTGGGTTAAATACAGCCCAAATTGTTCAATTACAAGTTCTACTTAACTCGATAAAGATTTCAGATTTAAAAAATTTGAATATTGCTCAAGAGCTATTAGAAGAAAGGTTGTCAGTTATTACTAGATTTCTCAAATCTGCAAAGTAGATCATAATCACAGTAATCACAGGCATTGGTTGTGGGTAAAACTTCTGCGACTCCTTCCTGAAATTTTTGACTTGCTGAATTGAGTTCTAGCTCCCACTCAGAAACCTGTTCATTCCATACCGGCATTCTTTTAATCGCTTGTTGACTTAATGGTAGATCAAATTTATTTTTTGTTATTGCCTTAAATTGACAATCTTTGGAGTTAACAGTTGCAAAGGCGATCCCAGCTACTGGATTAGTAATGGCGTAGATTGGAAGTTGAGCCTGATCTAAAGGATCGCCAGTTAGCTGACTTAAACTGACGTTCTGACCTGTTTTATAATCAATGATGAGATTTGTACCATCTTTCATTTGATCCATTCGATCTATTCGAGTAGAAAATTGAAGACCATTAACATCAACTTTGGACTCTGACTCTGTCTTGATGACTTGAAAGTATTCTCGATTTTTCTCAAGCTTAATATATTCATTGATAATTTTTATAAGCCTTTCCTTTTCAATTGATTTAAAGTTTGATTGAGAAATTAATTGAATGGCTGAATTAATATGTTTGTTGATTTCTTCCTGAAGTTTATCTTCAGGTAATTTTTTTAAATCTGAACTTGATGGTATTGCATTGAAAAAATTTTCTAATATTTTATGAACAAGGCTGCCCTGCTCAAGTCGACTGAGACCAATCTGAGGTTCATTAAATTCTTGAATATTTAGTCTACTAACAAACCCTTTGAAGCTACAACTTATTTGATCTTGGAGGGTTGCTACACCTCTCTTAATTTCAAAATTATCTAGCTCTGGAGCAATAAAATCATCCAATAATTCCATTTCTTTTGGAAGTGTTTCATGTCCAATGAAATTAGGATAATCCTCAAAATCTAAATAGGGTGAAGGGAGCTCATCGCGACTATTAGAGGTTTTGGAATAGCTAATTATTAGACTGCTACTAAGGTTTAATAGGTTATTAAGACTTACCTCGCTTTCTTTACTGATGAGTGTGAAACTTGTCTTTGGCAAACAATATTCAATAGAAGTTTTAGGAGGAATAAATAGGGGCATTTGTATTTTTCCTGGAAGGAAGTCGCTAGTCATACTGGAGACCCAGGCATAATCAAAGAATAATCCTTCAGCTTCCAATGAACCTAATATGTAAATATTAGCGGGGCCACTTTGAGGCTGGAATATAACTGCATTCATATGGGCAGTTAAAATTTCTATCACATCTTTAAGAGANGATTTTTTGTAAAATGTTGACATCTTATTAAGGATCAAGCTTTCCACTTGATACTTTTCAAAAATTTGATACTCACTACTTGAAAGAGTTCGATCTGAAGTAAAGCCCCAGATAAGTAGCATTGAGTTGATTGCCTCTAATGAATCCTCTAAAGCTAATTTATTCGCAAATTCAAGAGTACTGATTGAAATCAAAATCTCTTTGAGCAATGAAGAGTCACTACACAATTCAATAACTTTTTTTGATTTACTCTTTTTAGAGTTAATTTTTAGAATTTTATTCACAAGCAGTGCGCGATTATTTTGCTCACTTCTTGCGCCTTTGATATATGGNGATGTAATTACCTGTATTAACAATTCATGTTCGACAAGACCATTAATAAGTTGAGAAGATAACTTCGTCATGGAAAAAAGATTTTTAATTAGAGGGTAATTGCTNAGCGGAACTCCCAAAGATATGTTGTAGGGCTTTTGATGAGTTTCAATGAGGTGGGACGAGAACTCAAGATCAAAGGATGATCTCACTATGTGTTGCAAGTCATTTAAATTTGGGATGACAATACCAATTTTTTTTTCTGGATTATTGAGATTGATTTCTTTGGCCCATTTTGCTATTGTGTTTAATTCAGACTCTTGATCAGTGAATGAATAATTCTTTGAATGACTCATTAATTTACGACTTGAGAGTGGTAGGCATTTAAGGGTTTTGAAGAGCATTCTTTGCTCAGGCGTTGGTTCATTGAAACCATATTGGTAATATTGTTCTTCACTGTCTAGTACGTTCTTAAAATTGCCCAAAGACAAGCTAAAAATATCAGTTTGATCTATGCAAAGATTGTTATCTTTAAATTTTTCATATCTATCGATTAATTCAACGTAAAGCCTAGATGTAATGGATGGAAGAGTTTTTATTTCAGCAACTGAAATGCCATAGCTCTTAGAGAGTCTGTAGCATTTAATTAGCTCATCAATAAAAGTGTCAGGATTTTTAACAGAACTATCTTTACAAAACTTTTTTAACATGAACCTTAACTCAAGTTGGCTTAGTAGGCGATATTCTTTTGTTGGATGATTAGATCTCCAGAACTTTTCAATCCAAGATTGATAAGAGAATATTTTTGGCATTTTGGAAGTGCCACTTTTAAGCCGCATTGATTGCTTAATAGCAAGAGCTTGACGATTATTCGCAGCAATAATCGTATCTTTTGACTGAATATCTGAGAGATCTATATTAACTCTCATTATTCATTTCAAATACCTCGTCTAAATACATACAGAGTTCAGGAACACCTTCCTTTTTTAAAGATGAGAAAAGCTGGACATTGACTGAAGGAAAATCTTTGACCGCTTTCATAACTGAGAGTCTAGCGGAACTTGCAGCACCCTTTTTTAATTTATCAGATTTAGTTAATAAGATGTTTACTGAGACTTTACTGTTNACACACCACTCCAACATCATTTGGTCGAAAGGTTTAAGAGGATGGCGGCAATCCATTACCAGTATAGCGGCCTTGATACATTTNCGATTATCAAAGTATTGACTCATATTCTGATGCCAATCCCGCTTAACTGAATCCGGAACTTTGGCGTAGCCATAACCTGGCAGGTCAACAAGTCTTCGTTCATTATCAAGCTCAAAGAAAACAAGGTGCTGAGTTCTGCCCGGTGTCCTGCTGACTTTAGCCAATTTCTTTTGTTCAGTGAGTGTGTTGATTGCACTGGATTTTCCTGCATTAGAGCGGCCTGCAAAAATCACCTCATAGCCACTATCATTAGGACAGCCTTTAAGAGAAGGACACGATAAGAGAAATTTAGCTTGACGGTAGGAATTATGCATAATTCAAGTATTGCGAGGCTTTTAATCCATTATATAATCTTTATTTATTGAGTTCTCATTACATTCTAATCTTATAAGTAATTTTGACGACATATGGATAACGAAATATATCTAAAAAGAAAATATAAGCATTTTTCTGAAGACGATAATTTAAATGAACCTTTAGCTATATACAATGCTAAAGTGCATCGAGACTGGATTGATTACAATGGTCATATGAGTGAATCCTTTTACCTCTATGCATTTGGTGATGCGTCTGATGCTTTATTTCAATATATAGGGATTGATAATAACTATAGGCTGGCTGGACAATCCTTCTATACAGTTGAAACTCACATTAATTACTATTTGGAGGCTTCTGAGGAAGAACCCTTAGCCTTTGCAACACAAATATTAGGACTAGATTCGAAAAGGCTTCACATTTTTCATCAGATGTTCCATGAAGTCACTGGAAGCCTATTAGCTACCACAGAACAAATGTTAATCCATGTAGATATGAAGAAAGCAAAAGCAAGCGAGATTAGCCCTTCTGTGTTTGCAATTCTTGAAAAAATATGGGAATCTCACCAAAAATTAACGTTACCCAAGCAAAAGGGGCGTGTAATGAGCGTTAATAAATAAATTAATTTAATCTAAGGATAAAAAATGGATTTTGGACTGTCAAATGAGCAACAAATGATTATTGATTCTGTCAAAAGTTTTGTTGAAAAGGAGCTCTATCCCCATGAAGATGAAGTTGAAAAGAGCAATAAGATCAAGATTCAGTTGTAGAGAAAATAAAGCAAAAAGCTATTGAAAGTGGTATTTATGCATGCAATATGCCTGAAATTCATGGTGGAGGTGGACTTGATACATTAACATTATGTCTTTTAGAGAAAGAATTGGGAAAAGCTAATTTTGGACTTCAGTACATTGTCGCAAGGCCAAGTAATATTTTATTGGCTTGTAAAGGGTCTCAAGTAGATAATTACCTTCTACCCACTATTCGAGGAGAAAAGGTTGACTGTCTTGCAATGACAGAGCCTAATGCTGGTTCAGATGTCCGTTCTATGAAGTGTAAAGCTGAGCGAGATGGTGAGGATTTTGTAATTAATGGGTCTAAGCATTTTATAAGTCATGCTGATATGGCTGACTTCGTAATTTTATTTGCAGCTTCAGGGGTTGAACAAACTTCTAGGGGTGAGAAAAAAAAGATTACTAGTTTTTTAGTTGATATGGGTACTCCTGGTTTTTCTGTTGAGCCTGGATATAACAGTGTCTCTCATAGAGGCTATCATAATTTTATATTGAATTTTGATAACTGCCGCGTCCACGAATCTCAAGTCCTGGGAGATGTTGATCATGGTTTTGATGTAGCTAATGAGTGGTTAGGTGCTACTCGGTTATCTGTTGCTGCTATGTGTCTTGGTAGAGCTGAAAGAGCTTTACAGATTGCCACAGAGTGGGCTGCGACACGAGAACAATTTGGTCAACGTATTGGGAAATTTCAAGGCGTCTCTTTTAAGCTTGCCGATATGTCAATGGAACTTCAGGCTGCTGAACTCTTAACGCTTAAGGCTGCTTGGAAAGATACTCAAGGAGAAATGACTAATAGTGATGCTGCTATGGCAAAACTAAAGGCTACTGAAACACTCGCAATGATTTCAGATGAGGCCATTCAAATATTAGGTGGGATGGGCTTGATGGATGAACTTCCTTTGGAGAGGATATGGCGCGATCATCGAGTTGAAAGAATCTGGGATGGTACTAGCGAAATTCAAAGACACATTATTTCTAGATCACTTCTAAGGCCATTTGAGTAGTTTGTTATGAGCAGAAGTGACTTGCATCGATTAATATCTCCAAAATCAATTGCTGTAGTTGGAAATCGAGGTGCTGATTTTGCTATTAAAGAGTCTAAGAAGTTAGGTTTTAATCATCAAATATGGTCTGTACATCCAACATTGGATAGTCTTGAAGGTATTCAATGTTATCGTGACATTAAAGATTTGCCAGAGGCTCCTGATGCAACGTTTATCGCTGTTAATGCAGAGTCAGCTATCGAAATCGTTTCTGATCTCAAGTCAATGGGCGGCGGCGGAGCGGTTTTATATGCCTCCGGATTTGCAGAGGTTGGTGATGAGGGCGTTAAACGAAATCAGAGATTAGTCGAGGCGGCAGATGGAATGCCGCTCATTGGCCCAAACTGTTACGGATTCATTAATAGCTTGGATAGATTTGCACTTTGGCCTGATGTTCATGGATGTGAACCTGTCAAAGAGGGTGTTGCAATTATTACTCAAAGCGGTAATATTGGCCTAAATATGACTATGCAGTCTTCTGGACTTCCAATCGCCTACATGTTTACGCTAGGTAATCAATCAAACACAAATATTGCAGATATTATTCATGCAATGTTAGATGACTCAAGAGTTAATGCCATTGGGCTTCATATTGAGGGCATTAATGATATAGCATCATTTGATAATGCTGCCAGAAGAGCAATTAAAATGAAGGTGCCAATCATTGCAATTAAATCAGGAAAAACTTTAGCTTCTGCAAAGATTGCGCTCAGTCATACAAGCTCATTGACAGGGTCAGATGAATTGTTTAGTTTCTTTTTTGAAAGACTCGGTATCGCCCGAGTCAATTCAGTTCCTGAGTTTCTTGAAACTCTGAAGCTGCTCAGTGTTTTAGGAGTGATTGACCATCATGGTGTTGCCTCTATGAGCTGCTCAGGGGGTGAGGCGGGGATGATGGCCGATCTAATTGATGGCATGGAGATTACATTTCCAAGCCTCACTGATTCTCACAAAAATAAAGTCAAACAAACACTGAATGAATATGTTGAGGTAGATAATCCACTGGATTATCATACATTTGTTTGGGGTGATCGAAAAAAAACATCAGAGTGTTTTAAACAAATGATTAATGGAAGTTTTGCTGCCACTATGTTGCTTTTAGATTGGCCAAAAACGCCAGAATCTGAACAGAAAGATTGGGACACAACGCTTTTGGCCCTTTCTGATGCAATCACTGGAACAAGTGAAAAAGCAATCGTGCTTGCATCGATGGCAGACTGCATGCCGAAACGAATTATAGATGAATGCCTAAACTTTGGAATTACACCAATGGTTGGCTTAGATACTTGCCTTAAGGCGCTCAATCATTCTTACAAAATTGGCTGCGCTTTTAAGAAAAATGAAGTCCCAGAAATAAACATACTTCAAACTCAAATAGAAAATAAAAACACTAAGCAACTAACTGAATATGAGGGTAAGCAACTGATTCAGGATTATGGCGTTTCAATTCCTAAGGGAGGGATCATAACTAATGTATCTGAGGCTTTAAAGGCTGCTGAAGAAATCACTTATCCAGTTACACTTAAAATTTCTGATACTGACGTGTCCCATAAGACTGAGCTTGGAGCTGTCAGGCTAAATATTCAAGACTCTGGAATGCTGGAGAAAGCTTGCCATGATTTGTTCAAAATGGGCCCTTCTTTATTAATTGAAAGAATGATTAATGATTCTGTGTGCGAACTAATCATTGGAGTTGACTATGACCCTACATTTGGAAAGTACGTCATTATTGGCGGCGGCGGTATTTTTGTTGAAATACTAAAAGATAGCTCAGTATTGCTATTACCTGCATCAAGGAGTGATGTTCTATTGGCACTCTCAAAACTCAAAGTGTACGCCTTACTTGAGGGTTACAGAGGGAGTCCAAAGGGGGATATAGAATCGGTTGTCGATGCGGTTATCTCAATCATTGCGTTAATTCAAAAAAATGATGTTTTAGAGTTGGACATCAATCCACTGATTGTTTTGGAAGAAAAAAAAGGTGCTGTTGCAGCTGACGTACTTATCAGGTTAAATTCAGACTAGGAACTTTATATTGAGAGAATTATGAATAATGCTGTAAATTTTGAGTTGTATGATGAAGTGATGCTCATCACTTTGGACCGTCCAAAAGCNAATGCGATTGACGCCNAAACGAGCCATATGCTTGGGGAGGTTTTCATTCGTTTTAGGNNTGATGACANCCTACGAGTTGCTATCATTACTGGCGCTGGAGATCGTTTTTTTTGTGGAGGTTGGGACTTAAAAGCGGCATCAGAGGGAGAGGCNGTTGATGCAGATTTTGGGCCTGGAGGCTTTGCAGGACTTACTGAACTATGGGATTTAGATAAGCCAGTCATTGCCGCTGTCAATGGACTAGCGGTTGGCGGCGGCTTTGAGTTGGCGCTTGCAGCAGACCTGATTATTGCATCCAGTCATGCAGAGTTTTTTGTTCCTGAGGCTACCCTGGGGATCATTCCAGATAGTGGCGGCGTCTTAAGGCTACCTCGCAGACTTCCAAGGGCAGTGGCTATGGACATGTTAATGACAGGGCGAAGAATGAATGTTGATGAAGCCAAACATTTTGGTCTTGTTAATCAAAGTTGCGACCCGGAGCATTTAATAAATGAGGCACTTGATTGGGCTCATCAGATTGCTCAGTCTGCCCCACTCTCATTGGCTGCAATAAAGTCAGTTATTCGAAAGACAGAGACTATGGATTTAGAAAGTGCATATGAGTGTATGCGATCTGGAGAGATTGAAGCTTACCAGAAGATGCTTCGTTCAGAAGATGCTAAAGAGGGGACTCTCGCTTTTTCAGAAAAACGATCCCCAAAATGGAAAGGAAAATAACAAATTAGAAATTGGTATAATCAATTGGTCTGTTTTTGATAGGGTGTTTATTAAATGAAGAAGATTTTATATATATTAATCACTTTTATTTTTGCTACTTTCTCTGTGAGCTCACTCGCTAATAGTGAAGGAGAGGCAATGTATAGTGCATTGGGATGTGCCAGTTGCCATGGTGCAAATGGCCGCTCTAGTGACGACTCTATCCCTTCTCTAGCAGGCAAAGATGTTGATTGGATTGTTCAACAGCTTGAGTATTTTCAATCTGGCGAAAGACAAAATGCGTACATGAATGCGATGGCTCCAATGGCTGAAGGCTTTGAGAGATCGATAGCAGAATATCTCTCAATTCAAGACCCTCAAAAATAAATCTTTTCTTTTAAATTTTGCATCATTAGAGGGTTTCTTATCCTCAATTTATAACGTATAATTTCACTGAATTTTTTGGAGATTGAGAATGAAAAAAATCATTATTATTTTAGCTTCTTTACTTATCACCTCTTTGAGTAATCCGATCATAGCGGCAGGAGATGCTGAAGCAGGCCAAGCAAAAACTGCTACTTGTATGGGTTGTCATGGTCTTGCAGGAAACAGTACGATTCCAAACTTTCCTAAATTAGCTGGCCAGGGTGAAGCTTATATTTTAAAGCAGCTACAATATTTCAAGTCAGGTGAAAGAGAGAATGCAATGATGGCGGGTGTCGCTTCAATGCTTTCTGATCAAGACATGGAAGATATTGCAGCCTACTACTCAATCCAAACGATTAGCGAAAATTCTGCTAAGGGCTCAGAGGAAATGATTGAGCTTGGTAGAAAAATTTATGTGGGTGGCAAGATGGACACTCAAACGACAGCATGTATCGCTTGCCATGGAGCCAAAGGAAAAGGAATTCCAACAGCTGGTTTCCCGGCTGTAGCGGCTCAGCATGCAGACTATACANCCTCTCANCTAAAGGCTTTCCGTCAGTATTCTATTAACGNNCAGACNGGTTCTGAGGGCGTTGAAAGAGTCAATGCGATGATGAACAATGTTGCGATGGGCTTAACAAACGAAGAGATTGACGCATTGTCTCAGTATATCGCGGGACTTCATTAACACTTGAGAGTTGTTGGGCTAAATTTTATTTAGTCCATCCTCTCTGTATTTCCATCTACTGTCATTATTTGACCTGAAACTCTCTTGGCTTCTTCGGACAGAAGAAAGACAACCATATTGGCAATATCCTCCTTGTCAACGAATGTTTTAAGTGAGACCATACTCTCAAAATCCTCTCTGAGCTCCTTTTCATCAACGCTGAGAGATTCTGACTTTGCTTTTATGACTCGGTCAATTCGATCCCCTGAAACTGATCCAGGGCAAATCGCATTGACTCTTATGTTGAACTCGCCAAGCTCCATGGCCAAGGATTTTGTCACTCCAATAATGGCCCACTTAGAGGCCGCATAAGGGGTCCTTAAAGGGAATCCAAAAATTCCTGCTGTAGAAGACAGGTTGACAATTGAGCCGCCACTCCTCTTTAGGAGAGGGATTGCATCTTTTGTAAAATAGAAATGACTATTTAAATTGGTATCGATTGTGTTTTTCCAGTCATCAACTGAGACATCTTCCATCATTCCAGTTGGCCCAGCNATACCAACATTATTAATTAAAGCGCTAATACTGGATACTTTATTNGANAGAGATTCAAAGTATTGGGCAACTGATTCAGGGTCACTCGCATTGATATTTTCTATNAATAATCTTTTATTGATGAGTGGGTGCTTGTTGAGCTCGTCAATTTTTTTTTGATTGATGTCAGAGGCATAGACCGTATATCCTTTCTCTAGCAATGTGTTCGCAATGCACCAGCCAATCCCATCTGCCGCTGCTGATATAACTACATTTTTGCTCACAGCGCCACAGTCTAATGTGTTTTTGTGAGTGCTACAGAGAGCTCATCTGAGGTGATATAGCCTTTCGTTGTTCCTTTTTTATCAACGACCTCGATTGTTGACCTGTCCTTTAATACCTTAGGGACTAGATCTTCAATAAAAGTATCCTCATCATATTTGTAAGTTGAAGATGGTTTTGTTGAGGATTTGTCAAATTTATCAAGCTTTGTCATGATTGTTTTAGCTCTGAGAACTTTTGAGCGATTGACATCTTTGACGAATGCTTTCACATAGTCGTCTGCAGGATTTAAGATAATNTCCTCTGGCCTGCCCACCTGAACTAGCCTTCCACCNTTCAGTATTCCAATGTGATCACCCAGTTTCAGGGATTCGTCCAGATCATGAGTGATGAATACAATTGTTTTTTTGAGTTTAGCTTGAAGGTCAACCAATTGGTTTTGCATTTCGCTTCTGATGAGAGGGTCTAATGCACTAAAAGCCTCATCCATTAAAAGAATTTCTGGGTCAGTTGCAAGGGCTCTTGCAAGTCCCACCCTCTGCTGCATGCCTCCGGAGAGTTGCGCAGGNTATTGATGTTCAAATCCATCAAGNCCAACTGCACTGATTTGACCTTGNGCAATTTCGCGTCTCTGGTCCTCTGGCACCTCTTGAATCTCGAGGCCATAGGCNACATTCTCAATAATGGTTTTGTGAGGGAAAAGCCCAAAGCGCTGAAAAACCATACTCATGGTTTTTTTTCTGAACTCTAGGATTTCTTTTTCATCCAAAGTGCATACATCAACGTTATTGACTAAAACTTCACCCGCGGTAGGATCAATAAGCCTATTAATGTGCCTAATGAGGGTTGATTTTCCTGAGCCAGAAAGCCCCATNCATACAAATATTTCACCCTCCTCAATAGACAGAGAGACNTTATCAAGGCCAACAGTATGACCCGTATCCTCCATCACTTGCTCTTTNGAGGCGCCATCTTTAACCATTGGCATTACTTGCTGAGGGTTAGGACCAAATATTTTATAAATATTATTTATTTCGATTTTTGACATAATAGGGGTCTATTTTGGTGGTTGGTTTCTGTCTTGAATTTTTTTNCCATAAGCNTGGGTAATTCTATCTAGCACGATCGCTAGGAGAACAATTGCAAGTCCGGCTTCAGTTGCTTTACCAACGTTTAACTGTTGGAGTCCAAGTAGAACTTCGTCACCAAGTCCCCTCGTTCCAATCATGGATGCAATTACAACCATGGCTAATGCCATCATCGTGCACTGATTAATGCCCTGCATAATATTTGGAAGGGCAAGTGGTAGNTGGACGCCNAGTAGTTTCTGTCTTTTGCTTGCACCAAAGGCTTCAGCAGCCTCAATGACTTCAGTGTCAACTAAGGTAATTCCTAGGTCAGTTAANCGAACTAGAGGCGGTACAGCATAAATAACGGTTGCAATAATTGCTGGAACTGCNCCTAATCCAAAAAGCATAATGCCAGGAATGAGGTAACAAAAGCTAGGAATGGTTTGCATTAAATCTAGAACGGGTAGTATTGCATTACGAAGTTTGTTGTTTCTTGCCATTGCAATACCTAGAGGAATACCAATAACAATACATATGAGAATTCCAATAATCATGATTGAGGTTGTTTCTATGGCTTTATCCCAAAACTTGGGATGAAGGAAGCCTATAAAAAATGTACAGATTCCTACGAAAACGGTTGTTCCAACTTTTCTTCCACTAGAAAANAACACAATTGCAACAACGAGTGCGATGACCACNGGCCAAGGCAAAACAATTAAGAATTTTTTGAGTGATAGAATCGCACCAAGAAGAAAGTCATTGATTACTTCAAAGTAAATTCCATACTTTTCGTTGAAGACCTTGAAGCCATCATTAATCCATTTCATTAATGGAATATCTAGCCATTTTGGCCAATCATAAAGCCAACTGGGNTCAGTTAAGAGCTCCATTACGCTGTCGGGCTTCCTTTTAGATGAGTTGTAGCTTACAACTAAAAGCCAAACAAAGATTATGGGGAAAGTAAAGTACGTGAGAAATTTTCTTATCATGATGCTTATTCTATTTAAAAAAAGAGCCCACAAGTGGGCTCTTTTTTAGATTTTATCTAACTTATAGAGCTGCAGATACTTTAGCAGCTACGTCTGCTGGTACCCAAGCTTTCCATGTGTCATCGTTCGCTAAGTACTCCATTGCAGTTAGCTCCATATCACCATCTGACTCATCTTCATAGAATGCAAGCAGTCTATTAACTTGTGCAGTTGGTATGCTATATGCTTCGATGAATGCAGTCTCATCAGGATGAGAATCAGCCCATGCAGCAAGAACTGACTTGTCTAATGACATGTCTCTGTACTCCACTCCACAAGTTGGCTTCCATGCATCTGTTCCATTAGCCTTGATATCTTCAACAACAACTTGCATTGATGCCCAGCACTCGGCGTTAAATGGTGGCTCAGCTAGTCTTACTAAATCAACTTTGCCCATCAGACCTGTTGGCGCCCAATAGTAAGTAAAGATTGGCTGCTTTTTAGCAAACGCACCTGCGATTGCTGCATCAAGCGCACCACCTGAACCTGGATCAAAGTTAGTGTAGTATTTATCTAATCCGTAAGCTTTTTGTTTAACAAGGTTAATCGTGTAGCAAGTCCAGCCACCAATACAACTTGTCATTCTTCCCATTGAAGGGTTTTCTGGATCACTGAATAACGCAGCAACTTCAGGGTTATTCATATCTAAAACATTTGTAAGGTTGTACTTGTCAGCAGTCGCTCTATCAACATAGAATGCTTGCTGAGAGTCAGGAGTATTAATTCCTAGGTTTCTTACTGTTCCTGCTGCTTCGTGACTATCATAAGTATCTTTAATGTTGTCATACCAAAGCTCAGTCACAACATCAAGCTGTCCATCATAGTGTGCAGCCATAATAGGTGTTGTACTTCCTTTTGTTACAGAAACATCGCAACCATAGCCGTGCTCTAAGATAAAGCCAGCAATTGCCGTATGAATGTTGGCACTACTCCAGTCAAAATCAGCTAGTCTTGCTTTTCCGCAGTCAGCGCTCACAACTCCTGGCACTAAAGCAACAGAAATAGCTGTTACAGCTAATAATTTATTTATTAGTTTCATTTTCTCTCCTTAATTTTAAAAATAAATCCACTGAAAAAAAGTGGATTAAATCAAGTTTAACTTAATTCATGTGTGATTGAAATACTATTTTTAAGAAAATAGTGTCTTTTATATACTTTATGTAGCTAATTGTAGTGATTTGATTGATTAAAATAATAATACCAACCCTGCCAGAAAAATAAGTCCCAGAATAACTTGTCTGAAAAGGGCCTCATTTATGAGTGCATAAATCTTGATGCCAATCCAAGAGCCAAGCATCAGCGCAGGAAATGCTTTCAGAAAGTTATAAAAAATATCTAAAGTCAAAAATCCAGCAAAATAAAAACTGATAACAGCGGCAATGCTGGTTATAAATATGAATGGTTCGTATGTGCCGCGCTGAGTNTNTTTTGGAAGCCTTTGAAGATTAACCCAGATTGTTGGGAGTATTCCGCCCAGTGCTGCAAAACCTCCCAGTATTCCNCTGATAAAACCGATGAGCTTNTCAAGAGCNGGATTGCTTTTAAAGTTGATTAAAATATCNTTGCTTTTGAATTTCCAGATTGANAAAATCACTAATATAANTCCAACAGTAGTTTTAAAGATACTCGGNTCTGTCATCGTTAATATGAGGAGCCCAGTCGGTATNCCAATGACACCAAAAAAAACAAATGACTTGAGTTTAGAGAAGTCTAGAGTTTTACGTAGCTTGTAGATTGGAAGAGCGGANACAAACAAACAGGAGACAATGTTTAATGAAATTGCAGCTGAAGGTTCAAGAATATGAAGCCAAAAAGCATTGAGTACAATCCCACTTCCAAAACCGGTTGCGCCTTGGACAAGACCAGCAAAGAAGGCGCCAAAAAGCAATAATGACTGAAAAATGACTGGATCTGAAATGAGCATTGAAAATTAGTTTAATGGATGACCTCAAGTTTATAGATTATTTTGGTATTATTTTTTTGAATTCTACAAATTAATACATAAAAGCTTTAATATTCATCAAATGAAATACGACTATATTATTGTGGGTGCAGGCTCTGCTGGTTGCGTTATTGCAAACCGCCTCAGTGAGGACCCCTCAACTCAGGTATTGCTTATTGAGGCTGGCGGTTCAGATCGCCGCTTCTTCATTCAAATGCCAATAGGATATGGAGTCACTTATCACCAGAAAGCGGTTAACTGGATGTATATGACTGAGCCAAGTCCAGATGCAGACAATAAGCCGAGTTATTGGCCAAGAGGGAAAGTCATGGGCGGTTCTAGCTCTATCAATGCGATGGTATATGTGAGAGGAAACTCTAGAGACTTTGATCAGTGGTCTGAGGCAGGAAACCCAGGCTGGTCTTACAGTGATGTTTTGCCTTATTTTAAAAAAATGGAGTCATGGCAGAACGGTCCTGATGATTATCGAGGCGGTGATGGACCTTTGAATGTCTCAGAGGTATCAAGGCAGCTTCACCCACTCTGTCAGAACTTTTT
>JGI24927J35514_1000067_pt1 | contig 19635 bp, 19 predicted proteins | sample AOAMet2_C49A8_35_2_FD_35514 | JGI IMG/M metagenome (IMG submission 35514)
TAAAAATCCTCTTTTTGATTATTTAGTTGGAACTGGTTTTCAAGGAGGTCCTGTAATCGCTCAATTTTTAGCAAAAGATCAAAAGAAAATTGAGGAGTATTTGTCAATGCCAGAAATTAGACAGCTACTTCCTTCAGAAAAAAGATTTACTCGTTTCCTTTTTGGCAAGGCCGATCTATCTAATAGTGTTGTTGATCTTTATGCAATAAAATCTAATAGAGATAATAAGCCTCCACTTAGTGGTAGTGTAGTTGTTGATGCGAGTCAATCCTATGACCAGGTTGGTGCAGCAGCTGTTTCAATGCAAATGAACGGAAAGGGTGCTAGAAAATGGGAAGAAATGACAGGTAACGCTTATAAAGATAAAAGCAATATTGCTATTGTTTTAGATGATATAGTTTACTCTGCACCTGGAGTTTCAAGAGGTGCAATTTCTGGAGGTAGATCTGAAATATCTGGTCAATTCACATTAAATGAAGCAATTGATTTAGCTAATGTTTTAAGAGCGGGAAAATTACCTGCTTCAGCTGAAATTATTGAATCTGAGGTAGTTGGCCCATCGCTTGGAAAAGAAAATATTGAAAAAGGTATAAATTCTTTTATTATAGCTCTAATTCTGGTTCTTATTTGGATGATTTTTTATTATGGTAGAGCTGGGATATATGCTGATGTTGCTCTGGTATTGAACTTAGTTTTAATATTTGGAATTTTAGCGGGTCTAGGAGCTGTACTAACCTTACCAGGGATTGCTGGTATTGTTTTAACAATTGGTATGTCAGTTGACGCTAACGTACTTATTTTTGAAAGAATTAGAGAAGAATTAAGAAGAGGAAAAGGTCTCAAGCATTCTGTTGGAGATGGTTTTAGTAACGCATTATCTTCAATTTTGGACGCTAATATTACCACTGGTCTTACCGCATTAATCCTTTTTGTTTTTGGATCAGGTCCAATAAAAGGTTTTGCAACAACTTTACTTATAGGTATTGCTACGTCTTTATTTACTGCAATTTTCATTACAAGAATGTTAGTTGACTCAAGACTATCAAAAGGTAGAATTCTTGATTTCTCTACAACACTTACTAAAAACCTATTTAGTAAACTTTCTATTAGGTTTTTACAAAAGAGAAAAGTAGCTTATTTTGTTTCAGTTTCTTTACTATTAATTAGTTTATATTCATTAAGTACAAACGGATTAAATCAAGGTGTTGATTTTGTTGGAGGAAGAACATATACTGTGAGGTTTGATAATGATGTAAATCAAAGTGAAATACAGGCTTCATTGATTGATGTTTTAGGGAATGCAGAAGCAAAAACATTTGGTTCAGACAATCAATTAAAAATTACTACTAATTATAAAGTTGATGTTGAAGGTATTGAAGTTGATAACGAAATTCAACAAAAGATGTTTGATGCTTTAAAAACTAAGTTTCCTGAAAATTTAACTTATGATGATTTTGTAAATGGAGCTGACGATAAATCTGTTGGAATAATGGGGTCTTCTAAGGTTGGACCTACCATTGCCGATGATATTAAAAAGAATTCGTTTTTAGCAATATTTGGTTCATTATTTGTGGTTTTCTTGTATATTTTGCTAAGGTTTAGAGATTGGCAATACTCTTTAGGAGCCGTTACTGCAGTTTTTCATGATGTTTTAATAGTATTAGGGATATTTTCTTTAACATATTCTTTTATGCCTTTTAATATGGAAATAAATCAAGCCTTTATTGCTGCAGTTCTAACAGTAATTGGATATTCTTTAAATGATACTGTGGTTGTGTTTGACAGGATCAGAGAGTTTAGATTAATAAATAAATCATGGGAGTTTAAAAAAACTGTTAATGGTGCACTGAATAGTACTTTGAGCCGAACTTTAAATACTTCTTTTACTACTTTGGTTGTATTACTTGCTATTTTCCTTTTTGGAGGAGAATCAATTAGAGGATTTATGTTCGCTTTAATTGTTGGTGTTTTAGTTGGTACTTACTCTTCTGTTTTTATCGCTACACCTGTTATGTTTGATACATTAAGAAAAAGTTTAAAGAAATAATTNAAGCATACTTTCTTCTTGAATATAGCATTAGGACTATTCCTATAATTATAAAAGGTATACTTAGCCACTGGCCAGTTGATAAAATTCCTAGAGTATCTTCAAGTCCTCCTTGACTTTCTTTAACATTTTCAACTAACATTCTTATTGAAAAAAGGCAAGTTAAAAACAATCCAAAAATGAATCCTTTGTATTTTTTTAAATCTGTTTTCCAGTAAATGTTCCAAAGAAGAATAAATAATAATAAATAACCGAAAGCTTCGTATAATTGCGCAGGATGTCTTGGAAAAATTTCGCCATTATTTTGAAACACTACACCAAAATTTGAATTAGTATAATTCCCTACAATTTCAGAATTAAAAAAATTTCCAATTCTCACAAACATTCCACCTATCGAAATCGGAATTACAATTCTATCAAAAATCCATAATACTGAATTGTATTTGAATTTGTATTTGTAAATGAACATAGCAGTTATTATTCCAATAGTTGCACCATGACTAGCTAATCCTCTGTAACCTACAAATTTCCAACCATCAATGATTCCAAAAAGAAATGAACTATTTATATCTTTTTTTATAGGAAGAAAAATCTCTATTAAATTATTTTGAAAATAATCCCAATTATAAAAAAACACCTCACCTAATCTTGCTCCAATAAGAGTTCCAAACACTACATATATAAAAAGTGGTTCTACTAATGTAACAGACTTGTTATCATTAATATATATTTTTTGAACAATATAATAGCCTAAAGAAAAAGCTATTATAAACATTACACTGTACCAATATATTGTTAAAGAAAAAACTTCAAAAAGAATTTCATTTGGAGCCCAATCTATTTTAAAAAACATCATAATCTAAATTTTTATTAATTACACTAAGGTATAGGATCATATCCATTTCCGCCCCATGGATTACATTTTAATATTCTTTTAACACTCATTAATGAACCCTTGAAAAGACCATGTTTTGTTAAACATTGTTTAGCATATTCAGAACAAGTTGGAGTATACCTACATGTCGATGGTAATAATGGAGAAATGAAAGATTGGTAAAATTTAATTAAAATTAAAAATGGAAAAATAATAATTCTTTTCATTAAATTAATTCAAATGAAGAGCTGTTTTTATCGTCGTTTAATTGTATTCCAAGTTTAAATAACTCGTCTCTTATTTGATCTGATAATGTAAAGTTTTTATCATTTCTGGCTTGAGATCTTATTTTAATTAATAACTCAACTAGTTCATTTTGAGAATTTGATTTTTCAACCTTACTTATCTCACTATTAAAGCCTAAAATATTAAACAAAATATCATTAAAAGTTATGGCTAGCCTTTCTTTATCCTTAGTGTTTAAATTTTTTGAATTGATTTTAACATTATTTATAAACTTTACACATTCAAATAATTCGGCTATTAACATTGGAGTGTTAAAATCGTCATTCATTTTAGCATAACATTTACTAATCCAAAGGTCTATATCAAAGTCAGAAACCTCACTATTATGATTTAACTTAGAAATTGATAAAAATCCACTCATTAATTTTTTAAATCCTTTTTCTGAAGCAATTAAAGCATCGTTGCTTAGATCCAACACGCTTCTGTAGTGAGCTTGATAAATAAAGAATTTAACAACATTTGGGCTAAATGATTTGCTTAAGATTTTATTATTACCATTAAAAACTTCGTTAGGTAAAATAAAATTCTCAATTGATTTTGACATTTTTTTCCCATTTAAAGTCAACATATTGGTATGCATCCAAAATTTTGCTGGATTTTTTCCGTCAATTGCTTCGGACTGAGCTATCTCACAATCGTGATGCGGAAATTTTAAATCAATGCCTCCACCGTGAATATCAAAATAATCTCCAAGATATTTTTTACTCATTGATGTACATTCAAGATGCCACCCTGGGAACCCTTTTCCCCAAGGAGAATCCCAAAACATAATATGATTTTTTTCAGCTTTTTTCCACAATGCGAAATCTTGTGGGTTTTTTTTATCAACAGATCCATCTAAAGATCTTGATTGATTTAGCATTTCTTCAATTTTTCTTCCACTTAATTTTCCATAAGTTTTAGATTCATTGAATTTCATAATATCAAAATATACTGAACCATTTTTCTCGTATGCAAATCCAGATTTTAATATTTGTTTTATGCTATCAATTTGTTCAATTATATGGCCAGTTGCACTAGGTTCTATACTAGGTGGTAATGTGTTTAACTTATTTAAAATACTATGGAAATCTAATGTGTATTTTTGTACTACTTCCATAGGTTCTAAATTCTCAAGTCTTGCTTTTTTAGAGACCTTATCTTCACCTGTATCGTCTTCATTTTCTAAATGACCTACATCAGTTAGATTCCTTACATATCTTACATTATAACCTAAGTGTTTTAAATATCTGTATATTAAATCAAATGAGATAAATGTCCTGCAATTTCCTAAATGTGCATTACTGTACACAGTTGGACCACAAACATACATACCAACATTGAGTTCTTGAATTGGTATGAATTTTTCTTTTTTGCCAGTTAAGGAATTGTATAATTTTAAATTTTTAGCGTAGTTTGAAATCATTTCAAATTATTTCAGCTTTAATTACTAATATAACCTAAAAATTCTCTTTTAACATTTTTATCCTTAAACTTACCTCCAAATTCAGCAGTAACAGTACTGCAATCTACATCTTTTATTCCTCTCGAATTGACACACAAATGTTTAGCATCAATAACACATGCAACATCTTCAGTACCAAGTGCTTCTTGTAAAGCTTTTACTACTTGGATAGTAAGTCTTTCTTGAACTTGAGGACGTTTTGAAAAATAATCAACAATTCTATTCATTTTGGATAAACCAATTACATTTCCTTTGGAAAAGTATGCAACATGAGCTTTCCCAATTATTGGTAATAAATGATGTTCACAGGTTGAATAAACTGTAATATTTTTTTCTACCAACATCTCTTTATATAAATATTTATTATCAAATGTTGATGCTTTTGGCATTTTATCTGGATTTAACCCTCCAAAAAGTTCATTAACCCATGCTTTAGCGACTCTTTTTGGTGTGCCTTTCAAACTGTCGTCTGTAAGGTCCATACCAATTGTCTCTAAAATATTGTAAACGTTTTTTTCTATGATTGAAATTTTTTCTTCATCACTTATTTCAAAAGCATCTTCTCTTAGTGGAGTATCGGGTGAGGAACTTAAATGATCATCCCCGGCAATATCTATTTGTTCTTCAAAAAATTTTTCGTATTTCATATTGATAATAAATGTGTTGCAAAGTTAATTAAAGATTAATTAATTCTAAAATTTAAATACAATTGATAATGATGAGATTGATTTAGTTGATTCTAATAAAGCTATATCAGACAGCCCAGTGTCAAATAATTGATGATTTTTACTTTGTTCTAATGTTTTGTGAGAAAAATTAATTAATGTATTTCCAAAATCGTAACCAAACCCATATGCGAGAGAAGTACTGTTTTCAGTGAAATTTGTTAATGGGCTTTCGATGGAATTGAAACCAGCTCTTAAGCTTAATTTATTCAATCTTATTTCAGAACCAATTTTAAAATTTAATGTACTTTGTAGTTGCGATTTAATTAAATTATTAGAATCAGTGAACTCATTTTTTGGTTTGACTTTAATTTTCGAATAATCTTTAGATATTACATCAAAACTTAATAATCCAATTTTTCCAATAACCAAAGCTGAGCTTAGTGTTATAGAGGATGGTGAGTTTAATTTATATTTTGGATATAAATTTGTTATTCTTGGGTCAACTATATCTCTGTAATTTAATCCATTTAAATCAACTGATTCGGTTTCTAGATATTGTGATGTTTCATCCCAAAGTGTATACCACGTTGGTGATTGATAAGAAACTCCAATTCTTAATTTATTAAATTTTCTTAATGCACCAATCTGAAAAGAAAACCCTTCTCCGTAAGTTGTTAGTCTGTTTTCAAATAAAATTGACTTTATTGCTGAGTCTTCATCAAAATTTGACTCGAAAAGTCTAGTGTAGTTTTCTATATAAACTTCGTGTGTGTTTATGTTTAATCCGAAATAAAAATCTTCCTTAAACTGAATTGCAATATTTAAGTTGTATTTATTATTGTAACCTTTAGAATCACTTGTGTATTGTTGATCAACTCCATTATTATAGCGTGCAAGCGAATAAAAGGTATTATTTGAATCATCAAAGTCAATTAGATAACCTTGGTATGCCAAGAATGCTTGTTGCGCTGAAAAACCATAATACTCTCCTAGAAATTTATAAACTTCTGTGGTGGATTCATTTGTACCAACACTTAAATCTGAAACGGTAACTCCATTAGAATTGTTAAGGAAAAATTTATCAATTGAATTAAATTGATTTTTACCTTTTATTTCAAAATTATCATAATAGGAACTATTAGTTTGAGCATTTACACTGAAAGAAATTTTATTAACATTTCCTCCTCCATAGTTTTTAAAAACCCAAACTCCACCGCCTTGATTAACGCTAAACTTATTTTTATTTTTAACAGATGTGTCAGAATAATAATAGGATTTAGTTGATTTTTTACTGTTAGAAAGTGTAAACTCATATTGATTATCGTTGAAAACAGCACTGCCAGCAGGGTTAACGTTAATTGCAGACAAATCACCACCAAGAGCACCAAATGCACCTCCCATTGACTCAAACCTTGCAGAACCAACTGGATTATCAATAGAAATTTTTAAAAAATCATTTAAACTTTGTGAGTTTAAAGAAAATGAAAAAATTAATAATAAAAATGAAATTTTTCTATGTAACATTTAAGACATTATCTTTTACCTCTAGATACGCCACCTGATCTTCCTGAAGAACTACTGCTGCTCACATTACCAACACTAGACCTTGATGAGCTAGATGGCGGACTGTAGGTCGGTCTAGAACTGCTTGAGCTTGACGAAGTATTTGATCGAGGTCTTGAATAATTTCTAGCTTTATTACTAGAATTATTACTGTTGCTTTCTGGTCTAGAATAACTTCTTGTATTACTGGAATTATTACTATTATTTTCAGGTCTAGAATAAACCCTTCCTTTGTTTAAGGAACCCTTGCTAGATCTCGAAACATCATATGATCTTGTATTTGATCCATATTTACTTGCTTGAAAATTAGATTTTGATTTGTTATCAGTTGCAGAATTTCCATAATTTCCAACTTCACCTCTGTTTTGGTATCCTCTAGCTGGTCCTACTCTGCCTTGACTATTTTTTAGAGCATAATATACTCTATTAATATTTCTATTCTTTATTTGTTCTGATTTTTCTCCAGTTTTGGAATTTACTATTTTACTGTCATTCCTTCCAACATTATAATTTGTTGTAACGTTTGAGTTAGATGAGTTTTCAAGAATTCCTTTATCAGTTGAATATATAGAACTTCTTTTACCATTCATATAAGCAACTCTATTTTCGTTTCTGTAATAATATGGATCATTATAATCTGGTCCATTATAGTATGGATGCCACCAATTATTCCACATTCCATATCCATATCCATATCCATATCCATATCCATATCCATATCCGTTTCTATATCTTGGGTAGTTATATCCCCAAGGAGAGTACCATCTATTCCAATAGCTTGTCATATAATTGTCATACCAATTATATCCATAAGGGTAATAATTCATGTAAGGTTTGTAAACATAACGATCTCTAAAAATTATATTTACTGAGGTTGGATTATCTCCCCAAGAACCATTACTATTTGAGTAAGAAATATTTGTATTTGAAGAATAAGAATTTATGTCTGTGAGCACTGAATCGTTTATTGAGCTATTAAGACCCAATTCATCAGATTTTTGTTCAAAATAATTTTTATAAAATGCACTGTTATTACCTGAAACTTCACTATTATTACCGTAAATACCATCACTAGTACTTGAGTTGATTGAATTCAAGGGTCCACAACTAATTAATGATAATGTAAAAAGTAATAATATTAAGTATCTCATTTTATTTATAATTTAATTAATTTAGCTACACTTAAAATTAATCAATAATTATGCCAATAGCAATTCATGTCTAAAAAGTTAACTAAAAGAGAAGAAGATTATTCAAAATGGTACAACGAGTTAGTAGTTAAAGCTGATTTAGCAGAAAACTCATCTGTTCGAGGATGTATGGTGATAAAACCGTATGGTTATGCTATTTGGGAAAAAATGCAGGCCCAACTCGATATAATGTTTAAAGAGACTGGTCATCAAAATGCTTACTTTCCTCTGTTTGTTCCGAAAAGTTTGTTCGAGGCTGAAGAAAAAAATGCCGAAGGGTTTGCAAAAGAATGTGCTGTAGTTACACATTATAGATTAAAAAATGATGATGAAAATCCTGGAAAATTAATTGTAGACGAAAAAGCTAAGCTTGAAGAAGAATTAATTGTAAGACCAACCAGCGAAGCAATTATTTGGAATACTTATAAAAACTGGATTCAATCATACAGAGATCTTCCTATACTTATAAACCAGTGGGCTAATGTTGTGAGATGGGAAATGAGAACTAGATTGTTTTTGAGAACTGCCGAGTTTTTATGGCAAGAGGGTCATACAGCTCACTCAACAAAACAAGAAGCTTTAGATGAAGCTGAATTAATGAATAATATTTATGCTGAATTTGCTCAAAATTTTATGGGAATACCCGTGATTAAGGGACTTAAATCAGAAAGTGAAAGATTTGCTGGAGCAGAAGAAACTTATTGTATTGAAGCCTTAATGCAAGATGGTAAAGCATTGCAGGCTGGAACTTCTCATTTTTTAGGTCAAAATTTTGCAAAAGCATTTGATGTTAAATTTGCAAATAAAACTGGTTCTTTGGATTATGTGTGGGCAACTTCTTGGGGTGTTTCAACTAGATTAATGGGAGCTTTAATTATGACTCACTCCGATGATAATGGTTTAGTGCTGCCTCCAAAGTTAGCACCTGTTCAAGTAGTTATAATTCCTATATATAGATCTGATGAACAGTTTGATCTAATTTGTTCTAAAGTAAACCCTATAATTGACAAGCTTAAATCCAAAAATATTTCTGTTTTGTTTGATAAAAGAGATACTCATAAACCAGGATTCAAATTTAATGAGCATGAAATAAAAGGAGTTCCAATTAGAATAGCCGTTGGGCCAAAAGATTTAGAGAATTCAACTTTAGAAATTTTTAGAAGAGATGAAATGAAAAAGGAAACTATTAGGTTTGATGAAGTTTTTGAAAAAATTGATTTTTTGTTAGAAGATATTCAAATCAATTTATTTTCTAAAGCAAAGACATTTACTGAAAATAATGTTAGAGTTGTAAATGATTATGACGAATTTAAAGACATTTTAAAAGAAAAAGGTGGGTTTATTTCAGCTCACTGGGATGGAACAACAGAAACAGAAGAAAAAATAAAAAAAGAAACTAAAGCAACTATTAGATGTATACCTNTAAATTCATCAAAAGAATCAGGAAAATGTATCTATTCAAATAAGCCATCTTCTCAAAGAGTATTGTTTGCTAAGGCTTATTGATTTACAAGTTTTTATAAATAAAAAAATTATGTTGCAAGTTTGTATCCTTTCAATTACATTTGCAATCGTTTTTAATAGGCCCGTTCGTCTATCGGCTAGGACGCCAGGTTTTCATCCTGGTAAGAGGGGTTCGATTCCCCTACGGGCTACTAAATAAATAATATGGCTAATCATAAATCAGCGTTAAAAAGAATCAGAAGAAATGAAGCTGTTAAACTTAGAAATAAGGTTCAGCACAAAGCTACTAGAAACGCTATCAAAAAGCTTAAAGATTTAAGTGCTAAAAAAGAAGCTAAGAAACTTTTACCGTCTGTTGTTTCAATGCTTGATAAATTAGTTAAGAATAATATTATTCATGCTAATAAAGCTGCAAATCTTAAATCTAAGCTTACAAAGCAAGTTTCTTCTTTATAATTTTTTATAATTAAGAATTCATTGAAATAAGAAACTCTTCATTGTTAAGAGATCTTTTTATTCTATCATTAATAAATTCCATTGCTTCCACTGGATTCATATCTGCTAGATATTTTCTCATTATCCACATTCTTTGAATAGTATTTTCATCTAATAATAAATCGTCACGTCTGGTTCCAGATGAAACTAAGTCAATTGCAGGGAATATTCTTCTGTTAGAAATTCTTCTATCTAATTGCAATTCCATATTACCAGTTCCTTTAAATTCTTCAAAAATTACTTCATCCATTTTTGAACCAGTTTCAGTTAATGCAGTAGCTATAATTGAAAGGGAACCTCCTCCTTCAATGTTTCTTGCAGCTCCAAAAAATCTTTTAGGTTTATGAAGAGCATTAGCATCTACACCACCACTAAGAATTTTACCAGATGCTGGTTGAACAGTATTATATGCTCTAGCTAGTCTAGTTATTGAATCTAGAAGAATGACTACGTCATGACCGCATTCGACTAATCTTTTGGCTTTTTCTAAAACAATATTAGCTACTTTCACGTGTCTATCTGCAGGTTCATCAAAAGTAGAAGCTACTACCTCACCTTTAACATTCCTTTGCATATCAGTTACTTCTTCAGGTCTTTCGTCAATTAAAAGAATAATTTGGTAAACTTCAGGATGGTTAGCTGCGATTGCATTAGCAACATCTTTTAATAACATTGTTTTTCCCGTTTTTGGCTGAGAAACTATCATTCCTCTTTGTCCTTTTCCAATGGGTGAAAACAAATCCATTATACGAGTTGAAATTGTACTGCTTTTATCGGCAATATTAAATTTTTCGTCTGGAAACAAAGGAGTTAAATGTTCAAATGAAACTCTGTCTCTAACAATATTAGGGCTTAATCCGTTGATTAGTGAAACTTTAATTAAAGGGAAATATTTTTCACCTTCTTTAGGTGGTCTAACATGTCCTAAAACAGTATCTCCAGTTTTTAATCCAAATAATCTTACTTGAGATTGTGAAACATAGATATCGTCAGGAGATGTTAAATAGTTATAATCGGATGATCTTAAAAATCCATATCCCTCTTGCATTATATCAAGAACACCTTCACTTTCTATTATTCCATCAAATTCAAAGTCAGGCTCTTTGTACCTGTTTCGATTGTCTTTATTGTGATTTCTTTCTTTTCTGACAAAGTTATTTGGTTTATGATGAGGTTTGTCTTTTTTATGTGAAGGTTCTTTAGAAACTTCGCTATTTGGTTTAACGTCCTCTTTTTTAGTTTCTTTTTTTGAAACTTTTTTCTCGTTAGAATTACTTTTTTCTTGTACAGTATCTTCTTTTCCAGAGTTAGGATTAGCTGCATAATGATCAATTATCTTGTAGGCTAAATCCATTTTTTTTAATCCTGTAACCTTAGTAATGCCGAGTTTTGAAGCAATTTCTTGTAATTCAGCAATTTTTTTTTCTTTTAATGCGGATATTTCAAACATTTTTGTTGTTTAAGTTTATAATAATATGTTGAAGAATGTGATTCGTTATATGTGATTGTGGGAATGATTACAATAATCAATGTAAATATACAATTAATTATTAAATCAATTTAAATACATAAATTTATGTTTTTAAAAAAAAAAATTATGTTACAAAGAGTTCAATCATTATACATGTTTTTGATGTTTTTGTTAAATATCATTATTGTAATTAGTTTAGATTCTGATCCAACAGCATCACTGCCTGACTCTTATTTTGGTTATTTTAGGCCATACGTGGAAAATTATTTTTTTGCTGAAATTTCAGCAATGATAATTTTGATTAATATTTTTTTATTTAAAAAACCATCCTATCAAATAAACATATTGAGGTTTTTATCTTTAACTCTGGTATTTGGATTAATAAATTTATTTGACGAAAGATCTTTAAAAATTTCAATTATAGATCCTGGGCTTATATATTTTTTAATCTCTTTTTTCTTAATTTTTATGTCAATTAGTTCAATAAAAAAAGATCAAGCTATAATTAGTTCATCAAATAGATTGAGGTAGCTTTGAACGATTTCCTAGTTCAATTACTTCCATATTTTCAATTTTATCTTCATTAATTTCAAATCTTATCATAGTTCTTTTTTTATGAAAACCATGTCTACCTGCGGCACCAGGATTTAGGTATAATACATTATTAATTTTATCAAATTCAATTTTTAGTATATGAGAATGTCCACATATGAATATTTTAGGATTTTCTTTTTTAATTAAAGATTTACTTTTTTTATTATAATATGGAGGCTTTCCAGCAATATGAATCATAGAAACCTTTACTTTCTCACAAATAAAAGTATTAATCTCTTGTATTGAAGACCTTACAAGATAGTCATCAATATTTCCATAAACAGCTCTTGTTTTTGTAATTTTTTTTAAATTATCATAGACCTCAATATTACCTATATCACCAGCATGCCATATTTCATCTACTTTTTTTGCATATTTTTTTATACTATCATCAATAAAACTATGTGTATCCGATAATAATAGAATTTTTTTCAATTAAAATTTTTTTGACTTTTTTAAAAAAGTATATTTGGTTTATTAAACAAAAGTAGTATTTCTCTTGCGATATTTATTAGAATTATCTTTTAATGGAGCTAATTATCATGGTTGGCAAATACAACCCAATTCTGTTTCTGTTCAAGAAACAATTGAAAAGTGCTTATCAACTATTTTAAATACAAAAATTAACATCGTTGGTGCAGGTAGAACAGATGCTGGTGTTCATTCCTCTTACTTTTGTGCACATTTTGATTATAATCAAATAATAAATGATAAATCAAATTTTATTTATAAATCAAACTCTTTTTTACCAAAAGACATTTCCATTAGCAGAATATATAAAGTCAAGGACGATTTTCATGCTAGATTTGATGCTTTAAGTAGAACTTATCAATATAAAATCAATACGTTTAAAAATCCATTTCTCATTAAAAGTTCTTATTATCTTAGAAAGGATATAAATTTTCATAAAATGAATTTAGCAGCCTTGAAGCTTTATAATTATAAAAATTTTAAGTCTTTTTCAAAATCTAATACTGATGTACATACTTTTGATTGTACTATTACAGATGCAAAATGGAGTTTAAAGGCAAATCATTGGGTTTTTGAAATATCAGCCAACCGTTTTTTAAGAAATATGGTGAGAGCAATTGTTGGAACTCTTATAGAAATAGGGGAGGGAAAGTATGATATTTCCCACCTTGAAACTGTCATTTTGAGTAAAAACAGAGAGAAAGCAGGTTATTCAGTTCCAGCTCACGGTTTAAGTTTAACAAATATTATTTATCCAAAAAACACATTATTAGATGAGTAAAAACTCAAACCTTTTTGATGTCAAACTTTTTAAAAGATTATTAGAGTATGTTCTAGTTTACAAAACTGTGTTTGTTTTTGTAGCAATTTCAGCAATATTAATTTCTATTTTCTCTACACTTACTCCGTACCTTATAAAAGTGGCTGTTGATGATTACCTAGCGTTAGGTAAGTATCAAGATTTTATTTACTTGATAATCTTTATGCTTTTTAATTTATTACTTACTGTGCTTTTTATGTTTTTATTTAGTTATTATGCCAATTTACTTGGGCAAAAAGTTATTTATGACGTTAGAGTTCAGTTATTTAAACATATTTTGGATTTTAAAATGTCATATTTTGACAAGTCTTCAGTAGGTAGATTAGTAACAAGAGCTGTAAATGACATGGAAACTATAGCAAGTATTTTTAGTCAAGGTCTTTTTATGATAGCTGCTGATCTAATGCAAATGTCATTAGTAATAGTAGTTATGCTTTTTTTAAGTTGGCAGCTGTCACTTACTGTTTTTATAATTTTACCTTTCATTTTATTTGCAACCAGAAAGTTTCAAAAGTCAATGAAAATTGCTTTTAATGAAGTTCGATCTGAGGTTGCTAATTTAAATTCTTTTGTTCAAGAAAGAATTACTGGAATGAAAATCGTTCAATTGTTCAATAGAGAAAAAATTGAATATGACAATTTTGTTCAAATTAATGAAAAACACAAAAAAGCTTGGTTGAAGACAGTTTGGTATAATTCAATCTTTTTTCCAATTGCTGAACTTTCAACNTCAATAACTATCGGCTTAATTGTCTGGTTTGGTGGTTTAAATGCTGTTTTAGAAAACTCTTCAGTTACATTAGGAACTATATTTTTGTTTATACAACTATCTCAAATGCTTTTTAGACCATTACGTCAAATTGCTGATAAGTTCAATACTTTACAAATGGGTATGGTTGCTGCTAATAGAATTTTTAAAATAATAGACACAACTAGTAATATTTCTGATTTTGGAACAAAAAATAAAGATTTAATTAATGGAAAAATAGTTTTTAAAGATGTTAGTTTCTCATATATTGAAAATGAAAAGGTTATTAAAAAACTTTCTTTCAAAATTAACAATGGTGAAAAAATTGCAATTGTTGGTTCAACTGGATCTGGTAAAACAACAATTGTTAATTTAATATCTAGATTTTATGAAGTCCAAAATGGTTCAATATTTATAGGAAATCATAATATAAAAGATTACAAATTACAGTCACTTAGATCTCGTGTAGCTTTGGTATTACAAGACGTATTTCTTTTTGCAGATACTATTCTTAATAATATCACACTTTGGGATTCCTCGATTTCTTTTGATAGGGTTGTAAATGCTGCAAAAAAAATTGGTATACATGATTTTATTTTGTCTCTGCCAGATGGTTATAACTATAATGTAAAAGAAAGAGGAGTAATGTTGTCACAGGGACAAAGACAATTAATTTCTTTTTTAAGGGCCTACATTAAAAATCCATCAATTTTAATATTAGATGAAGCAACTTCAAGTATTGATTCAAATTCTGAAGAATTAATCCAAAATGCTACTGAAAAAATTACTGAAAACAAAACATCAATAATAATTGCACATAGACTATCAACAATTCTAAATTCAGATAGAATTTTTGTTATGAGTCAAGGAATGCTGGTAGAGCAGGGAACACATACAGAGTTAGTGGCTAAGAAAAATGGATATTACAAAGGTTTATATGAAATTCAATTTCAAAAGGAAAAAATTACTGAAGCTCAATCTCAAGTTTAGATTTTAAAATTTCACTATTTTTAATAGCTATTAGTTCACCATTTTTAATTAAAGATAACTTACCATTCTCTTCNGAAATTACTATAGCTAANGCGTCAGTTTTTTCTGTAATTCCAATCGCTGCCCTATGTCTTAAACCAAGTCTAGAATTAATATTTTTACTTTCAGTTACAGGTAGAATAACTCTAGATCCGGTTATGTAATTACCCTCTATAATCACAGCACCGTCGTGAAGGGGACTGTTTTTGTAAAAAATACTTTCAATTATCGGACTAGAGATTGTTGCGCTTAACTCATCTCCAGTGGTTCTTATGAAATCTAGACTGTTGTTTCTTTCTATCACAAAGAGGGCTCCTGTNTTATTACTTTTTAAATTTTCACAAGCTTTAATAAATTCATCCAAGTCCATTTCAGTTTGTTCGCTTGAAATTTTAAAGAATAAATTGAATTTTTTTAAAATATTCTTGTTATTAGTAATATTAGAAGATCCTAGTAAAAGAAGAAATTTTCTTATTTCTTGTTGAAACACTACAATTAGCGCAATTACTCCTACACTTATGAAGCCTCCAAGTATATTACTTAAAATTGGCATATTAACTAATTCAGTTAACCACCAAATTATATATATTATAACAAATCCTAAAAAAATATTAATCGCTGCAGTGCCTCTAACTAATTTATATGCATAGTAGAGCATTATTCCAACTAAAATAATATCAATAAATGGTATTATATAATTATGAGTTATGTTTAAGATGTCTTCCAAATCTCTACAAAATTAGTTAAAATTGTTTTAAACGTTTTCTTTTAAAAAACTATAAAGCTTAATTACTTCTTTTGCCTCCTTAACATCATGAACTCTTAATATGTTAGCTCCATTAATTAATGCTATTGTATTTAAGCTAGTTGTTCCATTTAAAGCTTTTGACGGGTCTGTTTTTAAGAGCTTATAAATCATCGATTTTCTGGAAATACCAACTAATATTGGTTTCTTTAAAACGGTATAAAGTTTAAGATTATTTAATATTTGATAATTGTGTTGAATTGTTTTGCCAAACCCAAAACCAGGATCTATTATAATATCACAAACTCCTTTTTTTTCTGCAGAATCTATCTTAGATGTAAAATCTTTTATTATATCGTGATTAATATTTTCATATTTTGGATTGTTTTGCATGTTTAAAGGAACTCCGTTCATATGCATCATTATATATGGTGCCTTATATTTATATGATATTTGATAAATGTTTTTATCTAAATCACCGCCTGAAATATCATTTATTATTGAAGCCCCCTCATTTAATGATTTTTCTGCAATTTCACTTCTAAAAGTATCAACTGAAATAATAATTTTATTAAATGTTTTATTAATTAGTTTTATGATTGGAATTACTCTTTTTTCTTCTTCTTTTAAAGATATTGTTTTTGCTCCTGGTTTTGAGCTGAAACCTCCAATATCAATAATGTCTGCACCATCTAAAATCATTTTTTCAACCTGGGCTAATATTTTTTTTTCGTTTGAAAAAACTCCTCCATCGTAAAATGAATCTGGGGTAACATTTAAAACACCCATGATTTTAGGACTTGATAAGTCAAAAACTCCTCCATTAATATTTAAAATCATGATTTTTAATAACTTTTTACAAAAGTAATCTACCTAATTCAATTTTTTCAACGAAATTTATACAAAAAAATAATTGGCTACAAATACTTCAACTCAATACGATCATATTGCTTCAATCTGTAGAGATCTTTTTAAGAAAAAAATGACAGATTATGGAAGTGCGTGGAGAATATTAAGATTAACATCTTTAACAGATCAAATTTTTATAAAAGCTCAAAGAATAAGAGGTCTTCAAACAAATATTGAAAGAAAAGTTGATGANGGTCAGTCTTCAGAGTTTATAGGAATCATTAATTATTCTGTAATGTCTTTAATTCAAATTGAAAAAGGGGTCGTTGAATCACCTGATTTAAGTACTGAACAGGCCCTTGAACTTTATGATTTTAACTTTTCAGAAACCAAAAGTTTAATGGAAAATAAGAACCACGATTATGGTGAAGCATGGAGAGAGATGAGAGTAAGTTCACTAACAGATTTAATTATCCAAAAAATATTGAGAATTAAGCAAATTGAAGATAATAATGGAAAAACTCTTGTAAGTGAAGGAATAGATGCAAATTATCAAGACATGATAAACTATTCTGTTTTTGCTCTTATTCACTTGCAAAGCAAATAAATAATTATGTTTTGGTTTTGGAAAAAATTAGGTAACATATTAATTACTCTTTTTGGAGTAGTTACTGTAATCTTTTTTCTATTCAATATTTTGCCTGGCGATCCTACCCAGATGATGCTAGGTCAAAACGAAAATTCAGAACAATTAATTGTTTTGAAAAAAAAATATGGATTTGATAAGCCTGTTTTTACTCAGTACTTATATTATTTGAATGATTTATCTTTAGTGTCTTATCATTCAAAGAATCCGGAGAATATCTCTTTTTTAAAAGAAAATAAGTACAATTACTTTAGCCTTTTTGAAAACAAAAATTCATTTATTGTTGTAAAAACACCTTATTTAAGAGATTCTTATCAAAAAAATGGAGTTTCTGTAATAGAAATTATTAGTAATACATTACCAAATACGTTTGTTTTGGCTTTTGCTTCAATTTTAATTGCCGTATTCTTGGGATTATTTTTTGGTATTATTTCAGCATTAAATAAAAATACTTGGATTGATTATTCAATTCAACTATTGAGTACACTTGGAATGAGTGTACCTTCTTTTTTTAGTGCAATTGTATTTGCTTGGTTTTTTGGATATGTTTTAAATGAATTTACCGGATTAAATATGACAGGAAGTTTGTATGAACTAGATGATTATGGTGAAAATATGAAATTACAGCTAAAAAACCTTATTCTGCCCTCGCTTGTTTTAGGAATTAGACCAATTGCTGTAATTTCTCAAATGATGAGAAATTCTCTGTTAAAAGTACTTTCCAAAAATTATATTAAAACAGCATATGCTAAAGGATTATCAAGATTTAATGTTGTAAAAAATCATGCTATTAAAAATTCTTTAAATCCTGTCATAACTGCATTATCAGGATGGTTTGCAAGTATGTTAGCTGGTTCTGTTTTTGTAGAATACATTTTTGGATGGAATGGTTTAGGTAAGGAAATTGTTGATGCTTTGAATAAATTAGATGTTCCAGTCTTAATTGGATCTGTTCTTACCATTTCGATAATATTCATAATGATCAATATATTTGTTGATATAATTTATACTTGGCTTGACCCAAGAACAAAAAATAATTTTTAAAATTAAATAATGAGAAAAAAAATAGTTGCAGGAAATTGGAAAATGAACAATACCTTAAATGATACAATTAATTTAATTAATGATTTAAAACAAAATATAGTTAGTAGTGATGTGAAAGTTATGATTGCTCCATCTTTTCCATTTTTAAAAACGGCAGTTGATCAATTAAAGGACTTAAATATTGAGGTTATAGCTCAAAACATTAATGATAATAAATCTGGAGCTTTTACAGGTGAGGTTTCAATAGANATGTTGAAAAGTATAGGAGTAGATTCTACTTTAATTGGCCATTCTGAAAGAAGAGCATACTATAACGAAGATGATGAACTGCTTTTGAAAAAAATTAATTTAGCATTAGAGTGCAATATGGATGTAATTTTTTGTTTTGGTGAAGAATTAAAAGACAGAAAATCTAACTCTCATTTTCAAGTTGTTAAAAGCCAACTTGACAACACAGTCATGAAATTGAATTCAAAATCTTTAAACAAAATTGTTTTAGCATATGAACCAGTTTGGGCCATTGGAACAGGAGAAACAGCATCAGCAGATCAAGCTCAGGAGATACACGAGTTTGTTAGGAATTATATTTCAGAAAAGTTTAGTCNAGAAATAGCTAATAGTGTATCNATATTATATGGAGGAAGTGTAAAACCATCAAATGCAGTTGAAATTTTTAATAAAAAAGATGTAGATGGTGGTCTTATTGGAGGAGCAGCTTTAAATGCAAACGATTTTATTGAAATAATAAAAGCTAATAGCTAAGTTATTTATTTTGTAAATTAGAGTGATTTTGGGAACAAAAGAAAAAATTTCTGAAAAACATCTTTCTGAGACTGATTTAATGCATGAAAATGAAATCATTCTTTACAATGACGATGTAAACACATTTGATCATGTTATTAATACCTTAATAAGTGTTTGTGATCATACTTTAGAACAAGCCGAACAGTGTTCTTTAATTGTACATTATAAAGGNAAATGTAGTGTAAAATCTGGTTCATACTCTGATTTAAAACCTATGTGTACTAAATTATTACAAGCTGGTCTATCAGCAGAAATAGTATAATATCATTATGGCATGAGTTTTGTGACATATATTACATGAAAAAATTAATTTTTTTATTTATGGGACTTTTTACGTTTTCTTGCAATGCTCAGGAATCTCCT
>JGI24927J35514_1000070_pt1 | contig 19551 bp, 17 predicted proteins | sample AOAMet2_C49A8_35_2_FD_35514 | JGI IMG/M metagenome (IMG submission 35514)
GCACAGGCTGAGACGCCCTTTCCTTTGAAAGCTTCTTCAGAATCAAGCCCTAAATATTGGGCGGTTGCTCCTGTTGAAATAATGACAGCATCCGCAGTATAGGTGGTCTCGCCGCCCTGAAGCTTAAAAGGTCGCTTAGAAAAATCAACGCTCGTTATGTGGTCATTAATGATTTCAGTATTAAACCTTAGAGCGTGATCTTTCATACGCTCCATCAAGTCTGGACCCTGAAGCCCATCATGATCGCCAGGCCAATTGTCAACATCAGTCGTGGTCATTAATTGACCGCCCTGTTCAAGTCCGCTCACAATCACTGGATTTAAGTTAGCTCTAGCCGCATAGACTGCAGCAGAATAGCCAGCAGGGCCTGATCCAACAATCAAAACTCGGCAATGTTTAATATCACTCATAATGAAATACTTTATACTAATTAATCAAATGAGTATTATAAGCTGTCTTGAAAAAAAATAATAAACGAACCACTCAAAATACCCCTATAAATAATCCGCGCTCAAAACTCGTCAGCGAGTCTATTTTTATTTTACTGATGATGGTAGGTGCAATTTTTTTCATATCACTTATAACTAGCTCTCTCAGTGAAGACCCTTGGACAGGTGGATCTGTGCTTAACGAGCCAGTAGCAAACAAGGCGGGGGTTTTTGGCGCCTATTTAAGCGACATTAGTTTTGCAATATTTGGCTACGTATCCTATATAGTCCCAATAGCCATTGTATGGCTTGGTTATAACTTCCATAGAGATGCAAACAAGGAGCGCCAAAGTCAGCTTACATTTTTAATGCGCCTCATATCCTTCTTTGTGATGCTCTTCTTTATTGCGGCCCTTGCTCACCAGTATGCGCCCAATATAGCATTAATGGACAACATCAAAGTCGCCTTCTTGTCGGGAGGATGGGTAGGTGAGTCGATGCATGAACATCTTTTTTATGGAGTTTTTGGGGCGTCTTCAACACTTATTTATGTCGGAATCATTTTGGTTAGTTTTAGTGTTGCAACTAGCGCCTCTTGGAAAAATATTACTACCTCACTGTTCAAAAATCGTCTCAATAAAAGAGAAAAGACTCAAGACAAGCCAAAGAAAGAAAAAATAAAGCCAGAAATCATTAGCTCTAAGCCTGCTTCTGTAGAGTCAGTCAAAATAGACAACCCCAATAAAGCAGAGAAGGCTGAAAAACCTAAGAAGGCAGAGAAGGCTGAAAAACCTAAGAAGGCAGAGAAGCCTCAAAAAGAACAAGGCAGCAACCTATTTAAATCTGGGACATCGGGTGGCTTACCAGACTTATCACTACTTGATGATGTTGACAATTCTGGGCTAGGCTATACAGAAGAATTTTTAGTGGAGATGGGCCAGCAAGTTGAAATTAAGCTGAAAGACTTTGGTTTTGATGTCACCATCACAGCAGTCACCCCAGGCCCTGTTGTCACTCAATTTGAGATATCCCTAGCACCTGGCATTAAAGTCAGTCAAATTATGAACCTTAACAAAGATCTCGCCAGAGCGCTTCTTGTTGAGAGCGTCAGAATCGTGGATGTGATTCCTGGAAAGCCAGTCATTGGACTTGAAATACCAAATAATAATCGTGAGATGATTGGCCTTAAAGAAATTCTCTCAAGTGAGGCTTTTGCTAAGGCAAACTCCACACTCTCTATGGGGCTTGGTAAGGATATTAATGGCTTGCCAGTAGTTGTTGATCTTGCAAAAATGCCTCACTTGCTGGTAGCCGGCGCAACAGGAATGGGTAAGTCAGTGGGCCTTAATGCGATTATTTTAAGCATCTTATATAAGGCATCGCCAGAGCAGGTCAGGCTGATCATGATTGACCCTAAAATTGTTGAGCTTGCCTCATACGCCGACATCCCTCACCTGCTAACGCCGGTGGTAACAAATATGAATGAGGCTGCAAGCGCACTCTGGTGGTGTGTCAATGAAATGGAAAGACGCTACAGCCTCCTTGCCAAATTTGGTGTCAGAAATATTGAATCATTTAACGAAAAACAGCGCCTCGCTAAAAAGGCTGGAAAACCACTTTTAGATCCATCTTTTAATCCAGAGACTGCCAAAGAGGGGGAGGAGCATCCAGAACTTGAAGCGCTCCCTCTGATTGTTATAGTCATTGATGAGTATGCCGACATGTTAGGCGCACTTGCACAAGAAGATCGCGCCAAATCAAAACGAGTTGAGAGCCTTATTGTCCGAATAGCGCAAAAAGCTCGTGCTGCAGGAATGCACCTGATTGTTGCCACGCAAAGGCCAAGTGTTGACGTGATCACAGGCCTTATCAAATCAAACATCCCAACAAGAATGTCGTTCAAAGTCTCATCAAAAACAGACTCCAGAACAATTCTAGATCAATCTGGAGCAGAGCAGCTTCTGGGCATGGGTGATATGCTCTATATGGCCCCAGGACTGTCTCACCTCACCAGGGTGCATGGCGCCTTTGTAGAAGATAGTGAGATACTAAGAGTTGTCAAACACCTAAAGAAGAATTCAAACCCTAACTATTTAGATGGCATTCTTAATCCTCAAACAGAGTCATTAGGCGATAAAGAGCCAGGCCAGTCTTCTGGAGAACAGGACCCTCTTTTTGATGAGGCTGTTCAAATAGTAACATCAACAAGAAGAGCCTCGATATCAAGCCTTCAAAGAAGAATGCGTATTGGCTATAACCGCGCAGCTCGGATTATTGAAGACATGGAGGCTAGTGGGATTGTCAGCTCAATGAATAGTGCTGGCAATAGAGACGTTCTAGCACCAGAACCGATTGACCCAGAGTCCTAAATCAATGCTTTGATTCTCCTTATTTTTTTAGCAGGGCTTCTAATACTTATTAAAAACTCGCTAAAAAGTCTTGGAACTATCTGATATAAGTGCGCAGAAGCAGGAAATTATTCTTGACAGTTTAATGGCATTACTATAAAGTTGATTGGAGCCAACTTTATTAGTTGGTTTTTTAATCGATAATCTATTGCGCCTTATTAAAGGCGTTTTTTAAGGAGAGAGAAAAATGAAAAAAACTTTAAGTATTGTTTTGTCAGTGCTTTTAATGGGTATTTTTTCACCAGCCTTTGCCAATTCAATTAAATGGTCAATGCCTGGTGATTCTTTAACTCTTGATCCGCATGCACAAAACGAAGGACCAACTCACATGGTTTCTCGACAAATATATGAGGGCTTAGTCACTCCAGGTATCAACATGGAAGTGCTACCTCAGCTTGCAGAGTCATGGACAACAACAGCTGATGATACATGGATTTTTAATATTCGTAGGGGTGTAACGTTTCATGACGGTTCATCTTTAACAGCTGGTGATGTTGCTTTTAGTGTCAATAGAGCAAAGACTGCTCCATCTGATATGGTTGATTTAATTAAAAGTGTTAAATCGGCAAGAGCAATTGATGATCACACTGTTGAAATAAAAACTGATGGGCCAAACCCAATTCTGTTAAACCAATTAACTCAGATATTTGTAATGTCTGAAGCTTGGTCAAAAGCAAATGGCTGTGAAGCCTCATACAATTGGGATGCAGGTGAAACGTCTTATTGCGCATCCAATGCAAACGGAACTGGACCATTTGAAATTACTTTTAGAGAGCAGGACGTTAGGACTGTTTTTGAAAAAAATGACAACTGGTGGGGAAATCACTACACACACAACATAGATAAAATTGAATTACTTCCGATTAAGAATGATGCAACAAGAGTTGCAGCCCTTCTTTCTGGAGAAATCGACTACACTAATGTTGTCCCAGTTCAAGACATCAAAAGGATTAATTCGTCTATGGGTCATGCTGTGAAAATGACTCCTCAAAATAGAACTATATTCTTTGGTATGGATCAAGGATCAGATGAATTGAACTCATCTAACATTAAAGGAAGTAATCCTTTTGCAGATAAAAGAGTTCGTCTGGCAATGTACCATGCTCTAGATATGGATGCTATCCAAGACAAGGTCATGAGAGGACAAAGTGTGCCGGCAGGTATTATTACTGCTCCTGGTGTTAATGGCCACACGGCAGCTCGTGATCAAAGAATGGCTTATGATCCTGCGACATCAAAAAAACTTTTAGCTGAAGCTGGCTATCCTGATGGATTTGAAGTCACATTAGATTGCCCTAATGATCGTTATATCAATGACGAGGCAATTTGTGTAGCGGCTATTAGTATGTTCGCAAAAATTGGTGTTACAGTGAATCTTGATGCTAAGACCAAGAGCCAACACTTCTCAGAAGTAAAAGAGGGTGATGCTAATGGTATGACGAGTGATATGTACATGTTAGGTTGGGGTGTCCCAACTTTTGACAGTCACTATGTCTATTCATACTTGTTTGAAAGCTCTGGAAGCTGGAATAAAGTAAATTTCAGCAATGCTAGAGTTGACGAGTTGGTTGCAGCAATGGGTGTTGAAACAGACCTAGATAAAAGAAATGCTATGATTGCTGAAGCTTGGGATATTACTCAAGACGATGTAACGTATCTTCCTTTACATCACCAAGTTGTTAACCAAGCATCAAAAAGTAATGTCGATGTTCCAATTAGAATGAACAACGAACCATTATTTAGATTTGCAAACGTAAAGTAAAGTAGTAAAAAATTTTCTGGCCAGTTATCTGGCCAGAAAATCATTTCAATTTTTATGTAACATAACCCCCCTCTTTATCACCTAGCTGTCAATGTATATCTATTTCTTTAAAAGACTTTTACAATCTGTCCTTGTAATGATTGTAGTAGCCTTTGTTTCCTTTTCATTGTTCAATTTTGTAGGGGACCCAGTTAACAGCATGACAGGAATAGACGCCTCTTATGAAAGGCAGGCAGAGGTTAGAGAGATTCTTGGATTAAATGATCCAGTCTATGTTCAATTTTCAAGATTTTTAGGCAATGTTGTCCAAGGTGATTTTGGCATATCTTATCAACTAAAAAGAGAGGTTTCTGACTTAATTGCAGAACGAATGCCGGCCACACTTGAGTTAGTATTTGTATCCGCTTTGCTTGCCATCGTAATAGGCGTTATTCTTGGTGTTTATACAGGCATCCATAGGGATAGCTTTGTTTCAAATGTCATCCTTGTTGTTTCACTAGCTGGCGTTTCTCTTCCTACGTTCATTATAGGGATAATGTTAATTTACTTATTCTCTGTAATACTTGGGGTTCTGCCTTCATTTGGAAGAGGAGAGGTTGTTCAGTTAGGTTTTTGGGCAACAGGCTTCTTAACTGTTTCTGGCCTCAAGGCATTAATACTGCCCTCAGTCACATTAAGCTTATTTCAAATGACTTACGTCATCAGACTAGTTCGTGCAGAAATGATGGAAATACTCCAAACAGACTACATTAAATTTGCCAGGGCTAGAGGTATTAAAAAAAATGCCATCAACTATAAGCATGCACTTAAAAATGGCTTAATTCCGGTCATCACTATTACTGGTATCAATATCGGAACCTTAATAGCCTTTTCGATTATTACTGAAACAGTATTTCAGTGGCCTGGTATGGGCCTTCTATTTATTAACGCAGTCTACTTTGTTGACATACCAATAATGTCAGCGTACATGATTATGGTTGCCTTTATTTTTGTAATGATAAATTTCATAGTTGATATCACATACTATTTTATCGACCCAAGAATCAGGCTTAAAGAAGAGGCAAGCTAGGAATGTTAAACAAAACTTTCAATAAAATTTACGATACCGATATAGGGTATAGCTTTTTTAATTCAAAAATTGCAATGATCTCTTCCGCTGTTTTGTTTATTATTTTTCTTTGTTCAATTTTTGCTGGTGTGGTTTCGCCCTATAACCCTTTTGACCCAGCTTCAGTCTCATTAATGGATGCCTTTACACCGCCTTCGTGGTCAGAAGGAGGAAGCCCTAGCTTTATCCTTGGAACAGATCAACAAGGTAGAGATATGTTCTCAACTATTATCTATGGCTCAAGGATTTCATTAATTGTGGGCTTTGCATCAATCCTTTTTGCAATGATACTGGGCGTATTCCTTGGCGTTACTGCTGGGTATATAGGCGGTAGATACGAGATAATTGTCATGCGAGTTACAGATGTCCAGCTCACAATTCCAAGCATCCTCATGGCACTACTCGTTAACGGTATCGCGAAATCAGTTATTTCACAATCGATGCATAGTGAAATGGCAATTTATGTGTTAATTTTTGCAATTGGTATCTCAGAGTGGCCTCAATTTGCTCGTGTTTCTAGAGCATCCACCTTGGTTGAAAAAAATAAAGAATATGTCTCGGCATCAAGAATTATAGGACTATCAAACGTCCTGATTATGTTTAAACACATCTTACCAAACATACTCAGGCCTCTATTAGTGATTGCTACAATAGGATTGGCTCTTGCAATCATAACCGAGTCTACGCTCAGTTTTTTAGGTGTAGGAGTTCCACCCACCACTCCTTCACTAGGCACATTAATTAGATTTGGAAATAGTTTTTTATTTTCAGGTGAATGGTGGATTACATTTTTTCCAGCTATCTTTTTAATCGTTTTAGCTTTGTCTATTAACCTACTAGGAGATTGGATGAGAGACGCCTTAAATCCAAAATTAAAAATAAGATGAGTCTGCTAAAGGTTAAAAATTTAAACATTAGTTATCCAACTAGAAAAGAAACTATTGTTGCTAGCAAGGATGTTGAATTTACGCTGGAGAGGGGTGAAATATTAGGAATAGTTGGTGAATCAGGCTCTGGAAAATCCACCATTGCAAACGCCATCATCAATTTAATTGACCCGCCAGGTGAAATAACAAGCGGATCAATTAAAATTGATAATGATGAATTAAGAGATAACGAAGAGCTTATCCAAGAAATTCGAGGAAAGAAAATTGGATTTGTTTTTCAAGATCCACAAACATCCCTTAATCCACTATTTAAAATAAAAGATCAATTAATTGAAACCATCCAAACACATCTTAATTTAGACTATCAAGATGCATTAAAAAAATCTATTCAGCTCTTAGAAGAAGTAGGCATTGATAATGCTGAAAAAAGAATTGAAGATTATCCTCATCAATTTAGCGGAGGCATGCGCCAAAGGGTTGTTATTGCTTTAGCGATTAGCTGTGAACCAGATTTGATTATAGCCGATGAACCAACAACTGCTTTAGATGTAAGCATTCAACATCAAATACTGGAATTACTAAAGGATCTGACTAAAAAAAGAAATTTAGGGGTAATGATTATCACCCATGATATGGGCGTTATTGCAGAAACAACAGACAAAGTTATTGTCATGAGACACGGGCTTATTGTTGAACAAGGTGATACAAAGGAGTTATTAACGAATCCTAAATCTAATGAAGCTCGAAGCTTAGTTATTTCAGTGCCGCCAACAAATAAAAAAATTGATAGATTCAAACTTATCAGCCCTGATGGAAAAGAAATTACATCTGACTCTAAAAATTTAACAAAAAATATTATTAAAACCTGGGGCGCTAGAGAAAATACAAATCAAAAGTTATTAGAGCTTTCAGGAGTTACTAAAATTTTTGATGATAAGTCCTTAGTGAGTAATTTTTCATTTGGGTCAAAAAATGAAACCGCTGCTAAAGTGGTAAAGGCAGTTGATAATGTTTCTTTTGAACTGTTTGAGGGAGAAACTCTAGGCTTAGTTGGTGAGTCTGGCTCTGGTAAATCAACAATAGCAAAAATTATTACAGGACTTGTTAGACCGACAAATGGGGAAATCTTTTATAACAATCTCTCGCTTTATAATTCAAAAAGAAAATATCAAATTGATAAGAGCAGAGGTCAAGTTCAGATGATATTTCAAGACCCCTACTCATCTTTAAACCCAAGGTTTAAAGTAAGGGACATAATATCTGAGCCCATAAGGCTTTTTCAAAAAAATATTAGCTCTAGTGAGCTTACAAAAAATCTTTATGACTTAATAGATATTGTTGGGATGTCAAGACAATCACTTGATCGCTATCCTCATGAATTTTCAGGTGGACAAAGACAAAGAATATCAATTGCTAGAGCTTTAGCGACTCGTCCTCGCTTGTTAATTTGTGATGAACCTACATCTGCGTTGGATGTAAGCATACAAGCACAAGTTCTAAACCTTTTAAAAGATATTCAAGATGAGCTCCATCTGGCCATGCTGTTTATTAGTCATGATCTTCCTGTGATTAGACAAATGTGTAATAGAATTGTAGTGCTGAAAAATGGCATTGTTTGTGAGACAAAAGAAAGCGAAGAGTTATTTAATAATCCAGAACATCCTTACACCCAAGAACTTATTAGGCTCATGCCGAAAATTGAATCTATAATTTAATTTATTTATAAATTTATTAGAAAAACATATGCAACTAAAAATAAACTCTGTGCGCAACCGCATGAAGGATAACAATGTTGATTTAATTGCTCTTGGTCCTGGCACTCATATGAAATGGTTGTTAGGCTTCAACCCCTCTCCTGATGAAAGACCTTGTATGTTATTGATGGGATTGGAAAATGATGCCTTCCTTATGCCATCAGTGAATGCAGAGGATGCAATGAAGCGCTCTGATATTAAAATGTTTAGCTGGAAAGATGAAAATGGCCCTGATGAAGCACTAGATGAGGCTCTTTCTTATACTGGCTCATCAAATGCAAAACATATTGCAATAGATGAGGCAATGCGCTCTCACTTTGCATTATTACTTATCGACGCATTACCAAAACCGACCTATGAGTTTACTAACTCTACGATTGGTGCACTCAGAATGCGCAAAGATGATAATGAGTACTCTAATCTTAAAGAGAATGCGCTGATCGATGATAGAGCAATGCAAGCTGGCTTTGCAGCAATCAAAGAAGGTGTGACAGAGCTTGAAATTGGTGAGGCAATAAACAAACACTTTATTTCTGAAGGGGCGAAACCTCAATTTTGTATTGTAGGATCTGGCCCAAATGGNGCTTTCCCGCATCATCATACTGGAAATAGAAAAGTAGAAAATGGTGACGTAGTACTGATTGATATCGGTGGTCGAAAAGGAACCTTCCCAAGTGACATGACACGCATGTCTGTAGTAGGAGANCCGCCAAAAGATTATCTTGAGGTTCATGCGATTGTAGAACGTGCAGTGCAAGCAGCAATGGCGGCAGCAAAACCAGGAGTTATGGCCAAAGATGTAGATGCTGCAGCAAGGGGTGTTATTACTGAGGCCGGGTATGGAGAATTTTTTGTTCATAGGACAGGACACGGTCTTGGCATTGATATTCACGAGCCACCCTATATCACTGCAACTTCTGAAGTTGTCCTAGATGAGGGAATGGTGTTCTCAATCGAACCAGGAATTTATCTTCAGGGTAGGTTTGGTGTTCGCCTAGAAGAGATTGTTATTTTAAGGGCTGATGGGCCCGAAATTCTTTCGGAACTCACTCGAAAAACGAACTTTATAACGTAGTCAAAAAGCGCCAAAAAAACATCTGCAACATATTGAAAAATGTGTATTATTTTGCATTCTGTTTAATGGTTATTAGTAGCTATGAAAAAAGAATTTAGTTTTGGAACACAGGTTAGAAAATCTCCATATTTTGATGCGACTGTGCGTTGGGGAGCAAAGGGATTTTCGGTCTATAACCATATGTATATTCCTAGAGACTTTGGTGANCCTGTTCAAAACTTTTGGAATCTTGTTAATGATGCAATACTTTGTGATGTTGCAGTTGANCGCCAAGTTGAAATAACTGGCCCTGATGCGGCTCAATTTGTCCAACTATTAACGCCAAGAAATCTTTCTGAATGTGCAGTAGGACAATGTAAATATGTTTTAATCACCGATGAAAATGGTGGTGTATTAAATGATCCTGTCCTATTAAGACTCGCTGAAAATCACTTCTGGCTATCTTTGGCTGACAGTGATATTTTAATGTGGGCTAAGGGCGTAGCTGTTAACTCTGGGTTAGATGTTAATTTAGGTGAGCCAGATGTTTCGCCGCTGCAACTCCAAGGCCCAAGGTCTGGCGATATTGCTAAAGCAATATTTGGTGAGAGAATAGATGGCCTTAAATATTACTGGCTTGAGGAATTTGAACTCAATGGTATTCCATTAATCATATCTAGAACAGGTTGGTCAAGTGAGCTTGGCTATGAAATCTATCTTCGTGATGGCTCTCGTGGAAATGAACTTTGGGATCACATTATGGAGGTTGGAAAGCCAATGGGATTAGTTCCAGGCCATACCTCTACGATAAGAAGAATAGAGGGTGGTATGCTCTCATATCAGGCCGACATGGACTATACAGTAAATCCGTTCGAGCTTGGGTTGGGGCGTCTTGTTGATCTTGAGATGGATGCCGACTTTATTGGCAAAAAGGCACTTAAAAAAATTAAATCTGATGGCATTAAGCGAAGTCAAGTTGGAATAGAAATCTCATGCACACCGCTTAAGCATCCAAACACAAGCTATTGGCCAATTATGGTTGGATCAGAAGAAGTCGGGTATATAACTTCAGCAGTTTATTCGCCGCGACTTGACAAAAATATTGCACTTGCTATGATGGATGTTAACCACTCGGCCATAGATACTAGCTGCAGAGACGACAACTCCAGAAGGTAATTTTCCTATCAAGGTTGTCCAGAAGCCATTCTATGACCCCAAGAAGAAAATTACCTCGGGATCTTAGCCCGAGTAAATAGGATTAGGAGAAATTTGTGTCTGAACTATCTATCGACCTCAGCTGGAACAGAAAAGAAGAAGAGCTCTCTCCTGGAAAGTTTTCCAGTGAACATCAGGTTACTTATAACGAACAATATAAAGTAATAGCGGATACTGCTCCTGACTGGGGAGGGTCTGCCAATAACACCAATCCAGAGCAGGCGCTCGCTGCCTCATTAAGCAGCTGTCACATGATGACTTTTTTAGCTCTTGCTGCAAAAACTAAGTGGCCCGTCAACTCTTACATTGACCATGCTGTTGCTCATCTGGGTAAAAATAGCAAGAAACAGATGGTTGTTAACCGAATTGATTTAAATCCAGTAGTCTCGTTCGATAGCGGCTTTGAAGTCAGCGATGAAGAATTAGCAAAAATGCATGATAGGGCCCACAGATATTGCTTTATAGCTAATACATTAGACTCTGAAGTCGAGGTCAATATCAACATTTAAAAAGTTGGCAATGCGTTTCTGCTAATATGGAGCCTAAATTATGAGCAGCAATAATAACAACGAAGCTAATACCGATGATTCAATTTTGCTTGAAGAATTTATAGCCAATGGCGTATATCGCTTAACACTTAACGACGCCAAAAAGAGAAACACTCTTTCAGAAGAGATGATGGCCAAACTCAAATCTTCACTCACAGATGCTACGGACAATAAATCCATAAGAGTAATAATAATTGCGGGCAACGGACCAGCGTTTTGCTCAGGGCATGACTTAAAACAAATGACTGCCGGAAGAGACAACGATGACCAAGGTCTTACTTACTTTAAAAAAGTATTTGCATCTTGCTCAGAGCTAATGCAAATGATTGTTGAGCACCCCAAACCAATCATTGCTGAAGTTTCAGGCGTTGCAGCAGCAGCAGGATGCCAGCTTGTTGCCTGTTGTGATCTTGCTGTAGCTGGAAAGTCTGCTCGATTTATTACTCCGGGCGTAAATATAGGGCTATTCTGCTCCACCCCAATGGTTGCACTGTCCAGAAATGTATCCAACAAAGCAGCGATGGAGATGCTCCTGACCGGTGAAATGGTCAGTGCAGATAAAGCGGAACACATTGGACTTATAAACCGAGTTACAGATGATGCTGATTTGAAACAAGAGACAACAGCTCTGGCAGAACTTATTGCCTCAAAATCTAGTCTGACATTAAAGATTGGAAAGGAAGCCTTTTATAAACAAAAAGATATGCCTCTATCAGAGGCTTATGACTTCGCGTCAAAAGTCATGGTAGACAACATGTTAGAACATGATGCTAAGGAGGGCATTGGCTCGTTCCTAGAAAAGCGTAAACCTAAATGGCAAAATTAGTGGCAATGAATAATCCTTATAATACTAATCTTGATCGAAATCCTGCCAACTTTCAGCCACTTACGCCGCTAACATTTTTAGAACGTGCGGCATCGGTATACCCAAATCATACTGCTATCGTTCATGGTAAATTAAGACGTAACTACAGCGACTTTTATAGTCGCTCTCGACAACTTGCCTCTGCACTCTCTGAACAGGGTATTGCTCGAGGCGATACTGTCTCGGTAATATTATCAAACACGCCCGCGATGCTGGAGGCCCATTATGGCGTTCCAATGTGTGGCGCAGTTTTACACAGCATTAACACGCGCCTTGATCCAGATACTATAGCGTATCAGCTAGACCACGCAAACTCCAAGGCTTTAATAGTTGATCGTGAATTTCTAAAAACCGCTAAAACGTCACTGGAACTTGCTGGAGTATCGCCGATTTTGATTGAGTTTAATGATAGCGAATACCCCATCAAAGAATCATTGCCTGGCGCAATAGAGTATGAGGAATTTTTATTAAAGGGCGATAAAAATTACAATTGGCTTATGCCTGAGGATGAATGGGATGCAATCTCCTTAAACTATACCTCTGGCACAACTGGAAACCCCAAAGGCGTTGTCTCTCATCATCGAGGAGCCTATCTTTTGGCACAAGGAAATGCGATGATTGCCTCAATAAAAAAGCATTCGGTCTACCTTTGGACACTGCCCATGTTTCATTGCAATGGCTGGTGCTTCCCTTGGACAATGTCAGCTATTATTGGGACACATGTCTGCTTGAGACGTGTTATGGCAGAGCCAATTTGGGAGTCCCTTGCTGAGCACAAGGTAACCCATTTATGCGGAGCTCCAATTGTTATGTCAACAATACTNGCGGCATCAGATAATGANAAAAAATTATTAGAAAAACAAGTCGATTTTTTTACAGCAGCGGCCCCACCTCCAGAGTCAGTNTTAACCAANATGAAAGANGCCGGGTTTAATATTACNCATCTTTATGGACTCTCTGAAACCTATGGNCCTGCAGTGGTAAATGAGTGGCACCAAGAATGGGACGACTTAGCTGAAAGCGAACAAGCCTCTTTAAAAGCAAGGCAAGGTGTTCGCTACCTGCCACTTGAATCTTTAGCTGTTATGGATCCAAAAACAATGCNGCCCGTNCCTCGTGATGGCAAGACAATAGGCGAAGTCATGTTTAGAGGCAACGTAGTCATGAAAGGCTATCTAAAAAATAAGGCTGCTACTGATGAATCTTTTAAGNACGGCTGGTTTCATTCGGGAGACCTAGGNGTTATCCATGAAGATGGGTATATCCAGCTGAAAGATCGCTCCAANGATATTATTATNTCTGGTGGTGAAAATATTTCATCAATCGAAATTGAAGAGGTGCTATATAAACACCCCTCCGTTGAGGCGGCTGCTGTTGTGGCTATGCCAGATGAAAAGTGGGGCGAGACTCCGTGCGCATTTGTTCAGCTTAAAAAAGCAAGCCACGCCTCTGAAGAAGAGCTCAGCCAATGGTGTAGAGATCATATGGCCTCTTTTAAGCTTCCTCGTCAATTCTATTTTGAGGACATCCCAAAAACCTCTACAGGAAAAATACAAAAGTTTATTTTGCGTGAGCAGGTAAAAAACTTATAAGAAAAGCTTGAAATAAAAAAGCGGCCCATCGGGCCGCTTAATCAAGATTTGCTGGTGCCGACACACGGACTCGAACCGCGGACCTACTGATTACAAATCAGTTGCACTACCAACTGTGCTATGTCGGCTTAGAGCGAAATTATACAGTAAAGAATTTTTTTTCAGTACTATTTTATAGCCTCAAAATAGAGTTACTTTTTTCTCTGTTTTATAGCAATACGGATACCTATAATTCCAAGAACGATTGCCATCAAAAACCACTGCACGGCATACCCAATATGCTTCTCAATACTTCCCGTATAAGGCTCCCATTTTCTAACAAATCCATCGTCCATTGATGCGTCTAACAGTCCAACCATACTAGAAAAATTAACGCCTGCTATCTCGCTCATTTTGACTAAATCGACTGCCTGAATTAGAGTTGGGAAGTTATTGCTTATCTCGCTTGATTTCAATTCAATTCTTTTGATTGGCTTTGAAATTTGAACCTTAATATCAGACTTGGTTTTATCTATTGAGATGTCTGCTAGTTTTTCCCTATCGCCATTCCAAGGAATAAAGCCTCGATTGATAACAATAGCACCAGATTGATTCTCTAATTTAAATGGCGTTAAAACGTAATATCCAGAAACTTGATCAACAATCTGATTGTCATAGACGAACTGTTTGTTATTTAGATATTGCCCCTTAAGTCTAACCTGGTAATACTCTTTTTCAATCAGCCTATTTTCATCAGAGATTAATTCTACAATGCCTGTATTTGCTTTTTGTATTGAGGCTTCTATTACACGCTTTTCGTTAGCGCGGTCAAGCTGCCAAAGCCCCAATGACGCCAGAAAGGCAATAGTTGCAACAATTAGTACTGCAGGAATTAAGAACCTTAAGNTCATTATTACTGAGTGGGCAAAAGATTAAAGCCATTTGGNTCAATCCANCCTAATGCACCTGCAAGCAATAAGAATGCAAAAAGGAGAACTGAAAGAATAATTCTCATTCTTAANGCCTTAAACATTCTATCTGAGCCAGCTTTGCCACCCTTAAGAAGACCAATAACAGCAGAGCCTAAAAATATAAATATTAAAACAAGTACNGCAATTACAAATAAATTCATATCTTTCCTTGATTGCTTGAAAAAAAAGGCCCCTTAATAGGGGCCATTGAATAAACCTCTATTTCTATATTATATCCAGTAAACAAAAATAAATAGACCCAGCCATACGACATCGACAAAGTGCCAATACCATGCAACGCCCTCAAATGCAAAATGGTTTTCTAAATTAAAGTGTCCCTTCTGGATACGATAAAGGATCACTGTTAACATAATAACGCCGATCGTTACGTGGAAGCCATGAAAACCAGTCAGCAAGTAGAAGGTTGACCCATAAATTCCTGAGGTTAATTTAAGGCCATCATGGTAGGCATGGCCATACTCAGTAATTTGAAAGCCCAGAAAAATAACGCCCAGCGCAATCGTTGCTAGCATCCATGCCATCAAAGCATCTCTGTGACCAGCTCTCAAGGCATGATGTGCATATGTAAGAGTTACGCCTGAAGTTAAAAGTAGTCCCGTATTTAGAGCTGGCAGCCCCCAAGTGTCTACTAGTTTAAAGTTTGTTGAAAATGCCACCCCATTCTGGCCCACATCACCTGGAGTAGAAATTAGTGGCCAAGCCGCCTTAAATCCCTCCCAAAGCTGTGGTGTATAAATGTTGTTATACTCTCCTCCAAGCCATGGAACACTCAAGACCCTTGCATAAAGAAGAGCCCCAAAGAATGCTGCAAAAAACATAACCTCAGAGAAAATAAACCAGCTCATGCCCCACCTAAAAGATCTGTCGACCTGGGAGTTATACATTCCACCCACGCTCTCAGCAACTACCGTACCAAGCCAACCAAACATCATAAATGCTATGATAGCAAAACCCAGAACCATCACAGGCCAGCCCCAGCTGACATCATGCATTTGATTTGCAAAGCCAACAAATAGTGTTGAAATGCCTATTGATCCTATAATTGGCCAATATGTACCATGAGGAACATAATATTTTTCGTTGCTCATTTTCTCTCCCTTTAATTAACTATCTAACTTATAAAAATTATATGACAAGCTCACATCTTTAATCCATTCTGCCATTTCAGGCTCAACCACAAACCGAAGTGCCATTTCTACTTCCTCTCCAGGCTGAAACTCTTGCTTAACAAAACAAAAACACTCTAATTTTTTAAAATGTAACGCCGCATCTGTTGGCGCCACACTGGGTATTGCTTGACCAAAAATTACCTCATCGGTCGTATTTTTAGCAATGTAGCTCATGTTATAAAACTTCCCTGGAATAACCTCCATTGAAGTCACTTTTGGCGCAAACTGAACTGGAAAACCAGAACTAGTTGACGCAAAAAAACTAACCGTTACTTCACGCTCTTCATTAATCTGATACTGCTTTTCAGTTTCTACAGTACCCGTCTTACCATTAAACCCAGTTAAGTCACACAATACATCATATATTGGCACCATGGCATAAGCAAAAAAGAACATCAAAACAGGGACGGATACAAGCTTTATCCAAAACCCTTTTGTTATTTTTTTTCTCTCCATATCAGCCGTTAAGCATTATGGTTGCTAAATACAATCCTATTGCTACAATGGCTACTATGAGTGCAGTTCGGCCTTGGCCTTTGCTGTTCTTCTCTGCCATTAACTGTGCTGAGACTCAGCTAAAATTTCAGCTCTGGTTGGTGGCTCATCAAACGTATGGTAAGCAACTGGCGCAGCCAATGTCCACTCTAGGCCCTTAGCGCTCTCCCAAGGTCTTGCAACTGCTGGCTTGCCATTTCGAATACAGTCAACCAAAATATAGGTAAACAAAAGAAATGATAGGCCAAAGGCAAAAGAGCCAATTGATGAAATGAAGTTAAAGTCAGCAAACTGAAGCGCATAGTCAGGAATACGACGAGGCATCCCCGCTAATCCTATAAAGTGTTGTGGGAAAAATGTTACATTAACTGAAATCATAGCAATCCAAAAGTGTACTTTCGCTAAGCGCTCGTTATACATTTTTCCAGTCCACTTAGGTAGCCAATAGAAAACAGCTGCAATGATTCCCCACAAGGCTCCAGTTACAAGAACGTAGTGGAAATGTGCAACAACAAAATATGTATCGTGGTACTGAATATCAGCAGGCGCTATTCCAAGCATTAAGCCTGAGAAGCCGCCAATTGTAAATAAAAATACAAAAGACAGTGCCCATAACATTGGCGTTTCAAATGACATTGAACCCTTCCACATCGTTGCAACCCAGTTAAAAACTTTAACACCAGTTGGAACAGCGATCAACATCGTTGCGTACATAAAGTAGAGTTCTCCTGCCACAGGCATTCCCGTTAGGAACATATGATGAGCCCATACAATATAAGACAAGAATGCAATTGATGCAGTTGCATAAACCATCGATGAATAACCAAAGAGTGGCTTCCTTGCAAAAGTAGGAATAATATGGGAGATAATGCCAAAGGCTGGCAAAATCATAATGTACACCTCTGGATGCCCAAAGAACCAGAAAATATGCTGAAACATGACCGGGTCTCCACCGCCAGTTGCATCAAAGAAAGCGGTTCCAAAATTACGATCTGTAAGCATCATAGTTACAGCTCCAGCCAAAACTGGCATTGCGCCGATTAGCAGGAATGATGTGATTAACCAAGTCCAAACAAAAAGAGGCATATCCATTAGTCTCATTTCAGGTGCCTTCATATTAAGAACGGTTGCAATAATATTAATGGCGCCCATGATTGATGAGAAACCAAGCAAGTGAATTGCAAAGATAAAGAAGTCAGTTGAATCCGGTGCAAATGTTGTTGAGAGTGGAGCATAAAAAGTCCATCCAAAAGCAGGTGCACCACCTTCCATAAAAAATGTGCTCAGTAGGATCGTGCCAGCAAAAGGCAGTATCCAAAAACTCCAATTATTCATTCTTGGAAGAGCCATATCGGGAGCTCCTACCATCATAGGAATCAGCCAGTTTGCAAGGCCTACAAAGGCAGGCATAATGGCACCAAATACCATGATCAGCCCATGCATTGTTGTCAGCTGGTTATAGAATTGTGGTTCAAACAATTGTAAACCAGGCTGTAATAATTCTGAACGAATGCCCATAGCGAAGGCACCGCCCACCAAGAGCATTGCAAAAGAAAACCACAGATAAAGCGTTCCAATATCCTTGTGATTAGTTGTTTTAACCCATCTTAGGAGTCCTTTTTCAGGGCCATGATGGTGATCGTCGTGTGCTGCTGCCGCTGTAGTTGAGCTCATGTGTTTCTCCTTAAATTAACGTGCAGATGTAACATCTGATGGTTGAACAACTGATCCATTGTTACCAAAAGATCTTCTTTCGTAGGTAATTACCGATGCAATATCTGTATCGCTAAGCATCTTAAATGCAGGCATGCCCCTTAAGCCATTTAAAACCATGCCTATTTGATAATCTGCGGGGCCATTTGTTACTTCTGACCCTATCATTGCTGGGAAGACTCCTGGAATACCTGAGCCGTCTTTTTGATGACAACCAGAGCAGTTTGCGTTGTAAACTTCCTCACCCCTTGCAACCAAATCAGCCTCTGTCCATTCTTGTGTAGCGCTAGCTAATTCAGCAACTTTTTCAGCCTGTTTGCTCTCAACCCAAGCCGCATAGTCNGCTTTAGAAACAACGTCTACCACAATTGGCATAAACCCATGATCTTTTCCACAAAGCTCAGCACATTGTCCTCTATAAGTTCCAATTTCATTTGGCTTAGCCCATGCATCATTGATAAATCCAGGATTAGCATCCTGCTTNACGCCAAAAGCGGGAACCCACCAGTTATGAATAACGTCATTAGAAGTAATTAAAAATCTAACCGTTGTATCAACTGGAAGAACAAGATGATTGTCAACTGAGCGAAGGTAGTCACTTTCCTTGTGAACAGCTTCACGCTCCTCAGGTGATGCCTTAATAACGTCTCTCGAAGATTGTGCCAAATTTGAAACAAAGCTGATTCCTTCTTCAGGATAGTCATACTGCCACTTCCATTGAATGCCNGTAACCTTGATAGTCATGTCTGCCTTTTCAAGGACCTCAATATCAATCAATGTTTTGGAGGCCGGAATTGCCATTGCAATTAAGATNAAGATTGGAATTCCTGTCCATATAAATTCAACTGTCGTACTCTCATGAAAATGTGCAGCCTTAGCTCCCTTTGACTTTCTGTGGGCAATGATTGAATAGAACATAGCACCAAATACTACAACGCCGATACCAACACAAACCCAAAATGCCATCATATGAAGCCAGTAAATGTCCTGGCTAAGGTCAGTGATGCCTTTTGTCATATTAAGTGTGTACTCTGCAAAAGCAGATCTAGGGCCTAATAATGCTGCAATAGCGCTAGTAATAGTCAAAAATAGTTTCATAGATTCTCCGAATTAAACCTTTTATAGCTATATAAATAGTACTTGAATGTGCAATTTCAAGTTTCAATTAAAAAATGCAACCAAATGATACCTGTTTATCTCTTTTTTACCAAGTAATAATTCACCTTTATTCTCAATATTGATTGAACTTTTTTCACCAANAAACTGAATGCTAAAAAATTACACTCCTATTGTTGAAAAAAAAGAATAAACCCCTAAATAAAAGATGCACATTTATTTAAAGTTTTTTGAATTTTTTAATCAAGCAACTACTTTGTTAACTAAAATGGTTGCCTCATTTACTGGATTTTATGTACTCTAAAGCACTTAACCTCTCATTTATTTTAGCTCTCATAGTTGTCATCTTAGGAGCATATACTCGCCTTGCTGATGCGGGACTAGGATGTCCCGACTGGCCAGGCTGCTATGGTCAGCTGTTGGTTCCAGATGTCATCTCTGCAGAATATGACAGGCCCCTTGATAT
>JGI24927J35514_1000079_pt1 | contig 18145 bp, 18 predicted proteins | sample AOAMet2_C49A8_35_2_FD_35514 | JGI IMG/M metagenome (IMG submission 35514)
TATAATGTAGAGTCATGGCTTATTCATCATGGAGAAAAACTTCGTCAAAGATTCAGCCTTAAATCATATTTATTCATGAATAAACTTTTGAGTTCTACTGATATTACTCGTGATGGTAAGAGTTTTACAAATAAAATTTCTAAAATAAAATCTTCAATTCATTTAATATCCGTAGATTCAGATATATTCTTTTTACCTAATGAAGATCGTGAAACTTATTTGATAGCAAAAAAAAATAATCTTGATATTACAAATCATATTATAAAGTCTATTCATGGTCATGATGCTTTTTTAATAGAAACAAAACAAATTTCAGATATCTTTATAAAAATATTTTAAAAATGGCAGTACACTTAGATAGGGTTAATGATAAATATTTATTTGAGTTAACTAATAAAAATGGACATCAAGTTTTTCTTGACAGAAAATATTCTCCTGATTATGATGTTAAGGGAGTNAGCCCAATGGAATTATTATTAATGGGTGTTGCAGGATGTAGTAGCATTGATATTATTTCTATTCTAGAAAAACAAAAATTGAATCCTGTATCATATAAAATGGAAGTTGAAGGAGAGAGAGAATCAACACCAGGAGAACCATATAAAAAAATTCATGTGAATCTTCATGTTGAAGGAGATATTCCTGGTGAAAAAATAATACGTGCAGCTGCCTTAAGTTTTGATAAGTATTGTTCAGTTTCAAAGAATCTAGAGAAGTCAACAATTATAGAGCATTCTATTTACCTAAATGGATCTANAATTAAAAAATAGACTAAANAATTTGTTTTTACGTGTACCTATTATACTTTTGTTCAATAATGACAAACAATTTTAATTTTTATTATAGCTATTNTTTCTTTTCTAACCAGAAGACAGGGTAACTATTCTATTAAAAGAAATTATAANTACTAGTCCTGTCAAATCAGGACTTTTTTTTTATATGAAAGTATCAATTCAAGGAATTAGAGGATCGTTTCACCATATGGTNGCAAATCATTATTTTGATTCATTTGAATTAAATGAGTGCTCAACTTTTGAGAGTCTTGTAAAATCTGTAGTTGAAAAAGAATCTGAGTATGGAATAATGGCTATTGAAAATTCAATTGCAGGTTCTATAATTCCGAATTATGCTCTTATTGATGAATATAATCTTTTAATAACAGGGGAACACAATTTAAGTATTGATCATAATTTTATGTGTCTTCCAAATCAAAATATTACTGAAATTAAAGAAGTTCACTCTCATCCAATGGCACTATTGCAATGTTCTAAGTTTTTTAGTAATTATCCTCATATTAAATTAATAGAAAGTGAAGATACAGCTCTATTTGCAAAAAATATAAGAGATAATAATATTAGAGGTGTAGGAGCAATTGCAAGTTTAGAAGCATCTAAAATATACACTTTACAAATCTTAGAAACATCTATCCAGACTATCAAAAACAATAAAACTCGATTTGTGATTCTTGAAAAGAATAAAAAAAATACTCTTGACTATGATAAGGCTGCTCTTAAATTTATTCTTGATCATAAAAGAGGAAGCTTGGCAACAGTATTGAATATGATGAGTGATTGTAATCTAAATTTAACAAAGATTCAGTCTTTACCTGTCATTCAAACTCCAGGTAAATATGCATTTTTTGTTGACATTACTTTTAAATCAATTGAAAATTATAAAAAAGCAATAAAAATTATTGAATTAATGGCTCAAGAGTTTAAAATTTTAGGAGAGTATAAATGTCAAAAATCATGAAAATTGGTATAATAGGTTTAGGTTTAATAGGAGGATCAATTGCCTTGAAATTAAAAGAAGTAAATAATAAAATTGTTATTTATGGTTTTGATCAGAATACTGATTCACTTGATTATTCCTTAAAGAATAATATTATCGATAAGAGATTTAATCCTGATTCATTAATAGGTTTTGATTATATATTTCTGGCAATACCAGTTGAATCAATTAAAAAACAACTTAAAATTATTCTAGATAAAATATCTAAAGAAACATTAGTTATTGATTTAGGATCAACTAAATATCAAATTTGTAATTCAGTTAAAACACACAATAATCGAGGTAATTTTTTAGCCTCTCACCCTATAGCTGGTACTGAATTTTCTGGTCCTATAGCTGCTCGGAAAGATTTGTTTAACAATAAAGTTATGATTCTATGTGAAACTGAAAACACAAATTCATCTTTACTTTTAAGTGCAATTGAAATTTTTAAAAAATTAGGAATGAACATTAAGACAATGGGTTCGTTAGAACATGATAAACATATTGCCTATGTATCCCATTTGTCACATATTTCATCATTTATGTTAGGTAAAACAGTAATGGACAAAGAGGATGATGACCAAACAATTTATGATATGGCAGGAAGTGGATTTGAATCAACTGTAAGGTTAGCAAAAAGTTCTCCTGAAATGTGGTCTTCAATTTTTATCGAAAACAAAAATAATATTATTGAATCTCTTGAGGAATACATATTAAATATTAATAATTTTAAAAAATTAATAGAAAGTGGTGATCAAGAAAACCTTAATACCGAGATGAAAAAAATTAATGGTATAAGAGAAATTTTAAAAGGAATTAAATAGAAAATATGGAAAATAAAAAAGAATATAGAAATTGGCTTGAACAGATGAACTTAGATCATCCTCTGGTAATCGCAGGTCCGTGTAGTGCGGAAACTGAAGAACAAGTTTTAAAAATTGCACATCAACTTAAAGATACAGATGTTACGGCATATAGAGCTGGAATATGGAAGCCACGAACAAGACCTGGGATGTTTGAAGGAGTTGGAGCAATAGGATTAAATTGGTTAGAGAAAGTCAAAGAAGAAACAGGTTTGTTAACTGCAACAGAGGTTGCAAATTCTGTTCATGTTGATTTAGCATTAAAACATAATGTAGATATTTTATGGATAGGAGCAAGGTCAACAGTAAGTCCGTTTATTGTTCAAGAAATTGCGGATGCTTTAAAGGGAACCGACAAAACAGTTTTAATTAAAAATCCAGTTAATCCAGATTTAGCTCTATGGATGGGAGGAGTTGAAAGAATATATTCAGCAGATATTAAAAATATNGGTGTTATTCATAGAGGTTTTTCTTCATATGATAAATCTAAATACAGAAATAATCCAGAATGGCAAATTGCTGTTGAATTTCAAAATAATTTTCCAGATATACCTCTAATTTGTGATCCTTCTCATATAGCTGGTAAAAGAGACTTAATTTATGATTTAAGCCAAACCTCTTTGGATCTTAATTATGATGGTTTAATGATTGAATCTCATTGGGATCCAGACAATGCATGGAGTGACGCTGCACAACAGGTTACCCCAAAACGATTAATTCAAATAATGAAAGATCTTAAAATAAGAGATAAGACTTTTCAAGGAGAAGATTATCAAAATCAATTAAATAACTTAAGATCTCAAATTGATGTTGCAGATCAAAATTTATTAACAACTTTAGGAAAGAGAATGGAAGTTGCAAAAAATATAGGTAAACTAAAATCTGACAATAATGTTGCAATTCTTCAAAACAAAAGATGGAATGAAATTTTAGGAAAAATGATATTAGATGGAGAGGATCATGGCTTAAGTGAAGAATTTATTCTCAGATTCTTTAAAGCCATTCATCAAGAATCTATAAATAATCAAAAAAAAATATTAAAAAAATAATTTAAAAAATGTTATCAGATAAAATTAATTCATTACCGATTTCACAAACTGTTGCAATGACTGCAAAAGCTCATGATTTAAAAAATCAAGGTTTAGATGTTATAACNTTAAGTGCAGGCGAGCCTGATTTTAATGTNCCGGATTACATTAAAGATGCTGCAATTGATGCAATAAATGAAAATTACCATAAATACTCTCCAGTTGATGGATTTCTTGATTTAAAAAAAGCAATNTGTAAAAAGTTTAAAAGAGATAATAATCTTGATTANAATACTGATCAAATTGTTGTTTCTACAGGAGCAAAACAATCTATAGCNAATGTTTGTATGTCTTTAATAAATAAAGGTGACGAGGTTGTAATTCCAACTCCTTATTGGGTTAGCTATAGTGCTATGGTATCTCTGGCAGATGGAATTCCAGTGTTTGTTAATCCAGATGAAAATGGAAATTTTAAAGTAACTGCTAAACAGATTGAATCTGCAATTACAGATAAAACAAAGATGATAATGCTTAATTCACCAAATAATCCAAGTGGTTCTGTTTTTAGTGAACAAGAGTATCTTGAATTTTCAAAAGTTTTATTAAAGTATCCTAAAATTATTATTGTTTCAGATGAAATTTATGAGCATATTAATTATGGTTCAAAAAGTGTAAGTTTTGCAAGCTTACCTGGCATGTATGAAAGAACTGTTACAGTAAATGGAATATCTAAAGCATTTGCAATGACAGGCTGGAGAATAGGTTATCTAGCAGCTCCAAAAGTATTAGCTAAAGCATGTAACAAAATGCAAGGTCAAATTACAAGTGGAGCTAATTGTATTGCTCAAAGGGCTACAATTAAAGCATTAGAAGAATCACCAGAAAAAATAAAATATATGGTTGATGAATTCAAAATNAGAAGAGATTTGATAATTAATCTTGTTAATCAGATTAATGGNTTTGAAGTTAAGCAACCTCCAGATGGAGCTTTCTATATTTTTCCNGAAGTCTCAGATTTATTTGGCAAAACATTTAAAGGTCAAACTGTAAATGATGCAAATGATTTATCAATGCTTATCTTGGAAAAGGCTCATGTAGCTACTGTTCCNGGCGATGCATTTGGTTATCCAGATTGTATAAGAATATCATATTCAACATCACGAGAACAAATTGAGGAAGCGATTAGNAGGATTAAAGATCTTTTATCTTGATTGAGTTAAAGAAATATTTTCCAAATTTATCNCAAGATCAATTAGAAAAATTTATGAGGCTAGTTCCAATATATAAAGATTGGAATTCAAAAGTTAATTTAATATCTAGGAGAGATATTGAGAACTTATTTACAAATCATATTCTTCATTCTCTTTCTATTGTAAANATTATAGAGTTTGAATCTTCAACTAGTGTTTTAGATGTTGGAACGGGTGGAGGTTTTCCAGGAATTCCCTTAGCTATATTTTTCCCAAATGTAAAATTTACATTGTTAGACAGTATTGGTAAAAAAATTAAAGTTGTAGAATCTGTATCTAAAGATCTATCCCTCTCTAATGTGACTGCAATAAATGATAGGGTAGAAAATCACTTTGACACTTATGACTTTATATTATCAAGGGCAGTAGCAAAAATGGATAAGTTTTACTCTTTAGTAAATAAAAATTTTAATTCTAAATCTATCAATGAAATTCCAAATGGAATAATTTCTCTNAAAGGAGGAGATCTAAAAGATGAATTAAAAGATTTCAAAGAAAAAAAGATTTTTGATATTTCAGAATTTTTTACTGANGATTTTTTTAAAACTAAAAGNGTGGTATATGTCCCTAATNTAGATAATTAATGAACTTATTTAATCGTTTTTTTTTAGTTGTAANAATAATCTTTTTTTTAGGATGCAAAAACAATTCATATAATTCAATTGAAACTTCAAATATTCNAAAGAATAAAAAAACTAATGTTACGGATCAGATTANTGAATTAAAGGAAGAGGTTAAAGAAAATATAACTTTAACAGATGAAAATGTAATTGATTTTCTTTTTGAGTTTGAAAAAAACAATAAAGAAAATCATGTAAGAATTTACACACCATTTGGCGAAATTGAGATTTTACTTTATAATAACACACCTTATCACAGATCAAATTTTATATATCTGACAAAAAAGAAATATTTTGAAGGAACTCAATTTTACAGAGTAATCAATGATTTTGTAATACAAGCAGGAAATAGTGATAACATTAAAGTTTCAAAAAAAAGAAGAGATATTGGAAAGTACCTTTTACCTAATGATTTTAATAAAGGTCATACTCATAAAAGAGGAATGGTGAGTATGCCAAGTAGTTCAGTAGATAATCCATATAAAATGGCATCACCATTTGAATTTTTTATAGTGCAAAAAAAAGATGGTGCTCATCATTTAAATGGAAGCTACACAATTTTTGGAGAAGTAATAGATGGAATGGAAACAGTAGATATAATAGCTAATTTACCAACCGATAATAGAGATTGGCCATTAAATAATGTCTATATAAATAAAGTTGAAATTGTAAATGATAATTAATTCTTTAGCCCATAAATGGGTATCTAAAATCTTTAGCCGGGATAAAAGTTTCTTTAATTAACCTTGGAGATGTCCATCTCAAAAGATTAAGGTAAGACCCTGCCTTATCATTTGTTCCAGATCCTCTAGCCCCTCCAAAAGGTTGTTGACCAACAACTGCTCCAGTACATTTATCATTTATATAAAAATTTCCTGCACAATTTTGAAGTTTATCTACAGCATCACTCAGTATGTATCTGTCTTCACAGAAAACTGCACCAGTTAATGCATACTCAGAAGTTTCATCAACAATTTTTAGAGTTTCTTCCCATTTAGCATCATCATATTCATAAATTGTAACTACGGGTCCAAATAATTCAGTTTCCATTGAATAATATTTTGGATTTGAAGTCTTGATCACAGTTGGTTCAATAAAATACCCCTCAGATTTATCATATCCTCCACCGATTATAACTTCTGCATCTTTATCAACTTTAGCTTTTTCTATTGCACTAACAAGTTTATCAAATGAATTTTCGTGAATAACAGCTGTCATGAAATTTTTAAAATCTTCAGGACTACCCATTTTTATTTTTTTCACCTCTGACTTTAATTTTTCAAAAAAATCTTTTGAGATTGATTTAGGTATATAAACTCTTGAAGCAGCAGAACACTTTTGACCCTGAAATTCAAATGCTCCTCTAATAACTGCAGTAGATAATTCATCAGTATCTGCAGAGTTGTGAGCTACTATAAAGTCTTTTCCTCCTGTTTCACCTACAATTCTAGGATAAGAATTATAGTTTTCAATATTAGTTCCAATTTTTTTCCATAGTCCTTTAAAAACTGATGTAGATCCGGTAAAATGAATTCCTGCAAAGTGCTTTGAATCTAAAACAGTATTAGTAATCATTTCAGGGTCACCATAAACTGCATTAATAACTCCATCTGGAAGACCAGCTTCTTTAAATACATCAATTACAATTTTAGCAGAAAAAATTTGATGATCACTAGGTTTCCATACTACAGTATTTCCCATCATTGCAGCACTGCCAGGAAGATTACCAGAGATTGCGGTAAAATTAAATGGAGTTATTGCATAAACAAAACCCTCTAGAGGTCTATACCCAAGCCTATTCCAAACCCCTGGATCTGATTTTGGTTGTTGGCTATATATGTGTTGCATGCTGTAAACATTGAACTTTAAAAAATCAACTAATTCACATGCTGCGTCAATTTCAGCTTGGAAAATTGTTTTAGATTGAGCTAACATTGTAGCAGCATTAATTCTATCTCTGTAAGGGCCTGCTACAAGTTCTGCTGCTTTTAAAAAAATAGCTGCTCTTTCTTCCCACTTCATGTTTGCCCATTTATCTTTTGCATCCAAAGCAGATTTTATTGCTAGTTCAACATGCTTTTTTTCAGCTAAATAATACTTACCAAGAATATGTTTATGATCATGAGGAGGAGACATATTTGAGGTTTGAGAACTCTCAATAAATTTACCACCAATCCACATTTTAACATCTGTTTTAGAATCTTTAAGTCTTTTATAAGTAGCAAGAACTGATTCTTTTTCCGGACTGCCTGGCTTATATTCCTTTATAGGTTCATTTACTGGATTTGGAACATTTACAATAGAGTTATTCATAACATAAATTTTGGTTATCAAATTTAAATTAAATTGATAATAATTTTAATAAAAATACTTTTTTTTCTTAAAGTGTTTGTAGTAAATTTGCAGTCACAAATTACTAATATTTCATGTCTAAAGACATAAGCATTAAAAACGGTGCTAATTTAAATTTAAAAGGGCTAGCTTCAAAAGAACTTGAAGTTGCAAAAAAAAGCTTAACCTACGCTCTAAACCCTGACGACTTCTTTTCTCTTGTCCCACGAATGCTAGTTAAAGAAGGTGACAAAGTTTCCAAAGGTCAGCCAATTTTCCACGATAAAAATGATGAATCAATCAAAATTGTTTCTCCAGTTAGTGGAAAAGTTAAAGAAATTAGAAGAGGTGCTAAGAGAAAAATATTATATGTCATAATTAAGGCTGAAGGTGATGATGTTATAAAATTTGATATTCCAGAACTACAAAAAATTACAAAAGAACAAATAACCAAACTTCTTAGTGATTCAGGATCTCTAGCTTATATAAAACAAAGACCGTATAATATAATTGCAAGGTCTAACAAGTTACCTAAGTCAATTTTTGTATCAACTCATTCTACTGCTCCATATGATGTTGATTATGATTTTTTAATGAGTAATAGATTGGATGATTTACAAACTGGTATCAATATTATGAGTGCTATAATTGACAAACCAATCAATTTTTCAATCACACATAAAAAAGATAGTAGTTTTAAAGATCTAAATAATGTAGAAATCTTCAATATCAAAGGGGTTCATCCTTCTGGAAATGAAAGCTTTCAAATAAATAAAATTGACCCTCTTAATTTTGGTGAAACTATTTGGGTAATTAAACCTGAAGATCTCTCAAATATTGGAGCTTTTTTTAGAACTGGTATTTTTTCTTCATCTAGAACTGTTGCAATATCAGGGGACTCATTAAAATCACCAAAATATTACAGCACTATTATTGGAGCTTCAATTTCATCATTAATTAATGGTGATGAAATAAATGATATTAATAACTATAGATTTATAAATGGTGATCCTTTGAGTGGATCAAAAGTTGATTATTCTGAATTCTTAGGATTTTACAATAACTCTTTAAGTGTAATTGAAGAAGGAAATAATTATAGAATGCTTGGATGGCTCCCTTTTATGTATAACTCTATTCCTAGTTTTTCAAAAACTTCATTTTCATGGTTGTTAGGTGGCGCAAAAAAAGTTAATACAAATCTTAATGGTGAAGAGAGAGCTATCGTTGTCACAGGGGAAATGGAAAAATATTTCCCAATGGATATATTCCCAATGCAATTGATAAAAGCATGTATGAGAGGTGATATTGAAAAAATGGAATCTTTGGGTATTTATGAAGTTGTCCCAGAAGATTTCGGATTAGTTGATTTTTCTTGTACATCAAAAATTGAAGCACAAGAAATAATTAAAAATGGAATAGAAATAATGTTAAAAGAAGTAGGATAATGAAATTTATTAGAAAACAGGTAGATGTATTAAAAAAACCATTCCTTAAAGGAGGGAAACTAGAAATGCTTTATCCCGCTTTTAATGCATTTGAAACTATGCTTTTTGTTCCTGATCATACTACTTCAAAAGGATCTCATATTCGTGATGGAGTTGATTTAAAAAGAACAATGATAACAGTTATAATTGCTCTTTTACCAGCATTATTTTATGGAATATATAATACAGGTTATCAATACTTTATTCAAACTGGTCTTGATTTTACATTTTTAGATGCTTTTCTTCATGGGGCTTACAAGATCCTTCCAATGATTGCAGTTTCATATGCAGTAGGTTTAGCAATTGAGTTTGCATTTGCAGTTTATAGAAATCATCCAGTTAATGAAGGATACCTTGTAACAGGTCTTCTTATTCCAATGATAATGCCAATAGATATGCCATTATGGATGTTGGCAATCTCTGTAGTTTTTGCTGTATTAATTGCCAAAGAAGCTTTTGGTGGTACAGGAATGAATATCCTTAATCCAGCCCTAACGGCTAGAGCTTTTGCTTTTTTTGCATATCCTACATTTATGTCGGGTGATAAAGTATGGGTTTCAGAAGCAAGTAATGTAGATGCAATATCTGGTGAAACTATACTGGGAACTCTTGCCGCTAATGTAGATGTTACATATTCATCTTTTAATATGTTCATGGGAGCAATTCCAGGATCTGTTGCAGAAACTTCAGTGTTTTTTGTTCTAATTGGAGCCTTAATCTTAATCCTAACTGGAGTAGGTAGCTGGAGAATAATTCATAAGTGGAATTCTTGGTGCTTCATTAGTAGGAATTTTATTTAATTTATGGGGTGCTAATTCTTTAATGAGTTTTGATTGGTATAATCATCTTTTAGTAGGTGGTTTTGCATTTGGAATTGTCTTTATGGCTACTGATCCTGTCTCNGCTGCCCAGACAACAAAAGGCAAATGGATATATGGATTTTTNGTTGGAGTTTTCTGTATNTTAATTAGAGTATTTAANCCTGCATATCCTGAGGGAGTAATGTTAGCAATANTNTTGATGAATGTATTCGCTCCATTAATTGATCATTATGTGATTGAGTCAAATGTTTCTAAGAGAAGAAAAAGATGGGAAAATATTAAATTAAAAACTGCATAATGAATAGAGATTCAAATAAACACACTTATATTTTTGCAGTATTGATGGTACTTTCAGTTGCCTTTGTTTTATCATTCACGTCAGAATCCTTAAAAGATTTACAAAATGCAAATGTTAAGAAAGAGAAAATGCAAAATATACTTTCTTCAGTTGGAATTAATGTTAGTAGAGATGAATCAGAGGATTTATATATGGATTATATTTCTGAAGAGCTTTCTTTAAAGTCAGATGGAACAATTGATGATGATATTGAAGCTTTTGATATAAATCTAGCTTTAGAAGTAAAAAAAGATTCTGATACTCAAAGATTTCCTTTATACATTGCGAATGTTGAAAATGAAAAATTTTATGTTATTCCTTTAAGAGGCGCTGGATTATGGGCAGAAATTTGGGGCTATATAGCGCTTAAGGAAGATATAAATACTATCAAAGGCGTATCTTTTGATCATAAGTCAGAAACTGCNGGATTAGGAGCTGAGATAACAGAAGATTGGTTTATTGATAGTTTTACTGATGAAAAAATAAATGATTCNCAAGGAAATTTTGTTGGGGTTTATTTAACTAAGTCTAATAATGATCCAAGAAATGAGGATAAGATGGATAATGAAGTTGATGCGATTTCTGGTGCTACTATTACAGGTGATGGTGTGTCAGATATGATTATAGAGAGAGTTCAAAACTATCTTCCATATTTTAATAATATTAGTAATGAGTAAAGATATAGAGCCATTGTTTTCGAAAAAAAATAGAGCATTATTAACTGATCCTCTTGATGATGATAATCCAATTACAGTTCAAGTATTGGGAATATGTTCTGCACTTGCTATTACAGTTAAANTAGAGCCTGCAGTTGTAATGACAGTTTCAGTAATATTTGTTATGGCAGCAGGNAATGTTATTGTTTCTATTTTGAGAAATGTTATTCCAACNAGAATTAGAATTATTGTTCAATTATTAGTAGTTGCAACTCTCGTTGCNCTTGTTGACCAATTTCTAAAGGCATATGCATATGATGTAAGCAAGCAATTGGCAATATTTATTGGATTAATTATTACCAACTGTATAATAATGGGGAGATTTGAAGCATTTGCTCTTGGTAATGGTGTTTGGAAATCTTTTCTAGATGGTGTTGGTAATGCTGCTGGTTATGGTTGGATTCTAATTGTTGTTGCTTTTATAAGAGAATTGTTTGGAGCTGGTGAGCTATGGGGAATCCCAGTTATTCCTCAATTTATTTATGACTTAGGATATCAAGATAATGGTTTAATGCTTCTTTCACCCATGGCACTGATTGTTGTTGGACTTTATATCTGGATTCAAAGATATTATAATAGAAAACTAATTGAAAAAGATTAAATGGAAGACTTAGCTAACTTATTTATTAAAAGTATTTTTATAGAGAATATGGTTTTTGCCTATTTTCTGGGTATGTGTTCATATTTAGCAGTATCTAAGACNGTCAAAACTGCTGTTGGTCTTGGNTATGCTGTAATTTTTGTTTTAACAATTACAGTTCCAATAAATTACTTAATTAACTCTTATTTGCTTGCTCCTGGAGCACTTACTTGGATTGGCCCCCAATTTGCTAATGTTGATCTATCATTTTTAACTTTTATAATGTTTATTGCTGTAATTGCTTCAATGGTTCAATTAGTTGAAATGATTGTTGAAAAAGTTTCTCCAAGTTTATATGGATCACTTGGTATATTTCTTCCGCTTATAGCTGTCAATTGTGCAATTCTAGGAGGATCATTATTTATGCAACAAAAAGATTTTATTAATACTCTAGAATCTGCAGTTTATGGTTTTGGATCAGGAATTGGATGGTTTCTTGCAATAGTTGCAATAGCTGCGATAAGAGAGAAAATAACCTATTCTAATATTCCAGATCCTTTAAGAGGACTTGGAATAACTTTTATTATAACTGGGCTAATGGCTTTAGGTTTTATGAGTTTTATGGGAATTAAATTATAAGAAATGGATATTAATGTAATTATTGCTAGTACTGTAGGTCTTTTTGTCATAACACTTTTATTAGTGACAATGCTCCTTTTTGCAAAAGCAAAACTATTGCCTTCAGGTCCAGTAAAACTAATTATAAATGGTGAAAAAAATGTTGAAGTAAATTCAGGTGATACTCTTTTAACTACTCTTGGAAATAATAAAATATTTTTACCATCTGCATGTGGAGGTGGTGGTACATGTGTTCAATGTAAATGTCAAGTTGTTGAAGGAGGAGGTGAAATACTCCCTACTGAGGAACCTCATTTCACAAGAAAAGAAATTTCAGAAGGTTGGAGGCTAGGTTGTCAAGTAAAAGTTAAGCAAGACATGAAAATTGAAGTTCCTGAAGAGGTTTTTGGTATTAAAAAATGGGAAGCCAAAGTAAAAAGTAATTATAATGTAGCATCATTCATAAAAGAGTTTGTTATCGAAATTCCTGAAGAAATGGATTATAAAGCAGGTGGATATATTCAAATTGAGATTCCAGAGTGTGATATTAATTATAATGAAATGGATATAACATCTCATCCTGATGAACACCCAGAAAATCCTCAAAAATTCAAGTTGGAGTGGGATAAGTTTAATCTTTGGCCCCTAAATATGAAAAATAATGAAACTGTTGAGAGAGCATACTCTATGGCTTCATATCCTGCTGAAGGAAAACAAATTATGTTAAATGTTAGAATTGCAACTCCACCATGGGATGGTAAAAAAAATAATTGGATGACAGTTAATCCTGGTATAGCATCCTCTTATATTTTTTCAAAAAAACCTGGGGACACTGTTACAATTTCTGGCCCTTATGGTGAGTTTTTTATTAATGATTCTGATGCAGAAATGTTATATGTAGGAGGAGGTGCAGGAATGGCTCCAATGAGATCTCACCTNTACGAGTTATTTAGAACTATTGAAACTGGAAGAAAAGTTACTTTTTGGTATGGAGGTAGATCAAAGAGGGAGCTATTCTATGTCGATCATTTTAGAGCTTTGGAAAAAGATTATCCAAATTTCAAGTTTTATATTGCTTTATCCGAACCCNTAGAAGAGGATAATTGGAAAGTAAAAGACTCTCTTGATTCAGAAGGAGATGGTTTTACAGGATTTATTCATCAAGTAGTTATTGATAACTATCTTTCAAAACATGAGTCACCAGAGGACATAGAAGTTTATTTTTGTGGTCCTCCATTGATGAATGTTGCTGTTGCAAAAATGGCTGAAGACTTTGGTGTGCCCCCAGAGAACGTTAGATTTGATGACTTCGGNGGGTAATGTTATCTTTTAATCAATTAATTTTTTTTTNTACATTATTCTTTATTTCAAGTTGTAATAATGCAAATGAATATAAGCGTATTCGTGGCAGTGCTCTTGGAACTTCATACTCTATAATCGTTGATACTAAAGTAAAAGAACACTTAATTAAAGAAAAAATTGATTCCATATTTGAGGTTGTAAATAATTCTATGTCTACATACATGGATTCTTCAATAATTTCAAAAGTTAATTTATCTGATCAGCCTGTTGTTGTAGATCATCATTTCATAAAAGTTTTTAATAAGTCAAAAGAAATTTGGTCTTTAACAGAAGGTTCTTTTGATCCTACAGCTGGTTCTTATGTTAATTTATATGGATTGGGCCCAAATACTATATATGAAAAGGTAGATGAATCTAAAATTGATAGTGTCAAAAAAATTGTTGGATTTGATAAAGTTTTTCTAACGAATAAAAATGAAATAATCAAGAATAATAAAAATATTTTTATTGATTTCAATGCAATAGCTAAAGGCTATTCTGTTGATTTAATAAAGGAACTATTTGAAGAAAATTCACTTGAAAATTTTCTAATTGAAGTAGGAGGTGAGTTGACCTCAAGAGGATATGCGCAGAATAATAGAAGATGGAAAGTTGCAATTCAAAATCCAATTGAAATTAACAGTCTCCATAATGAGATTTTTTTAACTGATAAGTCATTAGCAACTTCTGGAAACTACAGAAAATTTAGAATTGACCCAATAACTGGAGAAAGATACGTCCATATAATTAACCCTTTAACTGGTTCACCTTTATCTAATAATATTCTAAGCGCTTCAGTTATTTCAGATAGCTGCATTGAAGCTGACGCATGGGCAACTTCTTTAATGGTAATGAATCCAATTAATGCTTTAGATATAATCAATGAAATTGATGGTATAGAAATACTATTATTGACCTCAAAAAATGACGAAATTTTTGAAATAAAGTCTAATGGTTGGGACTTAGTTACTCAATGATTTTTTTGCAATTGGAATTAAATCATTTTTCAATAGACCATACTTAATAATAAACTCTTCATCAAAATTGTCTGTGTAGTTTATCATATCAACTTCAAATCCAACTTCTTCAACACGATCTTTAAAATCAATACCATATTCTCTAACATGGTCATATTGACCAAAATATTTTTCTCTATCAAATTGAGATGTTATATTGGAATCCTCAAATGTTTTTTCTCTATTTACATTAATTGGAACTTGCAGTATAGCTATTCCACTGTTTTTTAAAACCCTATAAATTTCTTTCAATGCTTGTACATCATCTTCTATATGTTCAAGAACATGATTACATATTACAAGGTCAAAAGAGTTATCTATAAAGTCCATTGATTTTAAATCTCCTTTTATATCTGCTATTGGTGAATCAATATCAAATGTTAAATAATCCCAGTGATTAAACTTAAATTTTTTATAAAATATTTGTTCTGGTGCAACATGAAGTACTTTTAAATTTGATTTTAAAATATTTGTTTCATTATTAAGATAAAGCCACAAGAGTCTATGCCTTTCTAGAGAAAGAGTTCCAGGACATAAAGCATTTTTTCTAATAGATTTATAACCATAGGATAAAAATTTTGAGTAAGTACTTTTATCTATTGGATCAATAAACTTATTTCCTTTAAACAATATTCTTAGTAAAGGTGTTAAGTAAAAACTATATTTAATTAATAATTTTCTAGGCAGAAACTTCAATATGTATTTCATTAATTAAAGAAGTTTTTAAACCTATTTTCTTCATCTGAATCTACACCTAAAGCTTCGTATACATAATCAAAAGTTGAAAGAATTTCAGGCTTTCCATCAATTAACGCAATATTATGTTCAAAATGTGCACTAGGTAGACCATCCAGAGTAACAATCGTCCAACCATCTTTGTCGAGATTAATTTTTTGTGTTCCTAGATTTATCATAGGCTCAATAGCAAGAACTAAACCATTTTTAATAATCTTTCCTACACCTTTTTTGCCATAATTTGGAACTTCTGGTTCTTCATGTAAATTTTCACCTAGTCCATGTCCAACAAGTTCTCTTACTATACCATAACCATGTAATTTAATATAGCTTTCAATAGCATTTCCTATGTCACCAATTCTATTATTTTCAATCATAGCATCCATTCCTACATAAAGAGAATTTTTTGTCGCATCTAGTAGCTTATCAATTTCGCTACTAACCTCACCTACTTTAAATGTGTAGGCATGATCTCCATAATATCCTTCATTTATTACTCCACAGTCAATAGAAATTATATCTCCTTCAATTAAAGGTTTATTACATGGTATTCCATGTACAACTTGATTATTAACACTTACACATAATGTGTTTGGAAAATCATTATACCCTTTAAATCCTGGTATTGCATTATTATCTAAGATAAATTCTTCTGCAATTTTATCAAGAAACAAGGAAGTTATACCAGGTTTAATCTCTTTAGCCATCAGGCCAAGAGTTTTAGAGACTAGTTGTGCACTTTCTCGAATTTTTTTTATTTCTTCTATTTCTTTTAATATCATTCGGAGTAGTAAACATGTTTATAATCTTCATTATTAATTATATTGAGAATATCTTTTTCTAAATTCTCAAATGGAAATTCAACTATTCTATTTTTTTCGCCAGATTCATTCAGAAAAATAAAAGTAGGTGTGTTAGTAATATTTTTTCCATTCTCATACCCACCAGATGATTTTTTTTCAGAATTTAATAGAACTATTTTTAAATTATCCTCAGAAAAATTTAGTTCGTCTAAAATTTTTATTAATCTTGGTACTTCTCTTTCACTATCATGACATCTAGTGTTCATATAGATTTCTATTTGATATTCATAAATATTAGAAAAATCATTATTAAGGGTGTTATTATCTAAATTGTAAGAATCATAATTATTTTCGAACCATTGTGTGTTTTTAGAATTAAATAGATAATCAATTGAAATAATACCCTCATTTGAAGAGTATTTCTCATTTGAAGAACAACCTAAAAATAATAATATTGTAAATAATACGAATTTTTTCATAATAAAAGAGTTTTACCGTTCATTTCCTTTGGCTTTTTAATTCCTATAATATCTAGGATAGTTGGAGCTATATCTGCTAAAATCCCATTTTCTATTTCTTTAGAATCTGAGTTTACAATTATTATTGGAACTGGATTTACAGTATGTGAAGTATTTTGAGAACCATCACTATTTTCCATTTTTTCACAATTACCATGATCTGCTATNATTATAGATGTATAATTAAACTTATTGGCTGTATTAACTATTTCTCCTAAGTAATTATCTACTGATTCGCAAGCTTTTATGGTGGCTTTAAAATCACCTGTATGACCAACCATATCAGGNTTNGCAAAATTTAAGCATATGAATCCAAATTTATCTTTCTTAATCTCATTTATTACATTTTNAGACACATCTCCAGCGCTCATTTCAGGTTTTAAGTCATATGTTGCAACTTTGGGAGACGGACATAGGATTCTTTCTTCTTTTTTAAAAGGTTTTTCATATCCGCCATTAAAAAAGAATGTTACGTGAGGATATTTTTCTGTTTCTGCAATTCTTAGTTGAGAAATATTGTTATTTGATATTACTTCACCAAGAGTATTTTTTAGTTTTTTATTTTTAAAAATCGGTTTTGCCACTTTAAAACTTTCATCNTAGTTTGTTAGAGTGTAAAAATTAGAAATCAACGATTTCATTCCTAATTGAGTTTTNTCTTCCTCACACAAAACAGTAGTCAATTGTCTTCCTCTATCTGATCTATAATTAAAAAAAATGACCGTATCATTCTNTTTTAATTGATGTAATGGATTTCCATTATTATCAGTTTTAATAATAGGTTCTANAAATTCATCAGTTATATTTTTACTATATGANTCCTTAATTTCTTTTGTAAAGTTTAAAGTCTTTTTACCATTTCCATTACAGATTAAATCGTAAGCTTTATAAATTCNTTCCCATCTATTATCTCTATCCATNGAGAAATATCGACCAATTANAGTTGATAGTTTTCCGCCATTTTCTTTACAAAAACTCTCNAATGTTTCAATATAATTAATACCAGATTTTGGATCTACATCCCTTCCATCTGTAAACGCATGAATGAATATCTTGTCTTTTACATCTGAAAGAGAAACTATAATTTCTTTAAGGTGATCTATATGCGAATGAACTCCTCCATCTGAAACAAGTCCAATCAAATGAATATTTGATGAATTTTTTTTTGAATATGAAATTATATCTTGAAANTGTTCTTTAGTATGAAACNTCCCTTTTTCAATAGATTCATTAATCTTTAAAAGATCTTGTAAAACTATTCTTCCAGAACCAATGTTCATATGACCAACTTCACTATTACCCATTTGACCT
>JGI24927J35514_1000086_pt1 | contig 17575 bp, 13 predicted proteins | sample AOAMet2_C49A8_35_2_FD_35514 | JGI IMG/M metagenome (IMG submission 35514)
ACAGGTCGAAATAAATGATGAATTACTAGAGAGTGAACTGCCATGTGGTTTCAAAATTCATACATCTAAACCATGGGATAATGATGTCTCTAGCCTCAAAGAAGCTCTCGTGAGTATCACCAACTTCTCTACACCTTGGATGAATGGCGAACAGTTTCCAATCATTTTAGGAGGAGAACATGGTTTACTACTACCATTAATTGAAGCTGTAAAAGAACACCCTAGTATTAATCGAGAATTGCAAAAATTAACTATTGTTCAAATTGATGCTCATGCAGATCTAAGAGATGAGTTAAATGGAGAAAAATTTTCACATGGCACAGTAATAAGAAGAGNCTTAGATGCTGGAGTTGGTAATGTTATTCAGATAGGAGTTAGGACTTACAGTTCGGAAGAAGAAGAAATTATTCAGAATGATGAAAGAGTTAGAACTTGGTTTGCTAGAGATTTGATTAAGGTGAATCCTAATCTGTCGGATTGGGATTTAATGATTGATGAAATTAAAAGAATANAGGGGCCAATCTGGTTGACATTTGATATAGACGGTCTNGATGGAAGCTTAGTTCCGGCGACAGGTACTCCAGTCCCCGGAGGACTTTCTTATTGGGGAGCAATAGAAATTATAGAATCATTATTCTCTGCTAAAGATACTGAAGTAATAGGTGCAGATATTAATGAAATTTCTACATCACAGGGAACGAATTTAACGGAGTTTTCAGCTGCACTTATTGCTACAAAAATTTTAGCATGCCATATTGCAAATAATATTTCAAAATAGGGAGTGAGCAGATTGGTATTTTTATTAATTGAGAAGAGNCCATCGGTTNAAGATTTCATGAAACTGAGAAAAGCCGCGGGTATGCCNTCTAGATCTATAGATGGTGTCCATAGAGGGATCAACAATTCATTATTTTCAGTAATTATTATTGAAGAAAAAGAAAATCTAACTAGAACTGTTGGTATGGGGAGAATAATTGGAGACGGTGGTACAGTCTATCATATATGTGACATGGTGGTATTACCTGAATTACAGGATCAAGGTTTAGGTTCTATGATGATGGATTCAATAATGAATTATATCAGAAAAAANGCACCTAAATCATCCTATGTTAGTTTAATGGCAGATGTTAGTGGTTTTTATGAGAAATGGGGATTCGAAGATTCGAGCCCGACCAAAGGAATGTTTTACAGGACATAAAAACTTGAATAGAGCGTTCGAGTAATATTTATTATTAAAATATACAATTCTAGATTAATTATAATTTATATATTATCTAATATTGATTTGAAGTTGAGACTTTAATAAACAATTCTTTGTATAATTGAACATAATGGCGTGCTTATGAAAGTTACAACAAGTGGTTTTTTAGAAACTGGAAATATAATGGTAATACCTGTTTTTGAAGGTTGCAATAAAGCCCCAAATAATGCAACAACAAATCTGAATCGGAGTGCTAGCATTGCAGTAAAATCTGCTTTTGCTAGTGATTCTTTCACCGGTAAGCTTGGTGAATCATTGAGTGTCTGGACAAAAGAATGTCAAATAATCCTATTAGGAGTAGGAGAAAAAAATGATTTGACAACTAAAAAATCTAGAGACACGGGAGCTAAGTGTTTCGCATCTCTTTCAAAGAATCATGGGACTAAAATTGTAATTCGATACACTACTGGATGGAATGTTAAGAATATGGCTGCCTTTGCCGAAGGAATGATTCTAAGAGATTATTCATTTGATAAATATCAAAAGAAAGAGGATGACAAAAAAGGCCCTTGGTCTCTAATGTGTCAAACCATAGAAAGACATCAAGATGCGTTAAATTCAGCAGTAAATAGGGCGTATGAAATAGCTACGGGGGTTCATTTAGCACGTGATTTAGGAAATGAACCTGCGAATAAGTTATACCCAGAAGAATTTGGAAAAAGAGCTCTTGAATGGTCCAAAGATAAGCAAAATGTTGAAGTTGAAGTTTGGAATTACGCACGCCTCAAAGAAGAAGGGATGTATGGGCTTATCGAGGTTGGTAAAGGAAGTATACACAAACCTTGCATGGTATTCTTTCGTTTGAATCCAAGTGCTAATAAAGATTCAGAAGTACCTTGTATCGTTGGAAAGGGTATTACTTTTGATTCCGGGGGAATTTCAATTAAAGGCAGTGCTGGGATGGATGAAATGAAACTAGACATGCATGGTTCTGCAACTGTTTTCGGTTTATTTCAGGCACTCCATGCAACTGGATATGAAGGACGAATTAATGGCATTACTTGTATGGCAGAAAATATGCCTAGTGCCGAGGCATATCGTCCAGGCGACGTAATTAACACCTATTCGGGTAAGACAATAGAAGTTTTGAATACTGATGCTGAGGGCCGAAATGTTCTCGCAGATGGTCTATGGAAAGCTAGCGAACTAAAACCCTCTTATATCATAGATTTAGCTACACTAACTGGATCAATCGTTGTTGCACTTGGTCACGAGGCAACAGGATTATTTTCTAATAATAAAGCATTATCAGGAAAAATACAGACAGCAGGAGATGAAGTAGATGAGATTTCTTGGCCTATGCCACTCCTCCCTGCCTTTGAAAAACAAATGACTTCATCAAAAATTGCAGATGTACGCAACCAAGGTAAGGGAAGATGGGGGGGCGCNAGCCAAGCAGCAGGTTTCCTAAAGCAATTTGTCCAAGAACGCGAAGATAAAGAAGGGAAAAAGTCACAAATACCATGGGCACATTTAGACATTGCTGGCACCGCTGGAATCTGGGGTGGGGAAACAAATGTCACAGTTGGACACGGTGCAACTGGAGTGCAGGTACGAGCATTACACTACTTAATAACGCAGAAATAAAATTACTCAATGGGTTCCTGAGGTATCAGTAAAAAAGCAATAATATATACAATTATTAAGCCGCCACCAGAAAACAAAGTTAGTGCAGAGAATATTAACCTAGAAACAGTAGATGATATTCCTAATTTTCTAGCAATACCCGAACAAATACCTAGGATTATGCGATCGGATCGAAGCCTGTAAAGAGGTTTTGCGCCAACATTNATTTTTTGTATAGAATTACCAGACAAAAAATCACTCTTCNTCTGAATCAAGNACTTCGAAATCTGCTTCTACAACATCACTTNCTTCATCTNCTGAAATATCTTCTTCTGCCATTTCAGCGGAAGCTGCTTCGTACAGTTTAGATGATAGTTTATGCATTAATTCTTCCAGTTCTTGAATCCTAGATTGTATACCGTCTTCATCGAGATCATCATCAGAAACGGGTACATCATCATTAATTATCATTGATTCTAGTTCTTTGAGTTTATCTAAAACGGGATTTACTACATCTTCTGTGAGTTTGTCTTTTGTTTCATCAATTGTACGACGTGTTTGGTAAACGATACTATCGGCCGTATTTCTTAGTTCAACTTTCATTTTACGGCGCTTATCTTCCTCAGCAAATTCTTCGGCATCAGTTATNTTTTGTTTTATTTCTTCCTCTGAAAGAGATGTTTGCCCCTCAATCTTAATTGATTGCTCAGTTCCTGTTCCAAGATCTTTAGCGGACACACTAACTATCCCATTCGCATCAATATCAAAAGTTACTTCTATCTGTGGAAGACCTCTAGGTGCTGGCGGAATCCCCATCAAATGGAACCTTCCAAGAGAAGTATTATCATTCGCAAACTCACGTTCGCCCTGAAGAACATGTACTTCNACTGCAGGTTGACTATCTTGAGCAGTTGAGAACGTTTCAGAACGACGTGAGGGAATTGTAGTATTTCTTTCAATCATGGTAGTCATCACACCACCCAAGGTCTCAATACCCAAAGTTAGTGGCGTTACATCAAGAAGCAAGACATCAGTTACTCCTTCGTCACCTACAATAATTCCTGCTTGAAGTGCTGCACCAAGAGCGACTGCTTCATCTGGATTTACGCCTTTGAATGGAGATTTTCCCACTTCTGACTCGATAGCGGTTTGAACTGCTGGTATACGTGTTGAACCGCCAACAAGAATTACTTTATCGACATCTCCTTTACCAATCCCTGCATCTTTCATTGCCCTTCTAGTTGGAGCCATAGTTTTCTCAACTAATTTAGAGGTTAAATCTTCAAATTTAGCTCTTGATAGTGAAAGATCAAGATGTTCTGGTTGTCCATCTTTCATAGTAATAAAGGGTAAATTAATTTGCGACATAGTAGTTCCAGAAAGTTCTATTTTGGCCTTTTCAGCTGCTTCTCTAAGGCGACTCATTGCTTGCATATCCTTAGTTAAGTCAATACCAGAAGTTTTCTTATATTCGTCAGTAATCCATTTTACAACTTCATGATCAAAATCATCTCCTCCAAGTTTATTATTACCACTAGTTGCTTTGACTTCTATCTGAGGCTGTCCGTCTACCTGATATATTTCCAGTACAGAAACATCGAATGTCCCTCCACCCAAATCATAGACGAGAATTGTTTGGTCTTCTGCCTTATCGACACCATATGCCAAAGCAGCTGCTGTCGGTTCATTGATGATTCTCAATACTTCAAGACCTGCTATGCGGCCTGCATCTTGAGTGGCTTTTCTCTGAGCATCATCAAAATATGCAGGGCATGTGATTACTGCTTGAGTGACCTCACGTCCTAAATATGACTCAGCATCTGCCTTTAATTTTTGTAAAACAAAAGCTGAAACTTCTTGCGGAGTGTACTTATTCTCATCAATATCCTTCGACCAATCCGTACCCATTTCTCTTTTGACGGAAAGAATTGTCCTTTCAGAATTAGTTACTGCCTGACGTTTAGCAGTAACACCGACTAAACGTTCACCATCCTTACTAAATGCAACTACAGAAGGAGTGTTCTTGCTCCTTCAGAGTTTGCAATTACTATCGCCTGGCCACCTTCAAGAGTTGCCACACAGCTATTTGTCGTTCCAAGATCTATTCCAATTACAGGTCCACTCATTTTCTCACATCCTTTTTTCAATTATAACTTCTTATATCGAATACTACATCTAGAATACCATTATTTAGGCTCCATTCTACTATCTGATCCGCTATTTCAGGGAGGTCAAACTTCTTGAATGGCCTTAGCTGGGTTTTTCTCATTAATTGAAGAACTTTTCCAGCATCTACCAAATTAAGTTCTAATTCGGATACAGTAATATCAAGTTGCCTAGATAAATCTATAGTTGCATACATTCTATCTTCATGGATATGAATATCTGCTTCTAAGAATTGTTCATCCTCGTTATCCTCATGTTCTAACTCAGCCTCAACAACAGGAGTTGGATTATTTACTTGGATATTAACACCCATGTTCCTAAATAATTCTGAAATACCATCAGGACCATTTAGCATAGATTCCATCGTTCTCCGAAAGTCATCTGGATCGCCATTGATGTCAATTTTCATATCCTTATTTGACATTTCTTCAGGATCTATACCCATCTTCTCGAACTGCTCTCGAACTTGAGACATCATGTTTTTTAGCATAGAAATATCTATCGGCATACCCATTTTACTGAACATATCGGCCATTTCTTTGAGCATCTTCTCCTCCCATTCATCTTTACTAGGAACGCTCATTAATACCACTACTCAACTCAAGGTTGTATAGTCCGAAGTTGCCTCCCTTTATGAACTTCACGTTACTAATTCTTACTGACATTAACAAAAAATTATACAATATTAGATTGGAGCCAGTAGGAGCGATTTCAAATCAGGTTAGTGGGTCGGAAGGACTACATGGCAGATGCAGAACATGAAGTTGCTTTGGAAGATACTGACCGTATACATGGCCGTACTGCATTAGTACGTAATGTTGCAGCAGCGGTATCTCTTTCAAATGCAGTACGCTCAACACTTGGGCCTAGAGGTCTCGACAAGATGCTTGTAAATGAATCAGGCGAGGCAATAGTAACAAATGATGGAGTAACTGTTCTTGAAACTGCAAGAGTTGAGCATCCAACTGCCAATCTATTGATCGCGTCATCTAGTTCACAAGATAAATCTGCCAGAGACGGGACCACTACTACAGTAATATTAATGGCAGAAATGCTACAAAATTCTCTAGAATTAGTTCGTTCGGGGATCCATCCTTCTATAATTACTAAAGGATACAGAATAGCGAATGAAGAGGCGCTAAAAGAAATAGAAACGTTAGCGCGTGTAGCAGACAATAGAAAAATGAGGCATTCTGTCGTTACTACATCATTACAGGGAAAAATAGATTCTTTACTTTCTTCACATTTGACAGAATTAGCATTGGAAGCAGCGGATTCTTTAGTAGATGAAGAGGGCAGCAATGACTTAGAAAGATTACGAATAAAAAGATTACAAATATCTGGAGGGAAGGCATTGGATAGCGAATTATCCCCCTCTTTAATATTGGCTAAAACGAGAATTGATAGTAATATGCCTAAATCATCTGAAGGAGGAAATATCGCCATATTAGATGGTTCATTGGAGAATAGAAAGTTAGAATTAGACGCACAAATAGAAGTAGAAAGTCTAGGAGTCTTAAATGAATTTCATGAAAGAAATAACAATAATCTTGAAATTATGATAGAGCATCTAAAAGAATTAGGGATTGATCTATTAATAGTTAGGGATGGCATTGCTGATGAGGCAATACCTATGCTCGCAAAAGCAGGGATTACTGCTTACAGAAGATTTGAACGAATTGACTTAGAACGCCTAGCGAGACTTACTGGTGCCGACATAATTCGTAGTGTAGAACGGATTCTTAAGACCAATCTTGGAGTTTATTCTTCGCGTTCAGAGAAAAATATCGGATCAATTAATTATACCACTATTGAAGGAAAATTAGGGGGAGCCATGACGATGGTAATTAGAGGTTCATCACCAGAAATAAGAGAAGAGGTAAGTAGGGCCTTTGACGACGCATTAGGAGTTAGTTATAGACTAATAAAAGAGAACCGGATTTTACCAGGAGGAGGAGCGACGCAAACACATCTCGCAAGAAAATTAAGGCAACTTTCAACTACACATTCAGGAAGAGAACAAATGGCAATAGAAGCTTATGCTGCTGCATTGGAAATTGTCCCTAGAACATTAGCACAGAATGCAGGACATGATCCAATTGACACACTCTTAGCGCTTTCTGCAGCTCAATCTAAAAATAAAAAGAATGGAGGGTGGATTGGTATTGATGGAAATTCAGGAGAGGTTTCTGACATGTATGAAAAAGGTGTCTTCGATGCGATTTTCGTAGCAAAGCACGCTATTATTGGTGCCACTGATGCTGCAATAAGTGTCCTAAGGATAGATGATGTGTTGTGGGCAAAACAAGGCCCTGAAACTCCAGATTGGAGTAATCAGATTGATGATAACTAAATTATTTAGTTAAATTTTTAATCATGTCTTTGACTAATGTTTCTAATTGAAATTCAGGTTCCCATTGCCAATCATTTCTTGCAACCTCATCGTCTACTGAGTCAGGCCATGAATCAGCATAATTCTGACGAACATCAGGTTCATAATTACAAATAAATCCAGGGATATGCTTGACAATTTCAGAAGATAACTCTTCTGCTGTAAATGAAAGTCCTGAGATATTATACCCGCAACGTGCTGAAGTAAGAGATTCAATAGGTTGGTTCATTAGCGTAATTGTAGCTCTGATTGCATCCTCCATATACATCATTGGAAGTTTTGTATCAGCCCTCAAAAAGCAATTATACGATTTTTTAGAAGATAATGCTGAGTGAAATATATCTACTGCATAATCAGTAGTACCGCCACTGACAGGAGATTTCCAAGAAATTAATCCGGGATACCTGATGCCTCTAACATCGACTCCATACTTTTGCCAATATATCATCCCTAATATTTCGCAATCAACTTTAGTCATTCCATACCTAGTTGAAGGATTCAAAGGAGTTAATTGAGGCGCATGTTTAGGAGCATCAGGACCAAAAACTGCGATTGAAGATGGAACAAATACACGTATCTTCTTTTTCCTAGCGGCTTCTAAGATATTTTTTGTCCCGCCTACATTGATTAGTTCACATAATTCTGGTTTTTCTTCCCCCTTAGCTGAAAGAATAGCGGCTAAATGATAAATTATTGTAATATTTTCATTTTCAACTAATTTGAATATTTTGTCACTATCCAGAACATCAAGAACTGTAAACGGACCACTTGATACACAAGGATGATCTGNTATTTCGCGAATATCACTGGCTAGAACCTTTGTAGAACCATAAATATCCCTTAGACTTTCTACTAAATCAGTNCCAATTTGTCCGAGAGCGCCTGTTACTAATATCCGCCCCTCCCCCAACTTCGGCATATACCCTCGGGAAGGAAGGAGATACTTAGACTTAGCAAAGGCTATTCTATAAGCCTCGGAGAAGGAATGTTGATATGCGAGACACGTTGGCTTCAAAACCCGTTGATTGGATGAAGTATGTTGTTGTAACGGGAGGAGTCTTGTCAGGACTAGGTAAAGGAATAACAGCGAGTAGCATAGGAGTATTGCTAAAATCCGCTGGACTAAGCGTCACTTCAGTTAAGATAGACCCGTATCTTAATTGTGATGCGGGGACTATGTCACCCTTCGAACATGGAGAAGTCTATGTTCTAGATGATGGTGGAGAAGTGGATTTAGATTTGGGTAATTATGAAAGATTCCTTGATATTTCTTTAACTAAAGATAACAACATCACAACAGGTAAAGTCTACCAAGCAGTTATTGAAAGAGAAAGAAGAGGTGACTACCTTGGTAAAACCGTTCAAGTCATCCCTCATATCACTAATGAAATACAAGAGTGGATAGAAAGAGTTGCAAATACATCNAGTGACGGAAGTGGAAAAACACCTGATGCTTGCGTAATAGAACTAGGCGGNACGGTAGGAGATATTGAAAGCGCTCCTTTTGTTGAAGCATTAAGGCAGTTCCAGTTTAGAGTGGGGGAAGATAATATTTGTTTTGTACACGTCAGTTTAGTNCCAGTAATGGGCCCTGTAGGTGAACAAAAAACTAAGCCAACACAACATACAGTGAAGGAATTAAGAGGCCTTGGGATAATTCCAGATATCCTTGTATGTAGATCGGAACATCCATTGAATACCGAGACAAGAGAGAAGTTGGCTGCATTTTGTCATGTATCACCAGAGGCTGTAGTTTCAGCACATGATGTTTCAAACATATACAGAATCCCGATACTTCTAGAAGAGCAAGGGGTGAGTAAAGTTCTAGCAAAGGAAATTGGATTTGAGTTACCAAATTCAAGGCCACTACTTGAAGATTGGATTCAAATGGCAAATACTGTCGATAACTTGGATGAAATAATTAAAATAGCAATGGTAGGTAAATATACGGGACTTTCAGACTCATACCTTAGTGTAATTAAAGCGCTACAGCATTCTTCATATGAAGTCAATAGAAAATTAGAAATTAATTGGATCGAATCAGAAAGTCTGGATGATAAGAAAATGGATGAAGATCCTGAAAAATATTCTGAAGCTTGGAATGTTCTAAAAAATGCTGANGGGATTCTTGTACCTGGAGGATTCGGCATAAGAGGAATCGAAGGGAAAATAAAGGCTGCAGAATATGCAAGAATAAATAAAATTCCATATCTAGGAGTTTGTTTGGGATTACAGATTGCAACAATAGAATTCTGTAGAAATGTCCTAGGGATGGAAAATGCAAATTCTACAGAATTTGATGAAAATACACCTCATCCAGCAGTTATATTCATGCCCGAAATTTCTAAGACACANATGGGTGGAACAATGCGACTAGGCGCGAAACCGACTCCTTTTTTAGTTGATGATTGCAAGATAAAAAGGCTTTATGGTAATAAAAAATATGTCGATGAGAGGCACAGACATAGGTATGAAGTAAATCCAGAATTAATAGAACAGATAGAGTCTGCTGGTTTAATCTATGTAGGCAAAGATGAAACAGGCCAAAGATGCGAAATCATGGAATTAAATGATCACCCGTATTATGTAGGCACGCAGTACCATCCTGAATTTAAATCAAGACCAGGTAAACCAAGTCCACCATTCTTAGGACTTCTTATGGCGGCTGCAGGAAAAGAAATTTAATCCACTGAAACAGGTAAAACTCGAGTAGTTCTGTAGCCTTGTAATACCTTAAGATATTTTTTACGAGCAAATTTTTCATCCAAGAGAGTATCTCCTGTTTCTATTCGTAAAAGACGTACTGAAAGCAGTTTAGCAGGAGTCACCACTCCAAGGACATTATCGATCCCTATCTCTCTAAGCACTCTTGGAGATAGTTGAAGGTTACCTCGGCCAATTAAGAAACCCTGTCCCCCCATNGGAGAGAGAAGTAGGGTCACTTCTCCTTTGTGTGACGATAATAACTCTAATAATTGTAATTCATTCAAATCTTTACCAACTTGTTTAGACCCTATTGAAGCATCTATTCCTAGTACGGTTCCTTCAAAACCAATCTGATTAGATATTGTTCTTAGTGTTCCACCAGACCCCCAAATAATTAGCCTACTATCTGAGATTAATATTTGCTTGATATGATCTGAAAGTCCTTCTATTATCTCTTCTTCACCTGTAACCTCAACACGCATCTTAGCACCCTGCATCCAACGTGGGGAGGCAGGAGTCTTTGCCTCTGCATAAAGGCGAACAGCCCATTCTCCATCCCTATATTTGTCTTCATCTAAATCAAGAACCTCGGTAGATGATATCAATAAATCATCATTAAGCCATGCAGAAAGTACCTCTGCACCTGCTTTTGGTGAAGATGCGAAACAGCCTGAATGCATTTTCACCCCACAAGGTATTCCAATTACTGGAATCTCAGATTTTTTTTCGGCATCTAATACTGAAATTATATCTCTAGTAGTACCATCTCCACCGGCATATAATAGTAAATCAATATTTGACTCTAATAATGAAATTACTAAATCAGAAGTATCGGATGCCTTTGTAGAGCCTAAAGATTGATGAATAGTTATGATTTCTCCAATTTCAATATCTTCGGAGATCCAATTAGTACCCATTCTCCCTTGACTAGTAAACCACTTTATCTCAGATTTATCACGATGTAAATTAGAAAAATATTCTAATGCATCCTTAACTCTGGGTCCTGAACGGTCTTCTGCTCCTTGGGAACGAGCATATTCTGCCTGTCCATCAGAGCCTTTCAAACCCAATCGACCACCTAAACCTGCATCAGGATTCACTAACAGCCCAAGACGAACCATAACTACCGCAAAGGGAGTGTGTTAATATCAATACAGCCTATCGCTTCACCATAATGCGTATCGTTATTGCACTTGGAGGGAATGCCTTGCTAAGGCGCGGCGAAGATATGACAGCCGTAAATCAACGTAAAAATATACAAATTGCAGTGAGTGCTTTGGCGCCAATAGTTGAACAGAATGAGTTAGTAATAAGTCATGGAAATGGACCACAAGTAGGGTTACTCTCACTTCAATCAGCGGCTTACAAAGAAGTTGAAGAATACCCCTTAGACATATTAGGGGCTCAGACACAGGGAATGATTGGCTACATGATTGAACAAGAGTTAGGGAATATATTACCAATAGAAGTACCTATCGCCTCAATCCTAACAATGGTCGAAGTTGATCCCGATGATCCCGCTTTTGACAACCCTACAAAACCAATTGGCCCTGTATATAGCAAAGAAGAAGCTGAGGCATTGAAAAATGATAAAGGATGGGAAATCAAAAAAGATGGAGAATATTGGAGAAGGGTTGTAGCCTCTCCTATACCTCATAGAATATTCGAATTAAGGCCAATACACTGGCTTTTAGAGAAAAATACTGTAGTGATATGTGCAGGCGGTGGAGGTATCCCTACTATCTACAATAAAGAAGGGAATTTAGAAGGTGTAGAAGTAGTAATAGACAAGGATAGGGCTAGTTCTTTACTAGCCTTTGAATTAGAAGCCGACATACTGATTATGGCTACTGATACTGATGGAGTCTACTCAAATTGGGGAACGGAGGAGGAAAAACTCATTTCCAAAACTACTCCTGAAGAAATTAGAAAATATGAATTCGATAAGGGTTCAATGGGGCCAAAGGTAGAAGCCGCATGTTCATTTATAGAACGTTCTGGACAAAGAGCAGTAATTGGTTCTTTGACAGATATTGAGGGCATGGTAAACGGGACTGCGGGCACTCAATTTATGCTAAAATAACTTTCAGATGAGTAATGGAATAGGCAAGGCATTCATATCATTGTGATGTCGGCGTAGTTAACGGAGGTACAGTGTATGTCTATGATTAATGTAGAAATCAATGATGAAGAGACGCATGAATACGCTTCAGGAATCAGTGCTGGAGAAGTATTGGAGAATGTATATGGGAAGAGATATGGTGCGGTAGCGGCAGTTGTCGATGATATTGAAAGAGACATGTCATTTATTCTAGATTCCGATTGTAAAATTGAACCGATTTTAGGAGAATCTGATGAAGGATTGTATATTCTAAGACACTCCTGTGCTCATTTATTAGCTCAGGCAGTTGTAGAAATGTTTCCAGATGCCAAACCAACCATTGGGCCACCAATTGATCATGGTTTCTATTATGATTTCCATATGAATCCAATTGGAGATTCGGAACTCAAAGAATTAGAAAAAAAAATGAATAAACTTATTCGATCCAATATCAAAATTGAGAGGGAAGAACATGAAAATAACATTCTNAGAGANATGTTTTCAGNTAATAAATTTAAGATTGAAATAATGGATGATAAAATAGGCCAAGAGATTGGNTCATCTGTATATAGACAAGGCNATTTTGTTGATCTTTGTAAAGGTCCTCATGTACCTTCAACTTCTCATTTAAGGTGGTTTAAATTAACTAGTACAAGTCAAGCATACTGGCGTGCAGATCGCAATAGAGAGCCTTTAACTAGGATTTATGGGATGTGTTACGCGACTAAAGCTGGGTTAAAAGAAAGGCAGAGACAGATAGAAGAAGCTGGTAAAAGAGATCATAAGAAAATTGGTAAGGAAATGGAACTTTACATGATTGATGAATTAATTGGTAAAGGTTTACCGGTATGGCTGCCNAACGGAGAAATTCTAAGATCAGAAATTGAAAAATATGCCTTGGAAACTGAAGAAAGTTATGGTTATCAGAGAGTAACGACACCTGCCCTTGCAAAGCAAGAATTATTCGAATGTAGCGGTCATCTCCCTCACTACTCGGATGGGATGTATCCGCCGATGGAAATGGATGATGGGACATACTATCTAAAAGCAATGAATTGCCCTATGCACCATCTAGTTTATCGTAACAAAAAAAGATCATATCGTGAATTACCATTTAGAATTGCTGAATATGGCACCTGTTATCGTAATGAAATGTCTGGGGCTTTAGCGGGACTTTTACGAGTCAGGATGTTATCAATGAATGATGCCCATATTTACTGCACATTGGACCAAGTTGGTCAAGAAGTCGCTAACAATATTAAAATGGTACAAGATTACTATTCTAGATTCGGGTTTGAAAACTACCATTTCCGCCTGTCATTATGGGATCCTGAAAATACTGATAAATATATCAAACAGCCTGAGAACTGGGCTTCGACACAGAATCACTTGAGAGAAATATTAGATGAACTCGAAGTCCCTTATGTAGAAGCAATAGGTGAAGCTGCATTTTATGGTCCGAAAATAGATATTCAATTTACAACCGCTCTTGGCAGAGAAGAATCAATGTCAACGATTCAACTCGACTTTGCTGCAAAAGAACGGTTTGAATTATCTTATAAGGATGAAAATGGAGAAGAAAATGGAGAAGTATTTGTAATTCATAGAGCCCCATTATCAACTCATGAAAGATTTGTAGCATTCCTTACAGAACATTGGGCAGGTAACTTCCCAACCTGGCTTTCACCGGTCCAAGTTCAAATAATTACTATTTCGGAAAAACAGAAACAATATGCATCAAAAGTTTCTTCGATATTAAAAGAAATGAAAATTAGAGTATCTGTTGATGACTCAGATGCAACAATTGGAAAGAAAATTCGTATGCATAGAAAAATGCGGCCAGCATATATGNTAATCNTGGGAGAAGATGAAGAAAAAGANAACACAGTATCNATTAGAATAGATCGTAAAGGAGATTCTCGAAGTGGAGATCAATGTAATGGTATACCTTTAGAACAATTCATTACAGATTTAACTATTGAAGTGAAGTCGAGAAGTCGGAAATCATCATTAGTAAAAAATGAAAACTGAGGCGAAATTATGAATGATGAAAACATAGTTAACATCGCAGGTTATCGATTTATAGATCTAGATGATCGTGATAAATTAAGGCAACCTTTTCGATATGTGTGTGAAAAATTAAATCTTAAGGGGACTATTCTTTTGAGTAAGAATGGAATTAATTTCTTTCTAGCGGGAAAGCAAGATTCGATTGATTCGTATATAGAATTCTTAGAATCAGACGATAGATTCATCGGAATTCCACTAAAAATAAGTTATACAGATTATCAACCATTTCGTAGAATGCTCGTGAGACTAAAGAAAGAAATAATAGCATTGGGAATGGATGAAATTAGGCCTTTGGATTATACTGGAGAAAATATTAAACCATTAGAATTTAAGAAAATTCTTGATAATGACGAAGAAGTCATTATCGTAGATACAAGAAATGAATATGAAACTCGAGTCGGTGTTTTTGAAAATGCTATTGATTTGAATTTATCTACATTCAAAGACTTCCCTAAGGCTATTCAGAACTTACCTGAGGAATACAAAAAGAAGCAGATAGTGATGTACTGTACCGGTGGGATTCGCTGTGAAAAGGCGTCTGTAGTCATGATGAATGCAGGATTTGAAAATGTCAAACAATTAGAGGGTGGAATTTTAGGATATTTTGAAGAAACAGATGGTTCATACTGGAAGGGTGATTGTTTCGTATTTGACCAAAGAGTCGCAGTAGATACTGACTTAAATGAGACAGAATACTCAATGTGCTTTGCTTGTAGAGAACCACTTACTAGAGAACAACGTAGATCCTCGAATTACAAATTAGATTCTTATTGTCCTTACTGTGTAGAGAAAAATAAGGAAAAATAATTATATTCGTCTTCGAAGATTCTCAATAATCGCATCTGTATATCCCAAAGAATCTAGGGTTGAATCAATATCTCCTTCATCTAAAAATCTCTTACATTCAGAAATGTTTTTTTCAGCATTCAATCGCATTTGATCATTTGCTTTGATATTAGATGATTCTAGTCTATTCCTCAAACTATTCCATTCACTTTCAATGAATGTATATAATTCTAAAGCTTCTGAGAAGGATTTCTCGTAGGACTGAAGTTGTTCAGTTATTTGTTTTAGCGAATTAGAAGCCTCTATCCAATCGCCGTTTTCTGCCTTACTTTCTACTTCTTCTAATTGCATTCTCCAGTCATCTCCATTACGGCCTTTAGGGAATTTTTCTATTAATTTCTTCTTCTGACGTAGCCCCCGTTGGACACTTTGCATGGATTCAGAAGTTAATTTGATGTCTCTTAGAATACTTGTTGCTAACCCCTTGGCAAGAGATGAATTGCCTGCCAAAAGAGATTTTTTAGCTTCCTCTAATCTCTCTTTAGTTATTACTAAAATACTTCCAGAAACCTCAGAAATCGCTTTCTCGGCATTATCTATGGCTATTTCAGCATCAGAAGTTATCGATTCAAGGCTAACTAAATGCCCTGAAACAGACGAAGCGATTTTAATAGCCTCTAAAGGATCTTCCGAGTCAAGGGAATCACGTGCAGAGGAAATTATAGTGATTAAAGAATCGACTTGTAAATTATTTTTCTGCCTAACTAACTCTTCGGCCGAATTAATTTCATCAATTGCATTTTGCCAATGTAATATCACCAAATCTGACTTACTCTTCGAATGCCTATACATAAGTTCAGCCTCTCTTAAAGAACCATGTTTAGCTTCTCTATCACCGAGAGTAAAGGATTTCCTAGGACCTTGGATACCATTGGCTATAGATTCAGCTTTCTCGACATAAAGTAAGGTATCTTTTCTTATAGCATCTAAATCTTGAGAAAGGGCTTTTGTTCTATCAGTATCTTCTTGAGCCGCAGATATTAGCTCTAATCCCCTTACAGGGTCATTCCAGCATTCTTCACGAGCCTTCTTCAGAAGAGAAGACGCTTGTTCTAACGAAATTCCTTGGCTACGTAGAAGCAAAACATCTGCTTCTGCCTTATCTAATAAATTAATAAATTGTTTTCTAGATTGATGATTCTTATCTTTAGATAGAAAATCTGGAATCATTGTGATCATTACAGATGAAATCACAACAAGGTATACTAGCATTTCTGATGAAATCGAATACATTATTGCTAAAGAAAATAATATCCCGATTATACTTGTTAATCCTCTCCACCTCTTAGAAGAATGAGTTGATGAAAGATTTTTATNAGATATATTCCAAAGAAATATTGCTAATATTAAATATATTAAGCTTGAAATTAAAGANTCTCCAATATCAATATCAAAATCTGAGATTGAAAGAGCTAGTATACTGGGATAACAGATATTTCCTATGACTGCAATTCTTGAACGCTGTACTGGTCCATAATCTATCAGATCAATGATAACTAAAGAAGAAATAAAGATTAATGAGATTGGTCCTAAACGAGGAAGTAAATCAGAGGAGCCAAATAATGCAGATAATAACCACCATGATGCTGCTGATATCAGTAAGAAGGTTGCAAATAATGCAATTTTCTCAACTCTCATTTTGTGTTCGCGAATAACCCTATCTGGGTAGTCGGGTAGCAAAATCATAATCATTCACCCTATCTTATGACTCATGAGTTCTACGTAAGTATGCTTCATCTCACGGCCTCTGTGAGTCAACACCCCAAAGGCGATTTGCTATGATTACAATAAATGATAACAAAAAGAATACGAATAATACTGTTTGGATAGTAGACTGCCAATATGGTTCAACAGTAATACTAGGATTTATTTCAATCGTACCATTTTGATTAGCATTTTCGCTACTCCACTGAAAATAAGTACTTATGGAATCAGAATTTATTAACTCATAATTAAGTTCAACATTGAATATACCCGGACCGTTCGAGTTTGCCGCAGGGACCCCTATGAAGGGCCCACATTGATTATTGACACAAAACTGACCTGCTGCGGGAGATGCTCTTGTATTCTGTAATATTGCAGAAAATAAGACTGAATTGCCCTCAACTAATTTCCCTTCATGATTAGTAGATAATATTTCGATATTTACGCCAACATTAGGTGAAATAGCTAGCCCAAATGCTAGATTTTGATGATTACTAGAGGAATCATAAGAGTCTATACTAAATACATGAGTGCCAGAGTCAAATGGTCCAAGTACCATTTTATCTATTATTTCCATAGAAACATTCTCGACAATTACCACATCATCTATTGTCAGTGACCATGCCGTATCTTCAATAGCGTCTAAGTCGTCAAAAGATTGAGATAAAGAAATAATAATTGAATCACCATTTCTTGCAAGATTTGTCGAGGATATGGAATTATTGTTAATTATTAAATCTGGAACTATTGTAGGGCCGATTCC
>JGI24927J35514_1000099_pt1 | contig 16327 bp, 14 predicted proteins | sample AOAMet2_C49A8_35_2_FD_35514 | JGI IMG/M metagenome (IMG submission 35514)
TTATTTTACAGTAAAAATATAAAAAATTCCTTAAAGTTAAAAAATGCCAGGAAGCAGATTCGAACTGCTGACACGAGGATCTTCAATCCACTGCTCTACCAACTGAGCTATCCCGGCTATNACAATATATTTTATACCCCATTTTTAAAAAATAAACAACCCTCATACACGAATAAGAATAGAAAAATTATATACCAATATATTTTACTCTTNAAAAATATCTCGTCTTTATACGGTCAAAAAAGCAATTTTGCACTACAATAATATAGTAAATGACAAAAAAGAGTCGCAAAGATAAATAATCATGAAAAGGTTATTTAAAGAATAGTATTTAGTTTTTTATTATGACAGCCGCAGTAGGACAAACTCAAGAACGCGGGATTTTTGATTTAGCCGATGATTGGTTAAAACGTGATCGTTTCGTATTCGTTGGATGGTCGGGTATTTTATGTTTCCCTTGTGCATATTTAGCAATTGGGGGATGGTTTACGGGAACAACTTTTGTAACTTCATGGTACACTCATGGACTTGCTAGTTCATACCTAGAAGGATGTAACTTCTTAACAGCAGCAGTATCAACTCCTGCTAATAGTATGGGACACTCTCTTATCTTATTATGGGGTCCAGAAGCACAAGGTGATTTCACACGTTGGTGTCAAATCGGTGGTCTTTGGACTTTTGTAGCATTACATGGTGCTTTTGGTTTAATTGGTTTCTGTTTACGCCAATTTGAAATTGCTCGATTAGTAGGTATTCGTCCATATAACGCACTTGCGTTCTCTGGTCCAATTTCAATTTTCGTTTCAGTATTCCTTGTATACCCATTAGGTCAAGCAAGTTGGTTCTTTGCTCCAAGCTTTGGTGTTGCAGCAATTTTCCGTTTCTTATTATTCTTACAAGGTTTCCATAACTGGACATTAAACCCATTCCACATGATGGGTGTTGCTGGTATTTTAGGTGGTGCGTTATTATGTGCTATCCATGGTGCAACAGTAGAGAATACATTATTTGAAGATGGTGATGCGGCAAACACATTCCGTGCGTTTACGCCAACTCAATCAGAGGAAACGTATTCATTCGTAACAGCTAACCGTTTCTGGTCACAAATTTTTGGTGTTGCTTTCTCTAATAAGCGTTGGTTACACTTCTTTATGCTATTTGTTCCAGTAGTTGGTTTATGGACTAGTGCTATTGGTGTTGTAGGATTAGCATTAAACTTACGTTCATACGATTTCGTATCTCAAGAGCTACGTGCTGCTGAAGATCCAGAATTCGAAACATTCTACACTAAAAATATTTTATTAAACGAAGGTATTCGTGCGTGGATGGCCGCTCAAGACCAACCACATGAAAACTTCATATTCCCTGAGGAGGTTTTACCACGTGGAAACGCCCTTTAATATAATAGGTCGAGATATTGAATCGACAGGTTTTGCTTGGTGGGCTGGAAATGCCCGCTTAATCAATGTATCCGGTAAATTACTAGGTGCGCACGTTGCGCATGCTGGTGTTATGGTGTTCTGGTGTGGTGCAATGACACTTTTCGAAGTTTCACACTTTATTCCAGAGAAGCCTTTATATGAGCAAGGTTGTATTTTATTACAACATTTAGCAACTTTAGGCTGGGGTGTTGGACCTGGTGGTGAAATTGTGAATACATACCCATACTTCGTTGTTGGTGTTGTTCACTTAATTTCATCTGCAGTATTAGGTATTGGTGGTATTTACCACTCTTTAATTGGACCTGATACATTAGAAGAATCATTCCCATTCTTCGGTTACGACTGGCGTGATAAGAATAAGATGACAACAATTTTAGGTATTCACTTATGTTTACTAGGAATTGGTTCATACTTACTTGTTCTTAAAGCGACAGTATTTGGTGGTTTATACGATACATGGTCACCAGGTGGTGGAGATGTTCGTTTAATTACAAACCCAACTTTAAACCCATTCGTTATCTTTAATTATGTATTAAAGTCACCTTTTGGTGGAGATGGTTGGATTGTATCTATCAATAACTTAGAAGATTTAGTTGGTGGGCATATTTGGGTTAGCCTTTTATGTATCACTGGTGGTATTTTCCACATTGTTACTAAGCCATTCGCATGGGCACGTCGTGCCTTTGTTTGGTCTGGTGAAGCGTACTTATCGTACAGTTTAGCTGCGTTATCATTAATGGGTTACGCTGCTTCAACTTACGCATGGTACAACAATACTGCTTATCCTAGTGAATTCTATGGCCCAACAGGACCAGAAGCTTCACAAGCACAAACATTTACATTCCTAGTACGTGACCAACGTCTTGGTGCTAACGTAGCTTCAGCACAAGGTCCGACTGGTTTAGGTAAATACTTAATGCGTTCACCTAGTGGAGAAGTTATCTTCGGTGGTGAGACAATGCGTTTCTGGGATTTACGTGCTCCATGGGTTGAGCCTCTTCGTGGACCAAATGGTTTAGATATCAATAAAATTCGAAGTGANATCCAACCTTGGCAAGAGCGTCGTGCAGCTGAATACATGACTCATGCGCCATTAGGATCATTAAACTCTGTAGGTGGTGTAGCAACTGAGATTAACTCAGTAAACTACGTATCTCCACGTTCATGGTTAACATGTTCTCACTGGTTCTTATCGTTCTTCTTATTAGTAGGACACTGGTGGCATTCAGGTCGTGCTCGTGCAGCGGCAGCTGGTTTCGAAAAAGGTATTAACCGTGAAAACGAACCAGTTTTAAGTATGCGTCCAATTGATTAATTAAAATCATAAAAATAAGTAAAAAGGAACAATAGAAATTATTTCTATTGTTCCTTTTTATCCAATTGATCCCTCTAATTTCAAACTTAATAATTTGTCTGCTTCTACAGAAAACTCCATTGGTAGTTTTAGAAAAACGTCATGACAAAAACCACTTATCATTAGACTAATTGCTTGTTCAACGTCAATCCCACGTTGTAAAAAATAGAAAAGTTGTTCTTCCCCGATTTTTGAAACTGATGCTTCATGTTCGACTTGTGTAGTTGAATTTTTGACTTCAATATATGGAAAAGTATTTGCTTTTGAATTATCACCAATTAGTAAAGAATCGCATTGTGAAAAGTTACGAGCCCCTTCCGCTTTAGGTGAAATTTTAACCAATCCTCTGTAACTATTTTTCGAATTTCCGGCTGAAATACCTTTTGATATAATCGTACTTTTGGTATTTTTACCAATATGCACCATTTTAGTCCCAGTATCTGCTTGTTGATAATTATTTGTTAAAGCAACCGAATAAAATTCTCCTATTGAGCCATCACCAACTAATATACAACTNGGNTACTTCCAAGTAATTGCAGAACCTGTTTCAATTTGTGTCCAAGAAATTTTAGCATTTTTTCCNGAGCAAAGTCCGCGTTTTGTTACAAAGTTATAAATTCCCCCCAAACCTTTTTCATTCCCTGCATACCAATTTTGTACTGTTGAATATTTTATTTCAGCATTTTCAAGTGCTATTAATTCAACAATCGCGGCATGTAATTGATTTTTATCGCGTTGCGGGGCGGTACAACCTTCAAGATAACTTACATAACTATTTTGTTCTGCAATAATGAGTGTTCGTTCGAATTGACCTGATTCTTCATCATTAATACGAAAATATGTAGACAATTCTAAAGGACATTGAATATGTTTTGGCACATAACAAAATGAACCATCACTAAAAACAGCACTATTTAAAGCAGCGAAATAATTATCACCTGAGGGAACTACTTTACCTAAATACCTTTTTATTAAATCTGGNTATTTTTGAATTGCTTCAGAAATTGGACAAAATATTACGCCAGCTTTTGCTAATTCTTTCTTAAAAGTCGTAGCAATGGAAACACTATCAAATACGGCATCCACTGCGACATTGGATAAACGTTTTTGTTCATTCAATGAAATCCCTAATTTATCAAAAGTTTTTAACAATTCCGGATCAACCTCCGATAAATCATTTAATTTCTTTTTTCTTTTTGGCGCTGAATAATATGTTATTCCTTGGTAATCGATTTTAGGATGTTTTAACTCAGCCCAATTGGGTTCGGTCAATTCTTGCCAAACTTTAAACGCTTGCAATCGTGACTTCCGCATAAATTCGGGTTCATTCTTTTTTTCTGATAATAGACGAACTGTGTTTTCATCTAAACCAACAGGGATTCTTTCATTTTCGATTTCCGTTTCGAAACCGTATTTGTACGGTTGACTAACTAGTTGATCAATAGTCGATAAACTTTTATTTTTTACATCAGACATAGAGCGTCGTTATTAATGATTACTTAATTAAATAATTTACCAAAATAAATTAATATATGATACGATATATCGTATATCGCGGAGTAGAGCAGTTTGGTAGCTCGTTGGGCTCATAACCCGAAGGTCAATGGTTCAAATCCATTCTCCGCTAATAACAGGTTATTTACACAATTTATAAGAATTTAAGATTATTTTCGTAATACTCAGTTATAATGTATTTTAACCGTATTTAGTAGAGAGCTCTTAAATAAAAAGTATGACATTAGATTCACAAATTCAAACACCTATATTTGGTGGGAGTACTGGAGGCTGGTTACGTGCTGCCCAAATCGAAGAAAAATATGCAATTACATGGAGCAGTGCAAAATCTCAAATTTTTGAAATGCCAACTGGTGGAGCTGCCATTATGCGTACAGGACAAAATCTTTTATATTTAGCACGAAAAGAACAATGTCTAGCATTAGGCACTCAGTTGAGAACATTTAAAATAAACGATTATAAAATTTATCGAATTTTTCCAAGTGGTGAAGTTCAATACTTACATCCAAAAGATGGAGTATTCCCTGAAAAATCAAATGAAGGGCGTGTTCAAGCAAATAATCGTCAATTCTCAATTGGTAAAAATCCAAATCCTGTTGCTGTTAAATTTTCTGGAAAAGGTACATTTGAAAGTTAGATTAAAATTAATTTAATTTTGACTTGATAGTGACAAAAATAAAACTTATTTGATATATTATCTTTTAATTAAATAATTTTTATTGGAGAGATGGCAGAGTTGGTCGAATGCGCCTGATTTGAAATCAGATGTACCCGTTGGGTACCGGGGGTTCGAATCCCTCTCTCTCCTATCAAAACTTATTTAGTTTTGAAATAAAAAAAAGGGATTGTAGTTCAATTGGTTAGAGCACCGCCCTGTCACGGCGGAAGTTGCGGGTTCGAGTCCCGTCAATCCCGGTTAAACGACTACGATTTTTATAGTACCTTTAAGGTACTATAAATTTTTTATCTAATTTTATTAGGATTAAGATTTTGTTTGTCCCATAACTTCAGCATAGACTTGTTGTAATTTTTCGTATTCAGAAGATAAGTTCGTAAGATCTTGTCCTTGTAAAATTTCACGACATGAAGAAATACTTGTTGTCACTTTTTCTTTTAATTCCGGAGTTAAATCAGCCGTTTCAGCTTTCTTTTCAAGTTGATAACAAAGCATATCTACTTGATTTTTTAGAGCAACTTCACCACTTTTTTCCTTATCGGCAGCGGCAAACTTTTCTGCATCTTCTACCATTTGATCAATTTCATTTTGATCTAAATTTGATGCGCCTGAAATTGTAATATCGGCTTGTTTTCCAGTCCCCTTATCTTGAGCTGTAACAGATAAAACACCATTTACATCAATATCAAAAGTAACTTCAATTTGAGGAACCCCACGTCTTGCAGGTTCAATACCACTTAAAGTAAATACTCCTAAACTTTTGTTATCTTTTGCAAATTCACGTTCACCTTGGAAAATTTTAATTTCAACGCTCGGTTGATTATCCATGGCAGTTGAAAAAGTTTCTGTCGTTTTCGTTGGAATTGTTGTATTGCGTTGAATCATTGGTGAAAAGATTCCACCTAGTGTTTCTACACCTAAAGTNAAAGGCGTAACATCTAATAATAAGATATCTTTAACTTCACCCGATAAGATACCAGCTTGAATTGCCGCACCAATAGCAACAACTTCATCTGGATTTACAGATTGATTTGGTTCCGTTCCTAGCACATCTTTAATTAAAGATTGGACTGCTGGAATACGAGTTGACCCACCCACTAATACAACTTGATTAATTTGGTCTTTCGATAAATTTGCGTCACTTAACGAAGTTTCAACTGGAATACGGCAACGATTAATAAGATCACCACAAATTTCTTCAAATTTTTCACGCGTGATTGTTTCTTCTAAATGTTGTGTTCCCTCCATAAGGAACGGCAGTTTAACCGTTGTTTGAGCTAAAGAAGATAGGTCAATTTTAGCCTTTTCAGCTGCGCCAACTACACGTTGTAAAGAAGTCGGATCAGTTGACAAGTCTACATTCGTTTTTTTTGTAAATTCACTAAGTAGATAATCAATAATGTGTTGATCAAAATCATCCCCACCTAAACGTGTATCACCTGCAGTTGATAAAACTTCAAATATACCATCACCCACATCAAGTACGGAAACATCAAATGTGCCACCGCCTAAATCAAATACTANAATAACTTCATTTGCATTTTTATCTAATCCGTANGCAAGTGACGCAGCAGTTGGTTCATTAATAATGCGCAATACTTCTAAACCTGCAATTTTACCGGCATCTTGTGTAGCTTGACGTTGTGAATCATTAAAATATGCTGGTACAGTAATTACCGCTTTATCAACCGTTTGGCCAATATGCTTTTCTGCAGATTCAGCTAAACTTTTTAAAACTTGTGCCGAAATCTCTTCTGGACGGAACGTGCGGTTCATTGCAGGACAATCCAATAAGATATTATCATTTTCATCAGCACTCACTTTATATGGCATTTTAGTTAAATCTTCATCAAGATCTGACATTTTTGAACCAATAAAACGTTTTACAGAATAAAATGTATTTTCTGGATTTAAAATATTTTGTCGTTTTCCAATTTGTCCAACTAAAAGACGTCCTGTTTTTGTATAAGCAACAATAGAATTCGTTGTACGGTAACCTTCCTCATTAACAATTACGGTTGGTTGAGTTGCTTCAATAGTCGCAACTACTGAATTTGTAGTTCCTAAATCAATACCTACAGATTTTGCTATATGTTTTTCTTATTTTTAATTTTTAATAGAATTCGATAGTTTGTTTAATTCTCTTCCTTTTTACCAATTTTAATCATAAACAAAGAAAAAAGCAAATTTCGTGGGAAGTATCACAGCCCAATTCAACACACTTTGAAAGAAAGATTTTTTTCATAATAAGTAGCTTAAGGTCGAATATTTATTATATAATTGATTTGTTAAGATAAGATAACACATTAAAATAATGAGTAAAAAGATTCTTTACCAAGATAATGCCCGTAAAGCATTAGAAAAAGGAATGAAAATTATGGTGGAGGCTGTTGCAGTCACTTTAGGACCTCGTGGTCGAAATGTAGTACTAGAAAAGCAATATGGTTCACCACAAATCGTTAATGATGGCGTTACAATTGCTAAAGAGATTGAATTAGAAGATCCAGTTGAAAATACAGGAGTATCTCTTATTCGCCAAGCTGCATCAAAAACAAATGATGTTGCTGGTGATGGAACAACTACATCAACAGTATTAGCTTATGCAATTGTTCAAGAAGGAATGAAGAATGTTGCTGCTGGTGCTAACCCGATAACTTTAAAAATCGGAATAGAAAAAGCAACTCGATACATAATTGAACAAATTAATGAATTTGCGCAGCCAATTGAAAATATGGAATCAATTGCACAAGTTGGATCAGTTTCCGCTGGAAACGATACCGCTGTGGGTAATATGATTGCTGATGCATTAGAAAAAGTTGGACGTGACGGAATCATTTCATTAGAAGAAGGAAAATCAACTTTTACAGAACTAGAAGTTACTGAAGGTATGCGTTTTGAAAAAGGTTTTGTTTCTCCTTATTTCGTAAATCGACCAGAAAAAATGGAGGTNGTTCTTGAAAATCCTTATGTGTTAGTTACGGATAAAAAAATAACACAAGTAAAACAAGAATTAATCCCTATTCTAGAACAAATAACTCCAACGAATCGTTCGTTTGTTATAATTGCAGATGACTATGACAAAGAAGTTTTAGCGACATTAGTTTTAAACAAATTACGAGGTATTGCTAATCTTGCAGCTGTTCGCGCACCATGGTTTGGGCAAACACGTAAATCAATCTTAGAAGATATTTGTATTCTTACAAATGGACAATTAATTACCGAAGATGCCGGTTTTAGTTTAAAAAATACTACTTTAGAACTTTTAGGTGAAGCAAGACGAGTAATTATTACAAAAGATAGTACGACAATTATCAACGAAGGTACGGAAGCACAAGTTAGAGTACAATGTGAGAATCTTCGTAAACAAATGTCACTTGCTGATGATGCGTATGAGAAAGAGAAATTACAAGATCGTATTGCGAAACTTTCCGGTGGTGTTGCCGTTCTAAAAGTTGGGGCATTAACGGAAACTGAAATGAAAGAAAAAAAGTTACGTCTCGAAGATGCCATAAATGCAACTCGTGCCGCAATTGAGGAAGGTATTGTACCAGGTGGTGGTGCAACATTTGCACATTTATCTGAGAATTTAAAAAATTGGGCAAAAAATAATCTAAATGAAGAAGAACTTTTAGGTGCTTTAATCATTGCTAGAGCAATAGAGACTCCACTTAAACGAATCGTAGAAAATGGTGGTAAAAATGGTGCTTTAGTCATTAATACTCTTCAAGAACAAGATTTTGAAATAGGTTATGACGCTTTTGACGAAACTTTTGGAAATATGTACGAAAAGGGTATCATTGACCCAGCTAAAGTTTCACGCACAACTCTACAAAATGCGTCTTCAATTGCTAGCATGATTTTAACAACCGAATGTTTAGTTGTTAAAACTAAAAAATAATTTTTTGAAAATTAATAAAAATTGATTGTAGTTGTTTAAAATCATCTGTTCATTATAAATATAACCAATTTTAAACTAAACAGTTTAGTAAGTAAAACTTAACAATTGTTAAGTTTTACTTCTATAATTCTTATTCAGTGATTACTTTATACTTTTTCAATAAAGTAGCGACTGTTCTAGTCGGCAAAACACCTTGATCTAATCGTAATTTAACCCTATCTGAGTTAACTAGAAATTCTTTCGAAAGTGGATTATAATACCCTAAATTTTCAACAGGACGCCCATTACGACGTGATCTGGCTTCCATTACTACAACCCTATAAGAAGGTTGTCCTTTTCGCCCTCCACGTTTTAAACGCAATTTTAACATTTCTATATTTTCACTAAAAATAATTGTACATAAAATAAAACTTTGTACGTATAAATTATATGGGAAAGATTGAATTATGGAAAATAAAAAAACTTAAAAAAGCTATACATTTAATTAAATGTATAGCTTTCTATTAAAACAATTAATTAACTGACATTTTTTCTTTAACAGTTTCAATTGCTTCTTTAACCATGTTTTCAGCGTCTGTATCGAATTTCTTAGTCGAACGTACCGCTTCAGCATAAGCTGGCTTAGAAACACGTAAATAATCACGTAATTCAATCGCAAATTCCTTAACTTTGTCAACTGGTACAGTATCACAGAAACCGTTGATACCTGCATAAATAACAGCAACTTGTTCTTCAACTGGAATTGGAGAGTTTTGGTTTTGCTTTAATAATTCACGTAAACGTTGGCCTCGAGCCAATTGATTTTGTGTTGCTTGATCTAAATCTGATGCAAATTGTGAGAAAGCTTCTAACTCAGCGAATTGAGCTAATTCTAACTTTAATTTACCAGCAACTTGTTTCATCGCTTTGATCTGTGCAGCTGAACCTACACGTGATACAGAAATACCTACATTAATCGCTGGACGAATACCGGCATTAAATAAATCACCCGATAAGAAAATTTGTCCATCAGTAATCGAAATTACGTTTGTAGGAATATAAGCCGAAACGTCACCAGCTTGTGTTTCAATAACTGGTAAAGCTGTCATATTTCCACCACCTAATGCGTCACTTAACTTAGCAGCACGCTCTAATAAACGTGAGTGTAAGTAGAATACATCACCTGGATACGCCTCACGCCCTGGAGGACGACGTAATAATAATGACATTTGACGGTAAGCTTGAGCTTGCTTAGTTAAATCATCATAAACAACTAATGTAGCTTGACCATTATACATGAAATGCTCAGCAATTGCTGCACCTGTGTAAGGAGCAATATATTGTAAAGTTGCTGCATCATCTGCACTTGCGGCTACGATTACAGTGTAATCTAATGCGCCACGCTCTTTTAAAACTGTTACCGCTTGTGCAACAGAAGAAGCCTTTTGTCCAATGGCAACATAAACACAAACAACATCTTCAGATTTTTGGTTAATAATTGTATCTAAAGCAATTGATGTTTTACCAGTTTGACGATCACCAATAATTAATTCTCGTTGACCACGACCAATTGGAATCATAGAATCAATAGCAGTGATACCTGTTTGTAATGGTTCACAAACTGATTTACGACTAATAATTCCAGGAGCCATAAATTCGATTAAACGACTAGAACCTTGTGGTAAATCACCTTGTCCATCGATTGGGATAGCTAATGGATTTACAACACGACCTTTAATCGCATCAGAAATGTCGACTTGGGCAATTTTACCAGTTGCACGTACAGTACTACCTTCTAAAATCTCACGACCACTACCCATTAATACGGCACCAACATTATCATTTTCTAAGTTTAATGCGATACCAATTGTTTTATCTTCGAATTCTAATAATTCGCCGGCCATCACTTGATCAAGACCGTAAACACGGGCAATTCCATCACCAACTTGAAGTACAGTTCCAACAGTATCTACTTTAATCTCTTGACCGTATGTTTCAATTTGTTGACGAATAATATTACTAATTTCGTCTGGACGAATACTAACCATAGTTGTTTTACTCTAAGTTATTTTGTTTTTCTTACGTTTTGTTTTCTATTTAAAAAACAAGTGTAGTATCTAAACTACTTGAAATTTGTCTTAATTGACCTTTCAGACTAATATCAATTACTTGTGAATCAATTTTTATAACTAAACCACCTAAGATACTTTTATCAACTTCGCGAATTAAACGAATCTCTTTCGCAGATGTGAATTCTTTTAATTCACGAATAATACGACGTTCTTGACGATAACTTAACGGNACAACCGTTTTTACCGTAACAACTTTTATATCTGCAAATTCGTAAACTAATTCTAANTATCTTTCACCAATTGTTTCAAAAAATGCAATACGGCGACGATCAATTAAGAATTGTAAAAACTTTAACATATATGGGTTTAGTTTTGAACCCATTACTGTATTTACTAATTCCTTCTTATTGGCCATCGAAATTACAGGATTTTCGAAATAACTAGCTAAAAGCGGGACTGAGGTAAGAAATGTTAATAAGTCATTTACATCTGCAGTAATAGCGTCAACACAATTATTTGCTTTTGCTAACTCTAAAAGTGCATCTGCATAAGGTTCAGAAACCTTTGAAATTACGATTTTAGTTGCCATTACTGTCCTCCTATTCCTATACGTNCAATACCGCTATCGATAATTGCAAGATGTTTATCAAGTGTTAGGTCATCTTTTAATGTTGTGATAACACGATTTAAAGATAATCCAGTAACTTGCTCTTTAACCTCACGCAAAACTTGTTGTTTTTTATACATAACTGCTAATTTTGCAGAGTCAGCGCGGCGAAGAGCTTCTTCTTGTACTCGTGCACCATTACTTACAGCAAGTGTGCGTCGCGTAGCTTCTTTATCTGATTTAATTTTGTCAATGATTAGCTTTGACTGCTCTAATTGAGTTTTTGCTTCAGCTAAACGCTCTGTTGCTTCATTTAAACGTTGTTCAGCATCCTGAACCCCACTTAAAATTTTCTCTTTTCTTTCAAGCATAGATGTCTTTAAAGCATCACCAACAACATTAAATAAAAGTACTACTAAAAGTACAATATTAATAAGATTGGCCTCAAAAATATCAGTATTAAAGCCGACACTTAACAATAGTAAATTTTCCATATACCCTCAATTTTTGTTAAATGTTAGAGAATATCAAAAAGTTGCCAATTTTTTTAAACATAAATTTTGCCTAAAATTTGTTCACTAATTGATTCAATCTCTGTTTCCAATGTCTTTAAAGCGGATGCTTTTTCATTCGCTAAAATGTTATCGTAGTCCGCTAAAACAGCATCATAGCGCTCTTGAACTTTGTTCAATTCAATATCAAAAAGCTCTTTATAACTTTTTTGACATTGAGTAATCTCTAATTGCGCAGATTTTCGAGCCTCTAAGATTTCGTTCTCGTATTTAGTTTTAATTTCTTTTGTCTCAGCAATTAATTTTGCCGACTTTGTTAAATTTGAAACAACATATTCGTTTCGTTCATTAATAACCGTTAATAACGGATTATAAAGAATAGTGTTTAAAATAAACATTAAAATTAAAAACTGAATCGCAACAAGTGGTAATGTTGCTCCGAAATCAAATAGCCCTCCTGCACCTGTCGTTAAACTTAACGATTGAAAAATTTCAAAAAACATGAATTTATGCAGTTAAGGTAATTTAATAAGATGTTAAATAAATGTTCGGGATAGAAATTTTTCTATCCCGATATAAAGTCTTAACCAGCAAAAGGATTCGCGAATAAAAGTGCTAATGCAACTACTAAACCGTAAATAGTTAAGGCTTCCATGAAAGCTAAACTTAATAATAAAGTACCACGAATTTGGTTCTCTACTTCTGGTTGACGTGCAATACCTTCAACTGCTTGACCAGCTGCTGTACCTTGACCAATACCAGGGCCGATTGCAGCTAAACCAACAGAAAGACCAGCGCCAATAACAGATGCTGCAGCAATGATTGAATCCATAATTTTATTTTCCTTTATATTATTAATTTTAATTTTTTTATTTAATGTTAAAGTATCTTACTCAAGAGCTTCGTGAATATAAGCTGCCGCTAATGTTGAAAAAATTAGCGCTTGTACTGAACCCGCGAATATTCCTAATGCCATAATTGGTAATGGAACAAACAAAGGTACTAATAATACTAAAACAGAAATTGTAAGCTCATCAGCTAAAACATTACCAAAAAGTCGGAAACTTAAAGATAACGGTTTAGTGAAATCTTCAAGAATATTAATTGGTAATAAAATCGGTGTTGGTTCTAAATAACGTTTAAAATAACCAAGACCTTTCTTTCTAAAACCTGCGTAAAAATAAGTTAACGAGGTTAATAACGCTAACGCGACAGTTGTATTGATATCATTAGTTGGAGCAGCTAATTCTCCTTCTGGTAACAAAATTAGTTTCCATGGGATAATTGCACCTGCCCAGTTACAACCAAAGATAAATAAGAACATCGTACTAACAAAAGGTAACCAAGTTCTATACGAACTCTCACCTAATTGGTTACGAGCAATATCTTGAGTAAACTCAACAGTTGCTTCCATAAAGTTTTGCCAACTTTCTGGAATTCTCTTAGGATCACTTGCACCTAAAAATGCTGCAGTTAACAATAAACCAATAACAACCCAACTTACAATAAATACTTGTCCATGTAATGAAAAACCTGCTATTTCCCAATAATAATGGGTTCCGATTTCTACACCGGCAAGAAGTATCGAATTATTTATAAAATCCATTGGGTACTTTTTTTAAATAAATAAATACTTACAACCTGACATCACAAAATAAATCTTTATAAAAATGTATTTGTCATATCAGTATTTCTTAACAACCTCATTGTACTAAAGACTTTTCTAATTAGCGTGTAAAAATACACAATGATATAAATAATAAAAATATTAGGAAACTAAATTAGTTTCCTAATTACAAAATTATAATTGACGTCCAATACGAATACTATCAGTTAATGCTTCCAAAATAATTTTGATAGAGCTAATTGCATCATCATTGCCTGGAATTGGGACATCAATTAAATCTGGATCACAATTGCTATCCAAAATTGAGATAATTGGTATATTCAATTTTATTGCTTCGCGAATTGCAGTTAATTCATGATTTTGATCTATAACAATCATGATATCTGGAATACGATCCATATTTTTTACACCATTTAATTGAGTACGCAATTTTGTTAATTGTTTTTTTAATGATGCAGCTTCTTTTTTCGGAAGAGTAGGAAAAACCGTTTCTTCTTGTTCTTCCAATTTTTTTAATGTAGCAATGCGACCTTTTACAGTTTGCCAATTTGTTAATAAACCACCGTACCAACGATGATTAACATAAAAAGACTCACATCTAATAGCTTCATCTTTTATAATTTCAACTGCTTGTGGTTTTGTTCCAACAAAAAGAAATGTTTTTCTTTGCTCTGCTGCTTCTTGCACAAAATCACAAGCTTCTTGTAATAATTGTGAAGTCTGTACTAAATCAAGAATATGGATCCCGTTTCGCTCCATATAAATATATGGAAACATTTTTGGATTCCAGCGTGGTGTTTTATGCCCAAAATGCACACCTGCTTTTAAAAGTTGGGCTATTTTTATATCAGCCATATTTGTTATTTTTAAAATACTATTTGTATATATCTTCATATTATCATATGAATACGAATTATTTAATCTAAACGAACATTTAACATTGATGTACTATTAAAAGATTTAAAACCAGTACCTGCTGGAATTAAACGTCCAAGAATAACATTTTCTTTTAATCCGCGCAACCATTCAACTTTTCCTTCAACAGCTGCCTGTGTTAAAATACGGGTTGTTTCTTGGAAACTAGCCGCTGAAATAAAACTTTCCGTCATTAATGAGACTTTAGTAATGCCGAGTAAAACAGGTTCATATTCNATTAATGATGAATTAGTTGAACGTAGGGCCCGATTAATATAGACAATTTGATCAAATTNAACGACTTCACCAACAGTGAATGTTGTTTCGTTGTTTACTTTTAAAATTTTTACTTTTGATGTAATTTGNCGAACAATAATTTCGACATGTTTATCAGAAATATAGATTCCTTGAGAACGATAAACATCTTGAACTAAATTTAATAATAAAATTTGAATTGCTGTGATACTGCGTTTTGTTGCTTTTTCCAAAGAATAAAAAGCACAATAATAATGAAAATAAACCTGTAAAACATTATGTGGATGAACTAACCGAGTATCTAAAGGTTGAGCAACCGAAACTGGTTCACCTTTTTTTAGAAGGCTTGAAATTCCAGAGGTTAGTTTATAATCACGAATTGTTTTTTTCTCAATAATAGTAACGGTTTCATCATTTATGCTTTTAACAACACCGGGCCATTGCACTAATTCACAAGGATTTTTTTCCAATCGTCCTTCAAGCAATTGTTCAATTCGTGGTAAACCAGTCACAATATCGTCACTTATAACACGCGTATAAACTAATTGGCATAACGATTCTCCCTTTTTAATTAATGAGCCGTGTCGTGTTAGAATTCGTGTTCCTTGTGAAACAAAAAACGGAGCACTTATGCGAATTATCGAATCGGAACTTTTTTGATCAGGTATAATATATCCAGAATAATCAAAAAGATGACCCTTTTTAGAATCATCCCCTAAAACAAAAAATTTTTGATTTGAAGCTACAGGAAAAGATAATTTTTTATAATCTTTAGAAGAAGAGACTAAAAATCGATTTAGATTTTTATTACTATTTTTAAAATTTTTAATGTTTATCAATTCATTAGTAATGATATTTGACGTTGCAACAATCGAATATGGCTCAATGATTTGATTTGGTCGAATTAAATAAGAAATAACATTTTTATTTGAATTATTATTCTTTAAATTTACTGGAATTTTATAAATATTAAGTAAACATAATTGTTTCTTCTCATTTTCATTTAATTTTAAAAATTGCAAACGAGTATTTATGGGTGACAATTGTCTATCGTTCGAAGAATTTAAATTTAGAATTGTTTCTGAAAACGAAGTTTCCGGTTCAATGGTACCGTTGTTCTCTACTGTTAAATATGTAATATTTGAATTTGCAGCACCTGTATTCCTATTTAAAATAGCATCGGAACAATTTATCGATTTCGGAATTATTCCTTGTTTTAACGGAAGAATAATAATTCGTATTTTTTTATCATTAATTTCTGTAAATTGACAATAAGATAAATGAGAAATCTCAATTTTATTGAAAAGAATTTCACCTGGATATAAAATTTTCTTTTCAAGTTGAGAATTTTCTTTAGTATTATCAACTAAAAACGATTCAATATTTATATTTTTACTTTTTAAAGCCTTAGAATTCCCACTTAAAGGACAAAATAATACGCTACTTAAATTTTTAATTTGACCATTCTCTAAAAT
>JGI24927J35514_1000121_pt1 | contig 14283 bp, 10 predicted proteins | sample AOAMet2_C49A8_35_2_FD_35514 | JGI IMG/M metagenome (IMG submission 35514)
GATTTAATATCTTGAGTAATAGACGAATATGCAGCACTAATTTTCTCAGTTATTGGGTTATTAGTTAGGTAATAATCGCCAATTGAAGTGACTGGCTGAATGCCAATCAGGCTATTTGAAACGAATACTTCATTAGCTTTCTCTAGCTGCTTAATTGAAATATCATCCTCTCTCACCTCTAAGTTGGTTAATCTTGATAGTTCTAAAATTATCGATCTTCTGCTGCCAATCACACCGCACCTCTCTAATTTAGGGGTAATCAACTTATTACCAAATATTAAATAGATGTTGCCTTGAGTTACTGAAACTACCGATTGATTCTCATCAAGCATAATAGCTTCATCAGCCAACATGTTTGTTCGAGCCAAAATTTGTTCGAGCCTATTACAATGCTTAATGCCTGCTAAATTTGGGTTTGAGTGAAACCCACTAATTGCAAATTCTAGTGAGTAAGTTTCTTTAGTTTTATACTCATTCATTTGAGATACAATTACAACTCTAACTGGCTCAATATCCTTACTATAGCTATAGCCTCTGAGTGAATTACCACGTGACAATATTAATTTAACAATGCAATTTTTTTCTGAAGATAGACTGAGTGCTTTTTTTATATCTTCTAGCCAAACTGAATTCGCTATTTTTTTGATATTTAACCTATCACACCCATTATTTAGTCGCGAAAAGTGGTTATCCCAAAATAAAACTTTATTGTCTTTTGCAACACAGGTTTCAAATAAGCCGTCACCATACTGCATATTACGATTAAAGATACTAACATTGGACTTCACCTCGCCATTTATGATTACTAAAGGTTCCATGTCGTATTTTTTAATCTATAGCAATTTTAATTGATCAGTCAATAATAGTTAATTATGAGTATGAACAGCAATAATCAACGACAGTTTTAACTTCTAACTTGAACACACTTTGTGAAGGCACTTCAAAAGACTCTCCCGATTTGATAGTTTGCCAAGCATTATTTCCAGGGAGCAAAACATTAAGCTCTCCAGCCATAATTCCATTAATTCATGTTTTTCAGTCGAGAATTCAAATGACCCAGGCATCATTATTCCAAGCGTTTTTGTGGTTCCATCATTGAAGTTTACAACACGACTTGTGACTTTACCATCAAAGTAAATATTTGCCTCTTTAATAATTTCAACGTCTTCAAATGTTGGCATAATCTGTTCCTATACTTGATCCATAATATACTGAGTTAATAGAGGAACGGGTCTTCCAGTTGCGCCTTTCTTAGAACCTCCCAGCCATGCAGTTCCTGCAATATCAATATGAGCCCAAGAATAATTTTTTGCATAGCGAGCTAGAAAACATGCTGCGGTTACTGTCCCTGCTTCTCTTCCTCCAATGTTTGCCATATCTGCAAAATTTGATTTCAGCAAATCATCATACTCCTCATCAAGAGGCAACTGCCAAACGGTATCAAGTGATGACAGTCCTGATGACTTAAGGGCATCTGCAAGCTTTTGATCATTAGACATGACACCAGAATGATGCTTACCCAGAGCTATAATAACTGCACCTGTAAGAGTAGCAATATCAATAACTGCCTTAGGCTTAAACTTCTCACAATAAGTCAAAGCGTCACACAAAATTAAACGACCTTCAGCATCTGTATTTAAAATTTCAATAGTTTGACCAGACATACTTTTAACAACATCGCCTGGTTTTGAGGCATTATGTGCCGGCATATTTTCTACCGTTGGCACAACAACAGTCAAATTTACTTTAAGATTCATTTCAGCAATAGCGCTCATTGCTCCAAGCACAGAAGCAGCGCCACACATATCGTATTTCATCTCATCCATGCCTTGACCAGGCTTTAAAGAAATACCGCCACTATCAAAAGTCACACCTTTACCGACCAAAACGATTGGAGCTTCATTGCCGGCATTAGAATAACTTAGACTGATAAGCTTTCCAGGCTCTATAGAACCTTTCGAAACAGAGAGCAAAGAATTCATTCCTAGAGACTCCATATCTGACTCTTCAAGGATTTCGCATTCAAGATTATAAGTTTCCGCAAGAGACTTGGCTGTCTCAGCGATGTAAGTTGGGGTGCAGATATTTGGAGGCAAGTCACCTAGCTCTCTTGTAAGCGCCATACCATTTGCAATAGCAACGCCTTTTTGAATTTCTGATGCCCCATTGTTTTGAGAATATATATTGACTGCCTCAAGCACAATGTCACTAATCTCTTCCTTGACACCTACTTTCTTTACCTTATAACTTTCATTTTTTAGAACTCTGGCAGTTGTAATTTGAAGCCAAGCCTCATCGGCATCCTCAACTTCAATACTTGGAATGACAACATTTTTAACCTTTGATACACTCATTGCTGAAGAAAGTGATTTCAGCGCCTTTATATAATTTTTTTGACTGAGTGGCGACTCACCTAAACCAACAACTAGAACCCTTTTTGACTTATAGCCCTCGACTTTTCCAAGCATCAAGGTGCTTGCTAATTTTGGCTCAAATCGATGTAGATCTAGATAATTTTGAATAATTCTATTTTCATTTGATTTGCCCTTGAGAACAAAGGCAACTGAGCAGTCTCCACTATAATGGTCAACCGCTTGGTGAGTAACAAAAAACTCCATATCAATTTCCGGAAATTATAATCTCGGTATTCTACCAAAAAACTGTAAAATTTACCTCTTTAATCATTAGTTTTCACATGAAAAAGTTTCTTACTATCACGTTAATCTTTATCACTAATATTGTTTTTGCAGATGTTGGCATGATTGTAAATAAATTAAAGCCTTATTTTCCAGAAATTAAGGCTGAAAATATTAGCACTTCTCAGCTGGATGGATACTATGAAGTAGTTCTTACAAACCCTAGCATTGATGTACTTTACATTTCTATGGATGGAAGATATGTGCTTCAAGGCGCAGTCACTGATCTAGAATTAATGACAAATATTTCCACTAATCGTGTTAACGCTATCAAACAAAATATGCTTGACAGCATTAGCGATAATGAAAAGATAATCTTTAAATCCGAAAATGAGAAATATGTTGTTCATGTTTTTACAGATGTTGATTGCCCCTATTGCGCTAAACTTCATGCAAATATGAATGAAATGAATGCTCTTGGAATTACTGTGAAATATTTGGCCTCACCTCTGGAGCAACTTCATCCAAATGCTCAAAGCGCTATGGAAAAAATATGGTGTGCTGAAGATAAGGCGATTGCCATTCACAATTATAAAACTAAGCGATTCTTGCCAAATAGCCCAGATTGTATTAATCCAGTTGCAGAGCAGCTAGCAATTTCCAAACAATTGGGCGTCAATGGAACGCCATCAATTTTTTTTGAAAATGGATTAAATATTCCTGGCTATTTAGAGCCCGAAGAGCTTTTAAATAGATTTTTGAATACCCTTGCTCAATAACAATAATTCAAGAGTCATTGCTCATAATGCTATTTGTCTTGTAGCACTTGAAAAATATACGCTTTCTGAATCGTTATTTCCTAGTGAAACCTCAGAATCTTCATTTGCAAAGTCACTCACTTACGGCTCACTCAGGTTCTATCATCATCTTAATGACGTTATAACTCCTCGGCTAAAAAAAACCTTAGACAAAAAAAATCTTGATATTCACATTCTTATAATTATGGGGGCATATCAACTAATTTATACTGATGTGTCAACTCATGCTGCCATCAATGAAACAGTCGAGGTGGCAGAAAAAATTAAAAAGCAATGGGCTAAAGGCCTTATCAATGCAATACTTAGAGGGATTGATAGGGACCGAGATGATATTCTTAATACTCCTCACTATTCTCATCCAAGTTGGCTTGTAAAAAAAATTATGAAGGAATATCCTGATAATTTTCATAAGATATTTACTGAAAATAATAAACAAGCCCCAATGTCTCTTCGAGTCCATCCATCAATTAATATCAAGTCATATCAAGATAAACTTTTAGAGGGGGGTATAGAATCTAAGACCTCAAAAATTGCACCTCANTCTTTGACCCTTAATAAAGCAGTAAATGTAGAAAAATTACCAGATTTTAGAGATGGCTCTTGCTATGTTCAAGATACTTCTGCGCAACTAGCAGGTCAGCTCATTGCTCCAAAAAATGGTGAATTAATATTAGATGCCTGTTGCGCACCTGGGGGTAAAACAACTCATCTTGCTGAGCTTTGTCCTAATTCAGAGATCTTGGCATTAGATGCTGACGAGAAAAGGCTTATCAAAGTCAATGATAATATTAAAAGACTTAAGAATAAAAATGTTAAAGTCATTTTAGGAGACGCAACAAAGGGNGACTGGTGGAATCAAAGACTTTTTGATAAGATTTTAGTAGATGCTCCATGCACTGGAACAGGGGTGATAAGAAGGCATCCAGATATTAAACTTATAAGAAAACCTAGGGACCTTTCCCATATCGTCGAGGTTCAAGCTTCTATTCTTAAGAACTTATGGTTAATGCTAAAACCTGGAGGCATACTTGTATATGCTACATGCTCGATTTTAAAAGATGAAAATGAAAATCAAATAAGTAAATTTATTAACCTCAATATGGATAGTAGTATTGAGGAAATCAGAGTTCCTTGGGGCAAAGGCCCTATAGGAAAGCAACAATTACCTAATGATATATTCGATGGATTCTATTATGCTCAGCTAAGAAAAAAAAGTAAGTCCAAATAAGACTATTTCTCTAATGCAATATCTAAAACCTGGTCAATCCATTTAACTTTAACAATTTCTAGCTTACTTTTTATTTTTTCAGGCACCTCAGATAACTCACGCTCATTATCTTCGGGAATAATGACAGTTTTAATACCTCCTCTCATTGCGGCAAGAAGTTTTTCTTTCAAACCACCGATTGGGGTTATTTCACCCCTCAGAGTAATTTCACCAGTCATTGCAACTGCAGCTTTAACTTTTCGACCAGTTAAAACTGAAACAAGAGCTGTACACATTGCTGCTCCAGCGCTCGGCCCATCTTTCGGTGTTGAGCCATCTGGAACATGGATATGAATGTCCAGTTTTTCATGGAAATCATCTGAAATTCCTAAAGAATCGGCACGTAAACGAGTTACTGACATTGCCGCTTGTATTGATTCTTTCATAACGTCACCAAGTTGGCCCGTATAGTTTAATTTTCCCTTACCTTTGTATGAGGATGCTTCAATTGTAAGTAAGTCACCACCAACTGAAGTCCATGCTAATCCTGTTACCTCGCCGATTTGATTATGTTCTTCAGCTAAACCAAATCGATACTTCTTCATTCCTAAAAATTTTGGCAAACTTTTAGAGTTAATAATTGCTCTAGCTTTTCGTTTTTTTAGCGTTACGTCCTTAATGACTTTTCTACATATGCTGCCAATTTCACGATCAAGATTTCGAACACCTGCTTCTCTAGTGTAGTAACGAATAATATCCATAATTGCAGAATCTTTAAAGACTATTTCCGAACTATTAACACCATTATTTTTCATTTGCTTCGCTATTAAGTGTCTCTTAGCAATTTCGAGTTTTTCATCTTCTGTATAACCAGACAAATGGATGATTTCCATTCTGTCAACTAATGCTTCTGGGAGGTTTAAGGAATTTGCAGTGGCAACAAACATAACTTGAGAGAGATCATAGTCAACCTCTAGGTAGTGATCATTGAAAGTATGATTTTGCTCAGGATCCAAAACCTCGAGCATAGCAGAGCTTGGGTCGCCTCTAAAATCAGAGGCCATTTTGTCTATTTCATCTAGGAGAAATAATGGATTTTTGACATTAACTTTTTGCATTTTCTGAACGATAGATCCAGGCATAGCACCTATATAAGTTCTTCTATGTCCACGAATTTCTGCCTCATCTCTTACACCGCCAAGAGCCATGCGAACATATTTTCGATTCACAGATTTTGCAATTGATTCACCCAGTGAGGTCTTTCCTACTCCAGGAGGTCCAACTAAACAAAGTATATTGGCCTTATTATGCGTAACACGACTTTGCACAGCAAGGTGCTCCATAATTCTTTCTTTTACTTTATCCAACCCATAATGATCAGAGTCAAGAATCTTTTGCGCCTTGACTAAATCTTTATTAGTTTTAGTTTTTTTACTCCAAGGCACTGAACACAAATTTTCTATATAGGTTCTAATGATGGATGCATCAGAAGACTGGGATGACATTCTTTGAAGTTTATTAAGTTCACTTTGAGCTTTCTTNTTAGCCTCCTTAGGCATTTTGGCTTTGTTGATACTATTTTGTAAATCCTCAATTTCATTTTCATCATCAAGGGTGCCGAGCTCTTTTTGAATGGACTTCATTTGTTCATTCAAGTAATAGTCTCTTTGATTAGACTCCATTTGCTTACGGACTCTATTCTGAATTTTTTGCTCTGCACCAAGAACATCTAACTCACCTTCAAGGATGGACAAAATTGCCTCTAGTCTATCTTGTGCTTGGCCACTTTCAAGAAGACTCTGTTTTTCACTCACTTTGAGACTTAAGTTTGCAATAATTACATCACTAAATCTTTCAACATCGGTAATTTCTTTAAGAACCTTATAAACCTCTTCAGGGATTTTTTTACTAAGCTTAATATATTTTTCAAAATTTTCTAATGCAAGACGCATCATTGCTTTAATTTCTGTATCGTTATCAAAACTTAAACTACAATCACTTAATACGACTTCAGTGTGCTCACCTAAATCTACAAACTCTTCAATTTTTGCGCGTTTAACTCCTTCAACTAGAACTTTAATAGTCCCATCGGGCAATTTTAAAAGCTGAAGAATTGTTGCCAAAGTTCCAACCTTGTGAAGATCGTCATTATTTGGCTCCTCAATTGCTTCATCTTTTTGCGTAGCTAAAAAAACATTTTTATCTGCTTCCATAGCTTGGGTGATTGCTTTAACAGAGGATTTCCTTCCAATAAATAGTGGAATAACGGTATGAGGAAAAACAACTACATCTCTTAATGGTAGAAGGGGGGTTGACTGCTTCTCTAAGCTGTTTGACTCTGTTGTGATTTCTGCTTCCATAATAATGAAACACCTTGCTTATCTAGTAATCTTTCTAGATAGTGACTAGTTACATTAATTTCAAGTAGCCATTGACCAAATTCGTTCATTATTTCTTTTTTAATAAATCCAACTTTATGTATTTCACTTCTTATATATGCCGACTGAACATCTAACTTGATACGTGCAGAAGTCATCATTCCACTAAGACTTTCAGATAAGGCCTCATAAAGAAGATCAACCCCTTCTCCAGTTTCAGCAGAAAGCCAAACACGAGAAATATTTCCTTCTGAGTCTTTATCGATTCTTGGTTTAAAGTTGACTAGGCCATCAATCTTATTCATTACTAGAATTCTTGGTATTTTTTGAGCATCTATTTGCTCAATAATATCTTCGACCTGGTCAATTTTATCTCTGTTATTTGGATCAGATGCATCAACAATGTGAAGAAGTACATTTGCCTGACGAGTTTCCTCTAATGTTGATTTAAATGCCTCAACAAGTTCATGCGGCAAGTCCTGAATAAAACCAACTGTATCCGCGATGACTGCCTCACCAGATGCTGGCAACATAACTCTTCTAATAGTAGAATCAAGAGTTGCAAATAACTTATCATCTGCATACACTTCAGCATTTGTTAATAGATTGAAGAGTGTCGACTTGCCAGCATTTGTGTAACCGGCAAGAGATATCATTGGAAGCTGATTTTTTACGCGAGATTTTCTGCCTAGATCATGTTGTTTATGAACTTTTGCAAGTCGCTTATTAATATTTTTAATTCGAATTGAAACAAGTCTTTTATCTGTTTCTAACTGAGTTTCACCAGGACCTCTTAAACCTATACCTCCTTTTTGCCTCTCTAGGTGAGTCCAACCTCTTACTAATCTGGTTGAAAGATGTTTTAATTGAGCAAGTTCTACTTGCAGCTTTCCTTCAAAAGAGCTCGCTCTTAATGCAAAAATATCCAATATTAAGCCTGTTCGATCCATAACTTGGCACTTCAATGCTTTTTCTAAGTTACGTTCTTGAGATGGTGATAACTGGTGCGAAAATATAACTAGTTCAATTTCATTGTCACTTACACTTAATGCAAGTTCATCAACTTTACCAGTTCCAATAAAAAACTGCGCCTTAGTAAAACTTCTTTTTACTAACACTGTTTCAATAATATTCAGTCCAGAAGAGACAGCAAGCTGTTTAAATTCATTGACACTATCTGGTGATTGACTAATAGAAGTGAGCTCAATATGGACTAGGATAGTTCTTTCGCCTTGACCAACCGCATCCTTTTGACGATCAAACAACTCCATAGACATTATTGAGTTTTTAGCATACAGAATTTAATTTCATTAGCTTGCCTTGCGAATAGTTCTTTTCTTATTATCAGATTGATGAACTATTACTGGTTGTTTCAAACCTTCTACAACTGCTTTATCTATCACAACCTCTTTCACACTTGGGTTAGATGGAATTTCATACATTGTATCTAACAACAAGTCCTCTAAGATTGCCCTCAAACCTCTTGCTCCTGTTTTTCTCTTAAGCGCTAATTTGGCAATAGCTACAAGAGCATTCTTCCTGATTGTTAGCTTCACTCCTTCAATAGCAAAAAATTGTTGGAACTGTTTCACTACTGAATTTTTTGGCTTCGTGAGAATTTCGATTAAAGCATCCTCATCAAGCTCATCCAAGGATGTATGAACTGCTAAACGTCCTACTAACTCAGGAATTAGTCCAAATTTAATTAGATCATCTGGCTCTAAAAACTTGTAAAGCTCAGTCAAGGTTTTTTTATGACTTTTTTCTTTGACATTGGCCGCAAAACCAATTCCAGCTGCTTTCTCAATTCGTCTATCTATAACCTTCCCAAGCCCATCAAAAGCGCCTCCACATATAAATAATATTTTTGAGGTATCAACATCAATCGTTTCTTGATTAGGATGTTTCCTTCCTCCTTGAGGTGGAACTGAGGCAATAGTGCCCTCAATTAGCTTCAACATTGCTTGCTGAACACCCTCCCCAGAAACATCTCTGGTGATCGAAGGAGAGTCTGAGCGGCGTGAAATTTTATCTATTTCATCTATAAATATGATTCCTTGCTCAGCTCTTTTTGGATCAAAATCACATTTTGCAAGAAGGCTCTTGATGACATTTTCTACATCGTCGCCAACATATCCAGCCTCAGTTAATGTTGTGGCATCTGCCACTGCAAATGGAACATCCAAGAAACGAGCCATTGATTGAGCCAAAAGCGTTTTTCCACTCCCAGTAGGTCCAATCAAAAGTATATTTGACTTATCAAGCTCAACATCATTGGAAATATAGTCAGCTTTGAGGCGCTTATAATGATTATAAACGGCCACAGAGAGAACTTTTTTTGCATGGGATTGACCAATGACATATTCATTTAGCGAGCTAAATAAATCTTTAGGAGTGTAATTCCAATCCTGGTATTGATCTTTTTTATCCTTGATAGTTTGTTCTTGTATCAAGTTGTAACAAGAGTCTATNCACTCGTCACATATATACACNCCNGGACCGGCGATTAGACGAGTAACCTCATCTTTATTTTTTGAACAAAATGAACAACTTAGATCTTCAGTATTTTGATCCATTGGCAAACTTCAATTTAGCGTTTATTAATGACTTTATCAATAAGTCCATATTTAGCAGACTCACTTGCAGACATGAAATTATCGCGATCAGTATCTTTTTGNATATTTTTCATACTTTGACCGGTATGCTCTTTAAGGATTGAATTTAAATTATCTCTCACCTTCAGAATCTCTTGAGCATGAATATCTATATCACTTGCTTGACCAGAGAACCCTCCTAATGGCTGATGAATCATACATCTAGCATGAGGAAGAGCAAACCTTTTGCCCTTAGCTCCAGCAGTCAAAAGAAGCGCACCCATACTTGCAGCTTGTCCGATACAAAGCGTTGAAATATCAGGCTTAATAAATTGCATTGTATCGTAAATTGCTAGGCCTGCAGTGACCGAACCACCCGGTGAATTAATGTATAAATGAATATCTTTATCAGGGTTTTCAGACTCCAAAAAAAGGAGCTGTGCAACCACAACATTAGCGGTGTAATCCTCAACAGGACCAACCATAAAAACAACACGCTCTTTTAAAAGTCTTGAATAGATATCATAAGCCCTCTCACCACGACCTGAGCTCTCTATAACCATTGGGATTTGATTTAAATTTTGAATTGTCATATCAGTTTTGGGTATTCATTATTTCTAAAAATGTTTTGTCTGTAGTCGTTACCTTTGCTTTTTCAGCAACATGTTTGGCAACCAAATCCTCAACAACAATTGACTCGATATTAGCAAGCCTTGAAGGGTCTGTGTTATACCAATCAATCATTTGCTGTGCGCTCTCACCATATTGTAGCGACATTTCATTAAGTTTAGCATCAACCAAATCTTTTTCAGCTGTTATTTCGGAATCCGTTGCAATTTTATTAATTAACAAGCCTAATTTAACTCTTCTTGCAGCCTCTTCATTGAACATCTCAGCAGGTAGCTTACCTTTTGATGGCATACCTTGCTGCTCCATGCGAGACTCCATGTCTTGTTGAAGTTTTTCTGCCTCAGAGGAAATGCTCCCCTCAGGAACTTCGAAATCATTAGCTTCTAGAAGCGCTGAAAACGCAGTATCTTTGTTCTGCTGAACTAGCCTTGAATCAAGCTCAAGCTTCATTTGGTTAGTCATTCTTGACTTCATCGTTTCAAAATCTTTTTCACCATACTTCTTTGCGAATTCATCATCTCTTTTCAGCTCAATTGGTGATCCAATTTCATTAACTTTAACCTTGAATACGGCCTCTCTTCCAGCCAAGTTCTCCACATGATAATCCTCTGGGAATGTTGCGTTCACCTCGACAGTTTTTCCAGATGCAACGTCAATAAGCCCTTTCTCGAATCCCTCAATCATTGTTCCTTTTCCAAGAACAATTTCAAAGCCTTCAGCAGCACCACCTTCAAATGACTCACCATCGAGAAGCCCCTCAAAGTCAATAATTAAGCGGTCACCATCCTTCGATTTGCGCTTGACCGTCTTATACTCAGTCGAGCGGTCTTGAAGGTCTTGCAGAGCTCTCTCTTCATCTTCCTCAGTCACCTGTGAGCTGACCTGATCAATCGTTAGTTTAGACAGAGCATTGACTTTAATTTCAGGGTAGACTTCAAACTCAAGCGTATAAATTAAGCTGTCAGCATTCTCTGTATCAATATTTGTTAGGGAAGGCTGAGTCGCTGGAGAGACATCTGCATCCGTTAATGCATCAGCCAAGGTTTCACCGACAATCTCAGTTGCAGCGTCAGATTTAGCNCTTCCACCGAATCTTTGTTTTAATACGGCAGGCGGAATCTTTCCCTTTCTAAAGCCATCAACACGTACTTTACCTGCAAGGCCTTTGATAATTTTTTCTGTTCTTTCATTGAAAATGTCTACCGGTAATTCAACCGTAAGCGACCTTTTAAGTCCCTCAAGAGTGGTGAGTGAAGTCTTCATCTAATTCTAAATCCGTAACTTATTAAAAAAAGGCAAATTATACAGTATTTTTTAACGTAAAAAAAAGGGCGCTTAGGTCATACAAAATAGATTTAAAAGCGAGACCCAGTATAGCTTACTTGATAATTGGCCAACGACAACCACTCTTGATTTATCTCAACACCCCAACCAGGTTTATGAGGTAACTCTAGATGTCCATCCACAATTTTAAANTCAGGGCTAAAAATATTATCTTGCCAAGGGTAGTAATCAAGCCCTTCGATTGAAAACTCCAAGTATTTTCCCGGGTTTTTGATTGAGCCCATTAAGTGGGCTGAAAAAAGCGTTACTAGGGATAAATTCGCAGCATGAAGAGTGACCGGAATGCCTTTTTTTTCAGCCAATTTAGCAACCTCAAGTGTCCGAGTAATGCCTCCCATGTAACAAATATCGGGCTGCACAATATCAACGACTCTGGTATCGATCATGTGCCTCCAAACTCTCATATCATTATCCTGCTCTCCACCACTCACATCGATATCAAGCGCCTCTGAAACCTGTCGAGTCCAATCTGGCTCCCAGTAAGGGCAGGGCTCTTCGAAATGACTGACGCCATAATCCTCAAGCATATGACCAACCTCGATCGCTTTTTTAGGACTGTAGGCGCTATTGGCATCAACGAGAAGTGACACCTCGTCACCCAAAGTCTTTCTCACTTCTTTAATGATGGATTCAGTTCGCCCAGGCCACTGATCGATGTCGTGTCCACATTCCCTTCCGATTCTAAACTTAAAGGCAAAGTAGCCATCCGTCTCCTTGAGTTTCAAAAGCCTCTCTGCTTCGGCCTCAGGCGAGATCTCTCTTTGCATACTTGAGGCATAAACAGGAACTGAGCTTGGGCTACCACCGAGCAATTGGCAGACACTTTTATTTGCCCTTTTAGCCTTAATATCCCAGAGCGCTGTATCTACCCCGCACAAAGCTCTATAAAGATAGGTACCAGGAAACTTGTGTTCCCTTTCTAGCACCTCTCTGTTGACTTCACTGATATCTAAAGCACTCATACCAAGGACATGAGGAGCGACCTGAAGGTGGACAACTTGTGCAGTGATTTCACTGTTGTAGGTCGAGGTTTGACCCCAGCCCTCATCACCCTCATCCGTTCTCAAGCGGACCAGTCCGACATACTCATTTGTAAAAGTTTCAACGCTAATTATTTTCATAGTATGAGAGATTTAAACATGAACTTGATCCTGCAAAATAAGATCGGACGCCTTTTCACCCACCATAATAGTGGCGGCGTTAATATTACCACAGACTAGCTTAGGAAATATTGAGGCATCAGCCACCCTGAGAGACTCGATTCCATAAACCTTGAGATGACTATCAACAACATCTTTGTTGGGGTCTGGGCCCATTCTGCAGGTACTAGAGGGATGAAAAACTGTCCACACAGTTTCTTTGATATGCTGAATCATTTGTTTATCACTCTGGCAATCTGGACCGGGCCTAAACTCTTCCCCAATCACGCCGCTAAAGCTATCTGTTTGTGCTATCTTTCTGAGCACCTTAACGCCCTCCAATAAGTCTCTAACATCGTCCTTGTGAGAGAGGTAATTAGGCTCAATGATGGGCGGCTCTGAAGGATCACTACTCTTTAATTGAACGCGCCCTCTTGAGCGGGGACTGCAATTCGAAATTCCTAGGAGCATCGCTGAAAAGGGGTCTGGACTCATCATCGCTCTTTTGTCGGGTGACTCCAATGAGTAACTAACAGGTGAAAAATAAAGCTGAATGTTTGGCTTCTCTAGCTCATCGCGTGTCCTTATAAATCCGCCTGACTGGTTAACACTTAAGCTGAGAGGACCTCTCCTTGTAAAAATATATCGAAGTCCCTGGTAGATTTTTCCAAGGACAGGCCTCAACTGATCATTCAAGGTGGGAACTTTGCTTTTATAAAAATAGCTCACTCCGACATGGTCCTGAAGATTTTCTCCTACACCAGGACTGTCATGAACTAAGGGGACTGAGGCCTTTCTCAAGGCAGCTTTTGGACCAATCCCTGAAAGCTGAAGAAGGTGAGGAGTGTTGATCGACCCTGCACTTAAAATAACCTCACACTTGGCGATGGCCTGATGAATCTTGCCTGACTTTTTATACTCAATGCCGAACGCCTTTTTGTCTTGAGTAAGGATCTTTGTCGCCTGAGCATTCTTAATGATAGTCAGATTAGTGCGGCCTTTTATGGGCCACAAGTAAGCCCTCGAAGAAGACATTCGCTGCCCTTTATGAGTGGTTATTTGATAGTTACCAACCCCTTCCTGTGTTGCACCATTCATATCCTTATTAAGAACAATTCCAATCTCCTGGGCTGCAGACAAAAAGTTCTGACAGAGTGGGTGAAGCTGCCTTGATACCTCTGAGACATTCAAAGGTCCATCACCGCCTCGATAATCATCAGGACCGTTCTGCCATGACTCCATTTTTTTAAAATAAGGCAAAACATCACTGTAAGACCAGCCTGGGTTTCCTGCCTCAGACCACTGGTCGAAGTCCTTAGGGTTTCCTCTCACATATACCATCGCATTGATAGAGCTAGAACCGCCCATGACCTTGCCTCTTGGCCAATAACTCGGCTTATTGTCAGCTTCTGGACTTGGCTCTGTCATATACATCCAATTGACAGATTTTTGATGATATGTAACTCCATATCCAATTGGCATTTGAATAAAGAAACGACGATCTGAACCCCCAGCCTCTATAAGTAGTACTTCATTA
>JGI24927J35514_1000126_pt1 | contig 13828 bp, 10 predicted proteins | sample AOAMet2_C49A8_35_2_FD_35514 | JGI IMG/M metagenome (IMG submission 35514)
GGGGCAATTGTAGGGCCGGTCATTACAACTAGCGGATTAGATTTCTTTGCATCTTCTAATCTTTTTGTGATTGCTTTAGATATTATACCTGAACCTCCTTCTTCTTCAGGGGCTAATCCTTTGGCTAAATCTATTAGTAAATGTGATGGTCGTAAATATGGAATTATTTGGTCAACAACTCCTAGAATTATGCCACTAGGGACTGCTAAGACAATAATCTCACATTCTGTAGTGATATCTTCAATTTGCATAGTAGCCTGTAATTCTGGAATTTTTGTGTGCGGTAAATATTTTTTATTGATATTTTCAGTCATTATTGACTCATATACTTCTTGTTCAATGGTCCATCCCATTACATTATGTCCATCTTCACACCATACTTTCGCAAGTGCTGTTCCCCAATTACCCAAACCGATTATACCTATGCGAGCCATAGTGCCACCCATTTCAGTCGCTTTAACTCCCCGTTAAGACCCCTTGGGTATGAGAAGACGCCATCCGTTGCATTCTTGACTCAAATGCTCTCCCGAAGAACCAAGCAGGGGTACCCGAGTGGTCAAAGGGGCTGGGTTTAGGTCCCAGTGCGTAGTGCTTCGCAGGTTCAAATCCTGTCCCCTGCACCATTTTTAAAAAATGAATTAGTTGATTTATATTATTTTATTTTCTAACTTCATACCGTTGACTTAATGTCCCTCTCCTTCTCATGAAGTAATATGTCTGTAGAGGACGCCTCATTGGTTGAATCTAGCGTTTCGTCAGAAATAGATAATTTAGTTGAAAAAGATAGTCTCGACAGAGAGCTTGATAGAATAAGATTGAGACGAACAGATAAAGATAAGAGATTCCCTAAAACATTTGACGACGTTGTTTTAATTTTTGGAGTAATTGCTGGAATTGTATTCTTTGGAGGGGTGACCCTGCTTTCTTCTGGGATGTTTGCTGGAGATTCAATATTAATTGATCAGACACTGTCTAAAACTCCTCTTGATACAGGAGGTGAATGTCGTGACATGCAAGGCGAATTATGGTATCAGATTTATTCAGAGCATCTTGAAATTTTCGTTGAAACCCATAATGCTCGAGATGATAATTCTTCAGTATTAGTTGTTAGATTCACTGATTTAAATGAGTCAGATATTGGTGAAGTTCATTACCAAAGTGGTCAAGGTGATATTGATATTTCATTTATCTTAAGTGGCGAAATTAACCCTGGTGATTATTTATTAATTGTTAGCTTTTATCAAGGGGATCTCGATAGTGGACTTTTGGTTACTAATTCAACAACATTCTCAGAAGTCTCTGAAAAACTTAAGATGATCGGAAATGAAAAGATAGTAGACTTAGAAGTAACAACTCATTCGTCAATCTATATTTCTGATCCTGATCCTAGAGCCTGTTTCACAATGGAGATTCTTGGTGGGTGGGGATGGATTTTGATGGCCGCTGAATGGGCAGGTGGTAGAGAAACAGCAATGCTTACTGGAGGCAGTGCGAGCGTTCCTGCATGGTGGATGGCATTCATTTCTTTGGGCATGTCTATATTTTTCTTATGTGTTCAATATCCTTTGATGCATCGTATGTATCACCGAGACACTGATGATTTATTGACTGATAAACAACTGCGCAGACTTATTGAAAGGACTTTACGAAAATCTGAAAATGATCAGAGAATAACGATAAAATTTGAAGAAATGAAAATGCAAGAAAGAGCGATATCAATCGACGTCATAATTCCTTACAATACAACGAATAAAACTATTGGCCAAGCAACAGATATCCGTGCTGCTTTTACAAGAGATTTATTAGAAGAATTTGCAGTTTTTGGTGAAATGAGGCCACTACAAATAAAATCTATTTCTCTTGATGGTATTAATTCTAATTCGAATCATGAATTTATACTTTCTAATGACCTTTCCATCATTGGTTCTGAGAGAAGTATTTTATCGGAAGATTATAGCTCGTTTTTCTCCGGTCTCAGCGCTAATGGTAAATTAGAAGATAAAACCATTCATTTACTGGATAAATGGTTTAAGAAACACAATCTAATCGACTATGGTTCTGCTATAATTGTTGATGATGAATCTATATTAATTAGGGTGATATATACTCCTATGATGCGTTTCTCATATTTTCTTTATCGAAAGTCATTTATTGATATGCAAGAAGATTTGAATGACTATCTTAGTGAAGTACTTGCTAAGAATCTAGGTTCTCGTGAATTGATAATTAGCGCTAGAAATGAGAAAGCGACTCTTTCAGATAGAGCACTGGCAGGAAGAGTTGAATTGGGCTCGTCACGAGTTGATTATCTTCTATTCGAAGGGAAATCAGAAGATACAGACCTAGTGGGTGAGGCTATGGTCGCTAAACAAGCAGGATTAACCGGAGTTCTATTGCAAAATCCATTCATGGGAGATATTCTATCATCTGTCGAATATGTTGCGTACTCAAATAGATCTAGGATAGATAAATATGGGTTTTGGGGATTGATTGTATTTGTTTGGATCCCATTCATGGCGAGTGGTGTATTGGTAGGTGCTATGTTGGGTTTGGTAGCTAGAATGCGCTTCAGAAGAGTTCTACTTGCCTGTTTAGTTGGCGGCTCAGCGGCTTCAATAACTTGGGCATACACTGCTAGAGGGATTATCGAATTCATGGAAAGGTATCATGCTCAAACATTCATTCCATTCTTAATTTTACTTGCTTTTGTCTTTACCTTTCTTCATCTTAGAAGGAATAAAAGAAGAAGAAGAGAAGAATTATTCAGGGAATCTATGGCATTTTTTGCGACATCAAGTAATTCTAATATCTAAATAAAAAAGTTCGGAGTTGAAATAATGAATAAATTATTGCAAATGGAAAACTTAGAACGTCACTACAAAACTCCAGCAGGTGTAGTCAAAGCCCTCGATGGCGTGAGTTTTGAGATTCATGAAGGTGAGCGTATCATCCTTCTAGGTCCGTCTGGATCAGGAAAAACTACACTCTTGAATTGNCTTTCNGCACTTGACAGTCCTACTAGTGGNAAATATAAATTNCTTCANGTCGAAGTTCCACGTAATAATTCCGAGAAGATGACATCGTTTAGAAGGCAGAATATTGGTTACGTGTTCCAATTTTTTAATTTACTTCANGATCTCACAGTTCTTGAAAATATATTATTGATTCAGGAATTAGCAGGTAACAAAGATTCCTCTCGTGCGAAGGAATTGTTGAAACTTGTCGGCCTAGAAGCNGAAATCAATCGTTTCCCTGGAGAGATTAGTGGAGGTCAACAACAGCGTGTTGCTATCGCTCGTAGTATAGCAAAGAGACCAACGCTCTTACTTGGAGACGAATTGACTGGTAACTTAGATACTGAAACTTCAAACAAAGTCATGGAGGCTTTAGTAGATGCGTGTAAACAAGAAAATATTACCTCTGTTTTTGTTACTCATGATGAAGGGCTAGTTAAGTATGCTACAAGAGTCATTCGAATTGATAGTGGTAAAATCATCTCTGATAAAAAGATAGATAGTTTACATGATGGAGTCTGATTGGAGGTCTGTTCGATGTCGAATCTACTGAATAAACGCTTGGCACGCAGTCTTTGGCGTACAAAAACCCGTCTTATTGCTGTTGTCTTGATGGTGTTTGTTGGTGTTTTTGCTGGAATCACCTTTGGCGGCTATGCGCACAATCTGGCGGCATGTATGACACAATACAAGCTGATGATGATAGAGGTGCTAATCTTGCAGATATTTGGATTGATAATAGGAGTGTAATTTGGACGCCAGAACAAGTTAATGCTTTCTGCAACTCCTTATTCTCAAATTGGGAATCAAACACCGTAAGCTCATTCTCTCTAGATTCATGTGAGGGGCGAACCGTTACTCAGGGAGCGATGTTTTACAGTAACGAAGATGGCGAACGTATCATTAATTCTCTTTGGTATGGAATACCTGCTGATGCCAATGCTGACCGCGTATGGATGCCTGAGAGTAATTCGGAAGGCCGTACAGCAGTTGCTGCCGATGAAATTGTCATAGACGCTCACGTCACTGATGCTCTAAACCTCAGTCTTGGAGATATCGTCAGTATAGGGGCAGGAAATGCAACTGTAGATTTTACTCTCGTAGGATTAGGTTATCATCCATTGCATGTTCTTATGGCTCCTGAAGGTTCAATATTTCCTCCTGAATCTGGTGAATACGTTGTCGGCTATCTTTCTGATACTGGAATGGCTAGACTTACCGGTAATGCGATAGGTGCCAGCAATACGATTGTTTTGGATGTTGAAGGCACACCTTTGTATGACTTACCAGACACTCAAGAGTATGAAGGTTCAGAAATCGATGCGGTGAAGGCGCTGGTTACAACATCACTCAATGCTACCGAATTGGATGCACGAATTAGAGATCGAGGTCAAAATGAACCGGTAGAAATTATGCGACAAGATTTGGCNGGTGCCGAGAGAACAACAGTTCCTTTCACNGTGATGATTGCATCAATTGCAGCCATTACCATTGTTTTNAGCCTGCAGCGTTTGGTACAAAGTCAATCTAGAGAGATCGCGGTATTACGTACCCTTGGCGTCGAACGCTCATCGCTTATGATTGGCTATCTTTTTGCTCCTTTGGCCATTGGAGGAATAGGCTGTGCTTTAGGAGCGTTGGCTGGACCTTTGGGGATGAATGTAATGTTAGATTTCTACCAAGACCTTGTTGGTCTACCAATTGTTGAGAGAACAGTTCCGTCTTCAATCTATTTTTCTGTTCTCTGTTCAACCATGTTAGTTGTTTTTCTTTCAGGAGTATTTCCTGCATGGAAAGCGAGTCGTCTTGATCCATTAGAAGTATTAAGTGGGCAAAATGAAATGCGTGTAGGTTCTAACAAACTCCGTAAACTTACTTCATGGATGCCAACAACACTTGGACTTTCAATCCGATCAAGTGTTCGTAAACCCATTAGATTGATGATGACGTTTGTAGCAGTTGGAATTTCTCTGATGCTTTTTGGTTCGGTTCAAATGATGGGTGCAGGGCTGCAAGAAACTATGGTTGGTAGCCTTGAGGATGATCAGATATGGGATGTCCAAGTATACATTATGTCTGATGCCGAAGGTCCTGTTTTAGATTGGGCAGAAAATAACTCAGCCAATTATGAAATTATTATTGAAATGCCTCTTGGTTCAGTTGCTGATTCTGAAAATATTGAGCGTTTATTCAATATTGTAGGTCTTGATTCTTTCCAAAGTGGAATGCGCCCAATCTCAGTTATTGAGGGGGATTTCCCAAATGCCAACGGAGTGTTACCTGAAGTAATTATGGATGAAGGCAGTATGGGATTTCTAGGATGGAGTGTTGGAGAACAACAAACTGTGGGTATTAATGGCGTTCAACAGGATGTTGAAATTGTGGGGGTATCAAGTTCTGAGCTCGCCAGAACTATGTATTTTCTACGTGGTGATTTAAGTGAAATCCTAGGTGTCAATGCAACTTCCATTTATCTTCAGCTACCAGAAGGAGTAGAGGTTAATTCCGATTTAGGTAAGGCTTCTACTGGTATCGTAGAGCGGCAAACCCTTCTCGATGGCATTAACAGTTTACTTGATCAACAAACCCAAATCTTCCAGGGCATGATGTATCTTGGACTCCTGTTCACTATAGTGGTAATGTTCAACACGATGATTATGAATGTTGCAGAACGTGATTTTGAATTGGCAACATTACGAGTATTAGGAGCTTCAACACGTAGCCTTGGTCTGATGCTTCTGTTTGAAAGTCTTCTTATTGGTGTCATCGGGGGTATTGTTGGTGTTCTGTTTGCCTATGCTGGAGCAGTGGGCTTAGCAGCATCATTTTCATCCTGGCAGTTTATAGTGCCTGTTACTATTATCCCAAGCGTCGCCTGGCAGTTGATGGCAGGAGTGGTTCTTATTGCAGTAGCAATGACTCCATTTGGAGTTTGGAGATTAAGGCGTATGGATTTGGTAGAGAAAGTAAAAGACCTATCTCAATGAGGCGCATATGATGAGGATTGTAACTTGGAATCTAAATGGCATCAGAGCCGCGCATCGTAAAGGACTTGATGATTTTATTAATAAAATAGATAGTGATGTTTGGCTATTTCAAGAAGTAAGGGCTTTACCTGAACAGATGCCAAAAAATTGGCAACCAATAGGTGGCCATGAAATTATTTGGCACCCCGCTGAGAAAAAAGGATATTCAGGAGTCTCAACTTGGTCAAGAGTAGGGATTTCTGAAGAAGGTCGTGGCATATCTACGAATGTTGATATCAATGACTCTGAAGGACGTGTTCTTCATACAAAACATGGAAATCTTCATTGTATCAATATTTATCTTCCAAATGGCGGAGCTAATATTGATAGACAGAAATTTAAAGATCAATGGTTAGAAGATTTATTAATTTGGTCTAAAAAATTTATACAATTAGATGAACCGGTTTTGCTTTGTGGCGATCTTAATATAGCGCATACAGAAAATGATATTTGGAATCCTTCTGGCAATCGAAATACATCTGGTTTTCTTATTCATGAGCGAGAATGGTTTAGTAGATTCCTTTCCTTAGGTTGGCATGACTTACTTAGGAGAGAAGTTGGTGATATTAAGGGACCATATTCTTGGTGGTCTAATAGGGGCCAGGCTAGAGCTTTGAATAGAGGATGGAGGATTGATTATGCTCTTGCTAATGAAGCAGCGTTAAAGATTTTCAGATCTGCTAAAGTTTTGAGAGAAGGAGGTCTTGTAGTCTCTGATCATGCCCCTCTTATCGTAGATTTGGATATTTAAGGCATATTTTTTGTATGAATTGTCTGTTATTTCTATACGATACCTTTCAAGAGTAAGATAGCAGGCGGTAATTCATGAGAGAAGGGCTTGTAGACCGTCTTGCTCGAATTCTTCCAGGTGGTAAAGGCGTATGGGTGCCTATGGATCATGGTATCTCAGGATATCCTGAGAAAGGTCTAGAACGAATGGATGAAGTAATATCATCTTGTATCTCTGGTGGTGCAGATGCTATAGTTTTACAGAAAGGCGCTCTGAGCCACTTTGTTGAGACAACAGGATGGAGTAATTTCATTTGTCATGTATCAGTTTCTACCGTGAACGCAGGTTCGAGAGACCAGTATAAAGTAAAAGTGGCAAATGCAGAAGAATGTCTGATTCGAGGTGCTAACGGTGTTTCTGCTCAGATAAATCTTGGTGATGAGAATGAGCCAGAGATGATTGAAGATATGGGGATGTTGACAAGTGAGGCTTTACCCCTAGGTCTCCCTACATTAGGGATGATATATCCAAGAGGTCCCAATCTGAAGATTGCTGAAGATGATACTACTAGAGGTGCAGCGCATGCAGCAAGAGTCGCCTGGGAATTGGGATGTGATGTAGTCAAGGTTCCTTGGACAGGAGACATTGATTCATTCAAATTAGTATGTCAAGCAGTCCCTATACCAGTTCTTATTTCAGGTGGACCAAGAGGGATTTCATTTATTGATTTATTAGAAATCGTAGAATCCGCAATTTTGGCAGGTGGCTCAGGTGTTTGTATTGGTCGTCAAGTATTTGGTTCAGGGAATCCCGAATCTTGTATTCGTGCTCTTAGGGCAATAGTTCATGATGGCTTAACTGCTAATGAAGCTTCAAAGTTAATCGAAAGGTGAGTCTGTGGAACTTTGGCAAGATTCAGGTACAGAATCTCTTCGCGAATCTTGTTCTCGTATTTGGAAAGGTTCTGATTCTGATGTCGCGGAAGTTAATCTTGATGATGCATCATCACAGAAGGAAGCAATATCGCTTATTGGAATGATTCCTTGGATTCTTGTTAGATGTTCTGATTGGACAATGATTCCTTTGGAGAATTTAATCTCACATTCCTCGGGTAGTGGAACAAAAATCGCAGTATCAATAAATAACGTTGTCGATCTTAATGGCGCTGCATTCGCTCTTGAACACGGAGTTGATGCTTTGCTACTACCTTCTCAAAATGAAGAAATATGGAAAGAAGCAGAATTGATAATTTCTAGTAAAAAATCTACTGATAAATATTCTAAACCTATTGTCGACTTATCAATTGCAACAATATTATCAATAAATTCTAGTGGGGTCGGGGAAAGAGTATGTATTGATTTAATAGAGCGTTTAGAAATTGGTGAAGGTATGGTAATTGGGTCCAATTCGTCGTCTCTGGCTTTAGTTCATGGAGAAACAATAGAGTCAGAATATGTCCCATCTAGGCCATTTAGAGTAAATGCTGGTTCAATTCATTCTTACGTTTTGATGTCCGATGGTTCAACTAAATATCTTTCAGAATTATCAGCAGGTGATGAGGTATCAGTTATTTCTCATTCTGGTGTATTTAGGAAATCTATCATTGGTAGACTAAAAATAGAAAGAAGGCCATTTTTGATAATACGTTTTAGATCTAAGTCTGGTAATGAAGGTCAGATAATGTTACAACAAGCAGAAACCGTAAGACTTGTTAATGCCTCAGGAAGTATAATTTCTGTTACTAATTTAGAAATTGGAGATGAAATCATAGTACGTAATGATAATCAAATGAGACATATAGGTAATGCGCTTGACGGGGAGATGAGAGAAAAATGAAAGTACTCGCAGAGGCTGAAGCCAACGCCGCAATTTCTGTTCTCCATGCTCTAGGATTAGGTAAAGGTTGTTCAATAGGTATTGATTTGAAAGTTTTAGTCAGGTTAGTATCTGAGCCTCAAGATGTAAAAGAGGATTTACATTCATTGTTAGATTCAGTTGAAATAATATGGAGCGAAGCTGGTCTTCCTTTACCTGATAATTTTGGATGGCAAATAGTATCTAATGTACCAATGGGACAGGGACTTAAGTCTAGTTCAGCAATTTCTTGTGCCGCAATTAAAGCGTTAAATATCGCCACATGGACTGGATTGAATGAATCTGAAATAATCGATTTGTCCGTTTCTTCACAACGACATGCCGGCTGTACTGTAACCGGTAGTATGGATGATTCATGGGCATCTATTTCTCCGGGTTGGAAATTAGTAGATCCATCTCAACCTGCCAAATATTCTATTCTAATAGAAGGCGAAATAAAGGAAGACTATTGTGTATTTATTATACTTAGAGGTAAGCGTTCGAATGAAATTAATTCTCAAAAATTTAACGACCAATTAACAATTTTTGAACGTTCATTAAGTTCTCTATCAAATGGTTCAGTTTTTCACGCTATGTCAGCAAATGGTATGGCAGTTGCTGCAGCGACAGATGATGATGAGGCTCTCAGGATTTGCAATAATGTCATAGCGAACGGAGCTCTTTCAGCAGCAATAACTGGCTCTGGCCCTGCTATCTCAGTTGTTTGTTTTAAACAAGACAAAGCATTAATTGAAGAAGTTCTTAGTAGAACTCAATATGAAATTATCGAGAGTAGTTTTCAGGAATCTGATTTAGCGGAGATGATTAAATGAGTATGAAATTAGGAGACCGACTTCGAGTGACTCTTTTTGGAGAAAGTCACGGACGATGTGTTGGTGCGTTATTAGAGGGATTACCAGCGGGAACACCTATCAACAACGACGCATTAATTGAATTCATAGACAGAAGAAAACCTGGTAGGAAAGGACTTTCATCGAGAGCAGAAATCGACAAATGTGAGATAATGTCTGGTGTTCATGAGGGTATTGCTACCGGTTGGCCAATACTTCTACTGACTCACAACTCGGATATACGTTCGAAAGACTATTCATTTCTTCCAGATCATCCCAGACCNGGTCACGCAGATATGGTTGAACATGTAAGGTCAGAAGGTGTAAGTGATTTGAGAGGGGGTGGGGCACAATCTGCAAGATTGACATTCGGACTTGTTGCTGCAGGTAGTCAAGCGCGTAGTTTACTAGATTCAGTGGGTTGGAGTTGTAATGCCCATCTAGCCAGTGTTGGGGAGATTTGTTCTAAGCCTTTATTCCAATTAGATAGATCATCTCCTTTAGATAATGGTACTGATATGTCTCGTTTGAATTGTAGAGATCCAGATGCAGTTGTTAAAATGTCTGAATTATTAGAGAATGTAAGACGTGATCTTGACTCTATAGGTTCATCTGTAGAGTTATTGATTGAGGGATTGCCTATTGGAGTTGGAGAACCATGGTTCGATGGTATTGAGCCAGCATTAGCTAGAGGTATGATGGCCATACCTGGCGCCAGAGCTATTGAGTTTTCTCATGGATTTGAGACCTCTAAAATGAGAGGTTCTGAGAATAATGATGCATGGGTACTAGAAGATGATGAGTTTTCTTTAGCAGGTTCTAAATCTGGAAATGCTGATGGTTCATTAGGTGGACGTTCAACTAGTGCTGCAGTCAGAGTTGTTGTTCACTTCAAACCACCGAGTAGCCTTGCTAGAGAACAATCTACGCTACATCTACCAAGTGGTGAACAGAGACCACTTCGGGTTCTTGGTCGTCATGATCCCGTTTTAGGACCAAGAGCTGTGCCAGTAGTCGAATCTGTAGCGATATTAGTTATGGCGGACTTAGGACTTATTGGCGGATATATCGAGTAGATTTTTTATTTACTACCATTTTCTCTCATTTGAGCTAACCTTACTGGTAGATTCACTGCAAATGCAGATGCAACAATCATAAAAACAACTGCAGTTCCTAAAGCTACACCATAAACTGAAGTTAATTCTACACTTTCTGCTAATCTATCTGCAGCAGCATCACTGCCTAGTAATCCAACTATTGATGGAATAATTAGATTAATCATTAATGTGACCAAAGCAACTAATCCCGCTACTATTGGAGTAATTAATAATGATCTGTAATATTGAGATGTTATTTTCTTGACATTCATGACATAAACTTCGCCTGTTCTAATAGACTTGTCTAGCATAGAGAAACGTATGATTCCACTAGTTAGTTCAATATACATAACAAGGAAAATTGCATAAGATATTAAGAGCAATTTTTGTGAAATCTCACCATCTGGTAACAGGTCAATCCCGAATTCAACTTTACTTCCCGCGAATCGAATTGTAACTAATATTAGAACTACATAAGATATCAATATTGCACGTTGATCTCTTTGAAAGACCCCATACATTCCTCCAATGAATCCTATTCCTATTAGTAAGAGGTGTATTGCTACTCCCATGATGGGTATTTCCATGAGGTCACTCAGCCAGAACCATGCTGTACCAGAAACTGGTGTAACTGTAAATGTAACAATACATAACAATGTTAGAATAATTGCTGCTGACATTTGTAGAGTTTGAACTACTCTATCGGGAGGTAGGAATTTAGTTCTAGTTACAATTGGTCCTCCAAAGAATGACTCAATAACTGAAGGTACATGCACTTCTGGAATTGCATCTTTAGGAATTTCACTACTACCTTTCATCTTCCCTGCAGCTTTTTTTCTGCTAGGTGCTGATGACCTGATAGTTTTTCCATCATACAAATGAGCAGTATCTGATTTTTGTTCTACCAATTAATCAACTCCTCAAAATCCTCTCGCCCCAGACAAAGCTGTATTTAGTAGCATATCTGGTTCCCAATCCATTACATTAGCTCCTAGTCCTCTTAACTCGCTCATTAGGATATCCCTTTCTGTTTTGAGTAATTCGTAACCAGTCCTATCTAATCTTCTTGCATCAAATTCGAATTGCAAACTACTTGGCGACAATATAGTAACATCAAAGTTTCTTGACCTTAGGTCTCTAACCGCTTCAATTATTGTTGGGTCATCTTCTAATGGGCTCAGAATAATAATCGGGCTACCTCTATTTATGTGCGGCATAATTCTATTTGTGACGACTTTAAGTGGAGTATTTCCTTTAGCCATTGCCCCTGCTAGTTTTGTTAAAATAACATATAATTGCTTTTTACCAGTATCTCTGTCAACTGAAACAATTTCATCGCCGTAAACAACTAATCCTACTGAATCTCTTCTTGAGAGGAAATATTGTGCAAGACTTGCTGCTGCTCTTGTACTGTAAACTAATGAATTCCGACTTACCGGGCCTGTTTCAGAAACTGATCTACTATCTACTAATAATATGATGTCGCTAACCGCATCTCTTTCAAACTCGTTTACCATTAATTTCCCACCAGAACGGGCTGTAGCTTTCCAGTTGACTTTCTTCATAGCATCTCCTGGTACATATTCTCTAAGGTTATAGAAATTTGAACCTTCTCCAGGGTTTCTAATATTTACTGCACCAGTAAATATTTTTGGTACCCGACTTTTAATCAGTGCATCTTTAATATCTTCCATTTTTGGAAATACAAGAAAATCATCGTACAAGTGTATTTCTCTTTCATTATGGAACAGTCCAAATGTATCTTGTATCCTGATACATACAGGACCTATAGTATAAAATCCTCTTAATGGGGCTTCAATAGTATATGCAATTTCTGTTTCTCTTTGAGGTCCTAATTCCATTAAAACATAGTTTGCTCCTTTCTTTATTCTCATTACTTCAGGTACNCGATCTCTAACTTCCAGAACCTTGGAGAGGTTTGATTTATTCTGGATTCTAATAGATACATCGACTTCACCGTCTTCGAAGACACGTGCTGAAGAAAGTCTCCTTAATGCTACGAGATTTTGTAGTGCTACACCACCTGAGTCCACTTCTTCATCCATTCTTCTACCGGATGATGAGACATCAGCATTTGTAGTTCTGAATGCTGCCCATGTAAGGAAGGAAAGAAGAACTACAGCTACTGTTACTAACTGCTGGTTGCGTAAAACTAGGCCGAGAAGATACAAAGCTATCGCTAAAGAAGCGAACATCGCTGATTTTCTACTCCATGCCATAAGCAAACCTCCTTAGATCTGTATTCTATTCAAACCGTTGGAACAGGGACTTGCCTGAGGATATCTGCAACAACTTGATCAGTCTCAAGACCTTTTATTTGATGTTCTGGTTTCAAAATTAGTCTGTGTGAAACTGCTAATGTAGCTACAGCCTTCACATCATCGGGTGTGACGAAATCTCTTCCGCGCATAGCAGCTGCAGCACGACTTGTCTTCAGTAATGCTTGAGAACCACGAGGTGAAGAACCAACTAATACACGCGGGTCTTCTCTAGTTCTAGATACAATTTCTACCATGTACATTCTTACTGCCGGGTCTACGTAAACATCCTCAATTGCTTGTTGCATAGCAACAACTCTAGCGGGGTCGGTAATTACGTCAACTTCAACTGCGTCTTTCTTTCTTTCAATTCTTCTTCTTAGAATCTCATCTTCATCCGCTCTGTCAGGATATCCTACAGACATCTTGAACATGAAACGGTCTAATTGAGCTTCAGGTAGAGGATAAGTTCCTTCTTGTTCTACTGGATTCTGTGTAGCCATTGTCAAGAATGGTGATGGTAGTTTGTGAGTAATTACACCAATAGTTACTTGCTTTTCTTGCATCGCTTCCAGTAAAGCAGCCTGTGTCTTTGGAGGTGCTCTATTTATTTCGTCTGACAGAAGTAGGTTACAGAAGATAGGTCCTGGTTTGAAACTAAATTCTCCTTTCTTTGCATCATAGATATTTGTTCCAGTGATATCTGCTGGAAGCAAATCAGGCGTAAACTGTACACGCTTGAAATCACATCCTAATGCGTCTGCGAAAGTGTTGGTCATCAGTGTTTTTGCAAGTCCCGGATAATCTTCGAATAGAAGATTACCGTTAGATAAAATGTTAACCATAACATTGTCAATTACATGGGCCTTTCCAATGATAACTTTCTGAACCTCTAGGCTAATCGCTTCTGCGATCGCCCCTACAGCTTCGAGTTTGTCACTCATTTTCTTAGTTCCACGAACGGTTTCGGCTTTCTT
>JGI24927J35514_1000127_pt1 | contig 13790 bp, 7 predicted proteins | sample AOAMet2_C49A8_35_2_FD_35514 | JGI IMG/M metagenome (IMG submission 35514)
ACTTGTTCGTTGGTATCGCAATTTGGGCGGTAGTTATCTGGGAAACCGTCTTCATTCATATCAATTGTACAAGAATCTGTCCAAACTGGAGTTTCGTCAAAATCTCCACCTGCTTCAGAATTACCGAAACTGGATTTTAACTTGATTCCTATCTCTCTATCTGCTAATGCGGCTGAAGGATCTATTGTTACTATTGCAACTAATTGTAATGTAGTGTATGATGGCATTTCTGGCAATGTTATCCTTCCTTTGGANTCTTTAAAGCATCCATTTGCTGGTTCGGGGTCGCCTACCATAAGCACTANACACGGGCGCTCTATTGGATATTCGGAACCGAATCCTTCCAATAATGCATAATTAATCTCCCATAGNCTGAGAGTATTGAGNCCAGGTACTGTGTCCCAACCTGATCCGTCAACAGTATGATTGTGTACAGTAGGTTGGTCTGCTACGTTTCCGAAGTTAGTCACATTCATCGTAAATCTAACTACTCTTCCAGGAGCTGTTGTCTTTATTCGACTTTCAACAGTAGGNTCAATGGTTATTCTCATATCATGGAACTCGACTACCTCTATTTGCAAGGTAACTAAATCTCTAATCTTGCTTCCTTCGAATGTTTCTTCACTAAGGATCTCAATGACTACAGTATATTGCCCTGCTAATGTTTGCTCTGGAACATTTATCATAATAGGTATTTGTTGAGATTCATCGCGATCTAATTCTTGGAATAATATGCGTGGGATTACAATATCCCAAACATCTGAGTTGCCATCTTGATCGGTTATTGAGCTAATAGCCATATCATAACGATCAGCCCCATTACCTGTATTCTCTATTGTAGTGTCAAGTTGGTATTCTTGCCCNGGATACAGCGATAGGATAGTTTCAGTTGTGGCATCTAGATCATATCTTTGGATAACATTTGTAACTAAAACAACAGAATCCCTAACTTTCGGAGCACCATCTAGAGTTGCTTTGACCGTTACAGAGTCTCCTATTCCTGCTGTTGCATTGTAGGGGGCACACATTTCTGCTGTGACCTTGTATGGCATATCAACCACAGACCAATATCTAGGTGAATCCGTTGGGATACTATTTCCTCCAGGTGCTTCTGAAAAGTCCAAATTTACAGTCCAATGATCAAATCTCCACGTTTGTTCTGAAACTTCATCTGGCTTCTCATCGGGGCCGCCGGGGGTCGTGAATACTAAATGACCAGGAGTAAAATGCTTTGTTACGTCGATTTCGAACTCAGAACATTCTCCAGGCAATACGTACTGAGTTGTGTCTCCCAACTCAAATACAATATTACCAGTACTCTTAATTGAAACATTCACCCATAATTCAAGAATATCAAAAGTACCTTTGTCTACAGATAACACCGGTTCGCCNGTCGACCAGCCCTTCAGATACACAACAAAGGTNCCTGGTTCTTGTGACGTGGGNACATCTATCTGTAAATTTCTAGTCATTGACTGACCAGGATCTAGAGATAACGAAGTGGGGAAGCTGATTCCCCAACCGAAAGGTAATGCCCATTCTGTCTGTCCCTCCAAAGTAGTTGGGTCATAAAAAGCAAAGGTATCATACACATTCCCAGTATTAGTTATGGAAATTGAAAATGTTGCCTGTTGCCCTTGTTCAACATCTGCTTGGAAATGACTCGTGTCTAATTCAATACCATGGACAACATCCATCAGAGTCAATGTTATTGCTTCGTCTCTTATCGCTGGATCTTTATATGAAATTGCTGCTACCTTAATTGAAGCTAACTCATCTTCGTTTGCTTGATAAATTGTAGGTGCACGCACCCTCATGTACAACGAAATTGCCTCACCTCCCTGAAGAGAGACGGGTGTAGAATCAAAAATTGGTGTGTGATTACTAGCGAAGAATATGCTAGCGCTCCAATTTGTTGGTACACCCTCTATTGCTAATGAAAATATATCTGCAACTAAATCAGCTGGGCCCGGAGTAGGGTTAGAAATTGTCATATTGTACGTAGTTTGTTCGCTTGGCTCTATAGTATGATAAAACGTCTCTGAGTCAGATAGAGATACATCTACTAATCCAGTTAAGATATGAACATAGCATAATGTGTAAGAGCCCCCGTTGTTTTCATCGCTACATTTGTTTGTATCTGACCAACCTACGTGTGCCCCACTTCCCATATCATTAGCAAAGGCAGGGGGTTGCCCTAATTCTGGAAGAGCTGGTGAGTTNGGCCCTAATTTATCAGACTGCCATTCAGTAATTGGAATCAATTCCCACGGATCGAAGATGGAAGATGCTATCGAATTAAGTGGGAAGCCTGAAGGATAGTCATTATTTGTATGATTTAAACGGGAATACATTAGTGTCTCTCCCTGTGTGCCATTATAATTATCAAGCCACGTCAAATGAACATTGTCGAATGAATCTGTTAGTATAGAAGGCATGTGTGAGTTTGCACTAAATGGCCTGTCAGGAGCTATGCCCTCATAACCTTCGACATTAGATATCGCGGCATCCGCTATTTGTTTTATAGCAAAGGAAGGAAGCCCTTCGCTAACGCCATCCCATGCGCCCGCGGAACTTAATCTCAAACGTGTATAATATATCTCATAATTTACATCAATATCGAAACCATAGGCTCTACCGTCCATCCAAGTTAAGTGAGTATTGCCCGAATTATCAATTGCGATTGCCGGATGTAAACTATATGCATCGTTTAATGTAATTCTAGTATCATTAACGACTACTAAATGCCCGTAACCAAGTGCATCTGGTGAAGCACCTAGATCTTCATAATATGAATCTGTGTTCTCATCTGCAAAAGTTCCCGAGTCACCTTTACTCCAACCTGGAGAAGGAGATTCTAATAGGCCAAGAGGGTCAAGAACTGTAAGGAAAATTTCTCTAGAATTATTAGTCGATAGATAAACTAATGCTTCGACCATTAATTGCATTTCTGCTTGATTAGCGGAACCTGTTGGGAAACTGTACATCATACCTTCGGCATTAGTAAGCGCTAATGTTGCGCCGCTGCATGTTCTAGAATTAAGACTTGTAAAACCATTAGGGCATTGTGCTAAATCCATCATGTGAGAACCTACTTCTGTGGAGCCGCTGCCAAATCCTGCGGCCATTAGTGGAATCGGAATAATTCCTGCATTAACGCATGCATTATGCGCTTCTAATATCGACTGGGTGTCGTCAGAATCTCCTGCTGGATCTCCTCCATATGGGCCTTCATCAGAAATGGGAATTACAATTTTTGTAGCGTTGGGGTTCCATTTATGGTCTAGCATTGTTGGAGGATTGCCTGGGACATTTCCTAGATTATCATGCCAAGAAAAGCAAGCCCAAGTTGACGCAGGCCCCCAAAACTCACTGTAATATCCACCATCTTGTGGAAGATCTATCGCCCCATTCGAATACACAACTTCTGTTAATTCGCGTATACCGCCTGAATCATCATTCGGTTGTATTCCTAGAGCCGTTGTTCTCGGTCCTTGGTTTCCGCTACCGCCTGTTGCATATGCGGCAGCACAGTTTCCACTGGTTGCAGCTGATGGCCAGTTTCCACTTAATGCGTAAAGTGTCTCATAAACCGTCATATTCGCTCTCTCAAGCATTGGTTTAAGTCCTTCAAAATTATAGCCACTAGCAAATGATCCTCCATAAAACACAGCGCACATATCCGCCCATTCTGCATTCATTGAACCTGAAGTATCGATTGGAACAACCATTTCTACCTTACCTCCACGGGTATCGTCCCAAACAACTTGAACATAATCGTCAAGATCTACGGCTACATCTGGGTGTCCTTTGTGCCCAATTATAGGTGTCAGTAATGTTTCATCCACCGCCACTATTGCAGTTCTAGCGACGACGTCAGCTTCTATCATTGCATAGTAAATCTGTGGCTGTTGGTAATATTTGTCTAATTCTTCATAAGAATCTTCCCAAACAATATGCGCATTTGCCTCTGAATCTGTATCGACTGCGGGCCAGTCTCTATTTTGTGTGTGGCGAGATACTTCAAAATCATCAATTACTGAAATCGATGCATCAATGGCTATACTGCCATCAAGATCATCTTGAGATGGGTCGATTACTGTGTATTTGATAGCCCAGTTTCCTGCTCGATCCGCCCAAACAATATGTGCTCTATCATTATCATCTATTGCAATATCTGGATGCCATGCTCTACTTTGACCGGCATTAGAAATTTGTGTGGCTTCAATTAGTGTCTCGCCTCTAGCGTCTACTAATTTGTAATACAGGTGTTGAGTATTTCGGCTCCAAACGAAATGGACGTTTCCTTCCGAGTCAGAGTCAAGTGCGACCATTCGATCATTTTGAGCGCCTCCATTGACTATTTGGACTGCATCTGTAAGTACAACTTCGCTTGCAGTGACTTGTGGTGCAGCCATTGCGACAAATAAACTCATTAACATCAATGTAACTATCATTACGCTAGTTCTTTCCTTGTTCCTATTCATGATTCTCACTCCAGCTAACGCTGTAACGACTTGCTTTGACGATTCACTATACTTAACCTCGACCCTCTCGGGTCATTTTTGAATTCATTAATAAGATGGAGATTATGCCCATTCGTCCCTATCGAAACTTCGACCAAATCCACCTGTTTCATCAATATCAATATTCATTTTTTCTTCATCTATTGAAGAAGTTTTAGAGGTCTTTTCTAACTTCTTAGAAATCCAATCATCTACTGGCCCAGGTTTACCNATTCCTGGCCCGTATCCAAATTTAATCTTGTGAATAAGTGCTAATTTGGTCAGCCAAACATGNCTCATTGTATGCATAAATTCATTTTGAGTTAGCCCATCAAACCAAATCGGTCTTGAAAGATTGAAGGCTTGGAGGGGGCCTGGTGTTTCATCTTTTTTCCCTATATGGAGAACCCAGTCTAAATCTGCTTGAGTTAGAAGAATTCTAGTATCATGCAACCAAGTTCCCCAACCATGTTGATCTGTAGAATAATGATCTTTCATTTCTGATTGTTGTCCGTCATCTACGCGAGTTATAGAATATATCAATACTAAATTTCTATTTTTAGGTATAACGATATTGAATACATGTGCGGCCTTTGTAGGAGGATAACGGACATGTAAATGAAGGAAGTTTTGAGGGTCTTTTACCTCTCTTGTTTCTAGTTTTTCACTACTGAGCCATTTTCTAATAGCATCAGCGGCCCCCGTCTCATCCATAGTCACTGATTACCGCCACCCTATATGAGAAGTCCTAATTGTGAATTCAAATTCTTAATCAGTAATTCAAATCTTACACCGGCTTCGGATTTAGATAATTTGGCTCTAATTATTGCCGTACTATAATCCGACCAAAGATCATACCCTCGTAAAAATATTAATGAGGAAAAGTAGAAAGTAAAAATAGTACATATAACTGCAAAGACACCCAGGGTTGAAAGTAAGTTTAGATCGGATATAGCAATTAATAAAATAGACATTAATGGCCAAAAGAATATCGGAGAAAATATTCCAGCTAAAAAGAAATATGTAGTCCTTGCATCTTGGCCTTCATCACTTTTTTCTGCCATATATCGAGCAAGAATTGATTGGATTCCGGAACCCAGTATGCTGGGAATTAGTGTGAGGCTCATCAATAATATACCAGTTATTGCCCTAATTCGGGACTTTGGGTTTAATTTTTTCAATTTATAATCTAACCCTATTGAACTGCAATCGAGGTTATGCGAATGAAGGATTTCGGCCGCTTCAATTGCTTCNGGAAGAATCTTTTCGAAATCAGAATTTTCTTTATTATCGTCCCTTATATTTCTTGTCGAGAGTACTTCTTCACGAAGTGTAGTAAAGGGTTGTTGATTATCTATAGCCTTGAGATTAGCAATCAATTTCAACGCTCTGAATGTTTCCCAATCAGGAGAATCAGGAGTTAAGGGAGAAATTGCGTTAAACATTTGGTCTTTCAAATCATGAACTGCAGAAGATGGAGGTTCAATCCATTCTCCTGCCGCTAATTTGATTGATTCTTCCTTGTCAAAAACTAAATTTATATCAATTGGTTTCGAATACTCTACAAAACAACCGGTTCTAAACCAGTAATGTGTCCTCCAATGAAGCCCCGTCGGTTGGATTACTGGCGGAGGATTTCCTCTCTCATTGGCTATTGCTGCCGCAACTAAACCTGCGCGAGCTGCCCCGGTCCTCAATGCATGTAATTTTGAATCTTGATGGGATTTCCCTTCGGGCATTATTACTGCACCGTGCCCTCCAGCCAGGCAATTAGCAATTGTCAACATACTTCTATCATTGATTTTTCTAGCAAATTCAGGATCTGTTAATCCAGCCTCTACCTCTGCTTTTCTTAGAACAGGTTGTGCACCATTTCTACGTGACCACCAGCCAATAATTGGTCCTGTGATTAAATCGTGTCGTCCGAGAGAGATGATGCGTTTTTTTTGTGTCTTGATCATCACGCCAGCATCAACCAATCCATTGATATGGGTTGCCACTGAAATTCTACCTCCTGGATTTGAAGGAATCTTATCAGATTCAAAGGTTCGGAATATTATTGAAGTACCTGAGGAAATCATTATTCGAAATATTTGTCCAAAAAAGTAGTTACCAGGGTGAGTGCCATCAAGACTGTACGGGGCTTTTTCTAACTTTTTTCGATTAAAGTTGTGTGCTGCTGCTGATAATTCTGGGAGAATCTCAGGGGCGCTGCTAGGGTCTGTCACGTGACGTCGAATTAGTATCTAGTTGAGAATACACCGGTTAATTAGTTGATTTTTAGGTTATTGAAGGGAGATACTCTTCATTTTGAATTCGTCGCTCTAACCAAATAGGGCCCCCGGGTAAAATTGAAAGGAATCCACCTAAAATCACAGCACGGATATTCCATTCTTTTCGAATATATCCGATACCAAGCAAGGCAATATAGATTATCCAAAGAAATCCATGGATTGGTCCTATGACCTCGACTAGGATTTCATTTCCACCAATATATTTCAACGGCATAGCAATGAAGAATAAACTAACGGCCGAACCACTTTCTGCGATACCCGCCATATTGAAAAAACGCATTTTTTCCCTCAATTAATGCTTTAGGTTATTGCTGCTGATTCTAGGATACTAAATACTGCATTTATTTGTATTGCTCTAAGGAGTTCGGTATTCATTGCCTTGGAATCATCTGTTAACCCTATCTGAATTTTCTTAAGCTCTTTGATGGAAGATAATGTAGATTGATTAATACTATCGATATTTTTTGCTATTGCTGAAACTTTCTTTGAAATTTCCCCAACTGACGGGCCGTTTGAAGAATAATATTTATCAATTTTATTCGATGTTTTGGTTAATTCTTTGGATATTTTCTCGCTTCCGCCAAACTGTACTGTTTGAGACCATGTTCCGGCATCGCTACCCGCTGCCTCTCCTGTAACTAGATCTTCCAATTGTAAATTTCCTGACAAATAACCTTCGCCATGCATTCCAGTGTTTGCAGAACGCCCTGCCGCATAGAGGCCTGTGAACCACATAGTTTCAGACTTGAAAGTGACTCTGCCTCTCTCATCAACTGGAGCGCCCCCTAATGTAAACGCTACCGTTTCTGTAAGTGGTATAACATCTAATAATGGATTTAATCCTGTTCTTTCTTCGACCCTACGGATGGTCTGGGCATACCATACTTGGGCATCTGANTCTAGACTTCTTAAATCNAGTACGCAGTCTTCATCTGTCATATTTTCGCCAGGNATTATATCTTGCCCNGACTCTGTTCTATATCTCCCCCCTGCACTAAGAATATCGATAGGTAGATGGAGATTCGTGCCTCGAACAGTTAGTTGATGCTTGGGAATGTTTGACACACCTCGAAGTTTAATGCCAGCTGAGGCAGCCAGTGCTGACCCTGTACCTGGTCCTTCTGATAAATCAGACCAAAGTCCTTGGTATCCTTCTGTCGCTAAAATTACTGCTTTTGCTTGTATTGCAAAAACCTCTCCNGACTGTGAATTCAATGCTGTGATTCCTCTTACTTGCTTATTATCCATAACTAAAGATAATGTCTGTAAATCTGTTCTTCTGACTATTCCTCTTTTGATTACTTGTTCCTCGAGAATTCTTGTTACTTCTCGGGAGGTCGAGTCTCCACATCCTACTAGTCTGGGGCGAGTATGGCCGTTTCCTGTTGAAGCGAATGGTAAACCTCCGTCTCGCCTTTGAAGGACCAGNCCCCAATTTTCTAATTGCGCTAATACGCCAATTCCTTTTCCGCATATTCTCGCTATAGCTGATTTATCCGATGAGTCTCCTCCTAGCAGAATAGTATCATCTCGATGAGCTGTTGAGTCTACTTCATCAAAAGAAATAGCAATGCCACTAACTGGTGCTGCTCCTGTTGCAGAACCTATACTTCCACTGTCTATCATAATTGGTTTTGTACCTGCATCNGAAGATGCTATCGCTGCGCGAAGAGCCGCTGGGCCACTACCAATAATTACAACATCCCAAGATTCCATGTTCTCTCGGACTCTTCGAAAAGATTCCTTCTCAAGAAGATGACGCCCGTGGCAGTATCCGAAAATTAATTATTCAGATACGGAAAGTGCTAATCTTCGGACTTCTTCTGCTGCATCTGCCATTCTAACTCCTGCACTTTCTGGGTGTAGGCTGGATGTCAAAGTTGTTTGTACAATTGTCGAAGAAAGAGTGTTGCCGTCGTCTCCGTTTATTGTGACCTGCACCGGATGTGGGCCGGACACAGTACTAGGCCATGCCAGCCCTATCCATAGAACTAAGGCTGAATCTAACAATTCATCTAAAGTTACTACTTCTTTAATTCGAGTTCTTTTACATGGAACTCTGAGAGTCTGAACTTCTGGCTCTCCATGGGCTGTCACTATTTCGACTTCTACGGTCATATCAGAATTACTCCCGTTATGNACCATGACAAACAGGTCTGATTGCCCATCGGAAGAACGNGGNGGTAAATCCAAATCAGTCCTCCATTTATTCTCACTCAAAGTTAATTCGCCATTCTTTGATGAATCATGTAATCGATCTATCAAACGAAATAACCCCGGTTGCCACGCTCTGGTGTGAGCTAAGAGACTTTGAATACTAACGATATTTATTTTCATAGTAGTGTCTGTCAACTTATCTAGTGCTGATATTTTGTATACTTCTTTAATCGAACTTATCATCTCCTCCGGAGTTAATAATCCTCTATCATTCAGATGTAAAGCGGTTAACATATGTTCCAGAGCAGCAGATGATGAGTGCCCGCCTCTGACGTTTTCTTCTAATGATATTGTCCAATCGTCCCAACTTCCTGCTGTTTCAGGATCTAAATGGGCTACTAAAACATCCGTTAATACCCTATTCAAAACACTCTCATGTAAAGTAGGGGCGTGTAAAGAAAGAAGTGGGAACTTATTCGAACGCATGGGAATCGAACCTTCTAGATAGAAGGTATTTAACCAAGATATGAAGCCAAGTATTACTGAAAAACTGACTAATATTTGCCCAAGTACATATCCTGTCTCGATTTCCCATACTGCGAATAAGGATAATACGGATAAAAATGCTGAGAATAGCCTTACTCTCTCTCTTAATACCCTCTCATGAAGAGTATTAAGGATCCTTTCAACACCAGGATACGCTTCCTTCGACTTGAATCCTTCGATTCGTAATTGGAGTCGGTGCCTGGCTGACATTTTGGCAAATAAAGATGAGAAATGCGGAGGTAAAAGAAGAATTGAGAGTATTGAAAAGAATATTATTGCAACTTCAATAGATGAATATTCCCAATTCGTCAATATTACACCGGCCGATGCAGGAGCGGCGATTGAAAACCAAAACCTAATCGAAGCCATGTATCTAATGGTTGAAACTTTAGTCCAAAATTTTCTTTGTGAATCTATTCTAGAAATTCTTTTCGAGTAGGCTTTCGATTTATTTGAATTGGTTTCAGGTTCTGCCGCATAAGGAGTTGGTAATGCTACTTGAGAGCCCTTCACGACACTACGAGGCGTTCAATATCCTTGATGGCATCGGAAGATAATGTCAAAAAAAGCAGTTTTGGCGACCCTTACATTTCTTGAAGCACATGCTCTCGCATGGCTGGGCGATTAGTGTAGTCTGGATATCACCTTGGCCTCCTAAGCCGAGAACCCGGGTTCAAATCCTGGATCGCCCGCCATTATGAAAAGGCCAGCCCATGAGTTCTTCCTGCCTTGGCAACTCTATGGAGAAAATGTTCGATTGGGATTCGAGCATGCATGGAATTTCTTAAATTCGTATCGCAATCAGCCAATGCATCTAGTATTTCGCAACGGAGTTCGTCTGTAATAGAGAGCCTTCTTCCNACTACTACTTCGTGTATTTGAGAAATTACATCATCTGAATCTAATCCGTGTTCATTCATTAATTTATCAACTTCAGCTATCGCCCCTGTTAGAATTTTTCGATTTTTGCCGTTCTGTTTTTCCCATTTCCATTCAACTACTTTACCCCTTAATGCTAATTCTAATAGGTGGCGTCCCGCCTGAAGTGTCGTTGCTTGGACTAGTTTGTGTACTGCTGCCCTATCAGAAGTTAATCCTCTGGAGTTCAACATTTCTAATGTGAATATGGATTTTCGAAGATTTCCTGCGCAAACATATACTATATCTCCAATTACTCCTTCATTCGGTGGTATTTTTTCTTCTGCACAAATCGATTCAAGTGTTGCTATCGATTGAGACTTTGAAGTATAAGGTATTCTAATCATTTGAGTCCTTGACCTTAATGCATCGATTATTCTGCTTGGCGCTCTTGCGACTAAAATAAATCTAGAAGCGTTGCCCACTGTTTCCATCATTCTACGAAGATAGGCTTGCCTTATATGCCCTAAATGGTCGGCATCTTCTAAAACAATCAATCTACTTACTGGTAATTGGCCTTCTTTCAATTCTATTTCTTTACCAGCTGGAGCCACATCCGATGGATTTGTTGAGATTATATTTCTATCGAATGCATCTAANGACATTCTTCCTGCTAAGGTATCTGATGAATCTGTTCCCCCTGGCCTTAAAAAATTCTCAAATTTAGCCATCGCACCACTTGTTCTAGCCAAATCACGGCATTGTAAAACATGAGTGGTGGAGCGCCAACCAGGCCCTAACATTTGTCTGGCTACTAATTTCCAAGATGCCGTCTTACCAACACCTGCTGGCCCTGTGATTAAAAAGTTGGGAGGAGTGGCAGAAATACTAGCTGAAGTCAAAGTTTGACGTAATTTTTCGGGTATTGCCAACCCCTCAAATGTTTGAGGAGAATGTTCACTCAACCAACTCGCCACGTCTTAGCGTCGAAGAGGAGGGTCTTGAACTGAACGTTTCTTATTCTGCTCTCAAAACCTTGTGTCTACCACCTTTACGTGGTTTAACAAATATACGATATCCGCATGATCTGCAGGACTTACCTGTAGAGCCAGCTTCTGACCAAGCTAAGTGGCCGCATCTAAGGCATTTGTATCGAATTTCTAAAGGGTCCATAGTGGACTCACAATGAGTGCACTTTGGTAAATCGGTTTCGCTCCAAGGTCTTCTATCAGTTCGGTTACACTGACGACATTTGTGAAGTATCAGTTTCTCAGCGCTCTTAGCCATTAAACCGGCCGACCAGCGCTCCCTTCTTCAATCTGTGGTTGGATTATTGAGTATTGCGGGCCCTCAAACATATATTAACAAAGTTTTCAAAAATCTTATCGCCATACTCGGAGTCATTCACTTCTGGATGAAATTGTAGGCCAAATCTATTCTTTTCTTCGTTCTCCATAGCTTGAATGCACAATTCTCACTTATTGCAGTAATTTTGAATCCTTTGGGGGCAGTTATTACTTCATCGTTATGACTTTCCCAGACGCCTTGTTTCTCGGGGGTGTTTGCAAATAATTCCCCACCTCCATCGATTAATTCGATTGTAGCAGCGCCAAACTCTGGATGGGGTGCTTCTTGTGATTTGCCGCCATAATGTCCTGCCATGAATTGATGGCCCGCGCATATCCCTAGTATTGGCACCTCTAATGTCAAATATTCAGCGCAATTGCCTAATTCTCCAGTTAACCCTACCCTTGCAGCACCGCCCGAAAGAATTAGGCCATCCACTTTTCGTAAATCTGAAAGTGGTGTTTTATTTGATAATATCTGGGTTTCAACGCCTAAGTACCTCAGCATTCTCCATTCTCTATGGGTCCATTGGCCGCCATTATCGATTACGTCGATTACCAATTTCTCCTCTGACATAACCTAATCGAGTAGCGAAAGGGTCATGAATTATCCCCTGAAATGACTTCTAATTCGAAACCCTCGATAGAGTGCGATTGAAATACACGACCTTTGTCGTAACGCTACTGCCCCGATGGTGTAGTGGCCTATCATGCAGCCCTGTCGAGGCTGCGACCCGGGTTCAAATCCCGGTCGGGGCGCCACTTAAACAACTAAATCAAAGAGTCTGTAAAGAAATTTATTAATTTCGAACGATACTCTTCTGAGTTTCCCCAGGAGCATCTAAGTGCCATCTTTCGCAATCCAGGCCTCAAAAGAACATAATCGTAGAGCACTACTATAATCTCTTTTAATTTTTAATTTCGGCCGAGGTTTACCTGAGGCAATTGGTGGAAGGATTTGGTTAATTTTTTGATTTACTAAGGGAATTTCGGATTCTGCAACTATTACTCTACCTCGTATCAGTGAAGTGTTAGTTCGATTGAGTAAAGGTACTAAATTAGGGAGAAATTCTATTGTTCGGTGTGGTAAATTAACTAGGACCAAGTCCCACTTTCCGGAATATTGAGAATTTTGAGAAAGTTTTGTTGCATCCTCCAATCCAACTATTCTATCTTCATAATATCGTTGGAGATTCTCAGATTCAACCGGGTAATCTCTTTTATCCCATCTTTGAAGATTCTCAAATAATAATTCGATGGCGGACGAATTCAAATCGGAAGCAAGCAAATCTCCGACTAAGTCTTCTTCTGCAATCAATGTGGATAAAGCGGGACCAACTCCACAAAAAGGATCACATATTGACAATGGGCGACCCAGTTCTGCGCGTAATTCTTTGGCAAAACTAAGGGTCTCCAGTCTTTCTGTTTGGAGTTTGGTAGAATAATAAGCAATCCTTGGATCACAAGAAATATATCTACCAGATTCTTTAATCAGAACTTTTGTGTTAATGATTTCAGGAGGGATTCCTTCGGTATATATGATTGAATCTTTTCTACCCCCGATTGGTTCTAGTTCCCTGATCCTAAATTCTCCCATCACTCCGCCGTCGGATAGTATCAATCTTATCGAAGGATGAGAAAGCAGCTTTGCTTTCGCGATTTCTGATTTATATGACTTGATATTGTCATCTATCCTAACAACCATCATATCTCCTAGAAATTCGTGAGAAGAGGGCCAAGATTCTTGATATTTGTTAACTAGTTCTTCGCCAATAAGTTCTGTTAGATGATTCCACCAGTCAGTATCTACTCTTTCATCGGCTTTGCCCTCACAAATTATGATTTCAAAGACCGACAATGATTTCGGAAGTTCGGCGTCTGTTGATGGAGAGAGTGGAATTAGTCTCGATAAGCCGTCATCTGATGAGAAAATTCTCTGCCCTTCAGCTAGCCAATTATTCTCTGTAATTAAAGAGAGAGCGCCCTCTACTTTTCTATTCGGTACTAACAAGTGCCGCATCATGTTCATCATGTGCAGAAGGCTAGGACGCTTCACCATGACGGAGACAAGTTTGCCCGCGGGC
>JGI24927J35514_1000132_pt1 | contig 13288 bp, 10 predicted proteins | sample AOAMet2_C49A8_35_2_FD_35514 | JGI IMG/M metagenome (IMG submission 35514)
ACCTCCAATTACAGGAGAAATTGTAATGGAACATTATAAAATTAAACCCTGTAAAGAGATTGGTATTATTAAAGAAAAAATCAAAAATGCTATTCTTGATGGTGAAATTCAAAATGACTATAATGAAGCATTTGAATTAATGATTAAAATAGGAAAATCATTGGGTTTAAAAGATGAATAAAATATATAATCTTACACTAATTTCAATAATAATAGTATATCTAGTTATTCTAGCTGGAGGGATAGTTAGGATGACTGGAAGTGGAATGGGTTGCCCTGATTGGCCAAAATGTTTTGGATATCTTATCCCACCTATCGAAAGGAGTCAATTAGACTGGAAAGGTAATCATCAATACAATAAAGATGAGATAATTATTCTTGGTGAAAGTTTATTTTATGCAATTGATAATTTCAATTCAGAAGAAGAGATTAATATTTCAAATTGGAATAAGTATACTAAACATGATTATTCAAAATTCAATGTTTATCACACATGGATAGAATATATTAATCGATTAATTGGAGCTATTGCTGGATTATCTGTACTGGTTTTATTTATTTATTCATTGAAGTTTTTTAGAAGTAAAAAGAGTATAACTCTTTTATCTTTTTTATCACTAGTTGCTATTTTATTTCAAGCTTGGCTGGGAAAAACAGTAGTTGATAGTAATTTAACTGCTAGCACTATTACAATTCATATGCTAATGGCTGTCGTACTTTTATTTATTTTATTTTCAATATTAGCTATATCAAAACCAATAAAGCCATCTGTTTTACCAAAAAATGTATCAATTTTAATTATAATTTCAATAGTATTATTAGTCATTCAAATTTTAACTGGTACAGAGGTTAGAAAATTTATTGATATTCAAATGGAACTTTTTAATTATACTGAAAGAAATAAATGGATTGAAAATATAACTAATACTTTTAGTTTTCATAGAAGTTTTTCATGGGCAATTATATTAATTAATAGTTTAATCTTTTTAAAACTTAAAAATTTAGATTTACAATCTAAATTGATTTATACTATAAACACATTGATTTTTCTTCAGATATTAACCGGAGTGATAATGTACTACTTTCATTTTCCATTTTCATCTCAACCAATACATTTGTTAATTTCTACATTGATTATTGGACTTCAATTTTATTTTTTATCACTTTATAACTTAAAAAAAAATGCAACTAAAATTTAGAATAATATTAAACGTAGAGGAAGATGTCCTTAGGGATATAGTTATTGATTCTAATATAACCCTCATAGAGTTCAGCAAAATTATTTCTGGTGAATTTGGATTTGATTCTTCAGAAATTTCAACATTTCATCATTCGAATGAAAATTGGGAACAACTTGATGAAATTAAAATCTTTAAAATTGATGAACTAGATCAAATTATGGATAATACTCCCATTTCAAACTTCTTTCTGTCAAAGGGTGATAAACTAATTTACATCTATGATTTTCTGAATTATTGGACTTTTTTTATAGAATTATATGAGCTTGAAGAATCTGTTAAAGTAGATAGTTATAAATGTATAAATTCAGTAGGAGAGGTTCCTGAAAATCCACCTTCTGATATTTTTGATATTAATTCTGTTAAAGAAGATAGTGATGAGTTAGACTTCGATGATACCTTTATAGATTAATGAGTTTTTCACTAACATCAGAATTTAAACCAACTGGAGATCAACCAAAAGCAATTAAAAGTATTCTTGATTCATTTAATACTAATCAAAATCATGTAACTCTTCAGGGAGTCACAGGATCTGGTAAAACATTTACAGTAGCAAATGTAATTCAAGAAATTAAAAAACCAACACTTGTATTAGCTCATAATAAAACTTTAGCTGCTCAGCTTTACTCTGAATTTCAAAGCTTTTTCCCTAATAATGCTGTTGAGTATTTTGTTTCATATTACGATTATTATCAACCCGAAGCATATATTCCATCATCTGGATTATATATTGAAAAAGATTTATCAATAAATGAGCAAATTGAAAAATATAGACTAAGCGCAACTTCATCATTACTTTCAGGTAGAGATGATATTATTGTTGTAGCATCAGTTTCATGTATATATGGAATTGGTAATCCAAGTGAGTTTAAGAAGCATGTTATTCAAATATCAATTAATGATGAAATTCAAATCTCTAAACTTCTAACTTTATTTGTCAAAAGCCAATACTCAAGATCAATAAATGAACTAAATAGGGGTAGTTTTTCAGTTAAAGGTGATGTTGTAGATATTTTTCCGAGTTACTCAGATATTTACTACAGAATTAATTTTTTTGGAGATACAATTGAAAGCATTGAATCAATAGACCCTTTATCTGGTAATAAAATAGAAAACTTTGAAAATTTAAGGATTTTTCCAGCCATGATCTTTGTTACATCAGAATCAAGTATTAAATCTGCAATTAATAGCATTGAGTTTGATCTAGAAGAACAAGTAAAATATTTTGATGAAATAGAAAAAAATATAGAAGCTAAGAGAATAAGAGAAAGGACTGAACTGAGTTTGATTTAGAGATGATTAAGGAACTTGGATATTGTTCTGGAATTGAAAACTACTCAAGATATTTAGATGGAAGAGATCCAGGTACTAGACCTTTTTGCTTATTGGATTATTTTCCAAATGACTATTTAATGGTAATAGANGAGAGTCATGTAACTGTGCCTCAAGTTCATGCCATGTATGGTGGAGATAGAAGTAGAAAAGAAAATTTAGTTGAATATGGGTTTAGACTTCCTGCTGCGTTAGATAATAGACCATTAAAATTTGAAGAATTTGAAGATATTCAAAATAACGTATTATACGTAAGTGCCACACCTGCTGATTATGAATTAAAAAAATCTGAAGGGTTAATTGTTGAACAAATAATTAGGCCTACTGGTGTTCTTGATCCAATAATAGAAGTAAGAAAATCTGAAAATCAAATTGATGATTTAATAGAGGAAATTCTTCAAAGAGTTGATAAAGATGAAAGAGTCCTAGTAACAACATTAACTAAAAGAATGGCAGAAGAGTTGACAAAATTTCTTCATAAATCAAAAATAAGAGCTAATTATATCCATAGTGATATTGACACTCTAGATAGAGTTGAAATTATGCAAAATTTAAGAAAAGGAATTTTTGATGTTTTGGTTGGTGTAAACTTATTAAGGGAAGGGTTAGATCTTCCAGAAGTATCATTGGTAGCTATTCTAGATGCAGATAAAGAAGGTTTTTTAAGAAGTCATAGATCATTAATTCAAACTGTAGGAAGGGCAGCTAGAAATATAAATGGAAAATCAATAATGTATGCTGATAGAATAACTGATGGTATGAATAAAACCATAAAGGAGACTAAATATAGAAGAAGAAAACAGGAAGAATATAATACTGAAAATAATATAATTCCAAAACAAATGGAAAAAGCTTTCAGCAATACTTTTGAACAAACTCCTGAAACTATTAGTACTAGTTATGATAACTTCGAAGAAGAAATTAAAAATTATCATAATAAAAATCAAATAGAAAGTAAAATAAAAGAATTAAGGAAAGAAATGGAAACTGTTGCTAAAAAACTTGATTTTCTTAAAGCAGCAGACCTTCGAGATAAAATAGAATTCTTAAAAAAGAAATTAAAATAAAAAAGGTGCACAAAGTGCACCTAATTCACAGATTATTAACCTGAATGTTTATCCTATTTCTATTACTCTGTTAGGTTTAGTAATACTATCCTTTTTCTTTGGCAATTTAATCTTTAAGATTCCATTTTTATAATTAGCCTTTATCTTATCTAGTTCGACTGACTCAGGAATTCTAAATGATCTTTGAAAAGATGAGTAATTAAATTCATTTAATCTCATATTATCATTTTCTATAGAGTTTGAATTTTCAGATGAAATAATTAAAACTTTATCAATTAATTCAATTTTAAAATCATCTTTCTTCATNCCTGGTACAGCTAGATCAATTTCGAAAGAATNATTATTTTCAATAGAATTAACAGATGGTACAGAATGATTTCTATTAATAAGATTCATTCCAAAATCCTCATTAAAAAACTCGTTCATTAATGAAGGAAAATTATTGTTATTATTATATTTTACTATTCTCATATTTTTATTTTTTAGTTAAACAATTTGAATTATAAATTCATTAAATAATATTCAAATAGAATACCATTTAATAAATAGTGCCAAAATGGCGTTAAAAAATAAAAAATAATGACTTTATGTCAGTTAATGGCAGATTGAACTTTGTTTGCAGCCTCATCAAACGCAGTAGCAGAGAGAACATTTAAACCAGAACTATCGATTATTTCTTTTGCTTTATCTGCATTTGTACCCTGAAGCCTAACTATAATAGGGACATTAATATTATCTAGGTTTTTATAAGCTGATACAATACCTTCAGCTACTCGATCACATCTTACTATACCACCAAATATATTTACCAATATAGCCTTAACGTTAGTGTCCTGTAAAATAAGTCTAAATGCTTTTTCGACTCTTTCTGAATCTGCAGTACCTCCTACATCAAGAAAGTTTGCTGGTTCTCCACCTGCAAGCTTAATTAAATCCATAGTTGCCATTGCAAGTCCAGCTCCATTTACCATACAACCAACATTACCATCTAAGTCTACATAATTAAGGCCATTTTCTCTAGCCTCTACTTCTACTGGATTTTCTTCATTTAGATCTCTCATTGATTCATAATCTTTGTGTCTAAATAGAGCGTTTTCATCAATTGTCACCTTAGAATCAACTGCTATTATTTTATCATCCGATGCTTTTAAAACTGGATTTATCTCAAATAAAGAAGCATCAGATTCAGAATATGCATTATAAAGATTAGTAATAAACTTGGTCATATTTTTAAATGCTGTACCCTGTAATCCAAGGTTGAATGCTATTTTTCTTGCCTGAAAAGGGAGGATACCTGCCCCAGGATCTATCTCCTCATTAAAAATTAAATCAGGAGTATTCTCTGCAACAGCCTCTATATCTACCCCACCCTCAGTTGAGTAGACAATCATGTTTTTTGATGAAGACCTGTTTAGTAACACTGAAATATAAAATTCTTTTCTATCAGAATCACCGTCATAATAAACATCTTCAGCAATAAGGACTTTTCTTACAAGCTTTCCCTCCTTTGAAGTTTGAGGAGTTACAAGATTCATCCCTATAATTTCTGATGAAATCCTCTTAACATCTTCAAGACTTTTTGCAATTTTAACCCCTCCTCCTTTTCCTCTTCCACCTGCGTGAATTTGAGCCTTAATTACAAAAATATTTGTACCNGTTTCATCTGAAAGTTTTTTAGCACAATCCANAGCTTCTCCTGGAGTATTAGCAACATAGCCTTTTTGAATTGAAACATTAAATTTTTCTAGTAATNGTTTGCCTTGATATTCATGTAAATTCATGCCGACAAATATAGCTACAAAACTTAAGAAATTTGAATTATTTAAAATCAGATTTATATTTATTNCTAAATTCAATTTATGAATATTAAAAAACTCGAAGAAGCTGCTTATAATTTTGGNACNCCTNTTTATGTATATGACTTATCAATAATTGAAAATCAATATAGAAAACTTCAAAATGCATTTAAAAATTTAAACAATTATAAAGTTCATTTTGCTTCTAAATCATTATCTAATATCTCCATTTTAAAATTTATTAAAAATTTAGGACTAGGTCTTGACGCTGTATCTCTTGAAGAAATTAAAACCGGCATTAAATGCGGATTTAATAAAGATGAAATTCTATACACTCCAAATGGTGTTGATTTTTCAGAAATTCAAGAAGCAAAATCTATAGGGGTGAAAATAAATCTTGATAGCCTTGAATCAATTAAAGAATATTCAAAACATTACCCAAATCAATCAATATCAATTAGGATTAATCCTGGAATCTATGCAGGAGGTAATGAAAATATAAGCGTCGGACACTCTAATTCTAAATTTGGAATACCTGAAGAATTTTTAGAAGATTTAGTTATGATGGATAAAGAGAGTAAAATAAAAGTTACCGGGCTTCACATTCACACTGGAAGTGATATCATCAAAAACAATCAATTTGAAGAAGGAATTAAAAAAATATTTTCAATTGCAACTAAATTTGAAAGTATTGAAAGTATTGATCTAGGTGGAGGAATTAAGATTCCTTACTTCTCAGGCGATACTGAAACCAATCTAGAAGACTATGCAACCATAATAGAAATTGAATACGAAAAATTTAAAAACAAAACTGGAAAAGAATTAAAATTGATTTTTGAACCAGGCAAATTTCTAGTGAGCGACGCAGGGTATTTTATCACTAAAGTTAATTATATTAAAAAATCCAATAATAATTGTTTTGCTCAAGTTAACTCAGGATTTAATCACTTTATTAGACCTACTCTTTATAAATCATATCATGAAGTGGTTAATTTATCAAACCCTAGTGATCAGAAAGAAGAGTATACAATAGTTGGCTATATATGCGAGAAAGATACTTTTGCAGAAAAAAGAAAGGTTTCAAGAATTTCAAAAGATGATATTCTTTGTTTTAAAAATGCAGGTGCTTATGGATTTAATATGTCTAGCAATTACAATAGTAGATTAAAACCTGCAGAGGTTTGCATTCACAATAACATGTTAAAAAAAATAAGAGAAGAAGAACAATTAGAGGATTTATTTAAAAATCAAATTGATATTTTTTAATAAACTAAAAATTGAATAATTTTTTAAACTTTTTTGAATTTTTGATTTCCAATTAATAATTAACTAATTAAATGTTAAATACAAATCATTACTATTAAATTTTATCATAATTAAAATTATATTTGCCATAAATTATTACAAATGAAATATACCTATATCTTATTATTTACTGCTCTTCTAACATTTAATTTACAATCCCAAGGTAATATTAACAATAACCTTACAGGAGCTACTCAATCAGCCTTAATTGATTTTGGAAATAGATCTCAAAGAAAAGCTCAACCATTAAACGTTCAAGGAAGTCATTATTTTATTAAAGATTTTAAAATTGCCAAACTTGAATACTTTGGAAAAGAATTAAATGACACTGGATATATGAGATATAATGCATTTAGAGATGAAATTGAAATGGCAGACACACAATATCAGGATGAAACAGATGTTATTCTTCTCAAAAGTGCAGATGTTATTCCTCTTATAAATGGTGAGAGATATGAGTACCTTCCTTACAGACTTGAATCAGGAAATGCTTTTATTGGTTATCTAGTAAATATTTATGACGGTAAAAATGATAAACTTTACTTGAAAAGAAAGAAAACTTTTATGGAAGCTAAAATTGCAAGAACATCCCTAGAAAATTCTTTCCCTCCTAGATATGTTGAAAGCGAAGAACTATACATAAGCTCAAACGGAGACACTCCTGTTAAACTTAAACAAAGTAAAAAATCCATAATTAGCTATTTTAAATCTAATTCTGATAAGGTTAAGAAATTTATTAAATCAGAGAAACTTAAAGTAAGTGAATTGAGTTCAATAATTAAGATTTTTGAATTCGCAGAGAATTTATAGATTTATTACGAATAACTCAATATTTTATCTATTTTTTTATCATATTCACATATTTTAGGATTCTGAGTTAGAAAAATCTCGTTTTTTTTAATTTTTTTTCAAGAAACCTCATAAGTTCCTTTTTTTTCTGAATTATTGATGTAACTTAGCGTTTACGAAAAATTTAAGAAAATTTTAACAAAAATTTATTAATAACTAAATAACTAAGTATGAAAAGCTTATTCAGATTACTAGTGGTTTTCTTGCTAACGACTCAACTGTCGTTTGCTCAGAAGACAGTAACTGGTGTTGTTTCTGACCCTGACGGTCTTCCTTTACCGGGAGCTACTGTTCTTGTTCAAAATACAACTACTGGTGTAACCACTGATTTCGATGGGAACTTTTCTATTAATGTATCTGAAGGCCAGTCTCTGGAATTCAGTTTCGTTGGTTATGAAACATCTGCAATAGTAGTTGGATCTGGCAACGTCATTAATGTGAGTCTTTCCCTAGGTAATCAACTTGAAGAAGTTATCGTAACCAGTTTAGGTATTACTAGAGAAAAACGTGCACTAGGATATGCTGTATCTGAGGTTGACAATAGTCAAATCGAAAGTAGAGCTTCTGGTGATGTTGCACGTGTTCTATCTGGTAAAGCCTCAGGGGTTCAGGTAACAAATCAAGGTGGTATTTCTGGATCAGGAACAAGTGTTGTTATTAGAGGTTTAAGTACCTTTAGTTCAAGTAACCAACCATTATTTGTTGTTGATGGTGTACCTTTCCAAAGTGATACTAACTCACAAGGATCGTTCACATCAGGTAACAATGGTTCGTCAAGATTCCTGGATCTAGATCCAAATAATATTGAATCTGTTAACGTTCTTAAAGGATTAGCTGCGGCTACTCTTTATGGATCGCAAGGTAGAAACGGTGTAGTTTTAATTACTACTAAGTCCGGTACTACTGCTTCAGGTATGAATGCTCAGAAAAATGAGGTAACTGTTAACACATCTTACTTCTCTAACGAGCTTGCTATGAAGCCAGAATATCAAAATCAGTATGGTAACGGTTTTAACCAAAATTTCGGTTGGTATTTCTCTAACTGGGGACCTAGTTTCGACGAAGGTGGACCAGCAGGATGGGGTAAACAATCACAAATTAATGGTTCGACTTCAGGACAACCTGGATTCCTAAAACACCCATACAATAGCAACTTAAATGCTAGGTTCCTTTCAAGAGATCTTCTTCCTTTATTAGGATTATCTGAAGAATCTTTATGGGAATGGAAGCCTTACGATAGTGTAGGTGACTTATTCACACCAGGAACAATTGTAAATACAAACATTAACTTCAGAGGTCAAAGCGATGACGGAAAAGTGTCTTATAATGTTAACTATGGTAATTTAGATGACGAAGGATTTACTCCTGGAAACACTCTAAGAAGAAACAATATTAGTTTCGGTGGTAGAGCTGTTTTATCAAATAAAATTACTGTTAACGGTACGCTTAACTATTCATTCACTGATTTTAAATCACCTCCTATTGCTGCGGCATATAGTAGTGGTAGTTCTGATTCATCATTATATGGTAACGTGTTCTATACTCCAAGATCTGTTGGTATAGCTCAACTACCTTATGCACACCCTATTACAGGAGCATCTATATATTATAGATCTTCTAATGGTATTCAACATCCACTATGGACTGTTAACAATACTCAAGATGCGCAAGCAACTCATAGGCTGTATGGTGGTACTTCAGTACAATATGATATCTCTGATAATTTAAATGTTCAATATAGATATGGTTATGATGTATATAGTGAAGACAACACAAGTTACCAAAACAAAGGTGGTGTTGACGGAAGTGTTGAATCACAATCTGGTTTNTACGAAAAGTGGAACAACACATCTACTATCTTTAACCACCAAATAACTGTTAACGGTGATTACGAACTTGACAGTGATTGGTCTATGACATTTAATGCTGGTGCTACATCTAATGCAAGAGAATATGATAGAAATGGTACAAGAAGTACTGGACAAAATGTATTTAATGTATTAAGACATTATAACTTTAACTCTCAAGAAGAAATTGAATATTATTCTAGAAGAAACATACTTGGTGTATTTGGTCAAGCGTCTCTAGATTATCAAAATTACTTGTATATAACTTTAGCATCTAGAACTGACTGGGTATCTAACCTATCAGAAGAAAATAGATCTATTACTTATCCTTCTGCAAGTGTATCTTTTGTTCCAAGTTCAGTTTTAGACTTTGGTAACTTACCAATTGATTTCTTAAAAGTTAGAGCTAGTTATGGTACGTCTGCGACATATCCAACTGGATATCCAATCGCATCTACTCTTAACTTAGATACAAAAAGTTTTAAAATAGACGGTGTTGATGTTATTTCTAACACAACTGGTTCATCANTNGGTAACACAGCTTTAAAGCCTGAGTTACTTGCTGAATTAGAATTTGGACTTGAAGCTAATTTATTTGATAATAGATTATCAGCTGAGATTTCTTACTTTAATAGAACAACTACCGATCTAATTATAACTCAACCATTAGATCCTTCTACAGGTTATACTTCTACAAGTACTAACATTGGTAAGATTGATGCAACTGGTTGGGAAGTAGATGTTAACGCTGATTGGATTAGAGGAGATAAGTTTAACTGGAGTACTAGTTTAAACTATACAACTAACCAAGCAATCGTTGAAGATCTAGGACAAGATACTGATCAAATTGTTTATGCTGGATTCAGCTCAAGAGGAAATGCTGCTATTGTAGGATTACCATTAACATCTATGATTGGAACTTCTGTAGGTAGAGATGCCTCAGGTGCGCCACTAATTGATGCTTCAGGTAGTTACACTAGTAACAACGACACTAACTATAAGACTAATAAATATGCTTTAATTGGTGACTCTAACCCTGATTTCATTGCAAACGTTGCTAACACGATTACATATGGAAATGTTTCATTTAATTTCCTATTTAACGCTACTATTGGTGGTGATATGTACTCAAGTTATATGATGACACTACTTGGTAGAGGTCAAACTATAGATACTGTTGATAGAGAATTACCATATGTATTACCTGGTGTTCTTTCTGATGGTTCTCCAAACAATAAGCAAATTGATAACGCTACAACTTATTTCGGAAACCTAATTGTAGGACCAGATGAACTAAGAACGTGGGATGCTAGTGTTTTAAGATTAAGTGAAGTTTCGCTTTCTTATGACGTGCCTAAAAAATGGCTAGATAAAACTCCATTTGGAGCGGCTTCAGTAACTGCACAAGGTTTTAACCTTTGGTATGATGCATATAATACTCCTGAGGGTACAAATTATGATCCAAACATCGCCGGTTTAGGTGTTGGTAACGGATCTGGTTTTGAATACTTCAATGGTGTTAGTGCTAAGAGATACGGTGTAAGTTTAAAACTAACATTCTAATTCAAATATTTAAAAGATTATGAAAACTTTAAACAAAATTTCAATTTTAGCTTTAACTAGTCTACTAGTATTAAGCTCATGTGAAACTACTGAGTTAGATCTAACTTCTAACCCTAATGCACTAGGACCTGAACAGGCAAGTGCAGACTTATTTATTAACGAAATCCAAGTTGATTTTGCATACATGGTTAATGGATTAAGTGGAGTTGGTTCTAGGTTAACTAGAATTAACCAATTAGGTGGTGAAAGATTGTATCGTGATGCATATTCTCCGAATTCATTTTCAGGAACATGGTCACAAGCATATCAACAAATCATGGAAGATATTAGAGTAATGAATGTATTAGCTGCTGAAAATGGCCTATCATACTATGTTGGTATGGGTGAGGTTATGCAAGCATATACATTAATAACTCTTGTAGATTTCTTTGGTGATATTCCTTATAGCGAAGCATTAACAGGTTCAGAAAATCTAAATCCAGCATTGGATTCAGGTCAATCTGTATATAATGCAGCAATTGCAATGCTTGATTCTGCTATTAACAACTTTGGTCAAGGCGGAGCTTCTCCACAGTACGATATGTACTATGCTGGTGATGCATCTGGTTGGATTAAAGCAGCTAATAGTATTAAGAAAAAAGCTCTCTTAAATTTAGGAGANTANGCNGGCTATAACGCAATCACAAACTATATTACTGATAGTTCAGATGATTTCCAATTCACTTGGGGTACTAATGCAATTAACCCTGACAACAGACATCCTATGTATCGTTCTAGTTATTCAAATACTGGAGCAGGTGTATATCAGTCAAACTGGTATATGAATCGTATGATGACTGGTAGAAATGGAATGAGAGATCCACGTATTAACTACTTATTTTATAGGCAAGTTGCTCAAACTCCAGGACAAGATGGTCCAGTTGATGAGGTTAGTCTAGAATGTAGTGTACCGGGTTATTACATTGAACCACACAGAGTAGCTTACGGGCTATATTGTAACCTTCCTGAAGGATATTGGGGAAGAGATCACGGAAACGATGAAGGTATTCCACCAGATGGATTTAAAAGAACTATAGCNGGTGTTTATCCTGCAGGTGGTGCTTTTGATGACGANAGCTANTTATCNCTTGGTTTAGGTGATGGNTTAGGTGGACTTGGAATTACTCCTGTACTTCTTAACTCNTGGATGCATTTTATGAATGCTGAAGTAGCTGTTATGACAGGTGGTGATCCAACTGATCAAACTTTAGCTGGAATAAGATCTAGCATGAATAAAGTAGATGATATCGCAGGTGCACCAGCAATGGATGCAGCTTCTATCGATTCTTATATCGCAAACTTTGCTGCTGATTGGACTGCAGCTTCTTCATTAGGCGCTAAGCTTGAGCTTTGGGCTGAAGAATTTTGGATAGCATCACAAGGTGGTGGGATTGAAAACTATAATTCTTATAGAAGAAATGGTTACCCTCAAAACCTTCAACCGATGATTGAACCAGATCCAGGGCAATTCCCTTTATCTATGTGGTATCCACAAAATCTTGCGGCTAATAACTCTAATGTAAATCAGAAATCTGATGTATCAGGAAGAGTGTTTTGGAACTCTAACGGACCAGCGGTCGACTAAAACTATAAAATCATGAAAAAATTATTTATATATATAACTTTAATTGCTCTTGTAGTTTCATGTTCAAAAGANTNCGGTTCTGATGAATATGGTGGTTACGAGATGATGACTGACTATATGCTTAGTGAGTACGAACAAGGTGCAGCGCTTAGACAGATTTCTCAATCTGGTGAATTTCAAGCAGCAACACCTGGTACTTCAGTTGTAAACTGGACATTTGAGCCACATGACCCAGAATCGGGTGCTTTGACTCAAAATGTTGAAATGTATTTATCATACAATTCAGGTGCTGAGATTCTATATCAAACTATCGATAGGTCAGCAATGACAGAAGGTCCAGTAGGACTTCCTAGATTTGACGTATCACTTTCATTAAATGCAGCTCTAGGTGCCATGGGTATCTCTAGCTTTAGTGGAAATGATGTAGTTAATGTAAGATTTCAATTAAATCTTACTAATGGAAAATCTTACTCAAGATCATCAGTAACTGGGTCAATGACTCAGTCATATTTTAGATCACCTTTCTCATATCCATTAATTATTGGATGTAGATTTGACGCAAACAACACTGGATCTGTAGCAGGTATCTATACCATTAATGGTCAAGATAGCTATGGTGATGGTTGGAATGGTGCATCAGTGGACTTTACAGTTGATGGAGTAACAA
>JGI24927J35514_1000157_pt1 | contig 12256 bp, 8 predicted proteins | sample AOAMet2_C49A8_35_2_FD_35514 | JGI IMG/M metagenome (IMG submission 35514)
TAAACACATTGACGGTAGGCCAAACTTAGCATTAATTGGGAGATTATCAAGAATGAGAAATTGGATAGATGGAGTTCACTTTCCAGAAAATGCAAAAATCAATATTCAAGAGCAGATGAACGATGAAGATAAAGAAAAGATTACAAAAGAACAAAGAAGATTCCTATCGAGTTTACTGATTAAATTAGAAAGTTGCCCATGGAATGAGAGTCAAATAAGTCAACTAATAAGAGAAACTGCTACGGAATTAGAAATCAGTCCACGAGAAGGATATATAGCACTTTACCTATTGATAATAGGCCGAGATTATGGGCCAAGAATCGCTTCAATAATTGTAGAATTAGGGAAAGCAGAAACCATCAAAATATTCTCAAAATCGCTTTAACAGATCTGAGAAAATTTCGGAAGTAAGACCGGAAGACCTTGCAGCTAACCGCCTAACTATTAATTCAGGTGTCGATCTAGCAATATGATTTCTTTTAGGAGTCCTATCTACAATAAGATCCATATTCTCATCGAGACCTTGCGCTTCAATTCCATCTATCCTAATACTCCCGCCCATTACCTCTGAGATCGCAGTGCCAATATGTGTTACTAGAAGTACGTTAGTATCTTTATTTTCACTAGAAGCAGATAAAAGACCACCGAGTATTAACGATGCAGCACCCGGTTCTGTAATCGCCTCAAGTTCATCCGCTAGTATGACCTTACGATTATCTGAAACTAGAACTTCTGCAAGTTTCTTTAGAGTTCTTTCTAAAGCACCAGCTGATTGAGTTCCTGATACCTTGGCAAGTATATGTAACTCATCTAAAAGACCAACATAAGCCTGAGAGGCAGGTACAGGCAATCCTGAATGGGCAAGAAGAATTACTGTCCCTAATGTTTCAAGAAGAGTAGTTTTACCCCCTGAATTAGCGCCAGAGAGTAAAGCAATCCTGTCTCTATCTCCACGCGGAGATACTTCTCCTATACCATAAGTAACCGGTTCTGGAACACAATCAAGTAGAATATGACGACCATCTTTCATCCATATTCCTGGCTCATCGATAGAAAATTCAGGCATACTACATCTGTTTTCTACAGCCCATTTACCTATTCCAAGCCACATATCTATCTCAATAAATTTTGATATTGCCTGCCTAGCAGGCTTCATTATCTTCACAGTCGAATTCGCTATTGCAATTTCTCCTTCACTTCTTTCAGATNNAATAGCCGAGTCTAAATCTGACTCGATTTGTTCTATGGCTTCACGGTTAATTACACANGGATATTCACTTGAAAAAACTTCATTGGGGAGAGATATGCCTGTATTTTGTAAATAATCGTCTAATCTTCTAATNCCATCTTGAAGNGAAAAATCAATCGTATCAGCGACTGTACTTTTNAGTCTACGTTCTAAACTGTTAATATCGGAATAATATGAGAGGACTTCGTCACCACCAAATGAAATTGAAGCNTCAGAAGTTCCGGATACAATAGCATCGTTAACCCCTGCTTCAATAGATTTTACTTCACCCCATAATCCATCTCGTGATTTTTCTAAACTTTCAAGACGAGTTGAATCATTATCAAGAGATTGAAGTAGGAGTGAGAGGTCTTCAAGTCCCTCCAATGATTCACTGATTTTTTGTCCAATTATATTTATTGGCCAAACCTGATCAGATAAATTTGAAANTATTGAGAGATTTACTGAATTTAACTTCAACCACTGTAGAGGNACTTCCGGAACTAATTTGTATAATGAATCTTCAAATTTACCTATAACCCAGCCAGAAGGTAAAACTTCAGGNGCACCGCTTCCTATCCATGTCACTCTAGGGATACCCATATAATCGCGCCATTGCTCATCATCTGAACGNACTAAAATCCTACACTTATTATTAATATGCGCTAATTTTTCTACGTATTNAGAATCAGGNACTACAATCACTCTATCAATACGAGAAGTAGATTCTTTACTATAATTAAGACCTGAGATTATATCCATCCATAATTCAAATGAAGTTTTACTATCAGTTACAAACCTAATTGCATTCTCTGACCATGATTTTCTAGATTCTATCTCAGATATACTTGATCTTGTAAGAGGATTAAGTATTGAAAGCCGATTTTTAGCGGCTTTAGTCTTAACCGATTTTGAAATATTATTCATTAATTCTCTATGTAATTTACGTCCCTCATCAGTAGTAGTTATTTCCTGAATATGACCATTAGCAGAATTAATCAGTTTTACTGCTCTTTGAGGCGAAATTCCATCTATTCCCGAGAGAATACTGACATCTCCATCCTCGAGGGCTCTTTCTACATCTTCTAATGACCCAATCTCTAAAACGAGTTTATGAGCAAGAGATTCCCCCACACCAGGTATTTCTGTAAGTGACATCATAATTGACTTTGAAATTTCGAGGTAATTAAGGAAATCGCAAAAGTTAGTCGATATATTAGTATTCTGAATACAATATAACTAGAGCGTACCGATTTCTAGAAGTCTCGGTTCTGGAATTCCATCCATTGCTTCAGCTATAGCGAGAACTTCCATTCTAGCGCCTGCCATTGTAGTAACGAAAGGAATATTTAATTCAACTGCTAATCTTCTCATCATATTACCATCAAGAACTGCTCCACCTGTATTCCTAGGAGTATTAATAATTAGATTGATTTTACCTTGACGCATTAAGTCTAAAGCATCTGGAGTCATTCCTTCAGTTATTCTGTAACAAGTTTCTACCTCTAACTCACCCTTATCTCTCAAAACATTAGCAGTACCTCTAGTAGCATATATTTTGAAACCTAAATCAATTAAAGATTTAGCCTGATCAATTATAGAATCTTTATCGTTATCTTTTACGGTGATATAAACTCCGCCTTCTGTAGGAACTGGAGATTCAGTTGCCAACCTAGCCTTGAGATAGGCCGCTGATGCTCTCTCATGGCTACCCATGACTTCACCAGTAGATTTCATTTCTGGCCCAGGTGCAGGATCCAAACCTCTGAGTTTAATGAAAGGAAATACAGGTGCTTTGACACAGACTGCATCATTCTGAGGTTTTGGGATATTAAGATCAGATAATTTTTCACCGAGTGCAACCATAGCTGCAATTCTAGCTAATGGTACACCAGTAGCTTTGGCGACGAAGGGGAATGTCCTAGAACCTCTTGGATTTACCTCTAATACATACAAAGTCTCATCACGAATTGCGAATTGAATATTATAGCACCCCCTAATTCCTAATTCAAGACCTATTCTTCGAGTCCATTCATCAACCTGTTTCAGAATATTTTCAGACACATTTTGGGGGGGAATAAAGCAGGTTGAATCTCCTGAATGAATACCGGCTTCTTCTAAATGTTCCATAATTGCTCCCACTAAGACGTCACGCCCGTCACAAACCGCATCCACATCGAGTTCTACGGCATTCCCGAGATACTCATCAACTAGTAATGGTTTTTCGGGAGATAGAAATGCATCGTCCATATAGGTCTCTAATTGTCTATTAGATGAAAGAATCTCCATTCCTCGGCCACCAAGAACATATGACGGCCTAATTAAAACAGGATAACCAATTTCTCTTACTGCTTCACGTACTTCATCAGGAGTAGATGCAGTCTGACCATTAGGCATTCGTAAATCATTCCTCTGAGAAAATGCCTCAAATCTTTCTCTATCACTTGCTTCATCTACTGCCTCAGGGGTAGTTCCTTCCATAATCAGATCAAGTCCTAATGTCGACAAATGAGGTAAGTTATTCGATAAAGGCAAAGCCAGATTAATAGCAGTCTGACCACCAAATTGTAATAATATACCGTGAGCATCTTCTCTGAGTAATATTTCACTCACGGACTCAAGTGTTAAAGGATCAAAATATAATCTATCACTTGTATCGAAATCAGTAGATACTGTCTCAGGGTTATTGTTGATAATAATCGCTTCATGACCTAGATCTTGGATAGCACCTACTGCATGCACACATCCATAATCAAATTCTATGCCTTGACCTATTCTAATGGGTCCACTACCTATCACGACTATTCTTTTTTTACCATTATGAGAAAGGTTGGGTGTATAATCTATACCGGTTGATTCGGAACCACATTCATAGGTTGTGTAGTAATAAGGAGTCACAGCAGCAAATTCAGCAGCACAAGAGTCAACCATTCTAAATCTTGGATGTATCGATAATTCGTGTCTACGGAGAGTTACCGAATATTCATCTTCACCCACTGGTAGTTTTTTAAATCCTGATGCAGGAAATCCACAGAGAGCATCTGCGATATGTAAATCTGAGAAACCTAAGCCTTTCCAAGAGCGCATTTCCTTGGCGGGTATTTGAGATGGCGTTAGCCCTAGCTCCCCAGCAGCCCTTATTTCAGTTTCAATAGCAGCCATTCTTTCAAATCTATGTAAAAACCAACGTGTCACACCGCCAGTTAGATCACGTACATCATCTATTGAATATCCTCTTCTAAAGGCTTCAAAAAGTGCTCCCATTCTTCGGTCAGTAGGTACCCTCAACCAGTCAACTAATATTGCCTCTGGTAATGCTTGAGATGCTCTCTCATCCATCGTCTCACCCCCAGATGCATCTGCTAATGTAAGAGGGCGTGGGTGAGGCTGCCCATATTCGAGACTGGCCCATGCCTTCAGGAAAGCCTCTTCAAAACAACGCCCTATTGCCATGACTTCTCCGGTAGATTTCATTGAGGTACCGATTGTTCGATCAGCCGTTCTAAATTTATCAAAGGGCCAACGAGGTATTTTAACCACACAATAATCTAAAGTAGGTTCAAATGCAGCCGTAGTTCCTTCTCCAGTTATTGGATTAGGAAGTTCATCAAGAGTATATCCAACTGCAATCAAAGCAGCCATTCTTGCTATTGGATAACCGGTTGCTTTGGATGCTAGAGCAGAAGACCTTGAGACACGAGGATTTACTTCAATTACGCGGTATTCNCCATTATTTTGGTTTACTGCGAATTGGACGTTACATCCTCCTTTAATGTTTAATCTTCTTATTAATTTTAATGCAGCATCTCTTAACATTTGATGATCTCTATCNGAGAGTGTTTGTTGTGGTGCTACTACTACTGACTCACCGGTATGTACGCCCATAGGGTCTAAGTTCTCCATAGTACAAACAATTATTGCATTATCAGCATCATCTCGCATAACTTCATACTCATGCTCTTGCCAACCCAATATGCTAACTTCAATTAATACCTGACCTATTGCTGAATGAAGAATACCTTGACTGGCAATTTCAACTAATTCACCCATGTTAAATGCAGTACCTCCACCAAGACCTCCAAGAGTAAAAGCGGGCCTAATTAAAAGTGGAAAACCACCCAGAGCATTGGCAGCTTTGATTACTTCATCAATAGAGTCGCATGCTATCGCTTTACATACAGGTAAATCAATTTCTTCACACACTTTCTTGAATAAATCTCGATCTTCGGCCTCATCAATAGAAGCCAAGTTACAACCAATTAATTCTACACCCAATTCATCTAAAGAACCGTCATGTGCAAGTGCCATAGCAATATTCAAGGCAGTTTGGCCACCCATCCCTGCAAGAATTGCATCAGGCTTTTCAATTTCTAATATTCTCTTTACTACTTCGGGCAATAATGGTTCAATGTATATCCTATCTGCCATTTCTGGGTCGTTTTGTATTGTTGCGGGGTTTGAATTAATCAGAATAATTTCATACCCATCAGCCCTTAATGCCCTACAGGCCTGTGATCCAGAGAAATCAAACTCTGCTGCTTGTCCTATTCTAATAGGTCCGCTTCCAAGAATCACTATTCTTTCTAAATCATCTCTACGAGGCATTATTTCTTGCCTCCTGAAGATTGAGCTAATTTATTTAGATNCAAANTTTCTGCAACCACCTTTGAAAATCTATCGAATAAAGGGGCCGCGTCATGAGGNCCTGGGCATGCCTCTGGGTGAAATTGAACTGTAAACGAGGACTTGTCAACTAAATCTAAGCCTTCAACTGTTCTATCATTGGCGTTAANATACCTGACTCTGAAATCTGCACCTAGAACATTTTCTACTTTTTCTGAATGTACCCCNCTTGGATGTGGAGCAAGCATACCCTGTTCAGGATCTTCTACTGCAAAGCCATGATTCTGGCTNGTGATATGTACTCTACCACTCTGTAAATCGATTACTGGCTGATTTGCTCCTCTGTGACCATATCTTAGTTTGTATGTCCTAAGACCTGCTGCTAATCCCATTAATTGGTGNCCAAGACAAATACCCATAACTGGAAAATCTGCTCTAACCGCNGATGAGAGTGTATTCCGAGCGATTGTTGCGGCACCAGGGTGTGCTGGGTCACCAGGTCCGTTAGATGAAAAGAATGCATCTGGAGACCATTTCTCTATGATTTCATCGAATGACATATTTGCAGGGCACCAAACTACCTCAAATCGATGACATAACTCACGTAGAATATTAAATTTAATTCCACAATCTATCGCAGCCANACGAGGTAAGGAGTTTCCATCCGTATCTTCTGCACCTTCGTTCAAAAGTACNGATTCAGAGCAGGTAACTTCTGCTACTAAATCTTCTAAATCTGGCGGTATAAGATTGTCAAGAACTTCTTGCATCTCTTCTTCCTTTTCTAATGGCCCAAATACGCATAAAACAGTTCCATGTTCTCGAACTCTTCTTGTCAAAGATCTTGTGTCGATTCCTTCAATTCCAGGGACGCCATGACATAACAAGAATTCATGTACGCTACCTATTGAATCTCTATGATCAGGTACTTTCATCAATTCCCTACAAACAATTCCTCGAGGCCAAACACCTGAAGATTCGGAACTATTAGCATGTATCCCATAATTTCCAAGAAGTGGCCAAGTAAATGTTAGNACTTGTCCAGCAAATGAAGGATCGGTGAGACTTTCTTGATAACCGCACATTCCTGTAGTAAAAACTAATTCTCCTTGGGCAATAGTTTCTGCTCCAAATAATGAACCGCTGAATCGAGTACCATCTGCCAATAAAAGTAGACCAGGGGCTAGACTTGCAGGTTGTATATCATCCGAATCTACTAAAATATCGGCTGCATCAGGGAATTTAGGGGCGCTTCCAACACCTAAAATATCGGCTCCCGGAGAGAACCCTCTACCCGGTGTCGACTTCGACATCAACGATACTGCTGGAACCAGATTATTAATCATTGATATAGAATAATCAGTCGAAGAGTTGAACAAATAATTTATTCCTCTTCAAAAGTCATTACCTGTTTTCTGATTCCATTAGGTATAACTCTTATTTCTCCGTCTGGAAAATGGCTCAAATCGTCTATAGGNCCTACAAGTGAATCGAGAAAAATGGCTAAGGCGGCTACCTCTGAATGTGGTTGATTTCCTACTGATATATTGTGGTCGGCTAAACGATAAACTTCNCCCGGAACTTTTGTCCCACCAACTACTATTACCATGGGTTTTTCACGATTGATTTTGGGCAACGCTTCCTTCCAAGGTTCACCATACATTGTCAGATGGACAATGGTTCCTGATTCGGTTCCTTTGCCTTTAGAAAATCTTCTCAAAAAACTAAGAGGTTTTTCTTCATATCGACATTTGAAATTACCGCCAAATCTCTTAGATACGGAATTCCATGTTTCTAAAGCAGAAGGATCTAACTCACCCGCTAAGTGAATTTCATCCGCACCAAATGCTCTTGCAGTCAGGCCCAAATGAGAAGTTATTCTCTTATCTCTATCTCTCCTATGACCTAAACGGAGGACACCTATATGGGGCAGTCCAGAGGGATTCATACNTCTTATCCGAGNGGCACTTCTTCATCAGCATGACCCTCGTAAAGAGTTGGGGTTTGTGAAGGGAATATATCGACATCGTTCGAAAGGAGGAAGGATCTCACCCACTGAAGAAGTAAAGCATCAAAAAAGAATTTTGTGGCGAAATGGAGTAATACAGCTAAAATCGAAAGTCGACCGCTGGCAGAAATTGCATTTCTGAGCTCTATATCCCCTACATCTAAAGCAAGATTTCCAAATGGCTCTAAGATATAGAACGCACCAAGAATCATTAATATCCCCGCAACATTAGATAGAATCGCATTACCTTGCTCTCTACCTATTGACATCACTAAAGTTGCTAGTAAAGCGATTGTAGGGACTATTATGCTTAATTCAGAGAATTCAAAACCGCCTAATTGTGAAACAGGAATTGCAGCATCACCTAATCTTTCAGCACCCTTTTCAACAGATATCCACCAAAGTAATATTGCCATCACTAGCATGGCGCCGGATATTCGTCCTCGGTTGAATATCATATCTCTAATGTCATGCCTATTTTGAGGTTGTAATCTTTGTATTATTGACTCCATCATTTCTAATGATGGCTGATTCATTGAATCGCCCTCTACNGCAGTAGAAATAGGGGGAGAAATAGAATNTGATGTATCAAAAANTGTATCGTCTCCAATAACCATCGTTGGATTGCCACTACATCACATCATAAAGGGTTGGTAGAATCGACGCACCAATATGGCTGACTGGAGACCCTTGATAAGTCGCCGAGATGATGGTTTTCCACGAATAATGGGGGTTCTAAATATCACTCCTGACTCATTTTACGCAAATTCAAGGCTATCTAGTGTGGAAGAAACTCTAGAAATTGCAACAAAGATGATTGACAATGGAGCAGATTGGCTAGATATAGGGGGAGAATCAACAAGGCCAGGCGCAAAAACCATTGATTCTAATGAAGAAATTGCGCGCATCATCTATACCTGTAATCCGCGCTGTTAGAATGAAATATCCCAGCATAGGGATATCAATAGACACTAGATGGGCAGATGTTGCTGAAGCCGCATTAGATGAAGGAGCAGATATGATCAATGACATTTCTGCACTTAGTGACCCAAGAATGATAGAGGTCATAAAAACAAAAAAATGTCCGATCTGTATAATGCATATGAAAGGTATTCCTGAAAATATGCAAGATAATCCAGAGTACAACGACGTTGTTAAGGAAGTTAGAGAGATGCTCACTGAAAAGGTAAATCTTCTAGTCGATGCTGGTATTGGAGTTGGGCAAATAATTGGAGACCCAGGGATCGGTTTTGGAAAATTATTGCAACATAATATTGCTCTTTTATCTGCTGGAAGAGATGTAATTCCAATGGAAAATATGGGCCTCATGTGGGGAGTAAGTAGAAAAAGAATGTTTTCAGATTTACTAGGCAGAAGCGACGCTGAAGATAGGCTAGCAGGAACTTTGGGCATAGCTGCAATGGCTAAATCAAGAGCCGTCGATATCATCAGAGTGCATGATGTCCCAGAACATACAGACCTGTTTAGAGCAATGTCTGCATTGGAGGATTTTTGATGCCAGAAGATTCAAAAAATATCATCGATATTGACGAAAATCTTCGTTTATTGGGTACTGCTCACGTAAGTACTACTTCAGTTAATTTAGTAAAAAGCCAGATTATTGAGTATAAACCAGACGTAATTGCGGTCGAACTCTGTGAATCAAGATTAGCGTCACTAAAGAAACCGGAAGGAATAGATAATGAAGAGTTATTGAAAATAATCAGCGATGGGAAGTCAGCGATGATAATACTCCAATCCGCCTTGTCAGTTCAACAAAGAAAAATGGGGATAGATTCAGGAGAAAAACCAGGCGCTGAACTATTAGCTGCAATAAATATTGCAGAAGAATTAGAAATACCCGTAGAATTAATCGATAGAGACGTAGTAATTACTCTAAGAAGAGCATGGCATAAAATGGGATTAAGAGAAAAAATGAGAGTATTTGATGCACTATTAGGTGAAGATGATGATGATGATGATTTCGATTTAGAGGAGCTACTTGAAGATAGTGATTTACTCAGCACCATGATGGAAGACGTTTACAAAATTGCGCCTAATGCTGGACGTGTACTTATTGATGAAAGAGATGAGTTTCTAAGTGGAAGAATTCAGCAAATCAGAGGTAAAGGGAAAATCTTAGCGATTGTGGGTGCAGGGCATCTAACAGGAATTCAAGAAAATCTTAAAAAACCTACAATGGAATCTACTTCAAAATTATCTAAACTTAATGAACAACCTAAGAAACCAAATTGGCCTAAATATCTAATGTTAGCGATACCAATTTTACTTATAGCAGCAGTAGGATGGAGTGCATATAATGGAGATTTTACCACAGTTTGGGATTCATTATCTATATGGTTAGCATTGAATGCCTTTCTAACTGGATTGGGTGTCCTTATTGCCAGAGGTCACCCTCTTTCAATAATCGTAGGTGCACTAGCGTCCCCTATCACCTCACTTAATCCAAGTTTAGCAGCTGGATGGTTTGCAGGCTATACTCAACTAAAAATGAATCCACCTACTGGAAAAGATGCCTCGGATTTCTTGGAATTCTCTAGCATGTATCAAATGTTCTTCAGAAATAAAGTTGGAAAGGTGATGATGGTTACTGCTTTAGGCAATCTAGGTTCAACTGCTGGAACATTCTTAGCAGCAGGATTAATTTCTAATGGATTAATTTAGTTAATGGTGTTACTGATGAGCAAAAATATTGGTATAACTACGGCGATTTTGATTTCCATAGTTGCATATTTAGTAAATTTATTTCTGTCGAATTGGAACTTTAGCTTAGGATCTAGCACCTTAGCGCTAATCTTAGGCTGTATAATCGCTTATTATATTCCTAATACTGAAGAAGGAGGAAAATGGATGATTAGCATGATAATGCCTGTTGCAATAATATTACTGGGATTTGGATTAAATCTAACTACCTTCTTTGTACCAGAGATTGGACTAATCGGTTTCTTCACTATATTTTCTACTGCATTAACTAGTTTTATTATATGTTATTTAGTAGGGAAATATGTAAATTTAGACATAGAGACTACCATTGCTCTCGGTACAGGGGGTGCAATATGTGGTAACAGTGCAGTAGTTGCTGTATCTCCTGGCTTGAGACTGAAAGAGGAAAGAGTAGCAGTAGTGTTAGCAATAATCAATTTACTAGGCCTGATTACTTTCTTAATTGTACCATTACTGTCATCAATACTTGGTTTAACGGAAGAACAAGCAGGTATTTGGGCTGGTTCGGTGATTCATGCAGTACCTCAAGCAGTAGCAGCAGGTGAGACAATTGGTGGTGAGGCGATGGTGATAGCTACCGCTGTAAAACTATCTAGAGTATCACTTTTAGTATTCATAGTCCCTATCTGTGCGTTAATTGGTAATAATATCAACAAAGAGAAAGGAGAGCATATCAAAATAGGAACGATTCCCTACTTTGTACCGGGTTTTGTAATTGCCGCAATACTATCAACCTGGATTTTACCTACAATAATTACAGAGTTATTAGCAATCATTGGAAAATATTTGTTATTACCATTACTCGCATCTGTTGGCTTTTTTATCACTAAAGAAAGTATGAAAAATGCAGGGGGAGCAATACTCCTAGTGGGAGTTATAGCGACAGTATCAATGTTGATTAGTAGTTATGCAACCATTATCATATTATCATAAATTAATAAGGTGGAAATATGGACTTAGATACTATATTAGTGATTTTCCTAATTCTCATGACAGGTTTAATTTTCTCACCTTTAGGCCTTGGAGGAGGTGTGATATTTATGCCAATACTTCATTACTTACTAGGATGGGAAATAAAAATTGCAATATTGGGGTCATTAATTCTCGTGTGGTCGGTTGCTATGGGTAGTCAAATCGCTCATAATAGGCAGGGTTTTGGCGATATAGATGTTGCTAAAAAAGGAAGTTTATTCGCTATACCTGGAGCGATTATTGGAACAATTATTGGATATTTATTAATTGAAATAATTAGTGACATCACCATAAAAATAATGGCTTTATCAATAGTAACTTGGATATTATATAAGGCAATAATCAGAATGCTAAATCGAGAAGATATTACTGGTCAAGCCATAGGAAAAATGAATGAAAAATATTGGTCATTGGGAGTTTTCTTTGGAGGTATGTCGTCAGGTCTACTTGGAATAGGAGGGGGCGGGATATTCGTTACAACAAATAGAAATTATGGTGGTTTTGATACTAAATCATCTTCTGGCACATCTTTCATGTTAGCTGCAATGGTTGTACCAACTGCAATTATTTCACATATTATCATTGATGGTACCGCTTCAGAAATATATGCTCAAGCGACAATATATGCATTGTTAATTCCATTTTTAGTGGCTATATTATCATTTAGTGGTGCGAAATAT
>JGI24927J35514_1000159_pt1 | contig 12192 bp, 12 predicted proteins | sample AOAMet2_C49A8_35_2_FD_35514 | JGI IMG/M metagenome (IMG submission 35514)
CCCACATTACCAACTCCAATAATTCCGAGCGACTTCTCAGTTAAATTGAAACAATAATCATGCGCAAGATTTGCTAATGCACTAATCACGTACTCAGTAACTGCATTAGCATTACAACCTTGAGCAGATGAGAAAGCTATATTGTTTTTATATAAATAACTTTCATCAATATGATCCAGACCTGCAACCGTTGAACCAACAAAAGAAATTTGTGTGCCCTCTAATAGTTCTTGATTTACCTGTGTTCTTGATCTTACAATTAACATATCGCAGTCTAACAAACTCTCTCGACTAATATCTCTACCTGGAAGAGTTACCACTTCTCCAAACTCAGAAAAAATCTTGTTAAACCCCCAAACAGCATCATCAACCATTAGTTTCATTTAGGTATTCTCCAGTCAATAGGATTTTGATTGGTTGATTCAAGATATTCATTAGTTTTTAAAAAATGTTGACTACCAAAGAAACCTTTATGTGCAGAAAAGGGTGATGGGTGTGGAGCACTGAGTATTAAGTGTTTGCTGCTATCTATCAATTCAGATTTTTTATTAGCATAGGCGCCCCANAGTATAAAAACTAAATTATTTTTATGCTNATTGAGAAGGCTAATCACATGATCAGTAAAAAACTCCCACCCTTTGTTCGCATGAGCNGCTGGAGANTGTCTTTCAACAGTTAGAACACTATTNAGNAGNAANACCCCTTGGTTAGCCCAAGTGACAAGATTACCATGANCNGGANTCGCAAAATTTACANTGTTTGATTCCAGNTCTTTNTAAATATTTCTNAGGGANGGNGGTATGGCGGTGTCTTTTGGGACAGAGAAACTAAGTCCTTCTGCNTGACCATCTCCATGATATGGATCTTGACCAAGAATTATAACTTTTGTAGAATTAAAACTTGAATATTCAAAGGCCTTGAACCATTTACCTCTAGGCGGATAAATTTCACTATTAATTCTAGAGTTGAGAAACGAGTATAGCGAGATAAAGTAATCCTTTTCTTTTTCTTTAGAAAGATATTTAGACCANTCACCAATACTTTGAGTCATGANNAGTTCATAGGATNGAATNNATTTGTATTAATGANGTTAGATTGCATTTNAATAGTAAAAAATATATTTATGGTTTAAAATGATTTTTAAATCATGCATTTATTTNAGCGTCTCAAGGATTGGTTTTATTATAACAAGGATTAAGCATGACTGACTGGATCAGTAGGTGGGAAAACAATAAGATAGGTTGGCATGCCGACCAAATCAATAGACAGCTCATTGAGTATCTAGATCAACTTAATCTGTCTCCAGGGGATACGATTTTTGTTCCCTTATGCGGAAAAACTAAAGATATGTTGTTTCTACTCGAAAATCAAATAAATGTGATTGGAGTGGAGATGAGTTCTATCGCAGCAGTACAGTTTTTTTCAGAAAACAATTTATCTTATTCAATATCAAATTTAGATGGATTCATTCTATATGAAGGCGATGGAATAAAAATTTATTGCGGTAATTATTTTGATTTAGAAGTAAATCATCTGCAGGAGGTGAAGGCAGTTTATGACCGTGCTTCATTGATCGCTCTAGATGAAGCGCTAAGACAAAAATACGTTAAACATTTAAATGATATAATAGCTCAAGATGTTAGGATTTTATTGTTAACTTTGAATTATCCTCAGCATCAAAAATCTGGCCCACCGTTTGCAGTTAGCAGACCTGAGGTTGATGAATTATTTATAGGTTCTTTTCAATGTCGAGAGCTAGACTGTATTAATGATATTGAAAATGAGCCAATGTTTCAAAATCTAGGTGTAGATTTTGTTGAAAAGGCAGTGTATTTACTGCAAAAAGTGAGAGTGTAATGGCAAAAAAAATGACAGGCGTAGTGGCCCAATTTGGCACAAAGGGATATGGATTTATTACAGGAGATGATGGTGAAAAGTACTTTGTTCACCAAAAAAATGTTTTTAATAAGTCACGTTTAAGAAGTGAGACAAGAGTTAAATTTAAAGTTGAGAGCTCTGATAAAGGTTTAGTTGCAGTTGATGTTAAATTAGAAAAAGTGGTTGAGGAGTCTGAACCATTAACTGATAATGACATTAAAGCAATGTTTGGAGTTTTGTTGGTCTTTCAACTGATTGTTGCTTACTTTGTGTTTTTTGGATAAATGAAAAGACTTTTAGCATTAGGATTACTTGTTGCAGTTACAATTTCAGGTTGTTTATCAACACCTGCAAGGGAAGTAACAAATGTATGTAATTTGCTAGATGAAAAGGTTAGTTGGTATCGTGCAGCTAAACTAAGTGAGGAGAAATGGAAAGTGCCGATGCATTTGCAATTAGCTATTATCCATCAAGAGTCCCGCTTTGCTTCAAGAGCAAAACCACCACGTAATAAAATTTTTGGATTTATCCCAGGAGCNAGACCTACTGACTCCTATGGATATACCCAGGCTAAAAAAGCTACATGGGAATGGTACCAACTCAAAACTGGAAAAAAAGATGCCAGGAGGGATAATTTTTCTGACGCAATAGATTTTGTTGGATGGTACGCTAATCAATCTAACCTAAGGTCTAAGATAAGTAAAACAGATGCATATCGTCAATACCTGGCATACCATGAGGGCCATGGTGGATTTAACAAGAAAAGCTATGAAAAGAAAGATTGGCTAATCTCTATTGCAAAGAAAGTTGAGAGTAAGTCTAATACATATAAGTCGCAGCTTTCTCAATGCAGAGAGCAACTCGATAGTAATCGAATTTGGACACTTTTCTAGACTTAATTTTAAATAGTTTTAAGTTTGTTGCTGATGCAACTTTGAATATTCACCTGCATTTTTTATAAGCTCCAAATGAGTTCCTTGCTCAATGATTTCTCCATTTTTTAAAACAATAATTCGATCAGCATTTTGTATCGTAGTTAATCGATGTGCAATAATAATAGTAGTTCTATCTTGTTGCATTTTATTAATAGCCGACTGAACAAGTTTTTCTGTTGCTGAATCTAATGCAGAGGTTGCTTCATCAAGAATCAATATAGGGCTATCTTTTGCAATAGCTCTCGCTATCGAAAGTCTTTGACGCTGTCCGCCAGATAGAGTTACGCCATCTTCACCAATATCAGAATCAAACGTCTTATCTAGTTTTTCAATAAACTCAATTGAATTAGATACTTTTGCCGCATTCCTTATTAAATCTATTGACATTGACTCTTTTTGACCAAAGGCAATATTTCCACTAATGGTGTCATTAAAAAGACGGACATTTTGATCCACATATGAGAAATTAGATCTATAAGACTCTAGCTCATAAGAAACAATATCTTCCATTGATTAATATTTGTCCAGATGATGGGTTATAAAAGCGAGTTAATAAATTAACCATCGTAGTTTTACCACTTCCAGTTGATCCAACTAAGGCAATGGTCTCTCCTTTTTTAATTGTTAAATTAATATTAGCTAGTGAAGGCTTTTCGTTGTCATAAGAAAAACTAACATTGTCAAAACATATCTCACCAGAAATTGAATGAATTGGATTCTTGCTTGGATTGCTTTCTGGAGATTCATCAATCAGGCTAAACACACTTTTCCCAGCTACTATTGCCTGCTGCAGAGGTTTGTTTATATTAATGAGTGTTTTTGCTGGTTTAACAAGCATTCCCATTGCTGTAAAGTATGCTAAAAAGTCACCTGCACTCATTACCAAATATGTCGATGAGAAATAAACAACAAAAGCCAAAGATAAGCCTATAAGGGCATTAACAATGGAGGTATTAAGACCACCAGCCATATCCACTTTGAACCTTTGCTGACGTATTGTGTTAATAATACTAAAAAATTTATTAGTTTCAGTTTCTTGCGCTTGATATATTTTGATTAAATCATTGCCAGAAATATTTTCGTCTAACAGGTGAGTCATTTTGCCCATTGATTCTTGAACTCTGGCTGAGCCTTTTCTAATTCTAGAGGTCGAAAACCTTACAGCTAAATATACAAGTGGAAGAAGGACTATTAGGCTAAGACTTAAAAGAAAGCTTTTATAAAATAAGTAACCTGTCAGAATAATAACGGTAAATGAAGATTTAATAAATTCAAGCCATATAGTTGATGCTGCTGCTGATATTTGTTCAACATCAAAAGTAAGTTTTGATAGTGTTTCTCCCGTAGTATTTTTATCAAAATAGGATTTTGGAAGTCTTAGTAATTTAGTAAACATATTGACTCTCAAATCCATAATTACTTTGTTGGAAATCCAAGAGCTAGCACTGATAGAAATTAGTGCAAATAATGAACTCAGTGCAATGACTGAAAACAAGATAACAGAATAAGAAAATGCTTCATTTTTAGGACGATTAGAAGAAAATAATGTATCAACTATTTGGCCTGTAATTTCAGGTATAGCTGTCTCTAATAAGGTTGCAAAAACCATCATTATCGATGTGAAAACTAATTTTCCTAAATGATTTTTGAGGTATGGAAAGATCCTCTTTACAAATTGTCTATAACCCATCTTTATTTGTTTGTTTGGATGTGCCCATATTCTACACAAATTTAGGTATCATAGCTATTTCAAACTTTGTTAGTTTTACATGACAAAATACATCTTTATAACTGGCGGTGTAGTTTCCTCTTTAGGTAAGGGAATAGCCTCTGCTTCGTTAGCTTCAATTCTTGAAACTCGTGGTCTAAATGTCACTCTTCTTAAGTTAGACCCTTACATAAATGTTGACCCTGGAACGATGAGTCCTTTTCAGCATGGTGAGGTCTTCGTTACTAATGATGGAGCAGAGACTGATTTAGATTTAGGGCACTATGAGAGGTTTGTTCGAACTAAGTTAGGTAAAAAGAATAACTTTACAGCTGGTAGAGTTTATGAAAATGTTATTGAACGTGAAAGAAAAGGTGACTATTTGGGCGCAACTGTTCAAATAATTCCTCACATTACAGATGAGATAAAAAAATTAATGAAAGAGGGTGCTGAGGATGCTGATGTTGCCCTTGTTGAAATTGGTGGAACTGCTGGTGACATCGAGTCTTTGCCATTCTTGGAAGCTATAAGGCAAATGAGCCTGGAGTTGGGACGTGAAAATACTTTATTCATCCATTTAACGCTTCTTCCTTATATTAAGGTTGCAGGGGAGCTTAAAACAAAACCAACTCAGCACTCAGTCAAAGAGCTTAGAGGGATTGGAATTCAGCCAGATATTCTTATCTGTCGATCAGAACATCAGTTAGAAGATTCAGACCGTAAAAAAATTGCTTTATTTACAAATGTTGCTGAAGATTCAGTGTTTATTTCGCTCGATAAAGATACTATTTATAAGGTTCCTGAAGATCTTCATAGTCAAGGCTTAGATGATGTCGTAGTTTCAAAATTAGGATTAAAGTGCGGTAAAGCAGATTTGTCAGAATGGAAAAATGTTGTTTCAAGGTTGGAGAGACCAAATCATAGCGTAGATATTGCAATGGTTGGTAAATATATGGATTTAACTGAATCTTATAAATCCCTTTCAGAGGCTCTCATCCATGCTGGTGTTCATACTCAAACAAAAGTTAATATCCATTATTTTGATTCTGAAGAGGTAGAAAAAAATGGTGCTGAAAGCTTGAGTAAAATGAGCGCAGTACTGGTGCCAGGTGGTTTTGGCATAAGAGGAATTGAGGGTAAGATTAAAGCCGTTCAATTTGCCCGTGAGAATAATATTCCATTTTTAGGGATCTGTTTAGGTCTTCAAGTTGCTGTTATAGAGTTTGCACGTCATAAAGCTGATATGAAGGGAGCAAATAGTACAGAGTTTGATGAAAATACAGCTTATCCAGTGATCGGGCTTATCACTGAATGGCAAGATGAAAATGGTGATACCCAGACAAGAGATACTGATTCAGATTTAGGCGGCACTATGAGACTTGGTGGTCAAGAGTGTACCCTTGTTGAAGGAAGTCATTCACAAAAGATCTATGGGTCCCCAAAAGTGACAGAAAGGCATCGCCATAGATATGAAGTTAATAATAAGCTTATATCTCAGATTGAAGCAGCTGGACTTGCTGTNTCTGGTAGGTCAAATGATGGCTCACTTGTTGAAATGGTTGAAATTACTGATCATCCTTGGTTTGTTGCCTGTCAATTTCATCCTGAATTTACCTCAACACCTAGAGACGGCCATCCACTCTTTGAAAGTTTTATTAACGCTGCAAAGGAAGCGCATAATTTGATTCTTTCCTAAATTCTGTGCACTTTTATTTAATATTGGGATTTTTTAGATGGAAAAAACTGATATTTTAGTTTTGGGTGGAGGTGTTATAGGCCTTTCAGTTGCCCTAAGAATGCTTAACCTAGGAAAGGAAGTTACTCTTATTGATTGCGAAGAGCCAGGTTCCGGAGCTTCATATGGGAATGCTGGCACAATTGCAGAATATGCAGTTCTACCTGTTGGCTCTCCAGAAGTGATAAAGAGATTGCCTGCACTTTTATTTAATAAAAATAGCCCAATTGCAATTAAACGCTCTGAAATTCTCTCACTTGCTCCTTGGCTAATGAAATTCTTGTATCAATCGATGCCAAAACAGGCTGCAAAAAATGCGCAATCGATCGCTGGCTTACTAGTTAATGCAAGGCTTCGTTGGGAGGATTTGGCAAGTCAAATTAATGGTAGTTCTCTACTTAATACTAATGGAAGTATCTATATCTATAGGTCAAAGTCAATCTATGACGCTGGTGAAAAAGATATTAATCATAGAAAAACTTTAGGTTTGAATGCACAAATGCTAACCCCTTCAGAGCTTAATAAGTTGGAACCTAATATTAATCTAACTGAAGGCGGTGCAGCCTATTTTCCAGACTGTAATTATATGAGTGATCCTGGAAAAATGATGAAGTTATTATTAGATGCTTGTATTGATAAAGGATGTCATGTTATTAGGCAGTCTGCTAAGAATGTTGAAAGATCAAAGACTGGTATCGAAGTAACTTTAGATGACAAATCTAAAATATTATCAAATCACCTAGTTGTGTCTGCAGGTGCTTTTTCTAAGAAGTTTGCAAAACAAGCGGGAGACAATATACCTTTAGATGTTGAGAGAGGATACCATGTCGAATATGATATGAATGAACCACTCCTCAATAGACCTTGCTGTTCTGCTGATGGAGGTTTTTATATGTCTCCAATGACAGGGAGATTAAGAGTGGCTGGAACTGTAGAGCTAGGTGGAGTTAGTCCTCAGATTTCTAATCATAGAATTAATCATCTCGAGAGTGGTGCATCAAATTTTTTTCCAGACTTAGGAAAGTCAAATAGGTCATGGTTAGGATTTAGACCATCAATTCCTGATAGTAAGCCTGTTATTTCAGCTTCTAGAAAAGGTAATGATGTCGTTTATGCTTTTGGTCATGGCCACATAGGCCTTACACTAGCTCCCATAACTGCTGAGATTGTGGAGTCAATTATCACAGGGGAGGAGTCCCCCATTCCAATTCATGAGTTTTCAGTTCGAAGGTTTTAAAGATTTAATTTTATTTCTTTTTGACAAACTTCATCAGCCGTTTTTTCTTTTGAATTTGGCGTGCAGATAGAATATTTTTTTTATCTTTAAATGGGTTGTCGCCACTTTTGTATTGAATTTTAATAGGAGTATTCGTTAACTTGAGAGCTGTAATAAAAAAATTCTTTAGAAAGCGCTCGTAACTATTTGGTACATTTTGAACATGGTTGCCATGAAAAATCAATGTGGGTGGAAAAACATCAGATTGATTGACAAACTTTAGCCTCATTCTCTTTCCAGCAACTGGAGGAGGTTGATGTGTGTTGTTGGCCTGTTCTAATATTCGATTTAGGAGTGAGGTAGGAAACCTTCCACCTGCATTCTCATAAGATCTTTTAATGGGCGAGAATAATTTACCAACACCTGAGCCATGGAGTGCAGAAATGTAATGAACTGTNGCGTAATTTACAAATGAGAGTTTTATATCTAACTTTCTTTTTACTTCACTTTTTTGATAATCATCTAAGCCATCCCATTTGTTGATAACAATGAGTAAGGCCCTTCCTTTGTCTGCTATTAGCCCTAANAGTGTTGCATCTTGCTCAGTGACCCCTTCATGGGCATCCAATACCAAAATAACAACATGTGAATCATTGATGGCATCTTTAGCTTTGATAATACTAAAAATTTCGACCTTTTCACTGACGCTTCTTTTACGTCTTATACCCGCTGTATCAATCAGAGTGTATTGCTGACCCTCTCTTTCAAAAGGAATAAATATTGAATCTCGAGTAGTTCCAGGTAGATCAACCGCCATGACTCTTTCTTCTCCTAAAATTCGATTAATTAGAGTCGATTTTCCAACATTGGGCCTACCAAGAACAGCAACTGCAATTCCCTCTAGTTCAGGTTTTTTAAACTCAACAGCTTTAGGTAGAAGTGGGATTGTTTTTTCTATAAGGTCAGGAATGCCTTGATTATGTTCTGCTGAAATAAGTGTTGGATCACCTAGTCCNAGTTCATAAAATTCTGAAGCTGAAGCTTTATTTAAACCCTCAGCTTTGTTACAAACTAAAATAATATTTTTCTTTAGCTTTCTTAGCTGNGCTGAAATATCAAAATCTAAAGAAGTAACTCCATCCTTATTGCTGACAATAAAGTATATGACATCGGACTCGTTGAGTGCATTAATTACTTGACTATGAATACCCGTATCAATGATTGAATCTTCATTAGTTAGGCCGCCAGTATCGACAATAGAGCAATAAATACCATTATCTAACTCTATGTTTGCATATTGACGATCTCTAGTCAGTCCTTCAAAATCAGAGACGAGGGCTTGCCTTGAATTGCTTAGACGATTAAACAGCGTTGACTTGCCTACATTAGGCCTGCCAACCAGAGATATGATAGGGTAGCTCACAATCAGTAACCAGCAATGTTTTTAACTGAGATCGTCCAGCTTGATCTGAATCAATTGCGTAAGGCTAGAGTTTTCAGTGATATTGTCAATCGCTAGAGTGNAATTCTTTTTAGCTTCTTCAATATTTCCAAGATCTAGAAAAACATCTCCAGCAAGATTATAAAAGAGTCCTGAAAAGCCCTCTANATTCTCTATATTGAGAACAGATAGGGCCTTTTCATGTTGCCCAAGTTCAAGATAAAGCGACGCTGATCGTAATATTGCTGTCGAAGCAATGACTGAATTTTCTCTTGTTGTTAAGGGCTTAAGAGCATCTAGCGCTAGAGAGTAATTGCCTGCATCAAATAAATATTTAGCCATCAAAAGAGTGCCTTGATCAGCATAGCTGCTAGACGAGTGATCTTTAATCAGTTTGTCATAAGCACCAACATTGGCTGAGTCTGACGCATAGCTTAAATAAAGCGATCGAGCATTCAAAGCCTGACTATCTTGATAATCAACATAATAGTTCCAACCAAAGACGCCTGCAAGCCCAAGAACAGCTCCTGCAATAATTTGTTTGCCATTGGCATCCCACCATTTTTTAATCTTATCAACTTGCTCTTCTTCTGAATCGCTAATTTCTATAAAGTTTTTCATAATATCTCCTGAAGATGGTGAATGATACCCTCAAGTTTAATTGATTGCTGAACTCCTTGGCCCTTTAGAGGCTTTATACTTATATGGCCCTCTGATAATTCCTGTTCTCCAAGAATCATAGCGAAGTCTGCCTCTGATTTATTTGCTTTTTTCATTTGATTTTTAAGCGTTCCAATGCTCATGTCATTAGTAATAGTAATATGAGGGAGAGCTTCAATAATTTTTTTAGATAGGTTCATAGACTCAATATTGGCGCTATCTCCGATTGAGGCAAAATACAAATGAGGCCTCTTGTTAATTATTTGATCAGACTTATCTTCAATGAGGAGGGCTATTCGCTCTAATCCCATAGCAAAACCAATTGCTGGTGTTGCATTACCTCCCATTTTTTCAACAAGTCCATCATATCTTCCACCACCGCATATAGTTCCTTGAGCGCCAAGATCATTTGAAATCCATTCAAAAACAGTTTGATTATAGTAGTCAAGCCCTCTAACCAGTTTAGGATTGACCTTATAGGAAATATTAAGGCTCTCAAGGTAATTCTTTAATGCATTAAAATGATGATTAGAGTCATCATCAAGATAATCAATCATTTTTGGAGCGCCAGAAATTAAACTCTCAAGTTCTTTATTTTTACTGTCTAGAATTCTCAGTGGATTTGTTTTTAAACGCCTCAGACTATCTTCATCTAGTTGATCCTTGTTATCGTTAAAGTATCCTGACAATATTTCTCTGTAAGAGGCGCGACTTTGCGCAGAGCCAAGAGAATTGATTTCCAGTTCAGCATCAATTCCTAATGTCTTCCAGAGAATCTGAGTTATGGATATCAATTCAGCATCAATTTTCGCATCAGAAACGCCAAATACTTCAGCACCAACCTGATGAAATTGACGGTATCTCCCCTTTTGAGGACGCTCATGCCTAAACATGGGGCCATTATAAAAAACTTTTTGAATTCCCTCTCTGGGTAAATTATGCTCAATCATCATTCTTACAACACCAGCTGTACCCTCTGGCCTTAAGGTAAGAGAGTCTCCATTATTGTCCTTCCAGGTATACATTTCTTTCTCAACAATATCGGTTACTTCTCCAATGGCTCTTGCAAAAGTTTCTGTGCTCTCAATGTTGGGAGTTCGGCAATATTTATAGCCATATGAAAGAAGCAGATTGCTAATGGTGCTATCTAAAAAACTCCAGATATTTGAATCTGCAGGAAGAAGATCGTTCATTCCACGGATAGCTTGAATTTTTTTTGACATTTATAATCTTAAAATGTAATTAAAAAGTATTTTACCAATTAATTCTTGGCTTGAGTCCTTGCAATCACCAAGTCCTAAAACCTTAACTATTTTTTATTCCACTCGGCACATGTCCTGTAGGGACATATTGAGATGCAGACTCACAATGTTGTTGCTGATCATCAAAAAATATATCTGCTGCAAATTGTCTTAAAAAAACACCTTTTTCAAGGCCACCTAAAAAGAATGATTCGTCAATACGAATGCCCCACTTTCTCATAGTATGAATAACTCTTCTATGTGATGGAGCTGATCTTGCTGTAACGAGAGCTGTTCTTATTGGGTTATCTTCCTCTGGAAATGTAGATTGAATTTTTTGTAAAGACACTAAAAATGACTTAAATGGCCCCGCTTTTAGCTCAATTTTTTCAGATAAAATCTCGTTTTCATGAAATGCCTCTAGTCCTTTTTCCTGAAAAATTCTCTCAGATTCATCGGAAAAGATGACTGCATCACCATCAAAAGCAATCCTTAGCTGAGATGGGTGGCTATTATTGGACTTTGATTCAACGATAGAGGCTGCAGCATATCCTGATTGGAGTGCTTTCTGGACATCGTTATAGTTGCTAGATAGAAACAAGTCAGCTTCAAAAGCCCCTACAAAAGGGTGAGTACTCTCTCCTCTCGTGAACGCAGCCCTTGAAATATTTAAATCATAATGCTCAATTGAGTTAAATATTCTAAGGCCTGTATCTGCACTATTTCTGGATAGAAGGATGACATCAATTGGCGTTTTTTTACTGTTGAGTTTTAATAATTTTTTAACGAGGGTAAAGCCAACCCCTGGTTCTAAAATGACATGCTCGTTTTCTTGCTGATGCTTAGCATAAGCCTCAATTCCCTTTTCTTTAAATATCTTGTGAGATTGGTCCAGATTGAATAATGCCCTTGATGAGATTGCAATAACTAACTTGGTATTTTCAGATTTTAATTTTTTGTTATCCACTTTGCTCCGTTGTACTTATCTAAGCAGTAATCAAGCCATCTTAGCATGAATAGGTTAAGCTCAAGTTGAAAGGACAAATCACTACAATCAACGAGTAAGGGGTGATTAGAATTAATTCTTGTTTCTTTACATATTGATTCAACCTCTAAGAGTTTTGCATCAAAATAAATTTTAAAACGAATATCTGGACGATTGATCACCTTATCCATAGATTTAATCTTATGAGTCAGTGTATATGTTCCAGTGTACGGAGACTTTTCATGACAGATTAGGAAAAGATCATTTGATTGGTTTTTAATTCCAATTGTGTCTCCAGTAATAGACGCAAGGAGTGGAATGAGTCTTGAGATTTTAATGAAGTTAAGTTCAAAAATCTCCGATAGACTTTTATAAGTTACCTTTTGTTTGTTA
>JGI24927J35514_1000174_pt1 | contig 11678 bp, 10 predicted proteins | sample AOAMet2_C49A8_35_2_FD_35514 | JGI IMG/M metagenome (IMG submission 35514)
TATTAGAGGCTTTAGCATTAATTAAACATCCTTCAGAATTTAAAAATCGTTTAAGTGATTTAATTAATTCAGTGGAAAGTAGCTCATTTCCAGTAAATCAAAATTTAAATGCTTTGATTTTTATGTATAAGTATAATAACCTATTTAATCTTCATGTCTTAGAAGGTAATTTTAGAGATTCAATTAAAATTGTCCCGGAGGTATTAGATGGTATAGAAACTAATAAAAATTTTATTGATCATCATCATATAATGCTTCTTTACTATAAAATTGCTTGTATGTATTTTACAGTTGATGATTTTGATAATTGTATAAAATATCTGAGTATGATTATGAAAAACAAAAACATTAAAATGAGGGAAGATCTTCAGTGTTTTACAAGAGTACTTAATCTTATTGCTCATTGGGAGGCTGGAATTGATTTTAACCTTGATAAAATTATTAAGGATACATATAATTATCTGTATAAAATGAATGATTTACATGAAGTTCAAAAAACAATTTTAAAATATTTAAAGGGTTTAGAAAATATTTATCCTGGAGAAATAAAGGGGTTCTTAAGGAATCTTTATAATGAACTTAAAGTATATGAAGATGATCCATATGAAAAAAGAGCTTTTCTTTATTTAGATATTATATCGTGGCTTGAAAGTAAAATAAGTAGTAGGCCAGTTCAAGAAATTATAAAGGAGAAAGCACTTATTATCAATAAAAGGGTTAGATAACCCATAAGCCTTTTGCTGGTGGTTTAGCTTTAATATTAATTTTTTCCTTTGAAACAGGGTGGATGAAATCTATCTCTCTCGAATGTAAGTATATTCCTCCATCTTTATTTGATCTTTTAGATCCGTATTTCAAATCACCTAGAATAGGATATCCTATCTCAGAAAAATTACATCTAATTTGATGATGTCTACCTGTAATAAGTTCTACTTGAATTTTACAATATTTTTCAAGAGTTTGAATTTTTTTATATGTTAAAGATCCAAATTTTGAATTGTCATTTTCTTTAGTTGAAAAAAAAGACTTGTTCTTATTGTTGTTTTTTTTAAACCAACCCTCAAGTATTCCTTCTTTAGATTCAAACTTATTGGAAATTATGAGCCAATAAATTTTTTTAATTTCCCTATTCTTTAGTTTTTCGTTCATCCTAGATAAAGCCTTGCTTGTTTTTGCAAAGATTACAATTCCTGATGTTGGTCTATCAATTCTATTTACAAGACCTAGAAACACATTACCCTTCTTGTCATATTTATCCTTTATATATTTCCTTATAACTTCAAGTAATGGAATATCGCCAGTTTTATCACCTTGAACAAGAAGTCCGCAAGGTTTGTTTACAATAATCAAATGATTGTCTTCAAATAATATATCTGAATCTTGAAATGCCAAATTAGTATTGCTCTTCTTTATTTGGGAAACTACCACTTTTAATATCAGAAGAATACTTTTTGACAGCTTCGCTAACTAGAGAGTCTAGGTCTAAATATCTTCTTAAAAATCTAGGACTAAAATCTTTGTTCATACCAAGCATGTCATGAGAAACAAGTACCTGCCCGTCAACATCAGATCCTGCACCAATACCAATAATAGGGAGTCTTAGATTTGAAGCTACTTTTTTTGCTAATATATTTGGTATTTTTTCGAGAACAATAGAGAAACAACCAATCTTCTCTAACATTTTAGAATCATCTATTAGTGTATTAGCTTCTTCATAATCTTTAGCTCTTACTGTATAAGTCCCAAACTTATAAATAGATTGAGGGGTTAATCCTAAATGACCCATGACCGGGATACCAGCCTGAATTATTCTTTCAATAGACTCTTTGGCTAAATGACCTCCTTCAAGTTTTACGGCATGTGCCCCAGATTCTTTCATAATTCTAATAGCAGATTTTAATGCTTCTTTAGAGTCTGCTTGATATGTTCCAAATGGAAGGTCTACTACTACCAACGCTCTTTTTACAGCTCTTACAACAGCACTAGCATGGTATATCATCTGATCTAAAGTAATTGGTAATGTTGTTTCGTGTCCTGCCATTACATTAGATGCAGAATCTCCAACTAGAATTACATCTATACCAGCTTCGTCTATGATTTTAGCAAAACTAAAATCATAAGCAGTAAGCATTGAGATTTTCTCGCCGTCATTCTTCATTTGTTCAAGTACCTTTACGGTAACTCTGCTGGTATTAGAATTGTTAGTCATTATTACTTTTTACACAAAAATAGTGTAAATAAAGTTATAATAATATGACAGAATGTCACTTAAATTAAAATGGCATAATGGTTGTCTTTATTATTTAAAAAATATATTATGAGTAAAATTATCGGAATTGATTTAGGAACAACGAATTCATGTGTATCTGTTATGGAGGGTAGTGAACCTGTTGTTATTCCTAACGCTGAAGGAAAAAGAACTACACCATCTGTAATTGCATTTGTAGAGGATGGGGAGATTAAAGTAGGTGACCCTGCAAAAAGACAGGCTGTTACAAATCCTGAAAAAACAATTGCATCTGTAAAAAGATTTATGGGTAACAAGTATTCAGAGTCATCTAATGATGTCAAAACTGTTGCTTACAAAGTTGTAAAAGGTGATAATGATACACCTAGAGTAGATATTGATGGAAGATTGTATTCACCCCAAGAATTATCTGCAATGGTTCTTCAAAAAATGAAAAAAACTGCAGAAGATTACCTTGGCCAAACTGTAACAGAAGCTGTAGTTACTGTCCCAGCATATTTTAATGATTCTCAGAGACAAGCTACTAAGGAGGCATGTGAAATATCAGGATTGAAAGTTCAAAGGATAATAAATGAGCCTACTGCTGCTGCTTTAGCATATGGAATGGATAAAGGTGGAACTGATAAAAAAATAGCTGTTTATGATCTTGGAGGAGGTACGTTTGACATATCAATTTTAGAATTAGGCGATGGAGTTTTTGAGGTGTTATCAACCAATGGAGATACTCACTTAGGTGGTGATGATTTTGATCAAGTAATTATAGACTTTTTAGCTGAAGAATTTAAAAAGAATGAGCAAATTGATCTAAGAGAAGATTCAATGGCTCTTCAAAGATTAAAAGAAGCAGCTGAAAAAGCTAAAATTGAACTTTCATCGTCAGCTCAGACTGAAATTAATTTACCATATGTAACTGCTACATCATCAGGTCCAAAACACCTTGTAACTACTTTAACTAGAGCAAAGTTTGAGCAATTATCTGATACATTGGTGAAAAGATCTATGGAGCCAGTTAAAAAAGCATTAAAAGACGCTAGTCTTACTAAAAAAGATATTGACGAGGTAATTTTAGTTGGAGGATCAACCAGAATTCCAATTATACAAAACGAAGTTGAAGCTTTATTTGGAAAAAAACCATCTAAAGGAGTAAATCCTGATGAAGTTGTTGCTGTTGGAGCTGCTATTCAAGGAGGTGTTCTTTCTGGAGATGTAGAGGATGTTCTTCTTCTTGATGTAACGCCTTTATCATTAGGTATTGAAACAATGGGTAATGTTATGACTAAACTTATAGAGTCAAACACAACTATACCAACTAAAAAATCTCAAGTTTTTTCTACAGCTGCAGATAATCAGCCTTCTGTAGAAATTCATGTTTTACAGGGAGAGAGACCAATGGCAAAAGATAATAAAACAATTGGAAGGTTCCATTTAGATGGAATTCCTCCAGCTCAAAGAGGCACACCTCAAATTGAGGTTACATTCGATATAGATGCTAATGGAATTATTAATGTAAGTGCATTAGATAAAGCAACTAATAAATCCCAAGATATAAGAATCGAAGCTTCTTCTGGTTTAACTGAGGAAGAAATTGAGAAAATGAAAAAAGAAGCAGAAGCTAATGCTGATGCAGATCAAAAAGCAAAAGAAGAAGTTGATAAATTAAATAGTGCTGATCAGATGATATTCCAAACTGAAAAACAACTTAAAGATTTTGGAGATAAATTATCTGATGATAAAAAGAAACCAATTGAATCAGCATTAGAAGACTTGAAAAAAGCTCATGAATCTAAAGATCTTGAGAAGATTGATGAGACTTTAAATACAATTAATGAAGCATGGAAAAATGCTTCAGAAGAAATGTATAAAGCCCAAGCTGAAGGCGAAGCTAAACCAGAAGGTGATAATGAAACTACTTCTGATAATGATTCTAAAGGTGACGATGTTCAGGATGTTGATTTTGAAGAGGTAAAAGAAGAGTAAATGTTTAATAAANACCTTAAGGAATCTATACTTAAAGAAGCTAATGATCGTTGTAAAGGAACTTTAGTTTCAACTCTTGGTATTGTCTTTACTGATGTTGGTGAACACTTTTTANAGGCAAAAATGAATGTAACTCCAAATCTTCATCAGCCAGCTGGTGTTCTTCATGGAGGAGCTACAGCTGCTCTTGCTGAAACTGTTGGAAGTTCAGCTGCCGCAATTTTTTCAATGAAAAAAAATCAAATGCTTAGAGGAGTTGAACTGTCTATTAATCATGTCAGAGGAATAAGTGAAGGCTATGTCTATGCAAATGCTGTACCTGTTCATATGGGAAGGACGATGCAGTTATGGAAAATATCTATTATCGATGAAGAAAATAGAGATATTTCTTTTGCAAAACTGACTACTCTTACCATTGATAAATAATTCATAAAAAAATTTTTATTTAAGACTCTCAGGATGTACATTTGAGAATTCTAAAAAAAAAATATGAAAAGTGTTATTATTTGTGATATGGAAGGTTTAATTACAAACATGAATGAAGGTGCTGAAAAAGTCTTTGGATATCCATCAGATGAGTTGGTTGGTATTAAAAGAGTTTCAATTTTTTCTCCAGGTGAAATTGTTTTACAAAATGTTTTAGGATGGCTTAAAGATGCTAACGAGTCAGGAGAACATAACACTAAAACAAACTTTATTAGAAAAGATGGATCAAAATTTTCTGCTAAAATCAAGATAACACCAAACTTTGGTGATGGTAAGAACAATCCACAAACCGGATATTGTGGTATTACAGAAGTGATTGATGAAGATGTAAATATCAAAATCAATTGGGGTACAAAAATTATAAAAGGTGTAGCAATTACCAGAGTTGGTTTTGCATCTGCATCATTATTTCCTGTTTTTGCTGTAGCTTGTTATTATGCAGGAATCGGAGATAGTCTATTTAGTCCACTTTCTTTAATTCTTACCACATTTGGAATTTTATTTTTTCATTTATTTTCTAACTTATATAACGATTATTTTGATGTAACTCATGGTACAGATGAGGCTAATACAGAATACTTTAATGCTGGAATGGACTCAACTATTTTACAAGGTGCACAGTTGTCTGGAGGGAGTAGGGCAGTTGAATTAGGATTAATAACACTTAAAGGAACTAAAAGCTTAGCAAACATAATGTTTGTCCTTGGTTTATTAACTGCTTCTGGTATACTATATTTCAGCTATTTAAACACTGAATCTACAAGTAATGCATATCACGCTGCCATTATAGCTTTAATAGGTGTTTTAATTGGGTATTTTTATACAGCTAAACCTATTAGACTTTCTTCAAGGTATGGTCTTGGTGAAATTTCAATTTTTTTAGCTTTTGGACCTTTACTAACACTTGGTACAGGTTATGCAATTTCAATGGAGACTATCATCCCTTATTCAAATGAATTTTACAATCTATTACTTTTAGGAGTTCCAATAGGTATTTTAACCACTAACATTTTATTTATTAATCAATTCCCAGATTATACTTCTGATAAGAAAGTGGGTAAAAATCATTTAGTAGTATTACTTGGAAAAAAAGCTTCAAGATGGGTATATGCATTAAATTTAGCTTTAGCAGTAGGTTCATTGTATTTTATTTCTGAAAATTTAATAAATAATACACAAGCTATGTTATTTATGTACTTACTTATTCCTGTAACAATGTTTTATTCTTACTATTTGATTTCAGGATTATTTAAATATTATAAAAGTAGAGATCTTATAAAATATAATATTCATACAATATATTTTCATATGATCTTTTCATTTATTTATATGATAATTTTAGCTAACTTTCAATAAATACAAAAATGTTTTTATTTGATAAATCATATAGATTAAAGAATTTTGGATACTATATACTAGGTTCATTTATTCTAATTTTTTTCAGTTTTATTGGACAACTTCCAATGATACCATTCTTGCCAACAGAATTACCTAGCCCTGATGCTAATCCAATGGACCTTTTTAAGTCTATTCCTTCAAATCTTAGACTTTTTCTTTTACTACTTAGCTTTGTAGCTGTAGTGCCTGGCATTTGGTTAGTTGTAAAAAAACTTCATGATCTTCCTTTAATGTCTATTTTATCAAGTAGAAAAAAAATTGATCTTGAAAGAGTTATGTATTCATTTATGTTATGGGGATCTATTGTTTCTGCTTTTGTTTTCTTAGAGTATTCTCTAAGTCCTGAAAATTATGAAATAAACTTTAAGCTTAAGGAATTTTTAATTCTTGCCGTAATAGCAATATTATTTATACCAATTCAAACTAGTGTTGAAGAAGTTGTATTTAGAGGTTATCTAATGCAAGGTTTTGGACATTGGTTAAATAGTAGGTTTATGGCATTATTTCTCACATCAATTGTTTTTGGTTCACTTCATCTAGCCAATCCTGAAATAACAGCACTTGGTTATGAATTTATATTTCTTTATATCTCGGTTGGATTCTTATTGGGAATAATGACTTTAATGGATGATGGTCTTGAACTTGCTATAGGATTCCATGCTGCAAATAATTTAATCGCTGCTCTACTTGTAACAGCAGATTGGACGGTTTTTCAAACTGAATCTATTTTGATTAACATTGCTGAGCCTAGCCTTGGGATAACAGATTGGATAGCCCCTATTATAATATACCCTATTATTCTTGCAGTTTTTGCTAGAAAATATTCATGGAGTAATTGGAAAGAGAAACTATTTTCAAAAGTCAGATAAAATTAATTCCATCTTTATATCACTTCTCTTGTAAGGAGTGTTTCCTTCTGATTTAATTTCTTTAAATCCAAATTTATTATATAAATGGATAGAATTTTTAAGAACCTTATTAGAGTATAATATTATCGAATTATAATTTTTACTTTTTGCAAAGTCTATGGTAAAATCGATTAGTTGATGACCTATACCATTACCTCTTAAATCTTTTTTAACTGCCATTTTATTTAATTCATAAACACCCTTCTCCCTAGGAATTAAAGCCATTGTCCCTACTACATCTGAGTTGTAAATTGCAAAAAATATATTGCCACCTTTATTGATTATCTCTTGTTTACAATTTTTGAGTACTATTTCATCATACTCTTCAACGTAAAAATATTCGTTTAACCAATCATAATTAAGTTCATAGAAGTAATTTGAATATTGATCTTGGAATGAAACTATTTCAACCTTCATTATTTGTCATTCTTTCTGGATTGACATATTGATCAAATTCATCTTCTGTTAAATAACCAAGCTTAAGAGTCGCTTCTTTAAGAGTGCTTTCTTCTTTAAATGCTTTATTAGCTATTTCAGCAGCTTTGTAGTATCCTATTTTTGAATTTAATGCAGTTACGAGCATTAATGAGTCATTTAAAAATTTTTGAATTTTCTTATTGTTTGGTTTTATACCGTCTATGCAGTTTTCAGTAAAACTAAGTGAGGCATCACCTAATATTTTTGATGATTCAATGATATTAAAAGCAAAAAGAGGTTTAAAAACATTTAATTCAAAATGTCCATTTGCTCCTGCAAAACTTACTGCAACATCATTTCCAATAATTTGAGCACAAACCATAGAAATTGCTTCACATTGTGTTGGATTTACCTTTCCTGGCATAATTGAGCTTCCAGGCTCATTAGCTGGAAGTATTAATTCGCCTAATCCTGATCTAGGACCAGATCCCATTAATCTTATGTCATTTGATATTTTATAAACTGAAGATGCAACAGTCTTTAGGGCCCCATGCATCTCGACTATACAATCATGAGAAGCGATGCCTTCAAATTTGTTTGATGACTCTTTAAAAGACATTTCTGAGTTTTTGGAGATATATTCAACAATTTTTGATGAATAACCTCTAGGAGTGTTTAATCCTGTGCCAACTGCAGTTCCTCCAATGGGAAGCTCACTTAAATGATCTATTGCATTCTCTATTGTGCTAATTCCATGATTAATTTGTGAAACGTAACCAGAAAACTCTTGACCAAGAGTAATTGGAGTTGCATCCATTAAATGAGTCCTTCCAATTTTAACAATTTCATTAAATTCTTTAGATTTTTTATTTAAGCTATCTTTTAATTTTCTAAGATTTACAAGAGTATTCTTTGTAATTATTTTCATTGCAGCAATATTTATCGCTGTTGGGAATGTGTCATTTGAGGACTGAGATAGATTAACATCATCGTTAGGTGATAATGTTTTTTCAGATTCACCCAGCTTCTTACCTTCTAATAGATGAGCTCTATTAGAAATAACCTCATTTATATTCATATTTGTTTGTGTGCCTGATCCAGTTTGCCATATAACCAANGGGAACTGATCATTATGTTTATTTTCAAGGATCTCATCACAAACTTTTTGAATAAGAAGAGATTTCACTTTGGATAATACTCCAAGATTTTCATTTGTTTGTGCAGCAGATTTTTTAAGTATTGCATAAGCATGAATAATTTCAATAGGCATTGAAGATGGATTACCTATTTTAAAATTCTTTCTTGATCTTTCTGTTTGAGGTCCCCATAATGAGTCTTTAGGGACTTTAACTTCTCCTAATGTATCTTTTTCAATTCTATAGTTCATGGCCTTTGTAATTTACTTAAAAAAAATTACTTTTGTTAAGCAATTACAAATATATGGAGTTTCAACAATACCTCGGTTTTTTAGCTTTTTTAGCAATTTTCACTATGGGCTTTTGGCTTATGATTTTCTTAGCACTTGTTGCGCCATATTGGGCTTCATCTTATATCTTTCAAAAAGTTAAAAAATTTATTACTAATAAATTAAAATCTTAGTTGAAGATAGGTCCTTCATCACCATCACCACCATCAAATTCTTGTTGTTGATTTCTAACCCTTTGCTTTCTTTTAGATTTATTCTCACTTATTCTATATGAAAAAGTCAATATTAAAGAAGGCTCTCTCCATTGACCTTCAGATTCAGATCTAAATGTTTCTCTTGTAGTAATTGATCTCCACTTACCTGTATTAAATAAATCAGAGTATCTAAGTGAGATATTTCCTTTTTTGTCAAGTATGCTTTTCTGAATTGCTGCTGTTGTGAACCCAAATGCTTTACTTTTTGAGAATGCATTTTCACTAGGACCTCTTAAGAATCCAAAAAACTGTAGGCTATAATCTTTAGGAAGTCTAATGAAACCGTTAAATCTTGCACTCCAATTAGTATCGTCAGAATCAAAACTTTGTTCTAGATAATTACCTCTTATTTTTGTAGAATTTAAAGTAAAACTCCCATTAATTCTTACTGACCTAGAAGGTGTATATGTTATACTTAATTCAGAACCAAATCTTTTATTTGTAGATAAATTTATTGGATAGTATTCAAGAACAGGAACCTGAAGTACAGGGTTGTTTGTTCCACTATCTACTATCAAGTCAACTAAATCTCCTGTTTCTTGTTGAATTCTTTCAACATTTCCGTCAGATTGTCTGTAAAATAAAGCAGTATTAATTGTAATTTTTTTAAATCTTTTTAAGTAATCAACTTCGTATGCAGATGTAAATGTTGGATCTAAAAATGGATTACCTCTTCTGTATGATGTAATTGAGTTTCTTCTTGGAAATGGGTTTATATCCCATCCTCTAGGTCTTCTTACCCTTTTACTGTATCCTAAAGTTAGAGATTCTACATCTGAAATTTCATACGCAAGATTAACTGTTGGAAATAAGTCTGAGTATTTCTTTACCTCAAATTGATTTGTCGTTCTTTGATCAATTTCTTGTTTAGAAGCTTCATACCTCAGTCCTAATAGAATTGATACAGAATTAATTTTCTTCCCAAACTGAGTGTATAATGAATTAATGCTTTCAGTATACTTAAAAATATTAGATAATCCACGATCTGATTGATAAGTTCCACCATTTAAGAATGAAACATCAAAATCAGTTTCTCTGTCTAGGAACCTACCTCTATATCCAAATTCAAATTCAGTATTTTCGTCTATAGGATAAACNTAGTCTACTTGAGCTAATAGCCTGTTTTGAAAATCAATATTAGTAGTTCTTTCAAAAGAAGATTCCGAAACAAATGGAATTGTAGAGTAATCTTCAATTTTATCAATTGAGTTCTCATCATTCTCTTCATATGATACTTTGGCGCTTAATGTGTGACCATCTTTATCAAAATCTTTATAAAAGTCCAATGAATATTCAAAGGATTCCTCTAATTCTTCATCGTTTGCTACTCTCTCATTTGAGGATACAATATTGATATTAGTTATATCGTTAACTATATTTTTTGAGTAACTTAATTCATCACCTTTTCTATAGAATCCGCTTAGAGCTAGGGATGTATTATCATCAAAGTAATATTCAACTCCTAAATTGAGGAATGTATTTTTTCTATTTCTGTCGCTGTTTGTGTTATTATCAATTTTTAGATTACTGTTAAAGTATTCAGTATTTCCTATAAAGCTTCCACTGTTATCAGAATCCTTAATTGAAGTCGTACTAAAGATATTTATTTTATTATTCCTTAAGTTGAATGTTCCTGATGCACCAGTGTTTTTAGGTTCACCAACATTCAAATTTACATTACCATTAAAACCTAAAAGATCCTGTTTNTTAAGTATAATNTTAAGAATTCCTGCGGTTCCTTCTGCTGAATATCTAGCAGATGGAGAGGTAACTACTTCAACTTTTTCAATTGATTCAGAAGGAATAGATCTCAACCCTTGAGGGCCAGATAAGCCAACTAGTCCAGAGGGTTTACCATTAATTAATATCTTAACGTTGTTATTTCCTCTTAATGATATATTTCCATCAAAATCTACATCAATAGAAGGGATATTAGCTAAAACATCTGAGACGTTTCCACCTCTTACTGTAATATCTTGACCTACGTTATATATTTTTTTGTCTAATCTAATTTCAACTTGAGTTCTTTCTGCTCTTACTTCAACTTCATCAAGCATAGAAACATCAATATTCAAAGCAATATTTCCAATATCAGTATTTTCTACAACTCTTAAGTTTTCATCTACATATGATTCAAANGATATGTAGTCAATTTTTATATTGTACATTCCTGGATTTACATCCACTGAGAACTTTCCGTTTTCATCCGTTATTCCACCAAAAATTTTATCTGGAATTCTTTTGTGCTCTAATGATATAGTAGCATACTCAAGTGGTTCAGAGGTTTCAGAATCAGTCACAATTCCTGAAACATTAAAAATCATTTTAGCAAAATTTGCACGTTGCTCAGCAGTATATTCTTGTGAAAATGTATAAGAAGTAAAAATTAATAAGAAAAATAAGTAGGTTTTATTCATTTTATTTTGTTTGGTTAGGCAAATATATTTTTAAATAATTGAAAGAAAACACAAGGATTTGTTAAAAAATCTAATCATTTTTCTTGGATTTTCTTCTGTTTTTTTTAATCATTTGCTTCTGATTTTCAGTTAATGATTCATAAAATT
>JGI24927J35514_1000208_pt1 | contig 10414 bp, 9 predicted proteins | sample AOAMet2_C49A8_35_2_FD_35514 | JGI IMG/M metagenome (IMG submission 35514)
GGTCGGCCAAATCCCAATACAGGAGGCATATTTCCAATGTACAATGGACAACAACCAATTTTTATCCTAAAAGAAGGCACTGAAAGGACAAGTGGGCGCTCAGCTCAGAGTAACAATATCGCAGCAGCTAAGGCAGTAGCGGATTCTGTTCGTTCTACGCTTGGCCCGAAAGGAATGGATAAAATGCTAGTTGATGGGATGGGTGATGTTGTTATTACAAATGACGGTGCTACAATATTAAAGCAAATGGATATTACTAATCCTGCTGCTAAGATGATTATTGAAGTTGCTAAAACACAAGAACAACATTGCTTCGATGGCACAACGAGTGCCGTGGTAATTGCAGGTGAACTTTTGAAAAGAAGTGAAGACTTAATTGATCAAAATGTTCATCCTACAGTTATTTGTGAAGGTTTCCGTCTTGCTGCCCAAAGAGCCGCTGAACTCATCGAAACTCATTCAATCGAAACTAGTGAAGAAATGCTTTCAGAAGTTGCTAAAACAGCATTAACAGGTAAAAGTGCGGGAGCAGTCAAAGAATTCCTTGCAGATATCTGCGTAAGAGCTGTACTTTCTGTGGCTCAAGAAGTCGATGGAGAAATAGTTGTAGATCTTGATGATGTTAAAGTCGAAAAGAAGCAAGGCGGTTCAATAGGAAGTAGTACATTGGTTGATGGAATTATTTTAGATAAAGAAAGAGTCCACTCGGGCATGCCAAAGTTTGTTAATGATGCTAAAATAGCACTTATTAACTCAGCTATAGAAGTGAAGAAAACAGAAGTAGATGCTAAGATTCAGATCACGGATCCAAATATGTTATCTCAATTCTTAGATGAAGAAGAATCATATCTTAAGTCATTAGTCGAAAAAATTCAAGCATCAGGTGCAACCGTAGTTATCTGCCAAAAAGGAATTGATGATTTAGCTCAGCACTACATGTCGAAAGCAGGATTATTTGCAATTAGAAGGGCGAAGAAAAGTGATATGGAAGCCCTATCTAAAGCAACAGGAGCGAAAGTAATCACAAATGTAGATGACCTGTCATCAGATGATTTAGGTTTTGCATCTAAAGTTGATGAAAGGAAAATAGGTGAATCAGATATGGTTTTTATCACNGGTTGTAAAGACGCAAAGAGCGTGTCAGTTCTCTTAAGAGGCGGTACAGAACATGTTATTGATGAGATAAACCGTGCATTTGATGATGCAATTGGTGTTGTAGCTGTGGCTTATGAAGATGGTTCGGTGTTAACTGGTGGTGGTTCAGTTCTCGCATCTATAAGTAGAGAGTTAAGGTCTCATGCAGAAGGTATAGGTGGACGTGAACAGATGGCTATTGAAGCATTTTCAGGTGCTTTAGAGGTGATTCCGAGGACTTTAGCTGAGAATGCTGGTTTAGACCCTGTTAATACGATAATTGATCTTCGTAAAGCGCACTCAGAAGGGAAATCTAATTATGGCGTAAATGTATATGAAGGTGGAGTTGCAGATATGGCCGCTGGAAAGGTTTTCGAACCTAGTAGAGTAGTCGATCAGGCTATACAATCTGCTACTGAAACAGCAGTGATGATTTTACGTATAGATGATGTAATATCAAGTCGAGCATCAAGCCCAATGGATGGTGCTGATTTCGACGGAATGGGAATGTAAATTATATTCTCTACAGCCGTTATTTCAATACTACTACACGCTACATTCAATAATCGCCGATAGTTCGAACGGATTACCCTTAGGGGTAATGGTGTGTCTATGTCTGGTAGTCGGTCTCTTCTAGTCTTGTTTGGTTCTCAATCTGGTAATGCTGAAGATGTTGCCTCAAAAGTCGGAAAAGCCGCATCTAAGTATGGTTTAGAGGCAATAGTCAAGGGGATGGATGAGGTCACAGTTAGTGATTTAGCAAATCAAAAAAGAATTATGATTTGTTGCAGTACTTGGGGTGAAGGCGAACAACCTGATAACGCCGAGGATTTATGGATTTCAGCAAATGCAGAAGACTCTCCCTCTATGTCCGGAGTCAATTTCTCAGTTCTAGCCTTGGGAGACACTTCATACGAATTATTTTGTGAATCTGGTAAAGAATGGGATTCTTGGTTGGAAGCAAAGGGCGGTTTTCGAGTTAATAAACGAGTAGATTGTGATGTGGATTATGAAGATCTCGCTCAGGTATGGATGGATGAGACTCTTGCACGCATGGGAGCCGTTGATGATTCAGGGACTTTCCAAGAAGATCAAGTCGAACTGGTGAAATCAAATGCATCTGGTGCAGTTACTGATCAAAGTAAGAATAGTAGTGATGCTGAATCATCATCGGTTGAAATATCAACAGATGGCGACCGTTCATTGTTAATTCTCTTCGGTTCTCAATCGGGAAATGCAGAAGCATTAGCAGCCAAACTTGCTAAACAATCCTCTGGATACGGTCTTGAAGCCGAAGTAGCAGATATGGATGGCTTTGATTTATCTTCTTTATCAGGTAGGAAAAGAGTATTGATAGTTTGTTCAACATGGGGTGAGGGAGAGCAACCAGATAATGCAGAGGAACTTTGGATAAAGGCTTCTTCAGCGTCAGCAGGTCTTCTTGATGGAGTTAATTTTTCTGTTTTAGCCTTGGGAGATACATCATATGAATTGTTTTGTGAATCTGGTAAAGAATGGGACAAGAGGTTCGAAGAGCTTGGCGGTACTAGATTAGTAGACCGTGTCGACTGTGACGTGGATTACGATCAAATATCCCAAGAATGGGCAGAAAATGCTCTTGCAGCCATGGCGGCAGTTGATGGAGAGGGGATATTCCATGAAGAAATGGTCCAAGCAATCAAAGATTCAATGGTATCAGGTTCTACCGGAGCATCTGGTGAAGATGGATTTACTGTTCCCGAACTCAGGGCTGAATCAATAAGTGCTGAAATTAGTATATTTAGGTATGATCCAAATACCTCCACGACCGGTAAAGATACTTGGGTTTGCGCATTGCCCGGTCACATATCTATTTTGGATGTACTGAGGACACTCAAATCAACACAAGATGGTAGCCTTACTTTCAGAGATGGTCCAGTCGATGATCCAACTACTGCTGTATCAATCAATGGACGACATGTACTACCTGGGAATCTTAGACTGGACTTATCGGCCCCAATTAGAAATGGAGGCATTCGTATCAATATTGAACCATTAAATGGTTTTGAAGTTATTAGAGATCTCGTAGTAGAACATTGGGACTTAGAATCAAAAAGAGAATCTAGTAAGCCTTGGATGATTTCAGCAACTAGACAAGGCTTGAANACCCCACAAGGTGCTTTAGGNACTATGTCTCCTCTTATTGCTTCTAAGTTACANTCAATGATGGATATTCATAGTTATCCTATAATCCATGCATCTTCTGATGCAACTGCTCATTCTGATGATTATTATGGGCCCGCTATTATACTGCAATCATGGGCTAGGAGAAATGATCCACGCACNGCTCCATCTAAGAAAAAAGAAATAGAGCAACTTATTGACTCTCCNTATGGAATTAAAGCAGAGACTGATTTTTCTTCGATTCGAAGGCAGGGTAAAGGATCAATAATGCATGATTCATTATTGGATTGTAAAACTTCCACTCTGGCTAGGGATGGATTCACAGGTCGTCANGGGAAACATGTTTGGTGGTATGCATTCACTGTCAAGAGCAGTGGCCGTGTTAATGATACAGTATTATACAGGCAAGTTTTAGGCCCTATTGGATTGTTTAGTAATCTCTTTTCTGGTGTTACTGCTAGGATGGTATTAGGATTCACAAGAACTGGAGGTAATATGATTAACGATATGTTAGCCTTTGTTGCACCGCCCGCTGGGCTCGGGAAAATGCCTAAGCAATTCAACTCCTCTGTGAAAAATCATCATGAAGTGGTAGCAATATACAATGAGATGGATGGTCGTTTCTAATGGCTATGAAATATGCTTATCACCCTGGTAATGTGGCTCACTCAGGTTCTCCAGAAGTAGCAGAATCTATGGTTCCCTTAGTGAAATCATTAGGTATTGAATTAACTTATCTTGATGGGGCTACGAGTTGCGGTGCTGGAATAATTCGTCAAGTCAATCAAAGACTTCAATTAACTTTGAATGCGCGTATTTTCGCTCAAGCAGAAGATTTAGGTCTCGAAATACTCACGCCCTGTGCTTCAACCGCCGGTAATCTTTCAGAGGATTTATTTTTGTTAAAGTCTAATCCGATTTTGTTAGCAGAGATTAATGAAGTATTAATGAAAACTTGCGGTCTAGAATTTTCCGGAGAAACTTCAATTAATCATCTATTACACGTTATAGTAGAAGAAATTGGACTTGAAAAAATTAAACCCCTGGTGGTCAATCCTATTGATTTTAGAGTGGCATCATACTATGGGCCAAATATGCAGCAAGAAGGATTCTGTGGTGGTGATGATATTTATGATCCTAATTATATGGAGCAATTAGTCCAAACATTAGGTGGGCATCCAGTTAGATGGGATTCTCGTACACAGAGTGTAGGTACACCGAGCTTACTTTCTGAAGAACCTACTGTCCTAAGGCAGGCAGCATCGGTGCTAAATGATGCTAAGTCTGAAGGTGCGCAAATGATAGTTAGTGCCTGCAACTTATCCCATTCTGTATTGGATATTTATCAAGGCAAAGCGTCTCAGAAAACAGGACTAAAGACAAATATTCCTGTAATTCATTTATCTGAGGTTCTATCTTTTGCTCTGGGTCATTACAATACTCGGTATGCGCAATTAAGGACTAGAGTATTAGTAATAGGCGATTGATAACTTATCATTCATCTTTTTTTCTGAATTCTTCTAGACCTTTTTGCCCCCTTGGTCTGAAATTACTAGGTTCTAATGAGTTTACCTTTTTCTTTTCATTAACTACCTCATTTCCATCTATTTTTGTAATCTCAGGTCTATTTTCTTCTCTAATTCTCAGAATAAAATTTGCAGCAGTAGATTCTTTTTCTCCTATTTTAACTTTAAAATTTATCAAATTCGATAGATCTTCATGTGCCTTTCTTGGCAGTTTTCTTCTGATACGATGAACAGCTCTTTGCATATTTTCTTCTTTTCTCTCCGCAGATTTTTTTGCTGTTTCATCTTTTGTACTCTCCGCTACAAGAACCATTACTTCACCTTCGCGATGTCTGCCAGTTCTACCTCTTCTTTGTATAGTCCTTATTTCACTTCCAACTGGTTCATAAAAAATCACTAAATCTGCACTTGGGATATCTAAACCTTCTTCTGCAACAGATGTCGCTACTAATACATTATATTCCCCTTCTCTAAATTTGTCAAGAACTTCGATTTGTTGTTTAGGCTTCAGACCTTTTTTACCCGCTCTATCTGACTGCCCTATGACTTGGATCGATTTCACATCATTTAGGTCATCTAATGCTGTATCTAATGATTCAACTGTATTTCTNAAAGAAGCAAAGACAATGATTTTACTATTTGGATCTCTCCTTAATCTATGTCTTATCAANCTCCTTACAGTTCCTACTTTGGTATGTATTTCGTCCATNTCATCTAAACTCTGCTTTAATTCTAATATCCTAGGGTCTTTATGGAACATTTTCAAAGATTTACTCATATTGTTGCTATCATTTGAATTATCTAAAAACTCTCTCGCTGCAGTTATTCCCTGTGTTAAGAGATGATTAATTAGATGGTTTAGAGTCATTGCAGTAGCAATCTGAGAGACTGAAGAATAAGCTCTTGTATCTCCAAGGGATATGGCGCTTTGAGATCTCATCTGAGCTTCTTTCAAGCCTCCAAAAGAGGGGGGTCCAGGTCTAACATATCTCCCCATTCTTCTTTGTTGATTGACTATTCCATTTATCCATAGTTCTAGTGGCTTGACTAACTCTCTTATTTTTTCAGGCACATTCACAATTATTTCTTGTATTTCTAGGCCTGCAAGGTATTCCTCGAGCATTGGTTCCTTTGCATTTCTTATGTGTATCCTCTCAATTTTTAATCTTTCACAAATTTCTGCAACAAGTTCTTTTTTAGATCCTGGACTAGCAGTCATAGCTAAGATTAGTGGTTCCTTAGCATCTGAATTATATAATTCCGCAGTCCGAGCCATAGCATGGTTCCCGGTACTGTGATGTGCTTCATCAATAATCAGGCATGAACAATTTTTAAGATCTAAAATTCCATTCTTCACATCATTTCTAACTACGTGTGGAGTTGCAACAATAATACGTGAAGAATCCCACAAGTCTTTTCTTTTCCGAGGAGGTGTTCCCCCAGTCATAGAAATAACATTAACTTCATTTATATTTTTAATCACTCTTTTCAGATCTCTTTTCAGATCTCTTACGTGTTGATCTACTAATGGATTTGTAGGAGCAATAAAAAGTACCCAGCCATTATTTTTATTCAGCATCTCTGCAATTACCATCCATGCTACAGCAGTCTTCCCAGCAGCGGTTGGGAGTACTAAGAGCATGGAACTAGTTAGGGCTTCGTCAACTGCCTCTAATTGATATGCACGTGCATCTACGGTGCCGTCTACGATGCCGGTATGTTGAACTACGCGCCGCATAGGTGAACGACCTCAAGGACAGGGTTCAAAATAGTTACACAACTAGCCTTTTTCATTATTCATGCATAGGCCAGAATATTTACTCCCCGATTCTTTCATAAAGGGATGGTAGGTCGCAAGGCCGCTTACAACGTGAGATACCAGACACTACAGGGCAATGTACAAACAACCCACAAACCAAAACAACATTCGGGGTTTTGGTTCGGTGTCACGGTGTCTCCTTAACGTTACAAGCCCGGCAAAAAGCCGCACTGCGGCCTGATGTTGGTTAAAAAAAAGGAGGAAGCAAAAATGGCTGATCGTAGTAAACCCCGCCGTGGTAGCATGGGCTTTAGCCCTAGAAAAAGGGCTATTCGACCATATGGTCGTATCACATCATGGCCCGAAACCGATTCATCAGAGATTAGAGTACAAGGATTCGCAGGCTGGAAAGCAGGAATGACTCATGTACTGATCAGAGATACTAATCCTCATTCCACATCTGCTGGCCAAGAAGTAAGGAAAGCAGTCACTGTAGTTGAAGCGCCTCCAATGAGCGTTCTTGCAGTAAGAGGATACAAGATGACCCCCTACGGCATGCAAACTTCTGGGGAGTTTTGGATTAATGCTTCTGATGAAGGGCCTCAAGGTCTCATGCCTCGTTTTGCAAATCAATCACGCGGTGAACGCGATGCGGACGAAGGCCGTAAGCCAGAGAAGAGAGCAGGACGAATCCCAGGTAGAAGTAACGGTTCATCCGAGGCGGCCTTTGAAGCATTAGTCAATGCAGATTTATGTGATGTCAGGCTAATAGTGGCTACACAGCCAGCTATGGTCAAAAGTATTAGCAGCAAAACTCCTGAAATAATGGAAGTCGGCCTAGTGGGTGGAGACAACAATGAAAAATTAATGTGGGCTAAAGAACGCCTAGGTGGTCTCATTACAGTCGCAGATGTTTATGATATAGGTACTGAAATTGATGTTATTGGAGTCACTAAGGGTAAAGGATGGCAAGGTTCTATCAAAAGATGGGGCATTAAGTTACTGAGTCATAAAAACAGTAAGCGCCGCAGACAGGGTGGTAACATGGGAGATTTCGGTACAGGATATGTAAGGAAGACTATCAGGCAAGCAGGTCAGACAGGTTATCATCAGAGGACAGAATTGAATAAGAGAGTTTTGAGAATTTCAGAACCAAACGAATCAGACATTACTCCCGAAGGTGGGTTTTTACATTATGGTGAAGTATCAAATGATTACATGATTATTGAAGGTAGTTTACCTGGTCCAGCAAAGAGGATGCTCAGATTCCGCGATGCGATACGTCCACGTTCTGCTAAGCCAGAAGTAGATCTTACTTACGTCAGTACATCATCAAAGCAGGGGGTCTGAATAAATGAAAGTAAAGACTTACAATTTAGTTTCCAATGTTGAACAAGAAGAGTTAGATGCAGGATTACTTGCAGAATCATATGTAGTGGAAACTACAGACGGTAAAAATATGACTCTGCCCTCTGTATTTGAGAGCGAGATACGTGAAGATCTAGTGCGTTCAGCAGTTCATGCATCTCGAGCTAATAGAAGGCAAGCATATGGTCATAATGAGCACGATGGTAAGAGGGCTCCTCAACCTGGGATGAAACATTCCGTTGAATGGTGGGGTAAGGGAAGAGGTGTTTCACGAATTATGAGAAAGACCGGTCAAAGAACTGGTGCTCAAAACCCTCATACTCGAGGAGGACGTAGAGCCCACGGGCCTAAAGTCGCCAAAGATTGGTCTCAGAAATTAAATGGTAAGCAAAGAACTCTTGCTCGTAACTCTGCAATAGCGGCTACAATAAATCCTGAGATGGTTTCTTCCCGAGGGCATAATTTCGATGAGAAAATTCGTTTCCCAATAATAATTGATGGTTACAAAGAATCTCGTGGTGAATCCACAGAGAAATATGATATAGAGTCTCTTCCTCTGCAAAATTCAACAAGAAAATTCGTCGCTATGATGAGAGGTTTAGGGCTCGGAGGAGATTTAGATCGTGCAAAGTCCGGTAGAACTATACGCGCAGGTAAAGGTACAATGAGGGGTAGAAAATATCGTACCCCAAAGAGTATCCTTCTTGTAGTAGCTAGCCGTGAAGGCCTCCATAAAGCAGCTAGAAACGTACCAGGAGTCGATGTAGTGGCTGCTAAAGATTTGTGCGCCGAAGATTTGGCACCTGGTGGCGACATGGGTCGTTTGACGGTTTGGACTAAGGCAGCAATTGAGGCAATGGAGTGATGAAAATGGTTAATCCTTATGATATAATTTTAATGCCTTGGATCACTGAAAAAACTCTAGAGGCACGTAGAGTCTCGGATATCGAGAATAACTATAGAGAAAATAACAATCGAATTGAGTTTATTGTGAGAAGAGAATCCACAAAAACACAAATCCGCCAGGCAGTAGAAATGCTATTAGACGTCAAAGTCGCTAAAGTAAATACAAAGATTACTATTACTGGTAAGCATGCAAGTATTCGTCTTGCAGAAGGATACGATGCAGAGGAGGCAGCGCTGAAGTTAGGCGCTTTCTGAGGTGATATCATGGGTAAGAGAACAAGATCACAGCGTAGAGGTTCAAGTCCTAAGAATAAGGTTTCAAGTCACAGGTTCCCTGCAGCAAATAAGTTACCGCGAGTCAGTGGAAAAATCGCAGAAGTTGTGGATTTAATCCACAGTCCAGTACATACCACTCCCCTTGCCAAAATTAAGTTTGAAGATGGTGAAATAGGTCACATGGCAGCTCCTGAAGGTATGTCAGTCGGCCAAAATNTCGCTTTTGGAGACAATGTATCACTTAAGCCAGGAAATGTTACTACTCTTGGCCAGATACCTGAAGGAACTCCTGTTTGTAATGTTGAATTAAGGCCAGGCGACGGGGGTAAACTCGCAAGATCAGGTGGTAATTCAGCATTATTAGAAACTCGTATGGGTGACAAAGTTAGAGTTAGGTTACCTAGCGGTCGTTTGAAAGAATTACATTCAAAATGCCGTGCTACTATTGGCGTATTAGCAGGACACGGAAGAACAGAAAAACCTCTGATGAAGGCTGGTGCCGCGCATTATCGTGCAAAGGCTCGTGGTAAGTTATACCCAACAGTTAGTGGAGTAGCTATGAATCCCGTGGATCACCCTCATGGTGGTGGAAATCACCAGGCTGTACACGGTCCGAGTTCAGTTAGCCGTAATGCACCGCCAGGTCAGAAGGTAGGAAATATTGCTCCAAGAAGAACAGGTCGAGGAAGAGTAAGAGTTAGGAATGAGGAGGCATAATTATGGCAAGAAAATCCAAGAAAATGTTCCGCTCGCCTAAACTNGCTCGTCGTCAGGCTAGAAAGCGCCGTTCTCAAATCTCAGAACGCCGTAAGAAAGAATTCCTATGGAGAGGTTACACTCTTGANGAACTTCAAGCTATGCCCCTTTATCCTCCAGAAGACGACCTTAGTGCAATATGTATTGCTACATTAATGCCTTCACGCGCGAAGAGATCTTTGTCTCGTGGTCTAAATCTCGATTGTGAGAAGTTACTTGATAAAATACGTACTAATAGTTCGGGCAAGGTAATTAGAACTCATTCTAGAAGGATGTATATTCTTCCAGAAATGGTAGGTACCACTATTGGAATCCATAATGGTCGCGATTTTGTTAATGTAGAAATAATTCCAGAAATGATTGGTCATGCTTTAGGTGAATTTGCAATGACAAGAAGATCTGTAACTCACACCGGACCAGGTGTTGGTGCAACTAGATCTTCTACACACGTAGCATTGAAGTGAGGTGAGAATATGAGTAGAATAACAGGTAAATCACAATCCGGATACACACAACTCTTAGAGGG
>JGI24927J35514_1000212_pt1 | contig 10385 bp, 9 predicted proteins | sample AOAMet2_C49A8_35_2_FD_35514 | JGI IMG/M metagenome (IMG submission 35514)
TGCTGAATATGTAGAAAAGCTTTATGCACAATATGTAGAAAATCCCAGTTCAGTTGACACATCTTGGCAGGATTTCTTTTCAGAATTAGCCGATGATATTTCTGATGTAGTAGCAGAAGCATCTGGGCCCTCATGGTCACGCCCTGATTGGCCTCCAGTTCCAAATGATGACTTGACCTCAGCACTTGATGGTCAATGGGCTGAAGATCCAAACATTGCAGGAAAGAAAATTCAACAAAATGCATTAGAAAATGGAAAATCGTTTTCAAATTCTGATATCCAGCAAGCGGTTCTCGATAGTATGAGAGCCTTAATGATTATTCGTGCTTATCGTATCAGAGGGCATTTAATTGCTAATCTAGATCCATTGAGTTTACGTACAAAAGATCCTCACCCAGAGCTAGATCCCAGATTTTATGGATTCAATGAAATTGACATGGATCGGCCTATTTATTTGGATAATGTTTTAGGTCTTGAATCTGCTACAATGCGTCAAATAGTTGATAAATTGCTTGCGACTTACTGCGGTACATTTGCATTACAATATATGCACCTATCTAATCCAGATGAAGCTACATGGTTAAAAGAGAGAATAGAGTCTTGGGATAAAGAGCATTTTTTCTCAAAAGAAGGCAGAAAAGCAATATTAAATAAAATGGTTGAAGCTGAAGGTTTTGAAAAGTTTTGTCATGTTAAATACTCAGGAACAAAACGCTTTGGTCTAGATGGAGCTGAATCTTTAATTCCAGCAATGGAACAAATTATCAAAAAAGGTGGTGCATTAGGCGTAAAGGATATCATCGTTGGAATGCCACATCGTGGCCGTTTAAATGTTTTGGTTAATGTTATGTCAAAACCATATCGCGCTATATTTAACGAGTTCTTAGGTGGGTCATACAAACCTGACGATGTAGAAGGTTCCGGAGATGTAAAATATCATCTTGGCGCTTCATCAGATAGAGAATTTGATGGAAATTCAGTTCACCTCTCGCTTACTGCGAACCCATCACATTTAGAAGCTGTTAATCCTGTAGTTCTGGGCAAAGCTAGAGCTAAAGGTGATCAACATGGCCGAGATCGTGGAGCAGTAATGCCTGTACTACTTCACGGTGACGCAGCTTTTTCTGGTCAAGGTGTAATAGCAGAATGTTTTGGCTTATCAGGTCTGAAAGGTCATATAACTGGGGGAACCATGCATATTGTTGTAAATAACCAGATAGGTTTTACAACTTCTCCACATGATAGTCGTTCATCACCATACCCAACAGATATTTCATTGATGGTTGAAGCTCCAATTTTCCATGTTAATGGTGACGATCCAGAGGCTGTGGTTCACGCTGCAAAAGTTGCAACAGAATTTAGGCAAAAATTTCGCAAAGATGTTGTACTAGATATATTTTGCTACAGAAGATTTGGGCATAACGAAGGTGATGAGCCTATGTTTACTCAACCTCAAATGTATAAAAAAATCAAAACTCACAAAACATCATTATCAATATACACAGAACGTCTCGTAAAAGATGGTTTAATTCCTGAAGGTGAAATCGAGGATATGAAAGCAGCATTCCAAATGCGCTTGAATGAAGAATTTGAGGCGGGGAAAGTATATAAACCTAATAAAGCTGACTGGTTGGATGGACGATGGAAACATTTACAATCTAAAGACCCTGAGTATCAACGTGGTAAAACAGCAATTACGAAAAAACGTTTTAATGAAATTGGATCAGCCTTAACTCGCTTACCAAATAGTTGGAACACACACAGGACAATTTCAAGAATTCTAGATGCAAAATCTAAAATGATTTCATCTGGAGAAAATATTGATTGGTCAACTGGTGAAGCTTTGGCCTTCGGTTCACTACAGATTGAAGGATTCCCAATTCGTTTGTCTGGACAAGACTGCACACGTGGAACATTCAGCCATCGACACTCAGGTATTTTAGATCAAAATACAGGTGAAAAATTCTATCCATTAAATAATATACGCAGTGATCAAGAAGGAAGTTATGAAGTCATTGACAGCATGCTCTCAGAATATGCTGTACTAGGTTATGAATACGGATATTCCCTAGCAGAACCTAATGCACTGACACTTTGGGAAGCACAATTTGGTGACTTTGCAAATGGCGCTCAAATTATGTTTGATCAATTTATTGGCACTGGTGAGTCAAAATGGTTACGAATGTCAGGCTTAGTTATGTTGCTTCCTCATGGTATGGAGGGTCAGGGTCCAGAGCACTCATCTGCACGCCCTGAACGATTCTTGCAAAATTGCGCAGAAGACAATTGGGTAATTGCAAACGTGACAACACCTGCAAACTACTTTCATATTTTACGGCGCCAAATGCATCGTACATACAGAAAACCACTTGTTTTAATGACTCCTAAATCTCTTTTACGACACAAGCATGCAGTTTCAAAAATTAACGATTTTGTAGGAAAATCTAGTTTTCACCGCGTATTATGGGATGATGCAGAAGAAGGAAATTCAAAAACTAAACTACAAGCAGACAAAAATATAAAACGTGTAGTGATTTGTTCAGGCAAAGTTTATTATGACCTTTTATCTGAACGTGACGATCGCAATATTAATGACATATATTTAATGAGGTTGGAACAGCTATATCCAGTGGCAAATATTGCATTACAAAAAGAATTAAAACGTTTTAAAAATGCTGAAATAATATGGTGCCAAGAAGAACCTGAGAACCAAGGTGCGTGGTCATTTATTAACCCACATATCGAGCGCAACCTTATAGAAGTAGGTTCAAAACAAACTAGGCCAAAATATGTTGGCCGTAAAGCTGCTGCAGCACCTGCGACTGGATTAGCCAGCACTCACAAAAAAGAACAAATGACGCTGATTGATCAAGCGTTAACATTGAAAGGATAATTCGATGACTGAAGTACGCGTACCGACATTAGGTGAAAGTGTGACAGAGGCGACACTAGCCACTTGGTTTAAAAAAGCTGGGGATCTGGTAGTTCAAGACGAAATGATATGTGAATTAGAGACAGATAAAGTCACTGTTGAAGTTGCAGCTCCTGTAAGTGGCACGCTTTCAGAGATCGTAGCTGGTGAAGGCGTAACCGTAGGTGTTGACGCTCTCCTTGCACAAATTTCAGAAGGGGCAACGTCTAATGCAGAAACTAAAAAAACACCTGTTGAACAAAATGTAAAAGCTCCTTCTTTGGAAGAAAAAAGTGGCGTCAAAAATGCACCATCCGCTGAAAAATTGATGGAAGAGAATAATATTACAAACGTTTCTGGCACTGGAAGAGATGGCAGAATAATGAAGGGTGATGTTTTAAATGCAATCGCCAACCCTATTCCTTTACAAAACATTGGCGCTCCAGCTAAGCCTCGCAAAGATGATCCACGTGAAGAGCGCGTAACCATGACACGCTTGCGCCAAACCATTGCTCGCAGGTTAAAAGAAAGTCAAAATACTGCCGCCATGTTAACCACATATAATGAAGTTGATATGTCCGCGGTGATGGACCTCAGATCAGAATATAAAGATATGTTTTTAAAAAAACATGGTGTGAAGCTTGGCTTTATGTCATTTTTTACAAAAGCATGTTGTCATGCCCTCAACGAAATTCCTGAAGTAAACTCAGAAATTGATGGGAATGATGTCGTATACAAAAATTATGTAAATATGGGGATTGCTGCTGGCACTCCAACTGGGCTTGTTGTTCCCGTAATTAATGATGTTGATCAAATGTCTTTTGCAGATATTGAAAAATCAATCGCAGAAAAAGGGGCAAGGGCGAGAAGTGGAAAGTTATCTATGGCAGAAATGCAGGGTGGTACATTCACAATATCAAATGGAGGTGTTTATGGTTCCCTCATGTCCTCTCCAATTCTTAATCCACCTCAGTCAGGCATATTAGGCATGCACACTATTCAAAAACGACCAATAGTAATCAACGATGAGATCGTTATAAGGCCAATGATGTATTTAGCATTATCATACGATCATCGTGTTGTAGACGGTAAAGGTGCAGTTACTTTCCTAGTTCGCGTGAAAGAAGCGTTAGAAGATCCACGCAGATTATTGATGGACCTTTAAATAAGTAACTATATTCAAATAAATAATTTTAAATAACTCAAAGTTGTATTCAAAATGCGAAAGGTTAACCCTCAATGACAAACTATGATGTAATAGTGATTGGTAGTGGACCAGGAGGCTATGTTAGCGCCATTCGATGTGCGCAATTAGGCCTTAAAACTGCAATTGTAGAGGGTAGAGATACTTTAGGAGGAACATGTTTGAACGTGGGTTGCATTCCTTCAAAGGCTCTATTGCACGCTTCTCATTCATATCATGAAGCTACTCATAATTTTGATAAAATGGGATTAATTATAAATAATCCAAAAATTGATTTTGATAAAATGCAAAATTACAAAAATGATGTAATATCTCAAAATACAAAAGGTATTGAATTCTTATTAAAGAAAAATAAAATTGATTGGCTCAAAGGATGGGCCAAGATAGTTAACAAAAATCAAGTAACTGTTGGTGAAAACACCCACGACACAAAAAATATTATAATTGCAAGTGGATCAGAGCCTTCTACTATTCCTAATGTGGAAATTGATGAAAATCGCATTGTTAATTCAACTGGTGCTTTATCATTGTCAAAAATACCAAAATCTATGATTGTAATAGGTGCAGGTGTAATCGGACTTGAAATGGGAAGCATTTATTCCCGTTTAGGCACAGACGTTACCGTAATTGAATATATGGACCATATTACTCCCGGAATGGATTTGGAAATTTCAAAGAATTTTCAAAGAACATTGAAAAAACAAGGCTTGAAATTCATAATGGGTGCAGCAGTTAAATCCGCTAACAGTACTAAAACCAAAGCAAATGTTATTTATAAAAAAGCTGATGCAGAAATAAAAATAGACGCTGAAATAGTATTAGTTTCAACTGGGCGTAAGCCGTTTACTAATGGGTTAAACTTTCTAGAAATTGGTGGCGAATTGACAGAAAGAGGTCAGATTATTAGTTTCAACTGGGCGTAAGCCATTTACTAATGGGTTAAACTTTCTAGAAATTGGTGGTGAATTGACAGAAAGAGGTCAGATTAAGACAAACAATAAATGGCAGACATCTGTTGAAGGTATTTATGCAATCGGTGATGCAATTGCTGGCCCTATGTTAGCACACAAAGCCGAAGACGAAGGCATGGCAGTAGCTGAAGTAATTGCTGGCAAACATGGTCATGTAAATTATGACGTAATTCCTGGAGTAATTTACACAACACCAGAAGTTGCCAATGTTGGTAAAACTGAAGAAGAGTTAAAAGACGCTGGGATAGATTACAAAGTTGGCAAATTTAGCTTTATGGGCAACGGTAGAGCAAAAGCAGTTTTTCAGGGTGAAGGTTTTGTTAAANTATTAGCAGATGCTACTACAGATCGTATATTGGGCTGTCATTTAATTGGTCCTGCAGCAGGTGATTTAATCCATGAAATCTGTGTTGCAATGGAATTTGGTGCCTCTGCTCAAGATATAGCAATGACATGCCATGCACATCCAACATTTTCAGAAGCTATGCGAGAGGCTGCTCTTGCCTGTGGAGATGGTGCAATTCATGCTTAAATATAAGTTAGTGTTATCTAATGTATATTGGTCTATTCATTTGTGAGCATTCTTAATCCTTGAGTTACATCTGCCCTGATTGCTAATTTTAAACTTGGTTCATCACCTACCTTTAATGCGGCAATAGCCAATCGATGGTTATGAGATGCTTCTCGCCTTTGTAGCTGTGAATATAGAGAGCGCATCGTAGGACCTAATTGTAACCATACGGTTTCAACTAAAGCTAACATTGCAGGGGCTTGAGCGCGCAAATACAATGTTCGATGAAATTCTAGATTGCGCCTTATGTAATCAACAGCATCATCTTTAACAATTGCTTGATCAATTAAGCTATTAATATTACTAAGTCTTTCCAACAAGTTTAAGTGAGCTCGAGGCAATGCTCGTGAAGCAAGCTCAGGCTCTAAGAGTGCGCGTATTGAAGCTAACTCTTCAATACGTTCGTTTGATAGCTCAGGAGTTGCAACTCTTCCAGTAGACGAAATACTTAATGCTCCTTCAGCACTTAAACGACGAACTGCTTCTCTTGCAGGCGTCATAGACACACCAAAATTTGATGCTAATCCACGAATAGTGACTGATTGGCCTGGTTCTAGTTCTCCATGCATAATAGACACTCTGAGAGCTCTATAAACAGCTTCGTGACTAGCTAATGATTGATCAAGTTCATTCATACTTCATGTGATCACAAATCTGACAAAGTTTAAAGCTTATATTGGTGTAATAAATTACCATTTAGTTTCAACCATGATCTATCTGCTTTATAAGTTGGAACAACGCTTTCAACTAATTTCCAATAATTAGGAGAATGATTCATCTCTATTAAATGACAGACTTCATGAGCGGCAACATAATTTTGCACTTCACGAGGAGCCATCATTAATCTCCAAGAATACATTAAACTACCATTAGTAGTGCAAGACCCCCAGCGCGTAGTTGTATCTCGTAATGTAATGGATTTAATTTTACACCCTAATAACTTTGCAAAATAATCTGAAGAGGTCATCAATCTTTCACGAGCTAAAGTTTTATAAAAAGCTCTTAATTTTCCAGATAACTCATCTTCACTTCCTGAAACAAATAACTCACCATTTATAACACTTACAGCTTTGTCACTTCCATGTTGAATAAGAATTTTTTTTCCATCCAATAATATATGCTGTCCATAATGCACGATAATTGGCTTTAATTGCTGAGCCAAATGTTTTCGCATCCATCCCTCTTGGCTTTGAGCAAATTCTCTTGCTTCTCTAAGGTTTGACCATCTTGGCAAAGTTAAACTAACTTTATTATCTTTATTCGAAATTCGAAGTGAATATCTCTTAGCTTGCGAATTTTTTCGCAAATATATTTCAATGGGTGGGTTACCAATTGTAAAAAAATCACTCATTTTTTTATAATATTCACTCAATTAAGCAATGCAATGCCAATTAGTTCTCTTTTTTTAATATAGACCTTTGACAAGCTTGTCCTGATGTGGCAATTCGCCAACAGAATTTCGAGAATTTTTTGAGAGGGGACATCCTATGCCCAAAGAAGAATGGGGCGTAAAACGTCTTTGCCCTGAAAGTGGTAAAAGGTTTTATGACTTAAATAAAGATCCAATAGTAAGCCCATACACTGGGACAGAGTACCCATTATCTTTTTTCACTGAAGATAAATCAAAGGCAACTCTTTCTGATAAAGCAGATAAAGCATCAATCAAAGAAGCAACTGATGACGATTTAGTTGATGACGTTGATGTATTAGATGATGACGACGTATCAGACGTAGATCTTGGTGATGATGTGTTGGATGATGATGATGATGGCGACACAGTTCCACTTGAAGAAGTTGCTGGTGTTGCATCACCTGATGACGATAGCTAATTCTTTTCCACACTTGGCAAGCTAAGTGTGGAGAACTAGATGCAAACATCTATGTTTGCAATAAGTGGGGCCTTAGCTCAGCTGGGAGAGCGCTTCGCTGGCAGCGAAGAGGTCAGGAGTTCGATCCTCCTAGGCTCCACCACTTTTATACTATTAGTAATAATTCTCACATTATGTTTATAAAAATAAGTAATCTATAAACAGTTGAATATTAATAATTCACTGATTTTCAATATCTTGCTTTTGTGATAATGAAGAATAAACAATCTATGGAACAGTTTTATGACAATAAAATCAACATTTGAAGACTGTTTGTTAACAGGCACGAATGCAATGGTTACGTTAACTGATAGCTTGAAAGATGAAAAATTTGTCAAGCAAGTTGAGGCTGCAGTAAATGTAATATGCAAGACAAGTGGAAGATTAGTTATTTCTGGAATGGGAAAGAGCGGGATCATAGGCAAGAAATTAGTTGCTACATTTGCATCCACTGGCACACCATCTCTATTTCTTCATCCTGCTGAAGCAAGCCATGGAGATTTAGGTATGTTATGCAAAGATGACGTATTGTTACTTATGTCATTTTCAGGAGAAAGTCGCGAATTAATTGATATAATAAGGTATAGTAAGAGATTTAATGTTCCAATTATTGCATTCACTGCAAATGCTAATAGCACTCTAGGAAAAGCTGCTGATATTTTATTACAACTGCCAAANGTAAAAGAAAGCTGTCCACATAATTTAGCCCCTACATCATCAACACTTATACAATTGGCACTTGGAGATGCTTTGGCAATAACGTTGCTGAAAGAAAAAGGATTTTCAGAGGAGGATTTTTTCAATTTTCACCCTGGGGGTAAATTAGGCGCCGCATTGATGCCTATTAAAGATCTAATGCATACTGATGATAAATTACCACTCATATCTCAAGATGCTCCTTTTTCAGATATTTTAAATATAATCAGCTCAAAAGGTTATGGTATTGTGGGCCTCGAGAATGACATAGGTGAAATGTCTGGCGTAATTACTGATGGAGATGTTCGTAGATATATTACCAAAAATACTGATGGCTCCATGAAAGAAGTAATGTTTGGAACCTCTGGAAAAGAAATAATGACTAAAAGTTTTGTTTCATTTGAAGAAAATCAATCATGTGCAAAAATTTTGAGTGTTTTAGAACAGAAAAATATTTCTTCAGCCTTTGTATTAAAAAATGGAAAACCACTTGGCTTGATAAGCATGCTAATGCTAATTCAAGCAGGTGTTGCTTGAGACAGTTTTTTTTATGCAAATACAGGCAAATAAACTGCAAATACACTGCCCTTTCCTAACTGAGAAGAGATTTTTAACCATCCACGATGTCTGATTAAAATATGCTTTACAATAGCAAGTCCTAATCCAGTTCCACCTTGTGCCCGAGACCTACCTTTATCTACCCTATAAAATCTTTCAGTAAGTCTTGGAATTTGAGCTGGGTCTATGCCTTCACCTGTATCTTCAATAGAAATACAAAGATGGCTTCCCTTCTTTTGGTGGTTTGAAAGAAACTGAAACAACAGAACCATTGCCACTATATTTAATAGCATTTTCTATCAAATTTTGAAAAACTTGTGTTAGTTCATCAGCATCACCTGTAACTAATGGCATAAAATTTGAAAAATTTAAATTTAATTTTATCGAATTTCGCTCAGCTAAACCGCTCAATGATGATGATACACTTGATAATATTTTAAACAAATCTACTTGCTCTGTAGGCGCAACTCGTTCGCTTGCTTGTAGTTTGGATAATGATAATAAATCACCAATTAACCGGGCCATACGGTCAGCTTCATTTGACATCATTTCCAAAAAACGTTCTCTTGCTTCTTTATCGTTCGCGGCATTACCTTGAAGCGTTTCAACAAAGCCAGACAAAGCAGTCAGGGGAGAACGTAATTCATGGCTTACGTTCGCAACAAAATCATGGCGCATTTGCTCAGCTTCTTGAATATGTGAAACATCTTCAAAACTTAGCACACAACTTGGCAAGGGCTCACTATCTGCATCCAATCTAGATAAAGATACCCTAAATGATGTAGGAACCACCTCTTGCAAAATGACATTTGCAGAAGCATTTGGTACACCATTTAAGACTGCTTCTAACGCATCAATGCATTTTTTTGAGGATATCAATTCACTAAATAATGACCGCTATATGCTTCAGTGTATCTCATTTTGGCAGATTTATTTATGAAACTAATTTTACGATTAGGGTCAACGACAAACACAGGTAAAGTGAGTCCATTTAGGATATATCTAACTGATTTTTTCATACGAACTGCTCTTGGAAACTTACCAACTGCCAGTATTTTGCATACTCACCCATGGCTCCTGAGGTGGTAAAGATTCATTTTTTTGAATTAGTTCAATGGAAATATTGTCAGGTGATTTAATAAATGCCATGTGGCCATCATGTGGGGGACGGTTAATAATAACACCTTTATCCATCAGATTTTGGCAAGTTTCGTAAATATTATCTACCTTATAGGCCAAATGTCCCCAACTACGCCCAGTTTCCAAAACTTCATCACCATCCCAATTGTAAGTTAATTCTAATTCAGGAGACTTGGTTTCGTTAGAACTCTCTTGATCATCTGAAGCCGCCAAAAATATTAGCGTAAATCTACCCTTCTCAAAATCTTTTCGCCTTGTCTCTATGAGACCCAGTTTATTGCACCAAAAATCTAAGCTTTCTTCAATATTACTGACACGGACCATTGTATGTAAAAATTTCATAATAATTCCTTAATATTATATTTATTTAGCTATTTGTAACATCAATTTAAACTTTTCACATCCAAAATTTTGATTTTAAAAATAATATTCATCAAATTATCATAATAAATTTATTCCATATAAA
>JGI24927J35514_1000222_pt1 | contig 10190 bp, 9 predicted proteins | sample AOAMet2_C49A8_35_2_FD_35514 | JGI IMG/M metagenome (IMG submission 35514)
TTATCATAGAATCCTCCCCCCATTCCAAGTCGATTTTTACTTGTATCAAATCCGACAAGAGGCATCAAAATAAGATCCATCTTATGAGCGCCAACAAGAGGACTAAAGATTGGCTCATCTATACCAAATCTATTCTTTCTAAATAGTTTACCCATCTTTGCAAACTTTAGTTTTTCCCCAACAAGAATCGGCAAATATACATAATAACCCTGATGCGTTAGAAAATTTATGGTGTCAATAGTTTCGATTTCACCATCATTAGGTGTGAAAATTGCAATATGTTTCGCATTTCTGAAGATGGCATGTTTTTGGCATTGATACAGGAGTTTTTTACCTTGCTTTTTTCGAGTTGGCGTATCGATTGACTTTCTAATGATTCTTAGTTTTTTTCGAAGTTCTTTCATTCGGCAATTTATTTAAATATGTACTAATTTTAGCAGTNCAAAAAATGCAAAGAATGGTTATTTAGAATTAGATTAGAGGGTCCATTGTGCCGTGTTGACATGGTCCTGAACCATTCTGGTTCAAGGCGGAAGTTCGATGTTTACCGTAGGTTTCCCACTTCAAGGTGGGCATACACAAAAGTAACCAATCTCATCTCCTTTTCTATACTTAATCGGCTCAGGGAAATAAATCAAGCACGAACACAACAGATAGATAAATTATCACCTTTAGAGGATTGAATTGCAATGATATTTCTTCTTTTATTTGCTTAAATTTTTAGGAACAGATAATTTGATAATTTCATTTACTGTTTTATTAAAAATCTATTCCTATAAAATGCTTGTTCCATTTTTTATAAAAAACCCCCAAGTGACTGTATTAGCTGCAATTTTATTATTAATTATTATCATGGACCCTATTGGAAACGTGCCTGTATTTCTTAGTATCCTTAAAAATATACCAATTGAGAGACGAAGAATCATCATTGTTCGTGAATTATTAATTGCCCTAGTCATTTTGTTATTTTTTATGTTTGTTGGAAGATATATTCTTCAGTTGTTAGATATAGATCAGTCTTCGCTTGGTATTACTGGTGGAATAATCTTATTTATTATTGCCATTAGAATGATTTTCCCTGGAACAAAACCTATCTTTAGTCACAATGAGAATACTGAGCCTTTAATTGTGCCGCTTGCTGTCCCAATGCTAGCTGGTCCATCAGCAATTGCAGCAGTAATTCTGTTTATGGCACAAGAGCCTAATAGGTGGGTTGAGTGGACTTTTGTTGTATTTGTTGCTTGTTTAATAACTGGGATTATATTAATCTCATCAGAGGCATTGGGAAGAAAACTAGGTAACAGGGCATTAATTGCTATTGAAAGGTTAATGGGAATCTTGCTGATAATGGTTTCTGTTGACTTTATTCTTGACGGATTAAAACAAACATTCAATATTTAGATTTCTTTCTTAAATTTTAAACTTCTCTGCTTCTATTCAAATTTGCTATGTAAGCTTGCAAAGGCTATAATGGCGCCTTTTTTACAACTTAATGGCGAAGAAATTGGCACCTATAGTAATGAAATTTGGAGGCACAAGTCTTAGAGATGAGGATTGTCGCTCTTATGCTTTAAAGCATATTAAGAACTACCACGAGTCTGGAGAGAGAATTGTGGTTGTTGTTTCTGCTATGGGACGAAAAGGTGAGCCATATGCCACGGATACCCTTGTTGCGCTTCTTAGAGATGTGGGTCACAATATTAATCCAAGAGAGTTGGACCTAGTGATGAGCGTTGGAGAAACGTTAAGTTCTGCTTATTTTTCTCACCTTTTGAGTCACAATGGAATGCCTGCCGAGTCATTTAATGGAAGGCAATCTGGAATTCTTACAGATGACAATGCAGGCAATGCTGAAATTTTAGATATTAATCCTGCTCGAATTGTTGAAGCTCTTGATAATGGTTTCATCGCGGTAGTGGCAGGTTTTCAAGGTGTCAATGATAAGGGGGATATTCGCACTCTTGGAAGAGGGGGGAGTGATACTTCAGCTGTAGCACTCGCTTCTGCATTGGGAGCTGAAAAAGTTGAAATTTTTTCTGATGTGGATGGTATAGCTAATTGCGATCCAAGACAGGTTGAGGGTTCTAGCTACCTAGAATCTATTAGTGTTAATCAGATGCTTGCAATGGCTGATGAGGGATCTAGAGTGATTCATCCAAGAGCAATCAAAGCGTCATTAAAAACTCAAACACCAATTATTGCTAAAAACACCTTTAATGATTCAGAAGGTACTTTGATACACCATGACATATCTAAAAAGAAAGAGGTTGTTGCTATTGCCCATCGTGAAAGTATGGTTCTGATAGAGTTCGCATTGGAGCATAAGGCCGCAAGTCATGTTAATGGTGTTGTCAATATTGACTCAAAGAGACTGCTACTAAATGACGATGTGTATTTGAGTGATAAGTTGGCCCAGCTAGAGGAGAAGCTCGGCTTCTATAAGTTAAGTAGACACTGGGCAACGATCTCTGTGGTATTTAATAATAAAGTTTCAAAAAAACCCGCTGAACTCGACTATGCTGAATTGCTGGATTCCCCAGATACCATTATCAGGTACCTCCTTAAAGAGGTTAAAGTTAGAGAAACCTTGAAATTTTTACATGGCAGATATACAAGCTAATTTAAGGCTTATAACCTGCGTTATTTACATAACTTAAAAGCACTTCATCTGTAAACGCTGCCTCAAGTTCAGCCGCCTTTGTCTCGACTGGCTCTTTTAAATCTCCGTCTGCAATTTCAGTGACTTCATTGTGCCAATCTGTAAGGTATGCATCTGCATCTGTAGAGTCACCTACCGTTGCAGCAGAGTCAACAGCCTCCATAAAGCGATTATCTAGCTGAAGTTTTTCAACCTCCCTCCTGCTTTTTTTTATCATCACCTGTGTAGGTATATCACGCCATTTAATAACAGTTAGCTTCATTTTATTCTCCAAAAAAACAACATATAATTATCCCAATAAATTTCAAAAAATTCTACCATTAACTTATTGATGTAATTGCTATAATTTAGGTATATAATTCACGTTTTTCGAAGTTAGAATTTGTATTGAGGAAGGTATGAAAAATAAAGCACAAGTAGTTGTAATTGGTGGCGGTGTTGTGGGCGCTGGGACACTTTATCATTTGGCTAAAAAAGGTTGGACTGATGTTGTATTAGTAGAACGTAAAGACTTAACTTCTGGTTCAACTTGGCATGCTGCTGGACTATTGCCTCTATTTAATATGAGCTACTCAGTGGGGAAGCTTCATCAGTATTCAGTCGATTTTTATCATGATCTTGAAAAAGAAACGGGTATGAATGTTGGCTTTAGTGTCGTATCAAACATCCGCTTAGCAAATTGCCAGGATCGAATGGATGAATATAAATACTATTCTGGTGTTGGAAGTACCGTAGGTGTTGATGTTAAATTTTTAACTCCAGACGAAGTTAAAGAGGTTTGGCCTTTATGCAATACTGAAGGCCTGCTTGGCGCAATTCAGCATCCAGATGATGGCTATATTCAGCCAGCAGACTTAACTCAAGCATTGTGCAAAGGCGCTAGAAATCGTGGCGCTGAAATCTATGAAAACACGATCGTAACTGATTTAGAACAGCAAAAAGATCATACATGGGTAGTCAAGACTGATCAAGGTGATATTGCTTGTGAACATATTGTCTCATGTACTGGAAGCTTCGCAAGAAAAACAGGTGAAATGGTGGGTCTCGATGTACCTGTAATACCTGTTGAGCATCAGTTCCTCGTAACAGAGCCACATCCTGACATTTTAGAAAGAAAGAAAAAAGGCCTACCTGAAATGGCTGTACTTCGTGAATCTGATGCGGCTTATTACCTTCGTGAAGAGGCTGGGGGAATGATCTTAGGTATCTATGAAAAAGGAGCGCCTGCATGTTATGTTGATGGCCCAAGTGACGACTCAAAGTATGAGTTGTTTAATGGTGAACTTGACCGCTTAATGCCACATATTGATGCTTGTATAAATCGNGTTCCAGCTTTTGGCGAGGTTGGAATTAAAGAAATTTATAATGGCGCTATTGCGTATACGCCAGATGGNAACCCAATTGTTGGNCCTGCTCCAGGACTTAAAAATTTCTGGNTGAATGAGGGACATAGTTTTGGAATAACTGCTGCTGGNGGTGCTGGTTGGCAGCTTGCAGAGTGGATGGTTGATGGTGAGCCAACCGTTGATATGATGGGTGTGGATCCGCGTCGATTTGGGCCCTATGCCACTCGTGGATATTTGAAAGAAAAGAATGAAGAGGCATACGCAAATGTTTTCACTACGCACTATCCTGATGAAGAGAGGAGTGCGGCNAGACCTCTCAAAACTGCACCATGCTATGATCGAATGAAAGACTTGGGTGCGGTTTTTGGATCTGTTTATGGTTGGGAGCGTCCAAACTGGTTTATGCCAAGTTTAGATTATTCACTCACTGCTGAAGATTTAAATCAGGCAGATCCTTCCAAGGTTATTCTTAACAAAAACCACTCTAAAGCACTAGATGATGGACGCATTGTTGAAAAGAATTCATTTCGCCGCTCCAACTACTTTGANCATGTTGGAAATGAGTGTAAGCATGTNAATGAGAANGTAGGTCTTCTTGATATGTCAGCCTTTGCGAAGTGTATTGTTAAGGGGCCTGGTGCAGAGGAATGGTTGGAATATATCTTTGCTAATAAGATGCCTCAAACTATCGGCAGGATTAGTCTGGTTCATATGCTATCTTTGAATGGCGGAGTCAGATCAGAATTTACAGTTTATAAAACTGGACCTCAAAGCTATTATTTAGTTTCCGCTGGTGCGTTTGAAACACATGACCATGATTATTTATTCAAACTTGCTCCTAAAGATGGAACTGTCAGCATTCAAAGAGTTACAACACAAACAGGTGTTCTTGTATTGGCTGGACCAAGGTCTCGAGATGTTCTTCAAAAGCTTACGGATACAGATCTATCAAATGAAAACTTCAAGTGGCTAACTGGGAGAAAAATCAATGTTGGATATGCATCTGCTGAAGCACTTCGTGTTAACTTTGTTGGCGAATTAGGTTGGGAGCTGCATCACCCAATTGAGATGCAAAATTATATCTTCGATCAAGTAATGGAAGCTGGTGCTGAATTTGATATCAAACCTTTTGGTATTCGTGCAATGGATAGTATGCGTCTTGAAAAATCGTATCGTCTCATTCCTAGAGAAATGTCAATTGAATATTCTGCCTATGAATCTGGATTAGATCGTTTTNTNAGGNTGGATAAAGAAAATGATTTTATTGGTAAAAAAGCCTTNAAAGATTGGCAAGACCNAGGTGCTTCAAANGGTTTTGTAACTATGGAAGTGCAGGGTGTTGTTGACGCAGATGCTCGAGGCTCTGAGGCTATTTATAAGAATGGTGAAGTTGTGGGAAGAGCAACCTCAGGAGGTTTTGGTTGGCGCTGTGGTAAGTCGCTAGCGTTAGGCCTTGTCAAGAAAGATCTAACTTCAATTGGAACTGAACTTGAAATTGAAATACTGGGTGAGAAATATAAGTCAGTTGTTATAGAAGAGTCACCATTTGATCCTGCTAACGAAAGTTTGAGGTCCTAACTATGTCTCTCATTAAAACAAAATCTGAACTTCATGAACAAATGGTGACTTGGCGTCACTATATTCATAAACATCCAGAACTTAGTTTTAAAGAGGAGATGACTAGTGACTTTATAGCTTCTGTTTTAGAGTCTAATAATATTGAAATGCATCGCGGTCTTGCAGTCACAGGAATAGTTGCTACTGTTCATGGAACAAAAAAAGGCAAAGCTATTGGACTGCGTGCTGATATGGACGCTCTTCCAATTCAAGAGAGGAATGAGTTTAGTCATAAATCTATTCATGACGGAAAGATGCACGCTTGTGGGCATGATGGCCATTCGACAATGCTTCTCGGGGCTGCTGTTTATTTAAAACAGAATAATGATTTTTCTGGTACTGTTCATTTTATTTTTCAGCCTGCAGAGGAAGGTGGGGTGGTGGCCGGGTTATGGTTGAAGAAGGTATATTTGAAAAATTTCCTTGTGAGGCAGTTTATGGGATGCATAATTGGCCAGGTATGGCGGAAGGTCAGTTTGCCGTTCATGATACTGCAGTAATGGCTGCAAATGAAACACTCAAAATTACAATTAAAGGCAAGGGTGGTCATGCCGCTATGCCAGACCAATGTGTTGATCCAATTGTTATAGGAGCTCAAATCATTACAGCGATTCAAAGTGTTGTTTCAAGAAATGTTGCACCACTAGATTCTGCAGTGGTGAGTGTTACTATGGTTGATGCAGGATTTGTATCTAACGTCATTCCGAATGAAATGAATTTAACAGGCTCACTGAGATACTTTAAGTCTGAGGTTGGGGATGATGTGAAGAAAAAAATTAAGACTATTGCTGAAGGAATTAGTCAGTCTATGGGGGCAACAGCATCATTCAGCTCAGTTCCAAATTACCCTGCAACTGTGAATACTCCAAAGCATGCTAAGCTCTGTGCTAGTGCTGCTGAAGTGGTTGTAGGTAGTGCAAATGTTTTAAGGAATGAGAAGCCTAGTATGGGCTCTGAAGATTTCTCATTCTTGCTTAATGCATCTGAAGGTGCATATATTTGGATTGGTAACGGACTTGTTCCAGAAGATGGACCTGAAGGTGGCTGTATGCTTCATAATACTCAATATGATTTCAATGACGAAATTCTTCCACTCGGAAGCAGCTACTGGGTAGAGTTAGTTAAAGGAATCCTAAAGTAATTTTTAAAGGTTTAGCTTATGTTTTCTAAGGCAATTGTTAGAACTCCTGGAAAAAGTTTAATTGATGGCCTCACTGATTCCAAACACCTAGGCTCTCCAGATTATCAAAAGGCTATCACTCAGCATAAGGCCTATATCAAGGCTCTTCAGTCATGTGGCCTTGAGGTTCATGTATTGGAATCTTGTGAGGATTATCCTGACTCGACTTTTGTAGAAGATGTAGCTCTTATAACCCCAAAATGTGCTATTTTTACCCGTCCAGGCGCCGAGTCTAGAAGAGGCGAGGTTGAACAAATTGAAACCGTTTTAAGGGATCAATTTGATAATGTTGAGCGTGTTGAGGCTCCTGGAACTATAGAGGCGGGTGATATCATGATGGTTGATAATCATTATTATATTGGATTATCAGATCGAACAAATATTCAAGGCGCTGAGCAAATTATTGGGATTCTTAATAAATATGGCTATACAGGATCTACTGTAAATCTCAAAGAAGTGCTCCATCTTAAGACTGGTCTTTCTTATCTCGAAAACAACCTATTGGTTATATGCGGTGAATTCAAAAATGACCCTATTTTTTCAAGGTTTGATCACATTGATATACCTGAAGAAGAGAGTTATGCTGCAAATTGTATTTGGGTAAACGATAATGTTCTTATTCCAACTGGATACCCACTTGCGAAAGGGAAAATAATTAGCACTGGGTATAACGTTATAGAGGTTGACGTTTCTGAATACAAAAAACTTGACGGTGGTTTGAGCTGCCTATCACTCAGATATTAAAAAGTTTCTACACTAAAGCTAACTTTCTAGTGTTTAAAATGTCGCATTCCTGTAAATACCATAGCAATGCCATGCTCATTCGCTGCTGAGATTACTTCCTCATCGCGCATTGATCCTCCTGGATGAATAATTGCATTTATACCCACTTGAGCGGCTGCATCTATACCATCACGGAATGGGAAGAATGCATCTGATGCCATGACAGAACCTTTTACCTCTAAGTTTTCATCGGATGCTTTAATGCTGGCAATCTTCGCTGAATAAACTCTAGACATCTGACCTGCCCCAACACCTATGGTCATTTGATCTTTTGCATAGACGATTGCATTTGACTTAACGTACTTTGCAACTTTCCATGCAAATAATAAATCCTTCATCTGAGATTCAGTCGGACTTAAAGAGGTTACGCAATTCATATCAGATGGATTTAATAAGGTTAGGTCTTTATCTTGAATGAGCAGGCCACCAGATATTTTTTTATAGTCAAAAGCTGGTTGTGTTTTTTCTAGATCACCACACTCAAGAACTCTAATATTTTCCTTTTTTAATAAAATAGATCTTGCACTATCAGCAATCTTTGGGGCAATGATGACCTCTACAAACTGTTGGTTGATTATGCACCCAGCAGTTTCTTTATCTAACTCACGGTTAAAAGCAATAATCCCTCCAAATGCAGAGGTAGGGTCTGTAAGGTAGGCGCTTTGATAAGCTTGGAAGATATTTTCTCTCGTTGCAACACCGCAAGGATTTGCGTGTTTAATAATGACACAGCTAGGTTCTTCAAAATCCCTGACACACTCTAAAGCAGCATCCGCATCGGCTAGATTATTAAATGAAAGAGGCTTACCTTGGATTTGTTGACTAGATGATACCGATGCCTCATTGAGATTTGATTCTTTATAAAAGGCAGCATTTTGATGAGGATTTTCACCATAGCGCATAGCTTGTGATTTGATCAATTGAAGATTTAATGTATTTGAAAAGCCATCATTCATTCTGCCAAGATAATTTGCAATAGCGCCATCATATTGTGCTGTATGTTCAAAGGTTTTGAGAGCTAATGACTTTCTCATTTCATGAGTTGTATCACCCCTATTAGTTATTTCATCGAGTACCAATTGATAATCAGAACTATCAACAATCACAGTGACTGAAATATGATTTTTAGCGCTTGATCGAAGCATAGCAGGGCCACCAATATCAATGTTCTCAATAGCATCTTCCTCAGTGCAGTTTGGATTTTGGATGGTTTTTTGAAATGGGTATAAATTAACAACCACAAGATCGATTGGTTTAATTTGATTCTGTGACATCACCTCTTCATCTTTTCCTCTTCTAGCTAAAATTCCACCATGAATCTTTGGATTAAGAGTTTTGACGCGACCAGCCATCATTTCAGGATAGCCAGTATAGTCAGATACTTCAGTTACAGGAATGTTGTTATCCCTAAGGAGTTTTGCTGTTCCGCCTGTAGATAAAATTTCTATATTTAATAACGAGAGGCCTTTTGCAAATTCAGCTATTCCAGATTTATCTGAAACGCTGATTAAGGCTCTTTTTATAGGCATTTTAGGATTAAGAGGTGTAGATGTTTTTAAGAATTAAATTATAAACTCTTAGAGGTTATAAAGGCTTGCTTTTTTCTTTAAGGTAGCACGGTTTATACCAAGTATTCTGGCTGCCTCACTTTGATTTTGATTGACTTTATCAAGAACATACTTAATAGTTGCTGACTCAGCTTGTTGCGTAACCATCTTAAAAACACCGTTAGATGATTCACCGTTCAAGTCTGAGAAATACTTCTCAAGATTTTCTTTAATGCAATCCTGTAAACCCCTTTGTTTCATATTGAATACAAAAATTCATGAAATTTCGAATATTGTTCAGAGTGATCTGACACTCTGTTAATGCTTGGCCAAAAGGCTAGGCCTTTTTCTTGGTCAAGGTGCATAGAATACCAAAAAATATGCTTTCTGGATAGTTGTGTTCCCATTTTATGACCATAAAAATCATGAATTTGTGAAATATGACCCAAAATTAATGGAATTTTTTTCTCTAATGTTGGCTCTTCTCCTGTTTCACCAGATGTCAGAAATTGATTAACTTGACTAATCAACCAGGGGTTTCCTTGCGTGGCTCTTCCAAGCATCACTGCATCTGCACCAGTGAAGTCTAATATATCTTTAGCTCTTTTTGGCGAATCAATATCTCCATTTGCTACAACTGGAATTGATACTTGGCTTGCAATTTTTTTGACTGTATCAAATTCAGCATCACCATTGTATTTCTGTGATCTTGTTCTGCCATGTATTGCAAGCATTTTTATGCCATTATCTTCTGCAATCTTTGCAATTGTTGGTGCATTTTTATTTTCCTCATCCCACCCTGTTCTCATTTTGAGAGTGACAGGAACTTCAACAGCATTTACTACAGTCTTTAAAATATCTTCTACCAATTCTTCATTTTGCATGAGAGCGGATCCAGCTGCTTTATTGCATACTTTTTTTGCTGGACATCCCATATTGATATCAATAATATCTGCCCCAAATTCTAATGCTTTAATTGCAGAATTTGCTAGTTCTTGTGCCTCTGATCCAGCAATTTGAATGCTGATAGGCAGTTGTTCCGAGCTAAAATCCAAGCG
>JGI24927J35514_1000228_pt1 | contig 10045 bp, 20 predicted proteins | sample AOAMet2_C49A8_35_2_FD_35514 | JGI IMG/M metagenome (IMG submission 35514)
AATGTTTAGAAAGTTGCTTGACTCAGGTGAAGCAGGTGATAACGTCGGTGTTCTTCTTCGTGGTACCAAGCGTGAAGAAGTTGAGCGTGGTCAGGTCTTAGCTAAGAAAGGTACGATCAACCCACACACTAAGTTTGAAGCTGAAGTCTATATCTTAAGCAAAGAAGAAGGTGGCCGTCATACGCCATTCTTCAACAACTATCGTCCACAGTTCTACTTCAGAACAACAGACGTAACTGGCGCAGTTGAATTACCATCAGGTACTGAAATGGTTATGCCAGGCGACAATGTGAAGATGACAGTTGAGTTACTTGCTCCAATTGCAATGGAAGAGGGTTTAAGATTTGCAATTAGAGAAGGCGGACGCACGGTAGGTGCTGGAGTCGTCTCGAAGATAACAAGTTAGTTAAATTAAGACCGTCGAATTATTGTATAATCGACGGTTTTTTCGTTTCGGAAGTTAGAAGGCAAATAGGCAAATGAGCAATCAAAATATTAGAATTAAATTAAAGGCATTTGATCATCGTTTAATCGACAAATCAGCCGTAGAGATTGTAGAGACAGCTAAGCGCACAGGTGCTAGTGTAAGGGGCCCAATCCCTTTGCCTACAAAGAAAGAACGCTTTACTGTATTGACTTCTCCGCACGTTAACAAAGATGCTAGAGATCAGTACGAGTTAAAAACATATGTTAGGTTGATGGATGTAATCAGTCCAACTGATAAAACCGTAGACGCTTTGATGAAATTAGATCTGGCTGCGGGAGTTGACGTAAAAATTCAACTTAACTAATAGATATAGATAGGATTAAGAAAATGGCAATTGCATTAGTAGGACAAAAAGTAGGAATGACGCGACTTATGGCTGATGATGGTTCAGCAGCATCTGTAAGCGTTATAAAAATAGAACCTAATCGCATAGTACAGACTAAATCAGTTGATACTGATGGTTACAATGCAGTGCAAGTGACTACTGGTAGAAAGATGAACAAGAAAGGCGAAGCCAAAATTGGACGCGTTAGTAGTTCTCTTAAGGGTCACTACGCTAAGGCATCTCAAGAAATAGGCCATGGCCTATGGGAGATGAGAGTAAGCGATACTGAAATCTCAGCAATGCCTAATCTTGATATTTCATTTTTTGGTGCAGGACACTTCGTTAATGTTACTGGCCAATCTAAAGGTAAAGGTTTTCAAGGTGGTGTAAAGCGCCATAACTTTAGTATGCAGGATGCAACACACGGTAACTCTATATCTCACCGTGCTATTGGATCTACTGGTCAGTGCCAAGAGCCTGGCCGTGTATTTAAAGGTAAAAAAATGGCTGGTCAAATGGGTAACGCTCAGGTGACTGAAGAGTGCCTTGAGATTTTAAGAGTTGATAGTGATCGTAACTTGTTATTAGTTAAGGGCGCGATTCCAGGGTCAAAAAATGGCTTTGTGAGAGTGTTTTTGTCAGACAAGAAAAATACTGCTAATTCTAAAGTAACAAAAGAGCTTTCAGATAAGTTAGCTAATGAAGCNGCAGAAGCTGAAGCAGCAAAAGCAGAGGCTGAGGCAGCAAAAGCTGCAGCAGAANCTCCAGTTGAAGAAGCGGCTCCAGCAGAAGAAGCTGCTCCAGTAGAGTCGCCAAAAGTAGAGTCAGCTGACGAAGCTGACGAAGGCAAAGATCAAGAAGCTGAAGCTTAAAAAAATAGAATATATATAGGTCTAGTGATGAAAGTAAAAGTATTGAATTTAAAAACAAACAAATCTACTTCACAAGAAGTTTCTGAAGATATTTTTGGCCGTGACTACAATGAGTCACTAGTACATCAAATTACGACTGCTTATATGGCAGGTGGAAGAAGTGGAACGAAGGCGCAAAAAAATCGCTCAGCAGTGAGTGGTGGTGGTAAAAAACCTTGGAAACAAAAAGGTACTGGCCGTGCAAGAGCGGGAACTTCAAGAGGACCGATTTGGAGAAGTGGTGGAGTAACTTTTGCAGCACAGCCTCGCAACTACTCTCAAAAAGTAAATAAAAAAATGTACAAGGGTGCAATCAGCGTTATTTTTTCTGAGCTCCTTCGCAATGACCGTTTGAAAGTTGTTTCAGATCTTGAAATTAAAGAGCCTAAAACAAAAAACATTACATCACTTATGAAGTCCTTAGATTTAAAGGATGCTCTTTTGATGACAGACGAGTTAGATGAGAACTTGTACTTGTCTTCACGTAATTTGTACCATGTCGGTGTTTGTGATACACAAAGCATCGATCCAGTCAGTTTAATTGGTTATGAGAATGTAGTTTTAACTAAAGCTGCGTTAAAGAAAGTTGAGGCAATGTTATGAATCAAGAAAAAGTATTGAGCGTCCTCCTTGGGCCAATCGTTTCTGAAAAAACTACTCTAGCTACGGCTAATAATCAGTACGTTTTTAAAGTTAGAACTGATAGCAATAAAAGAGAAATAAGTGCAGCAGTCGAGGAATTGTTTGGTGTTACTGTTGAAGGCGTTACGACTTCAAATGTAAAAGGAAAAAAGAAAATTTACAGAGGTAAAACTGGACAGCGCGTTAATTGGAAAAAAGCAGTCGTTAGGGTATCTGAAGGTCAGATGATCGACGCTACTGCATCATAGAGAATTTATTATGGCAACAGTTATTAAAAGAAAACCAACTTCACCAGGCAGACGATTTGTTGTAAGTGTTGTTGATAATGACTTGCATAAAGGTAAGCCTTTTGCTGCATTAACAGAAAGTAAAAATAGAATTAATGGCCGTAATAACCGCGGAAAGATTACTGTAAGGCATAGAGGCGGAGGCCATAAGCAAAGATATCGTATTATTGACTTTAAGCGCAATAAGGATGATATTGAAGCAACAGTTGAAAGAATTGAGTACGATCCAAATCGAAGTGCAAACATCGCTCTAGTCTTATACGCTGATGGTGAGAGACGTTATATTATTGCACCGAAAGGCGTCAAGTCAGGAGACAAGATCGTCTCTGGAAATTCAGTTGCAATCCAAAAGGGTAACAGTCTTCCTTTGAGCAACATACCTCTCGGTAGTGTTATTCATTGCGTCGAGTTAAAGCCTAAGAAAGGTGCACAGATTGCTAGAAGTGCTGGCACTTCAGTTCAATTGGTTGCGAAGGAAGGTAACTACGTAACAATCAGATTGCGTTCTGGTGAGGTTAGAAAAGTTTTGGCTGAGTGTCGTGCGACTCTTGGTGAAGTATCTAAATCAGAGCATAGCTTAAGAAAACTTGGTAAAGCTGGTGCCACTCGTTGGAGAGGTGTTAGACCTACAGTTCGTGGTGTTGTTATGAACCCTGTCGATCACCCACATGGTGGTGGTGAAGGAAAACAAGTGGTGGAAGACACCCAGTTTCTCCATGGGGCACACCAACGAAAGGTTACAAAACAAGAACTAATAAACGTACTGACAAGCTTATTGTCCGTAGAAGAAAATAAAGGGTAATTATGGCAAGATCACTTAGAAAAGGTCCATTTGTAGATGAGCATTTAATTCAAAAAGTTTTAAAGGCTCAAGATAGTAATGATAGAAAACCAATTAAAACATGGTCACGCCGTTCAGTCATCGTGCCTGAGATGATTGGTCTTACAATAGCTATTCATAATGGCCGAGTTCATGTTCCTGTTTCGATTAACGAGAATATGATTGGACATAAGTTAGGCGAATTTGCCACAACAAGAACATTTAAAAGTCACTCAGGTGATAGAAAGTAGTTTTAGCAAAGGGTTATAAAAATGAAAGAAGTTAAAGCAATTCATAAGTATGCAAAAATCTCTGCCTTCAAGGTGAGATTAATTGCTGACCAGATCAGAAACAAGCCTGTCGAAGAGGCTTTGAATATTTTGACATTTAGCAATAAAAAAGCAGCAGTCTTAGTCAAGAAGGTTTTAAGTTCTGCAATTTCTAACGCTGAGCATAATGACGGTCTAGATATTGATGAGTTAAAAGTGAGTAGTGTTTTCGTAAACGAGGGCTCTACAATGAAGCGAATTCGTCCAAGAGCAAAAGGAAGAGCGAATCGAATTCTTAAACGAACAAGCCACATTAGTGTTGGCGTAAGCGAGTAAATAATTATGGGTCAAAAAGTAAATCCAATAGGTATTAGATTAGGAATTGTTAAGGATTGGGATTCCAAGTGGTATGCCAGCAGTAAAAACTATTCTGAGTATTTGTTATCTGATATCGCAGTAAGAGACTTTTTATTCAAGGAGTTGACTTCAGCTTCTGTAAGTCGAATTTCAATCGAAAGATTGTCTAATACTGCTAAGGTCATAATTCATACAGCTAGACCTGGAATCGTTATTGGAAAGAAAGGCGCTGACATTGAAAGACTTAAAAATATAGTCTCTGAAAAAATGGGCGTACCTGTTCATATCAGTATTGAAGAAGTTAAGCAGCCTGAGCTTGATGCTCGATTAGTCGCTGAAAATATTGCACAGCAGCTTGAAAAGCGAGTCATGTATAGACGTGCTGTCAAAAGAGTACTTGGTAACGCTACTAGACTTGGAGCGCTTGGAATTAAGGTGATGGTTAGTGGTCGATTAAATGGTGCAGAAATTGCTCGTTCAGAGTGGTACCGTGAAGGACGCGTCCCTCTTCATACATTTAGAGCAGACGTNGACTACAGTAGNTTCAGAGCGAACACGCAATATGGNGTTATTGGTATTAAGGTTTGGATTTTCAAGGGCGAAATTCTTGATCATAACAAAGGCACTATTGAAGAAGTTTCAAAACGTGGTGCTACAAAACAAATTGGAAAGAAGTAAAGGAATATAGCAATGTTGCAACCTAAACGTACAAAATATAGAAAGACCATGAAAAGCCGCAATCGCGGTTTGGCAGCTGGTCACAACGTCAGCTTCGGTGAAATTGGCCTTCAGGCCACTGGAAGATGCCGAATGACTGCGAGACAAATTGAAGCTGCGCGTCGTGCAATGACGAGACATGTGAAGCGTCAAGGAAAGATCTGGATTCGTGTTTTCCCTGACAAGCCTATCACTAAGAAGCCATTGGAAGTTCGAATGGGTAAAGGTAAGGGTAGTGTTGAGTATTGGGTCGCACAGGTTAAGCCTGGACAAATGTTATTTGAAATGCAGGGTGTTGATGAGGTTGTTGCTAGGGAAGCTTTTGAGCTTGCTGCAGCTAAACTACCCGTCAAAACAACAGTAATTAAACGGACAATAATGTAATGGATGTTAAAGAATTAAGAGATCAAGATGTAACTCAGTTAAATGAGCAGCTTATCACTTTGTTGAAGGAGCACTTCGAACTTCGTATGCAAAAAAGCACTTCTCAGTTAACTGATTTATCAAAGCTTAGCAAAACAAAAAAAGCGATTGCCCAAATTAAAACAATTATTAACGAGAAAAGCTCATGAGTGAAACTAATGCAGTAGAAAGAATTCTTACAGGAAAGGTTGTAAGTAATAGTCGCGACAAAACAATCGCTGTTTTAGTTGAGCGTAAGGTGCGTCATCCAATTTACAAAAAGTATATTAAACGCAGCACTAAAGTACATGCTCATGATGAAAAGAATGAGTGTGGTCTTGGTGATGTCGTTAGAGTTTCTGAATCAAAGCCGTTCTCAAAAACAAAGAACTGGGCCTTGGTAGAAGTTGTTGAAAAATCAGTGAGTATTGATTAAATAGTCGCGCTAAAGAGAGAAAGAATATGATTCAAATGCAAACAAGATTAAATATAGCTGATAACAGTGGTGGTGTTAAAGCTATGTGTATTAAAGTATTGGGTGGNTCAAAGCGCCGCTATGCAAATATNGGTGACGTCATTAAGGTCAGCATCAAAGAAGCTTCGCCTCGCGGCAAAGTGAAGAAGGGTGATGTCTATGATGCAGTAGTCGTTAGAACTGCTCAAGGTGTTCGCCGTAAAGATGGATCGCGTATTCGTTTTGATAGCAACGCAGTTGTTCTTCTTAATCCAAAATTAGAGCCAATCGGTACTCGTATATTTGGCCCTGTTACTCGAGAATTAAGAGGCGCTCAGTTTATGAAAATTGTTTCACTTGCACCAGAGGTTTTGTGATGATGAAAATTAAACAAAATGATGAAGTTATAGTTATTGCTGGAAAAGATAAAGGATCTATTGGGACAGTGACAAAAGTCCTAGGACCAAAAGTTATTGTTGAAGGTTTTAATTTAGCAAAAAAACATGTTCGTGCTAACCCTCAAGAAGGTATCCAGGGTGGGATCGAAGAGAAAGAAATGCCTTTGAGTATTTCAAACGTTGCAATCTACAACCCAACAACCAAAAAAGCAGATCGCATTGGTGTTAGGGTTAATGATAAAGGCGTTAAAGAGAGATTTTTTAAATCAAGCGGCGAAGCCGTAATTTGATATAACAAATAAATAGGTGATAAGTGTCTAGATTACAAGAACAATATAAAAAAGAAATTCTTCCTAAACTTAAGAAGGAGTTAGGTGTTTCTAATTCAATGTCAGTTCCTAAGATTGAAAAAATTACAATCAATATGGGACTAGGAAGTGCATTAGGAGATAAGAAAGTATTAGAGAGTGCACTGGAAGAGTTAGGTTTGATTTCTTCACAAAAGCCTGTCACTTGCCTTGCTAGAAAATCAGTAGCAAGTTTCAAGTTAAGAGAAGGCAACGCAATTGGATGTAAAGTGACACTAAGAAAAGAGAGAATGTATGAATTTCTAGATCGCTTAGTTAATGTTGCTATACCTCGTATTAGAGATTTCCGTGGTCTAAATGATAAGTCTTTTGATGGTCGCGGTAACTACAACATGGGAATTACAGAGCAGATCGTATTTCCTGAAATTGAGTTTGAAAAGGTAACAAAAGTGCGCGGAATGGATATAGCTATTACTACGAATGCGCAAAATGATGAAGATGCTAAGAAACTATTGGCGATGTTTAATTTCCCATTCAAAGGAGGAAATAATGGCTAAAAAGTCTATGATACATAGAGATGTAAAGCGAGCTAAGTTGGTCGAAAAATATAAAGAGAAACGTCTTGAATTAAAAAAGATAATCAAGAGTATTCATACTTCTGATGAAGATCGTTTTCAGGCAGTGATCAAATTACAATCCCTACCTAGAGATGCTTCTCCAGTTCGTCAACGTAATCGTTGCGGTCTATCTGGGCGTCCACATGGTTTTTATAGAAAGTTTGGTTTAGCCAAATCACAACTCAGAGAGCGCACCATGAATGGTGAAGTTCCTGGTTTATCTAAAGCTAGCTGGTAGGAGGTTAATATGAGTATGTCTGATCCAATAGCTGATATGTTGACTAGAATTAGAAACGCACAATCAGTAAATAAAGAGCAAGTAAGCATCCCGGCTTCAAATTTAAAGTCTGCCATTGCGAGTGTTATGCAGGACGAAGGTTACATTACTTCTTTTGCAATTGAGGGTGATAAGGCGGCTAACAAAACTTTAGTCATCAAGTTGAAGTACTTTGATAACCAGCCGGTTATCGAGACGCTTGATAGAATTTCAAAGCCAAGCTTAAGACACTATGCGAGTAAAGATGATATGCCAAGCATTATGAATGGACTTGGTATTGTAATTGTTTCTACCCCTAAAGGTGTTATGACAGGCCAAGCTGCCAAAGCTCAAAATATTGGTGGTGAAGTCTTGTGTAGCGTTTCATAATATTGGAGATTAATAATGTCTAGAATTGCAAAAGCACCAATTACAATCCCAGAAGGCGTGAATATTACTCATGCTGATGGTGTAATGTCCGTTAAAGGGAAGCTTGGTGAAATGACAATGCATGTCAATTCTCTCGTTCAAGTATCTAATAATGATAATGTGCTAACTTTTGAGCCAAACCAGGTCAGTAAAAAATTAGAAAAAAGTGCATGGGCTCAAGCGGGAACAGTGAGAGCAAATACAGCTAACTTGATCAAAGGTGTTACAGATGGTTGGGAGAAAAAACTCACTTTAATTGGAGTTGGTTATCGTGCTAAAGCGCAAGGTAAAGTTTTGAACTTGACTCTTGGTTTTTCGCATCCCGTTAATTATCAGTTACCAGAAGGAATCTCTGTTGAGACGCCTACGCAAACTGAAGTCGTTGTGAAAGGNATTGATAAGCAGAAAGTGGGTCAAGCTGCTGCAGAAATAAGAGCATTTCGTCCACCAGAGCCATACAAAGGTAAGGGTGTTCGTTATTCAGATGAGCAGGTTGTTCGCAAAGCTGCTAAGAAAAAATAATTGATAGAAGGTAGTTAAATGAAATTATCAAAAAAAGATGCTCGCATAAGAAGAGCAACAAAATTTAGAGCTAAACATGCTGAAAGAGATCTAGAGCGTTTGTGCGTTTATAAATCTTCGCAGCATATTTATGCGCAAATTATCAGTAGTTGTGGAACGAAGACATTAGCTTCTGCATCAAGCGTTTCGTCCAAGATGAAAAATGGCGGTAATGTGGATGCGGCATCTAAGGTCGGAGATTTAATAGCAAAAGCTGCTAAAAAAGCTAAAGTTTCTAAGGTCGCATTTGATCGTTCAGGTTTCAAATACCACGGTCGCGTGAAAGCACTTGCTGATGCAGCAAGGGAAGGCGGATTAGATTTTTAATTAAGAGAACTTAAGGTTTAGAGAATGGCTGAAAATAAAAGAAATAATTACAAAGAAGAAAGTGAATTTATCGAAAAGCTGGTAAACATTCGACGCGTCGTTAAAGTTGTTAAGGGCGGTAGAATTTTTGGCTTTTCAGCTTTAGTTGTTGTCGGTGACGGTAACGGCAAGGTTGGTTATGGTACCGGTAAAGCGCGAGAGGTTCCTTTAGCTATTCAAAAAGCAATGGACAAGGCAAAAAGAGCAATGAAGCCAGTCCCACTAGTTAATGGTACGCTTCACTACCCTATTACTTCATCGGTNGGNGCTGCTAAGGTTTATTTACAGCCTGCATCTGAAGGTACTGGCGTAATTGCTGGTGGTCCAATGAGAAGTGTTTTAGAGGCAGTCGGTGTTCACAATATATTAGCAAAATGCAATGGAACTCGAAATCCTATTAGTGTTGTCAGAGCTACAGTTGAAGGTCTTACTAAAATGTCATCACCACAGATCGTTGCTGCAAAGCGNGGCAAAACTGTTGAACAAATTACTGGAGAAGTCTGATGGCTGAGGAAAAGGTAGAAAAGAAAGCAGCAGCTCCTAAGAAAGCAGCAGCTCCTAAGAAAGCAGCAGCTCCTAAGAAAGCAGCAGCTCCTAAGAAAGCAGCAGCTCCTAAGAAAGCAGCAGCTCCTAAGGCTGAAGCTACTAAGCCAGCTGAGACAAAGAAAACACCTGAAAAAAAGGCTGTATCTAAAAAGCCAACAGTTAGTGTTACTTTGGTTAAAAGTTTCTATGGTCGTTTACCGAAGCATCGTGCAACGGTTACTGGCCTGGGTTTAAAAAGAATTAACCATACGGTGGTTCTTGAAGATACGCCAGAAGTAAGAGGCATGATTAATAAGGTTTCTTACCTACTAAAAGTTGAGGGTTAAAGAATGAATTTAAATACATTAAAGCCTGCATTGGGTGAAAAAACTAACAGAAAGCGTGTCGGTAGAGGCATGGGTTCTGGCATGGGTAAAACCTCTGGTAGAGGTCACAAAGGACAAAAATCTCGTTCAGGTGGATTTACTAAGATTGGTTTTGAGGGTGGTCAAATGCCCCTTCAAAGAAGATTACCTAAGGTTGGTTTTAGTTCAAGAGTATCTATCATTACTTCTCAGGTTACCTTGTCACAACTCGACAAGCTAACGGAAACTGATATTAATATTGACGTCCTTAAAAAACATAACCTTGTTACTAAAAATATTTTAAGAGTCAAGGTCATGCTTTCAGGCGAAATTAACAGAGCAATCAACTTGGTTGGAATTAAGCCAACGAAGGGTGCTAGAGCAGCAATTGAAGCTGCGAAAGGAACGATAAGCGAGTAATTGATGAGCGAAGATCTACTAAAACGCATCCTCTATCTAGTCGGTGCTCTAATAGTTTTCAGATTAGGAACACATATTGTGATTCCTTTCATCTCGCAAACTGCCCTTGCGTCTCTGGTTGAAGATAAC